>Ga0247727_10001527_pt1 | contig 54796 bp, 38 predicted proteins | sample WisWelCaveWW1625_FD_202498 | JGI IMG/M metagenome (GOLD analysis project Ga0247727, IMG submission 202498) | Biofilm microbial communities from Wishing Well Cave, Virginia, United States - WW16-25 | ecosystem: Environmental > Aquatic > Deep subsurface > Groundwater > Cave microbial mat | place... | reverse complement strand
TCTCCCGGAGCAGCACCGCGGCGGCGAGGAACGATTGGGAATGGTCGCGATGAACATGCCTACATCATCGGCGGAAACATGACCAATTCAATGGGCATTTCCCCAGACATCTTGGAGGATTACATGCCTACGAATTGGAAAGCAAACTCGCCGTGACTCCAGTCCACCCAATGACTTAGGTCAGAAACCGACCTGGAACTTCGGACTAGGTCTAGGAGCCTGGGGAAGTTGGAACCCTGGAGAGTCTCGACGGATCATTACCGATGATGGATGTCAGCCACGGAGCCCTGGGAGGATCGCGACCGGTCGCAGGCCGGCCCGGGAAAGCGTTGTCCGACATGTCAGGCGCAGGATCAGCGAGCGGAGTCGTCACCCCCATCGATGTCGTCATCGTCGGGGATGCTTCTGGCCTTGCCCCTCCGGACGCCTGGCCGCCGTCGCTCCGGGTGGAACGCTTCGCCGACCGGGAAACCGCGCTCCGCCGGCTTTCATCCAATCCCGGCGCCGCGGTGGTCGCGGTGCATCGGCCGCCTCACCTGGACGCGCTCGATCTGTTCGCGTCGCTCACCTCGCGGCAGGAGACACTATTGGTCCTGATCGCCGACATCGATCAGTCGCTGCCCGTCGAGGCGCTGGAGCGCGTCCCGATCTGGCGCATCTTCAGCCATGAGTCCGCACGTCGCGATCTCCCGGCCATGCTGGAGGCGGAGCTCAAGCGACGCGGTGGTTCGCACGCGACCCAATCCCACGTCTACGACCAGGTGCGCCTGTTGTACGACTTTGTCCTCGAGCTGCCGCGCCTGCACTCCCTCACCGACCTGGTCCACTGCGTCGTGGAGACCACGGCCAAAGTGCTGGACAGCCGCAGGGTGTCTCTGATGCTGCCCGATGACAAGGGCGAACGGCTGCGGGTCGCCGCCTCGATCGGCATCCCGGAGGAGCTGGCGCGGCGCATCGAGGCCCCCGTCGGAATTCCGATCGCCGGAGAAGTGTTCGACAAGAAGACCAGCGTCGTCATCAACGACCTCGACCAGCTTCCCGACGCGTGGGAACGCGTCGTCCACGACCTCGAGCACCTGGTGCCGATGGTCTGCGTGTGCCTGGTCGGCGCGGACGGCCGGGCAGTCGGCGTGTTGAACGTGACCAGTCCCAGGTCGGTGCACCGCTATGACCAGCTCTCCCTGCTGACCGCGCGCGCCATCGCCGACGCGGCCGCGATCGCCATCGAGAACCAGCTTCACCGCAAGCAGCGCGACGACGCCCGCGACTCCCTGATCATCGCTCTCAGCAGGCTTGCCGAATGCCGCGACCCGGAGACCGGATCGCACCTGCAACGGCTGCAGATCTACTGCCGTTTGCTCGCGCAGGCGCTCGCGCGCACTCCTCGTCACCAGGCCGTGATCGACGCCGCGTTTATCGAGGATCTGGTGCGGTCGTCGCCGCTGCACGACATCGGCAAGGTCGGAATCGACGACCGCATCCTCAAGAAGCCGGGCAAGCACACTCCCGAGGAGACGCAGGCGATGCGCCGCCACACGATCATCGGCGGCGACACTCTGAAGAGCCTCGTCGACCAGGGCGAACATCACGGCTTCCTGCGCATGGGAATGGAGATCGCCTACTGCCACCACGAGAAATGGGACGGCACGGGCTACCCGAACCACCTCAAGGGCGAGGAGATCCCGCTCTGTGCCCGGATTCTCGCCCTCGCGGACGTGTACGACGCACTCTCGGTCCGCCGGGTCTACAAGCAGCCGATGCCGCACGAAAAAGTGAGAGAGATGATCGCACAGGGAGCGGGCCGGCACTTCGACCCGGACGTCGTCGCGGCGTTCCTCGAGGCCGAGCAGAGCTTCGCGACGACCGCCGAGCTCCTGGCCGACGACAAGGCCGAGGTCGCGGACATGACCGTGGGGGACGTCGAGTTCGAGCATGAGTGAACCGAGCTAGCCCCAATGCCGTTCACTTTGCGCGCGCGTGCGGTCCATGAAACTGGATTCCCGCGGTCCCGGGAATCACGGTAGGCAGGCACTGGGTGCATCAACGGCCTGGATTACCGCTTTCGCGGGAATGACGGCGGGCCCCGGCAGTCCTGCCGAATCAGCTCAGGAGACTCTGGGCGGCGAGGCGGCCGACGGCGGCGCTGCACGTCATTCCGTGCCCGCCCAGGCCCGCGGCAAAGTAAAGCCCGGAAACTTCCTTGTCGGCGCCGATCAGGAATCGTCGATCGTCGGTGAACGCTCTCACACCCGCCCAGACGCGCGCGACGGGTGAGTCCGCGAACGCTGGAATCATCCGGCAGGCCTTGGCGCGCGCCATCTCGAGAACGCTGGCGTCGGTTTCACAGCGCGAGGGGTCGACGTCGCTCTGGTCGCAAGGGCACATCAACAGGCCTCCACTCTCCGGCCGGACGTAGAACGGCAGCGCGTCGCTCCATACCACCGGCCAGCCGGCCTCCACTCGCGCGTCGGGCGGAGTGACGAGCAGGTGTCTGCGCGTCGCACGGATGCGGGCGCGCGAGCCCGCCGTTTTCCCGAGCTGCCCCGCCCAGCCACCGGCGGCGATCAGAACTCTCTCCGCCGTGATCACCCGGCCATCGACCAGCTCCACTCCCTGCACTTGCCCGTCGTCGGCGACGATCCGGTGCACCTCGGCGCCCAGCTCGAACCGTGCTCCGAGGGCACGCGCGCCCCTGGCGAAGGAGTCGAGCAGGAGCGCGATGTCGATGCGACCATCGTTCGGAAAGTAGTACGCGGTGCGTCCACCGTCGTCGCAGTGCGGGGCGAGCCGGCGCATGCGCGCTTGCGAAAGGACCTCGAAGTCGTCCCTCCGTTGCAGACGCGACCTCCATTCGGGGCTCGTCTCGCGCTCCTGCTCGCGCACGACGATCAGACCTAGGCGGTCGATCAGCGGGCGCTCGCAGAATCCCCCGGGAGGGTTGCGCAGGAAGTCGGCGCTCTCGAGGGCGATCTCATCGAGCACCGGGTCGCCGGTCCAGGTGCGCAGGATCGCGGCGTTGCGGCCGCTCGAGTGCATCCCGAGCTGCGGCTCCTTCTCGACGAGGACCACCTCGCGTGCGCCGGCGCGCGCAAGGAACCAGGCGGTCGCGACACCCGCGATGCCGCCGCCGACGAGGATGATGCCTTCCTCGCTCATCGATCGACGAGCTTTCCGTACAGCGTCAACGTCGTCAGCGGCCGATCCGGGTCGGTGGTCCAGAGGTCGACTCTTCCGAACAGAATGCCGCCCTTGATGCCGGGGAGCGCCTCGACGCGCACCCGGTACTCGGCGCCTTCGCGAATGGCCGCGACCGACGAGCGCAGCAGCGGGATGTCGTCCGGATCCGCGGCCGCCGGGCGCCGCAATACCGGCGAATCGATCTCGACGGACACGACCTCGACGGTCGCACCCTCGACCGCGTACACCTTGATCTCCTGCACCGCACCTTTGCCGCGTTCGATCTCGCCGAAGTTCAAGTGATCGGGCGGCTCGACGCGATAGCGCGGCATGACGCTCGCGCTCACGGCCACCAGGGCCCGCGGCTGGCGCGGATGGTCGCAGATCAGGGTCGCATTCTTGAGGAAGGGGCCGGTCCGACCGGGACGAAGCTCGACCATCACGCGCACGGCGTCGTCACGGCCCTCGACTTTCTCGATCGTTCCGGTGAGACGGTCGTCGGGACCCTCGACCGTGCTCGCGCGGAGCGGCGAGCCATCCTTGGTCGAGATCGTGCATGCGCCCTGCGCGAGCGCGCCGATGGTGATCTCGCCCAGGTCGATCACGACCGGCTCGACGGCGTAGCGATCGAGCAACTGCACCCGAATCCGGAACTCCAGCCGCGGATGGTCGGGGTCGTTGGTCAGGATCGACACGACCTTCTCGTGACGGCCTTCGGAGAGGTTGGCGATGAACTCGACGTCGACCGGTGCGCTGCCACCTTGCTCCACCAGCGGCGCGGCAGGGCTCAGGATCGCGCAGCCGCAGGGCGAGCGCAGCTCGACGGTCATCGGGGCGTCGCCCCGGTTCAGCACGTGAAACGAGATCTCGCGCTTTTCACCCGAGTAGAGGACGCCAAGATCGACGCCCGTTGAATCGAGTGCGGCGCACGGCGCCGGAGCCTCCTGCGCGCGGACCTCTGACGAGCTCTCTTGAGAGGGTTTCTCGCTTGAAGAGCAGGAGAGCGCCGACCCGACGCCCAGAGCGAAGAGGATCCACCGGGCGCCTCGCGGGAGGCACCCCTCTCTGCCGCCGGACCCAGCCTTCCCTTGGACTCCGCCGACGTGAACGAATGGTTTCAACGCGTGCTCACTTTGAAGGCTCACGGCCTCTAGGAGCCCGAATCACGGGCTAGCCGCAATGCCGTTCACTTTGGGCGCGCCCGCCGTCCATGAAACTGGATTCCCGCTTTCGCGGGAATGACGACCTGCCTTTCGCGGGAATGACGGCTGGGAGCCTGGATCAGCCTACCCCACCGAGCTCGACCCGACCCTCTTCAGCGCAGGAGCGACGGCAGGGCTTCAACGGTTCGTTTTCCAAACTGGCTGCCCACGGAGCGAGATGACCCCTCGTGCGCCAATCGTGCCCGCGGGGAATAAGGTCCGGGCTTGTGAGCCTCTGGGCATATTGCTTGCATTGCGTCTCGTCCGAGGGACGATCCTCGGTCGAAGTGACACGGTAAGACCCTCGTCCCCAAACCCGGCGCAACTCTCTCAAGCTCGCTCTCTCCATGACGTGGACTGTTCTCTTTAGCCTCGACCCGTGCCGCTCGTGTCTCTGGTTATTGCTGGCGACCGGCTCGCTTCAGGAAACCCGCGACACGGAAGCGGAGGAAGAGCCCGCCGTGATCCAGAACGGAGACAGTGAGGGCGACCCTTCGCCGAAGACCGTGACGCCGCGCCCGAACATTCTCTTCTATCTGATCGACACCTGCCGCGCGGACAGCCTGAGCCCGTACGGTTATGAACGCGAGACCTCGCCGTTCCTCGAGCGGCTGGCGGAGGAAGGCGTCACGTTCGAGAGCTGCATCTCCCAGGCGGCCTGGACCAAGCCTTCGATGGGCGCGATCCTCACCTCGAAGTACCCCTCGGCGACGGGCGTGTACACGATCTGGGAACGGCTGCACAACGACCACGTGACTTTTCCCGAGGTCCTGGAGGACGGCGGCTACTACACCTCGGGGTTCTCGGCGAATCCGATCATGGGGGCGATGAGCAATTACCGGCAGGGCTTCCGGCGCTTCCAGGAGGCCGCGACCATCAACGGCGCCGACCCGATCGAACGAGCCAGCGGCTCGTCGATCCTGCTCAACGAGAAGGTGTTCCCCTGGCTCGAGGGGAATCAGAACTACCCGATGTTCCTGTACGTGCACTCCGTCGACCCGCACGAGGAGTACCGGCCGGCCGCGGCGTACTTGAAGGCGTTCGCCGATCCTCTCAAGGAAGAGGAATACCGCGAGCAGAGGAAGAAGCTCCTGGGCGTGGTGCAGTCGCCGGCCGGCAACGCCGATCTCAATCGCACCCAGGTCCATTTCGAGCAGGCGGGCATCGAGGCCGGCCCGTTCATCGACTACTCCAAGCGCCTTTACGACGCCAACATCCTGTGCAACGACGATCAGATCGAGGCGCTGTTCAACAAGCTGGACGGGCTCGGCCTCCTGGAGAATCTTCTGATCATCGTCACTGCCGACCACGGCGAGGAGTTCTTCGAGCACGGCGGCACCAGCCACGGCTTCTCGCTGTACCACGAGCTTTTGTCGGTGCCGTTGATCTTGTGGTGGCCCGCGCGCCTCCCGGGCGGCGTGCGCATCGCGGAGGTGGTGCAGTCGATCGACATCTATCCGACGCTGCTGGAGCTGGTCGGGCTGACTCCAGCACCGGACATCCAGGGGCAGAGCCTCGTTCCTCTGATCGACCAGGAGGCGGAAGGCACCAATCAGGAGAAGGCGCGTTTACTGGTCGAGCGGCCGATCTTCTCCGAGAAGCGCGACCATCCCAACGACGGCGCCCTGCTCAAGCTCCAGATGGGGACCGCGGTCTCGATGATCCGCCATCCCTGGAAATACGTGCGCAACTTCAAGCCGCCGCGCGCTCGCGAGCTTCCCGAGCACGAGCTGTATCGCCTCGACCAGGATCCCACCGAGTCGCACAACCTTGCGGCAGAGATGCCCGACAAGATCAAGGAATGCGAGCAGGAAGTGCTCGCCTGGCTCGCCGTCAACGTCGCGCGCTGCAACGGCGAGACCCTCGAGACCACCGATCCCTCGTCCCTCGACCCCGCCACTCAGGAGCTCCTGCGCGAGCTCGGCTACATCAAGTAGGCCGGCTCGAGGAGGCGCGGAACGCCTTGGAAAGCGTGGTTCGCGAACCAAAGCGGTGCTTCGCACCGCACTCCAAAAACTGCGCGGCGAGCGCGATGGAGGGTGCGCGACTCGCAGTTTTGGAGTGCGGCGCGACCGCGCCGCTTTCGTCCGCGCACGAAACAGCGGCCGGGATGCTCAAACGGGCAGGCGATCGCACTCTGGTCCGCGCACGACGAAGTAGGCACCCCCCCGATGCGGCGAGATGTCGCGAGGATGCTCAATGGGGCGGGCGTTCGCGTAGTCCGTTCGCGAACCAAAGCGGTGCTTCGCACCGCACTCCAAAAACCCGGCGACGCCCTCTTCGATCGACGACTGCACTCCCGGCGACGCCCTCTTCAACCGACGTCACCGCATTCCCGCTGCCGCGCACAGCGCGGTTTTGGAGTGCGGCGCGACAGCGCCGCTTTGGTTCGCGCACGAAGAAGCGAGCAGGATGCTCAACAGGGAAGGCGTTTGTGTGGTCTGTTCGCGAACCAAAGCGGTGCTTCGCACCGCACTGACGCGTTCCCTGGCAGCGCGGAGGACTGCGCTCGAAGTCTTGGAGTGCGGCGCTTCCGAGGCTGCACGCCGTGCGAGCCCGGATCAGGGCGTGATCACGGAGATGGCGTTGGTGGCGGACAGACCCTGCACCGCGGCGGTATCGGGAAACCAGCACTGCAGATAGGCCCTTGTGCCGGAGGGAACGCCGCCGGGGAACACGTCTGCGATGTCGATCGAGCCGCCGGCGTCGGTCGTGTACATCGAGATCGTCGCGGGATAGGGAACGAGGACCCCTCCCGCGAGCGGGAGGCGCAAGTCGCTCGTGCCGATGACCAGGAATGCCGGTGCATTGCTCGCAGCCCGGCGGATCGACAGTTCCAGCAGATCTCCCGGCAGCAGACTTCCCTCGCCGCGGAGAGTGGGAATGCCGTTCTCTCCCGCAAGAGCGTTCCGCTCGTCACTCCACGGCGAGTGCTCGAGCGTGAAGTAGTCGAGCACCTGCCCCTCGCCGTCCAGGAACTGAAGGTCGAGCCTCTTCCCCTCCACCTCGAGGATCACCGAGCCCAGCGTGCTCACGGCAAAGAACATCGCCGGATGGTCGAGCGAGCCGTTGTCGACCTGCGACGACGAGCCGCTGACGCAGTAGACGGCGCCCTCGTTGGGGAACGCGTCCTTTTGGTAGGCGCCCGATCCGTCGACCCGGCCGTCGCCGCCGTCTTTCTTGAAGCCGTCGTTGAACGTGGTGGAGTCGCCGTAGTGGCCGTCGATCAGGAACGAGCGCTCGTAGGAGTGGCTGTGTCCGCAGAGGACCAGGTCGACGCCGTAGCTCTCGAGCAGCGGCAGGAAGCTCTGGCGCATCTCGATCAGGTTGAGCTCCTGGTCGGAGTCGTGGGAGCCCTTGCTGTAGGGCGGATGATGCCAGAAGGCGACGACCCACTCCTGCTCGCTCGAAGCGAGGTCGGCCTCGAGCCAGGTCCACATCGGCCCGCCGACCGTCCGGTCGGACCCTTCCGAATCGAGGCAGAGGTAGTGGACGTTTGCATCGTCGAACGAGTAGTAGGCCTCGGTTCCCGACGGCACGCCACCCGCCTCTCCCTGGGTCGGCAGCGAAAAGATCTGCAGATAGGCGTCGTAGTCGACCTCGTGGTTGCCGCGCGTCGGCCACACCGGCGTGGTCCTGAGCGTCGTCAGGTACATGTCGAACACCGCCGCCTGGTAGTCGGTGTCGAGACCGTCGTCGTAGGCGTTGTCGCCCAGGAGCAGAACCAGGTCCGGGCGGCGCGGCCCCGCGGAGCGGTAGAACGCATCGCGCACCTTGCGCGCGTCGTCGTTGCCCATGCCGCAGTCGCCCAGGATCCACAGGCGCCGCGCGGCCCAGGACCCGGGCTCCGGCTGCGTGACGAAGAAATGATCATCGTCTCCGCCCGCGAGCATGCGCCCGCCGTGCCCCACCGCGTAGAAGTACTTTCGATCGGGCAGGAGCCCGCTCAACGTGACTTCATGATCCTGCGTCAGGGTCGCATCGTAGACGACTTTGTTCAGCATGCCCGGCAGGAAGCCGAACCACACGCTGCTGTCGGTCGCGACGGCGGTCCTCCACCGCACCGTGACACTGTCCTGCGTCGCAAGCTGGAGATAGGGTCCGCGCGTGACGAATTCGCGGTCGCCGGCGAAGAGCTCGAGGTCGAAGGAGATGTCCGAGCTGTCCGGCCGCTGCTGGTGGATCTCCACGGCCAGCACGTTGCGGTGCTGCTTGAGAAGCGATGGATCGATCGCGAACCAGGCAAAGTTGCGCTCGCTGGCGCCGGCGGTCGCCTCGAGCGCGCGGGTGAGATAGGTGATGAAGCCCGCCGGCAGGTTGCTGCGCAGCACCTCGGTGCCGTTCAGGTAGACAACGGCGCCGTCGTCGTGGAGGAGCCGCACCGCGAGAGTCTCATAGGAAGCGACGTACGCCGCCGGGAATGCCAGCCGGAAATAGGTCGTGATGTACTTGTTGCCGGAGTCCGGGCCGTAGCTCACGACCGTCGCCTCGTCGCCGTCTCCGTAGCCGAGCTGCGCCGGCCCTTCTGCCCAGCTCGAATCGTCGAAGCGCGACTTGCGCCAGGTCGTACCCTGGTTCGAGCCGTCGTCGAGATACTTCCACACCGAGCCGCGGCTGACCAGGACCTGCGAAGTCCCGCCGGAGGCGAGGGAATAGAGTTCGAGGACGAAGGTTGCGACGATGAGTGACGGCAGCAAGCGTCTCATCGGCGTGACTCAGGAAGAGATTCGCCCGAAGAATCCGTGGTTGGGAGCGCCAGCTCCTGCAATCGCCTCTCTACGCCGGCTCGAAGCTCCGCCATCGCCTTGGTGCGAAGGTGACGCACGGGAAGCCGCGTGATCGCCTTCAGTGCTGCGCGGTACTCCGCGCGCGCCTCGTCCGTCCGGCCCGCCAGCCGCAGAATGTCGCCGCGCCGCGCGTGAAACTGTTCCTGCCGGGTCGAGGTGGCCGAGACCGTCTGAAGGCGCTTCAGAGCGGCATCGAATCGCCCACCCTCGACCTCGAGCTCGATCGTGAGATCGCAGAGCGACGGCACCATCCCGAGCGTCGCGATGCCTTCGTCCAGACCCAAAAGGACATCACCATCGTCATGATTCAGCGCGCGCATCGACCGGGCGCGCTCCAGGTAATGCTCCGGTCGTGGCGGCCGGCTGCACGCGATCGACCGGTCAAAGTCCAGGGCCGCCGCTTCGTGGTCGCCGAGCCGTGCGGCGCTGCGCGCGCGCAGGAACAAGGCGCCGGAATGCTCGGGAGAGGTACGCAAGAACTCGTCCGAGGACGCTCGTGCCACAGCGAAGTCTGCGGCATCGAATTCCAGTCGGGCACGGGCGAAAGCAAGCTCCGGCAGGCCGGGCCGGATTCGCGCAACCTGCTCGAGGTCCCGCCTCGCTGCCTGGAGATCCCGGTGCAGGCGGTAGAGCTCGGCGCGGGCGAGGTAGTCCTGCGCCTGGCCGCCTTGCTTCTCGATGCGTTGAGTGACGGAGGCGATCTTCTCGTGCAGGCCTTCGTGACCGAACGCCGCGGAGACGAGCACAGCCGCGGCCACCGCCACCCACAGCAGAACTCCGCAAGACGCCGCTCTCACCCGATTCTCCCAGTGAATGAGACTCGCAGTCCGGGTCGCTCCAGGTCTCAGATGCCTGCGAAATGATAGATCCGATCTCCCGCCTCGTCACCCCCTTTGGAGCGCAGCGGACGGCGAGCGCTGCGTGCCCCGCAGAACGAGCGCCAACCTGCCAGGGTCGTTCCTCACGGCGCGAACCCCGGTTTCCCACCCAAAACCCGGAAGAGCGTTTCTTGTAACCAATCCTCAGCGACCTGCGCCTCTCGGAGATGTGAGTGATCAACCTCATGACGCTCTGGTCCGGTTCGTGTTCGGGAATCCCGAACACGCGGCTCAGCTGCTTCGGACCTGCCTGCCGGCGCAGGTCGTGGCGCGGACGGACTGGTCGCGACTCGCCCGGGTCTCGGGCAGCTTCGTCGACGAGGAGCTGGGTCAGAGGCATTGTGACCTCTTGTTCACCGCACCGCTCGCCGGCTCGGATGCCTTCTTCTACGTTCTGTTCGAGCACCAGAGCACGCCCGATGCGCTCCTTGCATTCCGGATGCTCCGGTACGAAGTGCGGATCTGGGAGCGCTGGCTGAGGGAGCATCCGGAGAAGAAAAGGATTCCGGCGATCCTCCCGGTCGTCCTGTACAACGGAGAGACACACTGGAACGAAGCACGCGACTTCACGGAGCTGGTCGATCTCGAGGCTGCGCTCAAAGACTCGCTGGTCGAGTTCTTGCCTCGGTTCCAATTCCTCCTCGACGACCTGAGCGAGAAAGAAGACGAGGTGCTGCGGTCTCGATCCATCGGCGCTCTCGTCTGCCTTACCTTGCTCTCACTCAAGAATGCCGGGCATCGTAAAGACTTCGAAAACGTCCTCCTATCGTATGCGGCGCTGCTGCGTCAGATGAACGAGGCACCCACCGGACGCGAGGCGCTCCACGCGATCGCGAGCTATATTCTCGAGGTGAGCCAGACAGTGAAGGCCGAGACGCTGGGTCAGGTCCTCGCGCGCACCATCGGCAAGGAGTCAGGAGCACAAGTCATGACCACCGCGGGCGAACAGATCCGGGAACAAGGCCGACAAGAAGGGCGGAAGGAAGGCGTGGTGCTCGGGCTCAAGCAGGCGCTGCTCAGGATGCTGTGGCTGCGCTTTGGCGACGTCCCGGAAAGCGTCGAGCAACGCATCCTCTCGGCGACCCGTACAGAAACGGACCGATGGCTCGGACAGGCCCTGAAAGCGGCCACCCTGGACGACGTCTTCCAGTCCTAGGGACGGAAGGCAGTCGTCCCACGTGATCGAGGTGGTGAGGACCGAGACCTTGAGTCAAGTCCTCGTGCGCACGATCGGGAAGTAGTCTGGAGTAGAAGTCTGCACCACCGCCGCGGAAGCTTCGCGAACGCATCAGCCCCCCATGCCGTGACGGCTAGGAACGAAACTCTTCGCGAATGAATCAGCCGCGTCATGGACGCCACCCGAACGAGAATGCGCGAAGCGCCTTGGAGTGCGGCGCGGGAGCGCCGCTTTGGTTCGCGCACGAATCAGCGAACAGGATGCTCGACAGGGAAAGCGTTTGTGTGGTCTGTTCGCGGACCAAAGCGGTGTTTCGCACCGCACTCCAAAAACCCGGCGACGCCCTCTTCGATCGACGACTGCACTCCACGAGAGCGGCGACGCCCGCATCCTCGAGCAAGGTGTACGCGCGGCGACGGAGCAAACGAGTCCTGGCCCAGTGGTATCCTTGACCGCCACTGATGAGCCCGGTCGTGCGCAGACGAGGTATGCGATGAATTGCGAAACCATCGCATGGAGGGGCAAGGTCGTCAGCAGAACTTTGCTCCTGGCCGCGGTGTGTTCGCAATGGACGAGCGGCATTGCGTGGCCACAGGAGACCGGCTCGCCCCCGCGCACCGAAACAAACACTCCGCCCAGGTCCCAGGAGCAGCCAAAGAACGACCCCGAGGCGCGCGGAGTCGAAGTGCTGCCGGTCGATCCTGCGGCGGAGGACGCCTCGACCTACGGCGAGCGCCACGCCCTGGTGATCGGCATCGACGATTACGAGGACCCCGATTTCCCCGATCTCGGTTACGCAGTCGCGGATGCGGAAGGATTCGCCCAGCTCCTGATCGCGAACTACGCATTCAAGAAGGAACGAGTACGCCTGTGCCGAAACGGCGAGGCGAAGAAAACGCTGATGGGCAGCGCCCTCACCGACTGGGTCAGCGACCCCACGAAAGTGCATCCCAACGACTTCGTGGTGATCTTCTTCGCGGGCCACGGGGTCACCGAAAGCCGCGGGGGAACCGACATGGGCTATCTGGTCCCCGCCGACGGACGCAGAGATGCCGGAGTCAACGCGCTCGGCACGATGATCGGCATGGGCATGCTGAAGGAGGAGGTCTCCGCTCTGATCCCTGCCAAGCACGTGCTGTTCATCCTGAATTGCTGCTTCGGAGGCCTTGCGACCGATCGCGGTGGACTGCTCCCAGTGGCACCGGACCTCATCGACCGAGCGCGCCAGATCATCACGGCCGGGGGAAAAGACCAGGCCGTCGAGGACAGCGGTGGCGGCGGCCATTCGCTGTTCACCGGCGCGCTGATCGACGGACTCTCCGGCTGGGCGGATGCGACGGAGGACCATGTGATCACCTTCGGCGAGCTGTTCGGGTTCATTGCCCAACGGGTTGAATCCATGACCGAAAAACGCCAGCGGCCGCTCAATTCGAAGTTTCCCGACGACGGAGGCGGGTGGGTTGCGTTCTTCCACCCCGACATCATTCCCGTCGGCATGGACGAGGTCAGTCAGCTTGCGTTGCTGACCCAGGACAAGGACCGGCTGGCCCGGGAGAAGCGCCAGCTTTCCGACGTCGTCCTGTCACGCGACCTCCTGGAGGAGGCCGAGCGCCTCTGGCCCCGCCATCCCAGCCGGATCGAGGACATGCGCAAGTGGCTGGGAGATGCCCGCGAGCTCGAGTCGCGGCTTCCCACCTACGAGGAGATCGCCTTGCGCGTGCGCCAGGAGGCGTACCTGACCCAGGTCACTGCTGGCCTCATCCCGGGAGGCGAGATCCGGGAGCCGCTGTGGGAGAAGGCTGACGCGGACCAGCGGTTTCGTCATCTGACCAGCATGGAGCTGGTGAATCGCATCCGTGCGATGGGAGCCATGATCGCGGACATCAAGGCGCGGATCGGATTCGCCTCGACGATCGAGAAGCGCAGCATCGAGGACTTCACCAAGGACTGGGACGAGGCGATCAACGAGATCGCGCTCTCCGACAAGTACAGTGGGCTCGAGATCACCCCGCAGCTCGGCCTGGTGCCGATCGGCCCGGATCCCGACTCGGGGCGGTGGGAGTTCTGGCACGTGGAGACGGGCACCTGCCCCGAGCGCGACGCGGAAACCCGCAAGCTCAAGCTCACCGAGGACATGGGCCTGGTGTTGGTGCTGATCCCGGGGGGCAGCTTTGCGATGGGCGCCGTCCGGCCGGCGGAGGGAAGGCCCGCGGGTTCTCCGAACGTGGACCCGGAAGCGCAGGGTGACGAAGGCCCCGTGCACGAGATCGAGCTCGGTGCGTTCTTCCTTTCGAAGTACGAGATGACGCAAGGCCAGTGGTCGGGCTTCATGCACGAGAATCCGAGCTGGCACCAGAGCGGGCGGTGCTCACTGCCGCATTCGCCGTTGACGCCGGTCGACCAGGTGAGCTGGGAAGACTGTGATCGGGTGATGACGCGACTGGGCCTGGTCCTCCCGACCGAGGCGCAGTGGGAGTACGCCGCACGCGCCGGAACCACGACGGTGTGGTGGACGGGCAACGCGAAGGAATCGCTCGCGGAATCCGAAAACGTTGGCGATCAGTCATTTGCGAAGGCTTTGGTGGAAAGGGTCATCGCGGAGAACTGGGACGATGGTTTCGCGGACTCGGCACCCGTCGGAAGCCGGAGGCCGAACCCCTTTGGCCTGTACGACATCTCAGGCAACCTCTGGGAATGGTGCCGTGACCGGCACCTGCCGTACTCGAGACCGACCACACCCGGTGAAGGACGACGAATGCAAGATGCTTCGGATTGGCTCACGGACCGCGTGTACCGTGGGGGCAGGTGGGGCAGCCCCGCGATCAGCACGCGTACGGCCGACCGCCACTTCTACGCGCCCGGCAAGGGCAGCAACGCACTCGGGCTCCGCCCCGCGAGGGTCATGACGGAGTGACTTCACCACTTCATCACCGGTTTTGCGGGGTTTCGCCAGACCTGTGCACGAATCTCCACGAGAGTTGTTCAAGGATTTGCTTCTCCTGTGGGGAAACGACGAAGTCGCTTTCCCCACTTGCATTGAGATACTTGGTCGAGAAGATTTTTTTGAGATTTGTCAGGTGGAGCCGGGGACGGACGGGGGGGGGTAGTGGGCGGCGCCATCATGCGATCGCGACCCACTCGTCGACGCGACCAAACAAGCATCCCGTTCTTCGCGGGATCACGAAGTAGTCCGGCATTCCGCGACGGACGAAGCGTTGTAGTCGCTCCCTGAGTCCGACCGGGTGCTGTTCAACACGCTTCGCCCGACCGTGCCGCATGAAGATGCGGCCGAAGATCGAGGAACCGGCGGGTGTGGTAGGGACGATGGATTGGATCCCGAAGCACCTGCCCGCTTCCGCCTCTCCGACGACCGGAGATGGTTCGGGAGTCTGCTTGCTCACGGAAGTCGTCGATGGAGTCATTCGAGCCTTTCCGCCGCTGAGGCCGGCCGATCCGAACGCGAGCGCTGGAGCATCGACCAAGAGTCAGCCAGGGTCGTTTCTCGCGACGCCTCGATTTCATCCGTGACCAAGCCTCCCCGACCCGCGCCGTAGTGGGTGTGGGCGATCAACCTCATGACGCTCTGGTGCGGTACGTGTTCGGGAATCCTGAGCACGCGGCAGAGCTCTTCCGGACCTGCCTGCCCGCGGAGGTCGTGGCGCGGACGGACTGGTCACGCCTGGCCCTGGTCTCGGGCAGCTTCGTCGACCAAGAGCTCCGCCAGAGGCACTGCGACCTCCTGTTCCGCGCACCGCTCGCCGGCACGGAGACCTTCTACTACCTCCTGTTCGAGCACCAGAGCACTCCCGACCCCATGCTCGTGTTCCGGCTCCTCAAGTACCAGGTTCGAATCTGGGAGAGGTGGCTGCGGGAACATCCGAAGGCAAAAAGGCTTCCTGCGATCGTACCGGTCGTCCTCTACAACGGAGAGACGCAGTGGAACGAAGCACGCGACTTCACAGAGCTGCTCGACCTCGAAGCCGCGCTCCGGGACGCGCTGCTGGAGTTCCATCCCCGGTTTCGATTCCTGCTCGATGACCTGAGCCAGGAGAAAGACCAAGGGTCCGTCCCGAAATAACTGTTCCGTTTCGGCGAGCCATCGGCGTCGCTGGCTAGGCGCGCCGACGCAGGCAACCTGGCTGGTTTCCAAGGAGGTGCAACAACGCCAGCGGCGGCGAGGGCCGGCGAAACGGAACAGTTATTTTGGGACGGGCCCTAAGGCTCTTCGATCACGCTCGCTGGGCGCCCTCCTCTCGATCACCTTGATCGCTCTCAAGAACGCCCGTCATCGCGAAGATCTCGAAGGCATCCTCCTCTCCTGTGCGGCGCGGTTGCGCCAGGTGAGCGAGGCGCCGACCGGACGCGAGGCGCTTCACGCGATCGCGAGCTATATTCTCTCCGTGAGCGAGGTGGTGACGACCGAGTCGCTGGGTCAGATCCTGGCGCGCGCGATCGACAAAGACACGGGAGCACAAGTCATGACCACCGCAGGACAGCTGCTCATCGAACAAGGTCGACAAGCAGGTCGCGAGGAAGGCCGCGAGGAGGGCGTGCTGCTCGGGCTGCAGCAGGCGCTCCTCAGGATGCTGCGGCTGCGCTTCTGCGACGTACCGCAGAGCATCGAAAAGCGCATCCTCTCGGCCAGTCGCGCCGAGGTCGACCAGTGGTTCGGGCAGGCCCTGAATGCCGCCACCGTGGATGACCTCTTCCACCCCTGAACGCACTTGAATCGAGAGCGTTTGGAGGCAGAGGGGACCCGTCGCTCGGCACAACGCGAGCCGCGCCGAGGTCGCATCGGCACTTGTCCCTGCTCCCGGAACACTGCCGAGGAAATCCAAGAGGATATGTGCGCCAAGTGCCGCGCAAAGTATGAGTCTGGATGAACAGAAGTGATGGTGGCGCGACTGCACAAGGACCCGCGGCTCACAGCCCGAGGACGAGGGGCAGCAGGGTGGCCACGCAGGCGCAGGTGATCAGGCTCACGGGCAGGCCGAAACGGAGAAAGTCCGCATAGCGGTAGCCGCCGGGGCCGATGACGAACAGGTTGACCTGGTGGCCGAACGGCGTCGCGAAGCAGATCGAGCCGCCGAAGGCGATCGACAGGACGAAGGCATGGATCAGCGCCTGGGCGGGAGCGCTCGCCAGCTCCCAGCCGCGTTGTTCCGCGTACTGGCGCGCCGCGTCGATCGCGATCGGCGTGAGCAGCACCGCCGTCGCGCTGTGGTTGATGCAGAAGTTGAACAGCGTGCACAGCACGACGAATCCCGCGATCATCGCGGAAGGCCCAAGCCCCTCGAGTGCGGTCACGAACCCGTGAGCGAGGAAACCTGCGGCGCCGGTCTCCTCCAGCGCCTTGCCCAGGGCCAGCATCCCGACGATGAAGAACAGGATGTCCCAGCCGATCGACCGGTACGTCCGGCGCGCGCTGACGCAGCCGCTGGCGACGGTGACGATGGCGCCCGCGAGGGCCACCATCGGAAGCTGGACGGACTTCATCTGAAAGATGCTGTTCAGGCTGAACAGCATGATCACGGCGAGCGTGATCCACAGGGAGCGCTTGGCGTGGCTGCGCAGGACGATCTGCTTCTGCGCGCCGGTGACGAGGTAGAAGTCGGTGCTGGCTCCCAGCTTGACCAGGGCCTTGTCGTCGCCGCAGGCGAGCAAGAGGTCGCCCGCCTGGATCACGAGCTCGGACACCCGCTGCTGGATGTGCTGGCCGGCGCGCATCACGGCGATCGGAATTGCGCCGTAGTCGCGGTACAGGTACAGGTCGCCGACCTTCCTCCCCTTGAAGGACGAGCGCGGCGACACCGCCAGCTCGAAGAACTGCATCTGGTGCGGGTCGAAGCGGATCTCTCCGACCAGCTTGAGGCCGAGCCTGGTCTGCATGTCCGCGAGGTCGTCGACGCTGCCGCGGACGACGATCGCGTCCCCGACCTGGATCGCGATCTCGTCGAACGGAGGCATGTTCGTCGACTCGTTGCGCACGAACAGCACGACCTTGATGCGCTGGCCCGAGAACGCCTCCGCGAACGTGCGCCCGATCAGCTTGGAGCTGGGGCCGATGACCAGCTCGGTGACGTACTCGCGCACTTCGGTCTCGGCCATCATCATCGTCAGCGACTGGCGCACCGGCAGCAGCTTGCGGGCGAACAAGGTCATGAACAGGACGTTGAGCGCGACCAGAGGAACGGCCACCGGGGTCATGTCGAACATCGTGATGCCGCGCTCGCCCAGGTCCGTGGCCGCGCCGCTGACCAAGAGGTTGGTCGACGTGCCGACCAGGGTGCACATCCCGCCGAGCAGGGCCGCGAACGACATCGGCATCAGCAGGCGCGAGGCCGGGATTCCCGTGGTTCGCGCGATGCCGATGATCACCGGGATGAAGACGACCACGACCGCCGTGTCGTTGATGAAGGCGGACACGAAGGCCGCAATCGACGTCGTCAGGAAGAGCATCCTGCGCTCGCTGCCGCTGCTCTTGCGCAGCACCCACTGCGCCAGAAACTCGAGAGCGCCGGTGCGCGTCAGGCCTTCACCGATGACGTACAAGGCGCCGATGGTGATGACCGAAGAGTTGGAAAAGCCCTTCAGCGCCTTCTCGAGGGGCAGGATCCCCAACGTCACCAAGGCGATGATCACGCCCAGACCCACGGCGTCGAGCTCGGCCTTCCCCAGGACGAGCAGCAGCAAGGATCCGAACGTCAGCGCCAGGACCGCGTACGCTTCCCATCCCATCGTCGACTCGTTCCCCTCCTCGAAGCCTCAACCCACACAAGCCTCTGATCAAGCCTCTGGACGCTGGAGAGCCCTGCGGAGACGGATCGGAGCGCACCTGCGTTGAATCGCAACTGACTTCCGCTCCGAGCCTCACTGCAAGCCCGCGCCGGTCTTCAGGCTCCCGGGTCCGCGACCGGAGTATGGCGAGCTCAGGCAAGAGCCTTCAATCCGGATCGGCAGAACTGCAACCGAACGGCAAGTCCGGTGGGGTCGACGGCTCCTGCCTCCGGAGCAGCGGCTACCGGCGGCTCCCTGCGCGGGGCCGTGTCGAACTTTCGCGTCATGACGGGGGGAGTTTGCGGGACGGACGGGGGGGCCTCAAACGGCAAAGCGCACGCAGTAGATCGGCGGGAGGTGGCTCGACAGGCACTCCCAGGAGTCGCCCTGATTCTCGCTGACGAACAGCGCGCCCGTCGTCGAGCCGAAGACGAGTCGCTGTCCGATCGCGTCGATGTCCAGGCCGTGGCGGTAGACGAGATCGTAGGCGTGCTCCTGCGGGAGTCCCTTCGTCAGGATCTCGAACGACTTGCCGCCGTCGCGCGTGCGCGTCACCACGACCTTGCCGTCGAAGGGATAACGCTTTTCGTCCTTGACCGCGGGGATGAACCACGCGGTGTCAGGATCCCTGGGATGCACGGCGACGGCAAAGCCGAACACTGACGGCTTCACGTCCTTGATCTCCTGCCAGGAGGCGCCGCCGTCGGTGCTCTTGAAGATGCCGTTGTGATGCTGCACCCAGAAGCACTCGGGCCGGGCTCTGCACTGAACGACCTGGTGCGGGTCCTGGATCTCCGGGTCGAGCGCCTGCTCGGGGGGCATGTACTCGGCGCGGATCCCGTTTCCCGTGACTCTGAAGGTCTCGCCGCCGTCGTCGCTGTGCCACACTCCGCCGCAGGAGACGCCGATCGTGATTCTCCTGCTGTTCCCGGGGTCGACGAGGACCGAGTGGATCCCCGGCTTCTCCGCGCCGCCGCCGAACCACTTCTGGCGCGAGGGATGATTCCACAGGGTGGAGACGATCTGCCACGAGGTGCCGTGATTGTTCGACACGAACAGGCCTCCGGGAATCGTCCCCGCCCAGAGAGCTCCCGGCTGGTCGGCGTTGCCCGACTGCAGCGACCAGATCTTGTCAAGCTTCCACTCGATCGGCTTCTGCTGCATCGGGTTCAAGTCGACCAAGCCTTCGGGCTTGGGCGGATACTCCGGGACGCCGCAATCCTCGAAGGTCGCGCCCTGATCAGGGGAGCGGCGCAGCTTGTTCCCGAAATGACCGAGCTCCAAGCTCGCGTACAGCATGTGATCGCGCCCGTCGCAGTGGACCAGTCCGACCGTGTCGCCGAGAAAGCCGACGCGTTCCACCGACCAGCGTCCGGCTCTTCTCGAGTACGTGAACAGTCCTTTGCGCGTGCCGACGTGCAGCCGATCGCTCATCGTTCATCCTCCGGACAGCGCCTGCATGATGTAGATCTCGGCATCGGCCCGCACCTCGTCGCTCTGCCGCGCACGGTCGCGGATCAGCCGGCCGTCGACGAACACCGCCATGTGATTCCGCAGGGCGCCGTGCTCGTCGAGCACGAAGCTGCGGGCCCTTGGATTCTGCGCGAACACGGCGTCGAGGACCTCGCGCACGGTCTGCCCTTCTCCCGTCGAAGGCGGGCATTCGACGTGCCGCTGCAGGTTCTGGGTGAACACGACGCGCGCCATGCCTTGCGCGTTCCTCATGAGCCTGGGTCGAGGGCATCGTTTCCGAGCGCGGGGATCATGCCGGGGAATGCCCCCCTTCCGCCAGGGCCCGGCCGCCGCGTGCGATGAGCGCGATCGATACGCGTTCCTCAATGACCCCGGATCAGAATCCGACTCTGCGCATCACGAACCGGGGAAGCCAGCGGATGACCAGCATGACCAGCGCCCACATCCTGGGAGCGTAGACCAGCGGCGTGCCCCGGTCGATCGCACGGAGAACGATGTGCGCCACCTCGTCGGGCTCTCCGGCGAACGGCGGCGGCTTGAGACCATCGGTCATGCCGGTGCGCACGAAGCCCGGATGGACGCAGACGACCTTGAGGCCCTCGGCACGGTGCCGGTGGTCCAGGGCCTCGAGATACCGGGACAGCCCCGCCTTGGAAGCGCCGTAGATCGCGACGGGCCTCCGCCCCCTCTCGCCGGCGACCGAGCTGAACACACACAACGTCCCGCCGCCGCGCGCGAGCAGCATGCGCCGGGCGTGCTCGCAGAACAGGAGGGTATGGGTGAAGTTGACCGTCAGCAGCCGCCGCGTCAGATCGAGGTCCGACTCGAGCTTTTCCTGGACGGCGAACAGACCCGCCGTGATCACCACCGCGTCGACGTCTCCCATCGCCGCGCGCGCCGCCTCGAGCGCGGGCGCGAAGCGATCGGAATCCTCGAGATCGCACACGCCGACGTTCACTCGCTCGTGGCCGCCGCGGATCTTGAGGTCCGCCGCGCTCGCCTCGAGGTCCTGGAGATTGCGGCCGAGGAGGAACAGCTCGTCCTTGCGCTCGGCCATGCGGCGAGCGAGCGCCCGCCCCATTCCCTTGGTCGCTCCGAGGAACACCACTCTCACGGTCGATCTCCGAAAAGCCGCACGGACTGGGCACTGCGAAACTTCTGCTCGGGGTCCCAGCGGCGGCGGACCTCCAGCCATTCCTCGAGCCTGGGCTCCATCGAACGAAAATGCCCGGGCCGGGTGAACGAGTCCTTGGCGAGATAGATGCGCCCTCCCTCCGCGATCACCTCTTCGTTGAGCTCGTCGACCAGGCGCTGGGTTTCGTCGCGGATGGCGATGTCGAGGGCGATCGACATGCCGCGCCTGGGAAACGAGAGAAGGCCTGATCCCTCCTCCCCGCAGTCCTTGATCACGCACAGGAACGAGGCTCCGCCCTTGCGGGTGAGGAGGTCGAGAAACCGCCGCGCCGCGCCGCGGCCCGCGGACTCAGGCAGCACGCATTGATACTGGGTGAAGCCGCGCGGCCCGTAGATCCGATTCCAGTGAAGCATCATGTCGAGCGGATAGAAGAACGACTCGGGATGGACGATGCCCTTCTTGAACCTGGGCTGGTGCTTCCAATAGTAGAGCTCGTTGAAGAGCTTGATCGACCGACGGCTCAGGACCCATTCGGGCAGCTCGAACGGGATCGGAATGCGCTTTTTCAGACGGGGCGGCTTCCTCGGGGCGAGAGGTCTCTCGGCCCAGCGTCCGCACATCAGGATTCCGCGGCCCATCTTCGGGCCACGGGAGAGGCAGTCGATCCAGCCGACGGTGTACGGCCACTTCGGACCGGATTCCTTGAGGGCGTCGATGAACTCGTCGATGTCGTGGATGCGCAAGCTTTCCTGCCAGATCCAGGGCGAGGGAATGCGCTTCATCCGGAGCTCGACCTCCAGGATGTGACCCGTGAGCCCCATGCCGCCCACGGTCGCGCGGAACAGGTCGGACAACAGGTCCTGGCCGCATTCGACGATGCGCCCGTCGGCGACGCGCATCTTCAGGCGCCGTACGTGCTCCCCGAAGCAGCGGTCCCGGTGATGGTTCTTGCCGTGCACGTCGGCCGCCACCATTCCTCCAAGAGTCACGAACTGCGTGCCGGGTGACACCGGAGTGAACCAGCCCCGAGGAAGGAACAGCCGGTTGAGCTCGAGAAGCGAGAGACCCGCCTCGGCGCGCAGCCAACCATGGTCAGCGTCGAAGCTCAGCAGCCGATCGGCGAGCGTCGTGCCCGCAACGACCCGTTCGCTCGGCGGAGGCAGGGCCGAATCGCCGTACGCCCTTCCCAGGCCGCGGCTCAGCACCACGTCCCTGGTCAACGACTCGAGGTCCTCGGAACGGATCTCACGGCCGGGAACGTAGCGCCGGCCCCAGCCGCACAGACGCGGCTCGGCGGCGCCGTTGCGGTCGGTTCCGGTCGGGTTCAAAGTCGTGCTCATGAGTTTCGAACAGTGTACTCCTCGGCCCCTGACACGGCGGACGTCCGGTCAGGCGGCGGTGATGATCTTTCTGGGGATGGGCCCGGCCGCGAATGAGAGCCGTCGCCGATCGCCAGCACACCGAAAAACATTCCCTGCGTTGCAGGACCTGGCCGGTCCTCATCCGAGGTCGCCGAGGATGGGCCCCGGGAAACGCGGATTCGGTCCTCGTGGATCGAAGACGCAGGACCGCGCACAAGATGATCTGCGGCCGCGAACAAACCGCCGCAAGCAGATGCGGATCGCCGGAAGACGGCGAGCCGGCAGCTGCATTGCGGTGCGCACCCGCTCGGCCTGGGCTATTCTGTTCGCCTCTTGTGTCTTGCCGCTTGGGCTCTCGCGGAAGATCCCCCCGACGTGAAGCCTTGAAGACGCAGCCATGCGTCCTCGGGCTTGCTCTACGCGAGAGAAACTGGGAAGGAAGACTTGGAAGCCATTGAGACCAGGGTCGAAGAGCCCGTGCGTCCGGGACGCCACGACGCCGTTCGCAGCCAGATCCGCGGGTCGATGCTCCTTCTTTCGGGTCGTTTTCTTTCCCGGGCGCTGAATCTCGTAGTGCAGGTCGTCACGGTACGGTTCCTGACCAAGGCCGACTATGGCGACCTCGCCTATGCACTGTCGATCGTCACCCTGCTGCAGAAGATCGCGACGTTCGGCCTCGACCGCTCCGTGTCGCGCTTCCTGCCGATGTACGAGGAGCACAAGGAGTACGGCAAACTGCTCGGCACGCTGCTCCTGGTGATCGGCACGTGCCTCGCTCTGGGGACCGCCGCTCCGTTCGCCTTGCGTGCATTTCCGGAGCTGTTCTCGGGTTGGCTCGGCACGGACACGGCTCAGGGTTACTCGCTGATCCTGCTGCTCGCGTTCCTCGCGCCGGTCCAGGCGCTCGACGAAGTCCTGGTCGGTCTGTTCGCGGTGTTCGCGAGCCCGGGCGCCATCTTCTTCCGCAAGCACGTCCTCGCGCCCGGCCTCAAGCTGATGGTCGTGACGATCGTGCTCCTCGCCCGGGGAGACGTGATGAACGTCGCGGTCGGATACATGATCGCGAGCGCCGTCGGGTTGCTCATCTGCATGGCCATCCTGTGGAGATTGATGGCCCGCAGGGGAGTTCTCCTCCACCTCAAGGAGAACCGGATCGAGGTCCCCTGGAAGGAAGTGTTGAGCTTCACGATTCCGCTCTTGAGCTCGGAGCTGGTCGTCACCGTGATGCACACCATGGACGCCATCGTCCTGCGCCGCTGTGGAACCATCGAGCAGGTCGCCGAGCTGCGCGCGGTCCAGCCGATCGCCCTGATGAACCAGCTCGTCATGGCGAGCTTCGCCACGCTGTTCACCACCGCCGCCGCGCGCATGTTCGCCCGCAAGGACCACAAGGGGATCAACGAGCTCTACTGGCAGACCACGGCATGGATCGCCGTGCTGTCGTTCCCGCTGTTCCTGGCCACTTCCTCGATCGCCGAGCCGGTGACCTTGATGCTCTTCGGCGGCCGCTATCAACAGTCCGCGGTCCTCTTGTCGATACTCTCCATCGGGACCTTCTTCAACGCAGCCCTCGGCCTGAACGGACTGACGCTCAAGGTGTGTGGAAAGCTGAAATACGTATTCTTCCTGAACCTTCTGACCGCGATCCTCGACCTCGCGCTGATCCTGGTCCTGATCCCCCGGTACGGCGCTCTCGGCGCCGCGATCGCCAACTGCCTGGCTCTCATCGTGCACAACATCTTCAAGCAGACGGGCCTCAGGCTGGGGACAGGAATCCATCTGTTCGAGACGCGTTTCTTGCGCATCTATCTGTCGATCGTGTCCGGGACGATCCTCGTCTGGGTCGTGCAATGGGCGAGCGACCCGCCGCTGTGGGCCTCGGTCGCGATCGCGGGTCTGGTCTCGTTGATCGTTCTGCGCGTGAATCGCAAGGTGCTGGACGCGGCGCACACGCTGCCGGAGCTCTTGCGCGTGCCGCTGATGCCGTGGTTGCTCGGCTCCCAAGTGAACAAGTGATCTCGTGTTCTCGACGATGCTCGCATCCAGCTTCGAGCCCGGCACCAACCTCAAGGGAGAGGCCGGCGGCGCGCACTGGAGCTTCGTGCTCGACGATCTCGACGTCCACAGGGCGCTGGTTCTCGGCCGTCCGCCGGAGGCGAGTTTGCGCTCGCTCGCACGGCTGTGCCGGGAGGTCGCCGTCGCGCCGGGGCGTCCTGGCAGGAAAAGCGCGGGTCATGGAGATTCCTCCGCCAACGTTCGCATCATCGATGCAGTCACGCCGGCCCGGCTCTCTCTGCCCGATGCGTCCGTCGATCTCCTCTTCTTCTGTGACCCTTCAGTGCTGCGCCGGGCGGCGGAGCAGCCTTCAGACCTCGAGAACCTGCGCCGCATCCTGAGGGCCGGCGGTACCGTCTACTTCGAGATGCCGTGGTGGTCGCCTTCCCTTGACCACGGCGCGCGAGACCGCCTGGAGTCGGCCTTCGGTCCGATCCAGGCCTTGAACCTCACGCCCGGACTGGGCCGGGAGGCTCATACCGTGGTTCCGACGAACGACCATGAAACCAACCTGTTCTTCGACCGGTCGGATCTTCAAGCATCGGTTCTTCCCGGACGGGTCGGCCGCAAGCTCGATCGATGGGTCCGACTTGTTCCTGGATCCGGGAGAGTGGGTCGAAGATCCGGCTACCTGTGCGCTGGACAGGGAAAGGCCCGATCGGGTCCGCCCCGGTACCTCGTGGACCTTGCCCGGAAGGCCGGAGTCTCCCTGGAGGGATTTCGCTGGGGGCTCTCGGCGCCGGGAAGCTACGCCTCCAAGAAAGTGCTGTTCTTCCTGTTCGACCGCCCCGGCTCTCCTCCCTGCTATGTCGTGAAGATGACGCGGAGCTCGAATCTGAACCATCGCCTCGAGAACGAGCACCGCGCGCTAAAGCTTCTCGAGGAGAAGGGCATCGGAGTCGACGGCGAGCTGCCGCGATCGAGGTTCTTCGGACACGACGGCGGACTGGCGGTGCTGGGCGAGACCGTCGTCCACGGCAAGCCGTTCCGCGAGATGACCGCCGCCCATCCGCAATGTCCGCACGTGTTGAGGACCATCGACTGGCTGACTCAGCTCGCTGTGCGAACCGTCGATCTTTCCGCCGCGAGCTGCAGCGACGCTGCGCAGGATCTCGCCACGCTGCTGAAGCGATACGTCGAGATCTACCGGCCACAGGACCACCACCGAAGGGCGCTCGAGAGACAGCTCGAATCGCTGGCCGCCGCGAACGAGAGATTCCCCGCCGTATTCCAGCACGGTGATCCGGGCACCTGGAACATTCTCATCGACCCGAGCGGGAGGGCGGGCTTCCTCGACTGGGAATCCGCCGATCCCCGGGGGATGCCTCTTTGGGACCTTCTTTACTTCCTGCGCTCGTTCTGCGTGGAAGCGGGTCGCAGAACGGGCAACCGCGATGCGCTTGCCGCCTTTGCCGATAGCTTTCTCTTAAGGAGCAAGCTCCAGAGCTTCGTCACCTCGGCCCTGGCGCACTATTGCTCCGCAATCTCGCTGCCGGCGAGCTTGCTCGAGCCGATCTTCTACTCCTGCTGGATGCATCGCTCGCTGAAGGAGGCGACGCGGCTGAAGAAAGGTGCCCTTCCCAGCGGTCACTACACCCGACTCCTCGGCCTGTGCCTCGACCACGCGCGCGAATCGGAGAGTCTTCTCGCTGGCGTGGCGCGTGTCCAGAGTTGCCCGACCGACCGCCGCTGACATCGACCGGGATCGTCTTCCCTTCGCTGCTCGATCCCCACCGCCAAAATAGACCTTTCAGGGACTCAATGACCACGACTGAGCGATCTCGGCGGCTGGACTGGCGGTTCCTCCTGTGGAGCCCGGAGCTCGGTCGGGTTCTGTTCGCGGGTCCGGGCAACGCAGCTCTGCTGGCGGCCATGAGAGAACAGGCGCCTTCGATCACCCTCATGGAAAAGAAGGGCGCTCGCGGTACGGACGACCTCTTCGACGGCGCCGTCGTCTCGGATGCGGACGCCTCTTCATTGAGCACCGCCTGCGATGCTCTACGACCTGATGGCTGGCTATACGTCGAGTGCCACCCGGGCGGATGGCTCGCGGGATCTCGCAGGGCGAGGCGCTGGGCGACGCTGCTGAAGAGCCTGGGAATGCGTGACATCGAGATGTTCTGGCACTGGCCGGACTTCGAACGTTGCGCGGAGATCATTCCTCTGGATCACGAGCGGGCGACCGAGCTCTTCGTCCGGCGCCGTCTGAGCGGCGCGGGTCGGGCATGGAAGAAACGGATTCTCGAAGGTCTCTGGCGCTGCGGATGGATCGGCGGACTCGCACGCTCCGTCAGCATTGTCGCCAGGAAGGCGCCGAGCCCATGAGCATCGTCCGGGACTTCCTTCGGGAACATTCAGAGCGACTTTCGCTGGAGTCATTCGGCCTGGACGAAAACCTCATCTCCCTCGTCGTCACTCCGCGCTTTCAGGCCTCTCGCCACGTGATCTTCCTCATCCTCGCCAAAGAGGCCGCGGAGCCTGCGCTGGTCGCGAAGCTTCCGCGGATGCAGGAGTCCGCGGGCCTTATCGAGAGGGAAGCAGAGAGCCTGCGGCGGGTGCACACTCTGAAATCGGGCGGGTTCCAGACGATCCCCAGGGTCGTCCTGTTCGAACGACATCGCGGGATCCCGATCCTAGTGCAGACCGCCCTGCGCGGATCTCCCCTCGACCCCCAGCGAATGCGGGGCTCGCTGGAATCCTCCTGTCGGAAGATCGTGTCCTTTCTGCTGGAGCTGGCTCCCGACCAGTCCTCCGAGGTGCCCGAGACGTCCGGCTTTGAACGACTGATCGCAGAGCCTCTGCAAGAGTTCTCGCAGGCGTTCGACGCCGACCCGGAGGAGAAGTCGCTCCTCGAGCGAACTCGTGAGCTCGTCGCGACCCTGGCCACCGCGCCGCTCCGCGCGGTGTTCGAGCACGGCGACCTGAGTCACCCCAATCTCTTTCTTCTCCGCGACGGAGCCGTCGGTGTCATCGACTGGGAGATGTCCGAACCTCGGGGGATCGTCTCCCACGATCTGTTCTTCTTCCTAAGCTACGCCGCCTTCAGCGCGGACGCGGCACGAACCCCGCCAGAGCAGGTTCGAGCCTTCGAGCGAGCCTTCTTCGGAAAGAATGCCTGGGCACGGCCATACGTCGAGGAATACTCCCGGGGCGTGCGGCTGGACGCTTCATTGCTCACACCACTGTTCATCGCCTGCTGGGCGCGGCGAATCGCCACGCTGTATTCACGGCTGCTCGAGGACGACCAGCGGTTGACGCCCGCGGATGCGGCCCGCTGGTTGCGCAGGAACCGCTACTACTTTTTGTGGCGGCAGTCGATCGATCGTTACGCTGATCTTTGCTGGTCCATGACATGAAGGGATTCCCGTGCGCCTTCTGTATCTGACCAATGGTTTCCCTTATCCCTTGACGTCGGGCTATCTGCGTCATTACTACTTCATTCGCGAGCTGTCCCGGCATCATGAGATCCTGCTCTTGTCGATCGTGCCGGCGGACTTCCGGACGGAAAACATCGAGGCGATGAAGCCGTTCGCGAAGAGAGTGTCGACGTTCACTTCGGCCAACAAGTCGCGTTCCTTCGCGCGCAAGCTCGCGGGACGGGTCCGGGGGCTCCTCGGAGGGTCCCATGCCGTCGACCAGATGTGCGCGGAAGTCCGGGGGCTCGCCGGCGCGAAAGCGTTCGACGCGGCTCTCTTGAGCGGAAAACAGACTTTTCCGGTCCTCGAGCAATTGAGGGGACTGCCGCTGGTCGTCGATCTGTGCGACGCCGCCTCGCTCAGGGTCCGGGGGGCGATGCGTCATGCGCCGCTGTGGATGCTGCCCTCTCTGCTCCTCAGGCTCGCGACCGTGCGGCGGGCCGAACGCGTGCTGATCCAGTCCGCGTCTCATCTTCTGTTCGCATCCTGCAGGGATCGGGAGGCTCTCCTCGACTCCTCCACGAACGGCCACGTCATTCCCAACGGCGTGGATCTCGACTACTGGAAACGCTCCCAGCGCAGGCGCGGGGAGAACACCGTGATCTTCACCGGAGGGATGGATTACCCCCCGAATGTCGACGCCGCCGTGGTCTTGATCCGAGACGTGATGCCGATCGTGCAAGAAGCGCTTCCGTCGGCCCGGCTGTTGATCGTCGGCCGCGACCCCGTTCCCGAGCTGGTCTCCGCCGGCAAGCAGGCGCCCGGTGTCACCGTCACAGGATTCGTAGAGGACGTGCGCCCGTTCCTGGAGAAGGCCACCGTGTTCGTGGCGCCCTTGCGATTCGGCGCCGGGATCCAGAACAAGCTTCTCGAAGCCCTGGCGATGGAGATGCCGGTGATCGCGTCGCCCCTGGCCGCGGACGGTTTGCGCACGGAGAACGGAGACCTTCCGCCGCTGGAGCAGGCATTCGAGCCCGACGATCTGGCCGGCCTCATCATCCGACGGCTTCAGGAGGCGAACAAGAACGTCGCACCCGTCCCGGAAGCGCGGGCATTCGTCGAGCGGCATTTCAACTGGCACAAGAGCGGCGAAAAGCTGCACCGGTTGCTGGTCGCCGCGGTCGATGGAAGCGGCGCCGTTCCGGCGTGAAGGAAAACGGCTCTCCTGACATTCTTGTGGGCGAGCGGAATGGGAGATCAGCACCAACGGTGAAGCGCTGATGGAGCTTCGCACTCCCTGGGCGGCCGGGAGGAGAGCGGGACGATCGTGGTCTCGATCTCGATTCGTGGTCGTTCGCGCTGCTCGCTGTGCGGAAGGAACAGCTCGGGCTACGACCGACTGCCCTTGCGACGTTGCCAATCGGCGGCTCTACCGTGCCTATCTCATGAAGGAAGCACTCAGAATGGACAATGCGACTATGGTCATCCGCACCATGGTCACGAATTCGCTATCAATGGGTTTCATTGAATTTCGTCAAGAAACGACCCGCAAGAATGTCAGGAGAGCCCAAAAACCGGGGCGCACCTTCAAGAGGTGCGCCCCGAGCATTGAAACCTGGGTGCTACTGCAGGTAATCGATGATCAACACCGGCGGGACCGCGCCTTCGCTGCTGGAGTAGTAGATGCTGTTGCTGTTCGCGCTGGTGATCGCGAAGCTGTACGTGCCGTCGCCGGTCACGGCGCTGGTGACATCGAGCTCCACGAAGGATTCCGTGGCGACGGAACCCGCTGAAGTCAGCGGGTTGCCGGAGATCAACGGCGCGTTGTTCCAGTTGATCGACAGCTCCGACCAGCCGTTGTCGACCGCATAAACCGAGCCGCCGTCGGGGCTGCCGTCGGTTGCGAACAACCTCAGGCGCGCCTGGATGACAGGTCCGGGCAGTCCGGCGACGTTGAACTTCAAGTACGGGCGATAGATCTCGCTGGACAGCCTGGCTCGGACCCAGGCCACGGTTCCGTAGTTGTTCGACGGCGAGGTCGACTTGACGTGCGCGTCCTCAGAAACCTCGATCGTGAACTCGGGCGGAGGCGGGCCGACGTTGATGAGATTGGCCTGCGTGTTTGTGTCGGACCCTTCCGAATTGCTGACCGTCAGGCTGACCGTGTAGATCCCTTCCACGGTGTAGACATGCAGAGGATTCTGCGAGCTTGACTGATTGCCGTCGCCGAAATCCCAGGTCCACTGCGTCGGGGCGTGAGTCGAGGTGTCCGTGAACTGGACGCTGAGCGGCACGTCCCCGGAAGTCGGGGTCGCGGTGAAGGAGGCGATCGGAGGCTCCGGGCCCTGGATCAACGAGTGGTGGTGCCAGTACAGGTTGGTCGTGGAAACCGTCCCGAGCACGGCACCGCCGCTGGCGCTGTCGAAATTCTGCTTGGTCGACGAGGCATTGTTCATCTTGAGGGCGCTCGCGTCCCTGAGGATCGGCGTCCCGAGCGTCCCGTCGAATGCGATCGGGTCGAAGTTGGACACCTTCTCGGAGATGGTGCCGCCGGACTGGGTGTAGGACGCGTACACATAGATCTTTCCCGCCTGCTGGTCGAGCTGGACGATTCCGCGAGTGAAAGACAACGATCCTTCGGAGACCAGGTGCGTCGTCCAGGTCCCGGTGGCGCTGCGCCTGAGGAGGACGATGTCGTTGCCGCTGGTCTTCCCGCAGGCGTAGACCCGACCCTGGCTGTCGGCCTTGAGGTTGATGTGGTCATCGGAATTGAACCCCGAGCTCATGGCATTCTCAGGGCTGGACCAGGTCGTGTCCGACTCCCCGTCATTGTGGATCGAGAACCAGTACTTGTCGGGGTTCTGGTCCGACCACAGGATGCCGATCCGATTGCCGCCGAAGTGAATCACCGAGCTGATGTCGTCGGAGGTCGCGGCCGTGGTGTTGCTCGGCAGGATGTACGGAGATCCCCAGGTGGTGTCCGATCCGAGCGTGTGGTTCACGTACACGCGACCGCTTTGCATCCACGTGGCCCACAACGTGCCCGTCGAGTCCTTCTCGATGACCAGGGTCTCCGTGCGGAAATTGTTGATCTGCACCGGAAAGCCGCTGTCGGGCGTGTAGGTCTTGCCGGCGGGGTTGTAGGTGTAGCGGTACAGACGGGAAGGGTATCCGCTCGAGGCCGATTCCGAGAAACGGTGCGAGGCGACGTAAAGCTTGTCACCGTCGCTCAACACGTCCGCGCGCGTGGAGTCGCGGTCGTCGATCAGGACTCCGGTGTCGATCCACTTCTCGGTCGAGGGGTCGAGGCGCCAGATGTGGAAATCCTTCACTGTGGAATTCCAAAGGCTCGCCCACCAGTCATCGTCATGGAACCAGAGTTTGCTCTCCGGCTTGGACCCGGAAGCGGATGAACCACCGCCCGAGTAGCTGGGTCCTTCGTAACCGAAGTCCTGCGCCGCGGCCTGGGATGCGGCGAGCACTGACGAAAGGAAGATTCCTGCAATCCATCGATGCGGACTGGGATTCAGTCCGGAGACAAAATGGGCCATCTCGACTCTCTCCTGGCAACCCGCGAGGTTTCAGCGGTGACTGTGATCTGCAAACCCGACCAAGGGAGGAATTTAACTTGGGAAGTCTTTTCGTCCATACTCGGATGGTGCGGTCGCATTGCGGAGGCGTGGCTCATCCGAGGTAATTCAAGAAGTACGGCCAGTCCGATTCATGCATGCGCACGGTGTCGGCCAGCAGGACCCCCGGCGGATCATCAGAAACAGACTTGAGTTCTCGAGTTGCGGCTGGAGCCGTGATGTCAAAGCTTCCCCATGCACTGGTGGTGCCAGGCAATGTGGACCCCAATCTCAAGGGGTCTGGCGGTTAACAATGCGTCCGGAAACATCCCTGGAGCCGCCTTCAGTTCTTCAGGGCTTCTCGCTGGGCCGACCGCCCGTACAAATCCTCCAAAGCTTGTAGATTGTCCAACGGTCCCCGGCCATGGCACGGGTCTGACCCGACAGTCGATCACTCACCCCTTCAGCGCGAAAAGAGCGGAAAGATTCAGAGTGCCTCTGAACGCCCAAATGGCGGGAGGGGGCGATCGTGCTACTTTTCGGCGCCCTGCGGAGAGATGACATCCGTTCACCCCCCGACCCAAGAGGTGCTTCCATCGGTTTCAAGAGTGCGCTCTGGGGCATCTTCGCCCTCGCGGCCGCCCTGGTCATTGGTCTGCTCGCCTCTTTCAACTTCGAGCTGGGCATGGCCTCCGCCATCGGTCTGGTCGTAGTGGCGAGCTCTTTCTCCCTCCCCACGTTCGCGACGCCGGTGTTCTGCTTCGTCCTGTATTCGAATCTCGCGGTCATCGCCGTCAAGTTCCATGGCGTCCCGCTGATGGTCGGGGCACTGTATCCGACGATCCTGATCCTGCCGATCGCGCACTACCTGATCCAGCGGCGCGAGCGGCTGGTCCTCGACCCGACGCTGGCTTTGATGCTGATCTATCTTGCGGTCCTGATCGCGGGCGCGTTGTTCTCCCGGAGCGTCAGAACTGCGATGGCGACCGTGCAGGAGTTCGTGCTCGAGGGAGTCGTCCTCTATCTTCTGGTCACGAATGTCCTGCGCGACTCCGCGACTTTTCGAAGCGTCATGCGCTCGCTGGTGCTCGCCGGTCTTCTGATCGCCGCGGTGCCGTGCATCCAGCAGCTCACCGGAACCCTCGACAACAATTACGGAGGCCTGGGACAGGTCGCGCAGGATGAGGGCTTCAGCACCGGCCGGACGACCGACACCGGGGTTGCGATCACCCAGCGGCGACTCGCAGGGGTGATCGGCGAGAAGAATCGCTTCGCCCAGGTTCTCCTGATGCTCCTGCCGCTTTTGTTCTATCGCTTCCTCGGCGACCCCTCGCGAAAGTGGCGCTGGCTCGCGCTCTTCGCGTCGGGGCTTCTCATGTTCGCGCTGGTTCTAGCCTTTTCGCGCGGCGCGGCGGTCTCCTTCGTGGTTCTTCTGCTGTCGATGATGTGGCTCAGGGTTCTCCGCATCCGCCACCTCGCGGTGCTGTCGATTCTTGCCGCTCTCATCCTCGTTCTGATGCCCGGCTACCTGAAGAGGCTCGGAACGATCGCCAAAGTCGCCTCCCTGGTCACCGCAGAGGGCAACGCCCAGGTTGACGGCGGCATGAAGGGGCGCCTCACGGAGATGCTGGCGGCGGTGTACGTGTTCGGTGACCATCCGGTCATCGGCGTCGGTCCTGGAATGTTCAAGCACTACTCCCAGGAGTACGGAAACCGCCTGGGCTTGCGACACCTCGAGATTGCCCGCCAGGCGCATTCGCTGTACCTCGAGCTCGCCGCGGAGAACGGGATCCTGGGGCTCCTCTCGTTCGGCTCGATCGTCCTGATCACCCTTCTGCAGTTGAACCGAGCGCGCAAGAGATCCGCCTCGAGAGACCCGGAGATGTCGACCATCGCCACCAGCCTGATGCTCGGCGTGATCGCGTATCTCGCGTCCGGATTGTTCCTGCACATGTCCTACGTCCGGTACTTCTGGTTTCTGATCGCCCTTTGCAGCGCCGCCGTGAGAATCGCCCGGACGGCGCCTTCACCGATTCAAGCCACACCTTCGCTGGTTCCCACTCTCTCCACCACCCCTCTGGCCCTGCCGTCTTCATGAGCTCGTTCGTCGATTTCGACCTCCACGGCCTGGTGGGAGTGAGGCTGGTCGACGCGCGTCCCGCGGACGCGGCCGCGGTCCGCCGCCAGCTCGGCCCCATCGAGAGCAGACTCGAGCGCGAGCCGGACATCGTGATCCGGTTCGTCGACGCGATCGAGGACCCATCTCCCGCGTTCCTCCTGGGTGTGAACGATGCCGCCTTCACCGAGGACTCGTTCCTGGTGCTGCGCGGCAAGCTCAAGACTCCTGCCAGGGCTCGCATTCCGTTCCAGGAGATCGGACGGCGTTGTGAGATCGTGTGCGAGAGCGGCATCGCGGCGGTGCCGCTCCTGATCGCCATCCTCAACCTGACGGTCCTCGGCAAGGGCGCTCTTGCGCTGCACGCGTCCGCGTTCATCCATCAGGGAATCGGCACGCTGTGCACGGGCTGGTCCAAGGGAGGCAAGACCGAGACATTGCTGGCGTTCATGGCGCACGGCGCCAGCTACGTGGGCGATGAGTGGGTCTACCTCACGGCGGATGGCCGCTTCATGGGCGGCATCCCTGAGCCGATCCGTCTGTGGAGCTGGCACCTAAAGAGCCAGCGCCAGCTCCGGGAGCGTGTCGGCAGCCTCGGTCGCCTCAAGCTTTCGGGGTTCACGGCCGCGGCCGTCGCCTTCGAGAGCTGGATCCGCGTCCGCCGATCCGCCCGACTGGCGCACCGCCTCAAGGCCTTTTGCAAGAGCAGGCTTTTCGTCGACGTGCCACCGGAGAGGTTGTTCGACCGGGAACGGTGTCTGCTCCGGGGCAGTCCCGACCGCGTGCTGTTCGTGATCAGCCAGGAGGTCGACGAAGTGATCGTCGAAACGGCGGACCCCAGGACCATCGCCGAGCGCATGGTTCACTCGCTGCAGGAGGAGCAGAGCGTCCTTCGGTCCTACTACCACCGGTTTCGATTCGCCTTTCCAGACGCGAAGAATGACCTGATCGAACGGTCCGCGGAGCTTCAGCAGCGCGTGTTGTTTCGTATCCTGGAGAACAAGAAAGCCTTCGTGGTGCGCCATCCGTATCCGGTTTCGCTTCCGGATCTGTACGACCGGATCGCGCCGTTTCTCAAGTGAACGGTGCCAGGAGCAGTTCGATGTTCTCAGTGGCGTTGGTGGGGGCGGATGGAGCCGGCAAGACGACGATCAGCCGGCGACTGGAAGAGCTCGCGCCATTCCCGGTGAAGTACCTGTACATGGGGATCAACGCGGAGGCGAGCAATCACTCTCTGCCCACGACCCGACTCGTGGTGGCGCTGAACAAGCGGTTCGGAAAGGCAGAGTTCCAGGGCGGGCCCCCCGATCCCGCGCGCAAGGCGGCCCGGCAACGGAGCCGGAACCCGTTCAAGCGCGCATGGTCGGCGCTGAAATCGTGTCTGCGCCTGTGCAATCAGATCCTGGAGGAGTGGTACCGCCAGTGGATCGCCTGGCGCCACAAGAGAAGCGGGAAGGTCGTGGTGTTCGACCGGCACTATTTCGCGGACTACTTTGCTCACGACATCGCCGCGAACCATGGCCGGGGAGTCTTGAGCCGGGTGCACGGTTTCCTGCTGAACCATCTGTACCCCAGGCCGGACCTGGTCATCCTGCTCGACGCGCCGGCGGAGGTCCTGTTTGCCCGCAAACGGGAAGGGACTCTCGAGCTGATCGAGTCGCGCCGCAGGGAGTACTTCGTCCTCAAGGACCACGTGAAGCACTTCACCGTGATCGATGCCAGCCGCCCCGTCGAGGAGGTCGCGGACGAGGTCGTCCGGACCCTTCGGAGCTTCCGCGATCGACGCGCGGAGAGATCGCTCGAATGAAGGATTTCTCACCTCCCAGCGGAGCCCGGGGATCGGTGCTGGTCACGGACTCTCATCGAAGCAGCGCGATCGCCGTCATCCGCTCGCTCGGAAGGGCAGGCTTCCGCGTGATCGCCGCGGACAGCATGCGCGAGAGCGCGGGATTCCGATCCTGTCATGCCGCGGACCGGCTGGTCTATCCCGACCCCACCAAAGCCCCGAACGGGTTCGTCGCGACCCTGCTCGCAACGGCGCGCACCACGGGCGTCGAGTTGATCCTGCCGTTGACCGACGAGACGATCCACCCGCTTTCGCGTGCGCGCGCGCTGTTCGAGGGAGTGAGCCGGCTTGGGATCGCGAGCGAGGCAGCGCTCGAAGTCGTCACCGACAAGCAGAAGACGCTCGAGCTGGCGCGGCGCCTGGGAGTGCCCGTTCCCAGGACCCTGGTCGTGCGCACGGTGGAGGAGGCTCGTCACGCAGCCTCCGAGCTGAGCTATCCGGTGGTCCTCAAGCCGGCCGTGTCGCGTGTGTACCTGCCCGACCGGCAGCTCATCGAGAAATGCTCGGTGAGCTACGCCCGGGACCGCAGCGAGCTGATCGAGAGGATGCGGCCTCACGACGGGCGCCATGTGGTGCTGCTCCAGGAATACTGCACGGGTGTCGGATGCGGAGTGGAGCTGCTCGCGTGCGAGGGCCGGCCTCTGGCCCTCTTCCAGCACCGGAGACTGGCGGAGATTCCGCTGAGCGGCGGCGCGAGCGCCTGGCGCGAGAGCGTTCCGCTCGACCCGGTCTTGAAGGACCATGCCCTGCGCCTGGTCGAGGCGCTCCGATGGACCGGTCTCCTGATGGTCGAGTTCAAGGTCGGAAAATCGCCGACCTTGATGGAGATCAACGGCCGCGTCTGGGGCTCGATCCCCCTCGCGATCCAAAGCGGCGTGGATTTTCCGCGGCTCTGGGCGGAGCAGCTCAAGGGCCACGGCGCGGCCTCCCCGATCGACCTCATCTCCGACTACCGGATCGGAGTCCGCCGTTACAACCTCGAGCTCCTCTTGATGTGGATCGTCAACGTGCTCTTCAAGAGGAGCCGTTATCCGTTCCTCGGCAAGCCGCCGCGATCGGGGGCCTTCGCCGCGATCCTCGCCCTCCTCGACCCGTCGCAGCGATCGGACAACTTCTCGGCGGCCGATCCGATGCCGTTCCTCGCCGATCTCTACCGCATTCTTGCACGCGCGCCGGCGCGAATGTTCAAGTCCGGTCGGAGCGCATGAGTTGAGGGCGACAGCAAGACGTCTGCTCACTTCGCTGGTGAACTTAAGGGCGGTGCTGCCTCTGCTCAAGGCTCTGGAGCACTGTGAGCCCGACTGCAATCACTGGCTGAAGGTACTGACCTGGCACCGGGTCGAGGACGCTCAAGGGTTCGAGCGGCAGGTCGAGTTCCTGCGCTCTCACCATGCCGTCGTCTCGATGGACGATCTCCTCGAGGCGCGGAACAACGGAAAGAAGCTCCCTCCGCGAGCGGTGATGATCACCTTCGACGACGGCTATCGAAACTTCGCCCAGAGTGCCTGGCCGGCCCTCAAGAAGCATCAATTGCCGGTGACGTTGTTCGTGCCGACCGCCTTTCCCGGGGCGCCTGCTCTCGCGTTCTGGTGGGACCGGCTGGAACAGTCCGTTCGTGACACGAAGGAGCAGGAAGTTCCCTCGCCGCTCGGTGTCCTGCCGGTTGAGACACAGAGGCAGAGAGACCTCGCTTTCCGCCAGCTCAAGGAGCATTTCAAGCGCATCCCGCCCGCCGAGTTGTCGGAATGGATGGACCGGATCTGCACTCATCTGGGCGAGAGCGGGCGGCATCCCGAAATCCTCGACTGGACGGAGCTGCGCGCGCTCGCCGCCGACGGAGTTCACATCGGAGCCCACAGCCGGACTCATCGCATGCTGAACTTTCTCTCGCCCGAGGACCTCGAGCAGGAAACACTGGGCTCGACCCAGGACCTAAAGCGGGAGCTGGGCACGGCGTCGCCGGCGTTCGCCTATCCCGCGGGCCGCTACTCGCCTGCGGTGGTCGACGCGCTGAGACGAGCAGGATTTGCCGTGGCCTTCACCACGGTCCCGGGCACCAATGATCTGCGCAGAGTCGACTGGCTGCGGCTGTTGCGCATCAACGTGGGCCCGAGGGCGAGGGTCGGTGACCTGCGCGCCCGGATGATCCGGTCGTCCGCGTTGTGGAGTCGCTGGCAGCGGGTGCCCGATCACCGTTGAACAGATCCCGATCGCGCGATCGGTTCCCATCGCTTCGAACAACTGAAAGATCTTCCTGATTGCGAGAACAGGCGCGATCCTCAGGCCTGCACAAACCGGGCTACAATGTGGCATTCTCTCTTCCGGGATGAATCATCACTCGATCAGAACCCAAGCGAGAATCGCCAAGAACACGATGAGCTCGAAACTCTGGACAGCGGTCACGTGCCTCTTTGCGGCATGCGCCTCGGTCGACCTGGATCAGATCATTCCGATCGAGGAGTACCAGGCTCCCCAGTCGGTCCCGGCGCCCCCCTATCAGCTCCAGCCGGGAGACATTCTCGAGATCCGGTACCTGCACAACAGCGATCTGAACGTGACTCTGCCGATCCCCCCCGACGGTACCATCTCCCTGCCGCGTGCCCACGGACTTCAGGCGGCCGGAAAGACGGTCGCTGAGCTCGAGGAAGAGCTGTTGACGCGTACGACGGAGTTCACCAACCCCGAGGTCGTGGTGATCCTGCAGAAGTACAGCTCTCACCAGGCTCACATCGGCGGCGAAGTGCGCAGGCCGGGCGTGATCGATCTGCATGGACGGATGACCGTCCTGCAGGCCATCTTCGAGGCGGGCGGACTGCTGGATACGGCGCATTTGAACCAGGTGCTGCTGATCCGCCGCAATCCGGACCTCACTCATCAGGTGCTGCTCGTCGACCTCGAAGGCGTCATCGAGGGGTCACAGCCGCGTCAAAACGTCGAGCTGCTGCCGTATGACGCGGTGTTCATCCCGAAGACCCGGATCGCCAACTTCGACGTCTTCGTCGATCAGTACATTCGCAAGGCCATCCCGATCACCTTCTCCTACAAAATCGAGACAACCAGGAACTAGCCCGGAGTACGCATGAAACTCTGCTGTGAGAGACCCGGGCCGCATCTTTTTAGCGGCGAACGTCAGCGAGCGCCGCTGCAACGAGCCCTGTCCCGGCGACACGCTCAACATGACGGGCCGTCCTAGAGGTAAGCCGTGCAATCCCCGCCTTCGGAACGAAGTCCTTCGATCCTCAGTGCCATCTTCCGCTACAAGCTCACGATCCTCGGCGTGTGGATCGTGGCGAGCGGCGCCTCGTTCTACGCTGCCGCTCTCCTGCCCAACCGATTTCGTGCGGACGCCAGCATCCTTTTCAAGTTCGGCCGCGAGTTCCTGTACCGGTCCGAGGTCGGGACCGAGTCGGCAAGCATCTACAAGCTGGTCGAGATGGTGAACACCGAGATCGAGATCCTGAAGAGCTACGACCTGGCCCGCAAGGTCGCCAGCGATATCGGGCCGCTGGAGATGTACCCGGATCTGGCCGAGCCGGGGGAGAGCGTCGCCCCCGAGAAGCTGGTCGAAAAAGCGGCGGCCCGGATCCGCTCGGACACCTCCGTCGGAGCGACCGCGGAATCCGGAGTCGTCAAGATCTCCTTCGAGCACGAGAAGGTCAAGCTGGCCGTCAAGGTGGTGAATCTTCTGATCCAGCATTTCCTCGACAAGCACCTCGAGATCTTCGCCGAGCCCAAGTCGGACTTCCTGGTCACCCAGTGCCAGACCCTCGAGAACAAGCGCGAGGAGACCGAGAAGGACCTCAGGAAGCTGCGGGAGAAACACCTGTCGTTCGACATTCCCAAGCAGATCGTGCACCTGCTTACGCAGCAGGCCGACCTCCAGTCGCAGCTCCAGACGACGGAGACCGGTCTCCTGGAGCTTCGCCCGATGGGCGAGGTGCGTCCGATCAACGGAGATTCGCCGGAATCGCGCGGCTCTCTGGGGCCGATGTCTGCGGTCAATCTCGCGGATCAGAAGCAGGCGATGGCCCGGCAGCGGGAGCTGATGCTGGTCAGCGTGGGCGATACCGAGCTCACCATCGCCGAGCTGGGGATGGAGCTCACGCTGCTCGACGACCTCGCCAGAGCCGGTGACATCTCCGCGCATCCCCGGACGGAGAACAGGTACCTGTCGCTCGACCAGGCACAGCAGAAGCTCCTTGACCTCAAGCTGAAGGAGAGCGGGCTGCTCAGAACCTACACGGAATCGAGCGAGGAGGTGCTGGGAGTCCGGAGGGAGATCGAGGCGGTCGAGAATTTCGTCAAGGAGCGACAAGCCCAGATCGAGAAGGCGATCCGGGGAAGGATCACGGGCGAGCTGGACGTCCTGCAGAACCGCAGGACCGCGCTTTCGTCCCAGCTCAGCCAGCTTTCAAGGCAGAGCCAGATCCTCGAGCTGGTCGAGGCGCGCCAGGAGAGAATCCGCCTCGAGACGCGCCGTACGGCGCTCGCTCAGCAGATCAAGAAGCTGGACGAGACTCTGATGCAGCTCGCCGAGGCCCGGGAGATCCAGAACCGGCTCGAGCGAGAGATGACGCTCAACGAGGAGGCCTATCGAACCTACTCGATCAAACTCGAAGAGGCGCGCATCTCGGAAAACCTGAACCGCCAGAAGATCGTCAACGTGCACGTCATCGATCAGGCTTCCGAGCCGCTCAAATCGACGGCGCCTTCCTCCAAGACCAGGATCGTGCTGTCGACCTTCGTCGGCCTGGTGGCGGGACTGGGAATGGGACTGCTTCGCGCGCTTTTTGCCGCCGCGTAGAGGAACCCTCATTCGAAGAACCGGCTACGGAAACCGGTTCGACTCGAAGCAGAAGTCTTCCGTGACCGCTTCTCGAGGCCAGTCACTTCTTCCGTGTTTGCCTTGATGGGGCCGCGGGCGTGGCAGTCACCCATCCTGAATCCCCGCGAACCGGTCTGCATCTCTACTGCGGTCGCATGCAGCTTCCTGTCGTTGCCGTCATCCGCATCAAGAACTCTTTTCCTCAGATTGGCGCTCGTCCGAACTGCTTGTACAAACCAGCAGATCTGTGTGATTTGCCAAAGGCTGATGGGGGATCTGATTCGGGCCTCTGGCGCAGAAACGAGATGGCGTAAGGACCTGGCACAACGGGAGGTTTTCTTGATGGGCACCAGGATTCGTCAGGTAGGGGGATTCTTCCTTGGAGGGGTTTCGATCTTCTCCGGAACACAGGCGTTCGCGGCGGAGTTTCAACTGAGCTCGAGCCCGGTCGTCACCGGGACGGAAGTAACCTTGCGAGCGGAAGGCGGCGTCGAAGGGGCAATCTATGCGTTGTTCGTCGACACCGAAAAAGGTGACTACTATCTTCCAGGCGGAGTGTGGCTTGGACTGGGCATGTCACCGCACTTCAGCCTGATGGACAACGGCCAGTTCGGACGCGATGGCATCTTCGAGACCAAGACTTTTCTGCCGGAGGACGATGCCTTGATCGGCGCCGTGTTCTTCGTGCAGGGCCTCATGCTCGAGCTTAGCTCGTTCAGGTTCAGTACGACCAACCGTCTCGACATCGTCGTGCGCGGTCCGTCCACGGGCATTCTCTGCTCCGCGGAGGAGATCGCGCGTCTGCCGACGAGCGGCAGCGCCTGGCAGAGAGTCAAGAGCGAGGCCGACAAGGCGACCGGAACGCCGGACCTGTCCAACCAGGACGACGACGTCAACGTCCGGGTTCTCGCCAAGGCGCTGGTTTTCGCGCGCACGGGTGACGAGAAGTACCGTTCAGACGTCATCAAGGCGTGCATGGACGCGATGTGGACCGAGAAGGGCGGGCGCACGCTTGCCCTGGCCCGGGAGCTCGGTGCCTACGTGGTCGCCGCCGACATGGTCGGCCTTCCGCCGGCCGAGGACGCCAAGTTCCGCGACTGGATCCGGGCCTGCCTGACTGAAGTTCTCGACGGCAAGACCCTGATCTCCACGCATGAGGACCGGCCGAACAACTGGGGCACGCACGCGGGAGGCGCGCGCGCGGCCGTCGCGGCGTATCTCGGCGACGAGAAAGAGCTGGCGCGCTGCGCACAGGTGTTCAAGGGCTGGCTCGGCGATCGCTCTTCGTACGCGGGCTTCGCGTACGGGGATCTGTCCTGGCAGGCCGACCCGAAGAACCCCGTCGGCATCAACCCGAAGGGGTCGACCCGGGACGGACACTCGATCGACGGTGTGCTGCCTGACGATCAGCGCCGCGCGGGTGGATTCAAGTGGCCACCGCCCAAGGAGAACTACGTCTACGAAGGTCTCCAGGGTGTTCTGCTCCAGGCGATCATCCTCGACCGCTCCGGCTACGACGTGTGGAACTGGCAGGACAAGGCCATTCTGCGCGCCTTCACATGGCTCGAGGAGCAGGCCAACTTCAACGCCGACGGCGACGACACCTGGCAACCGCACGTGGTCAATCACTTCTATGCCGAGAACTTCCCCGCACCGGAGGTCTCCTCCCCGGGCAAGAACATCGGCTGGACCTGCTGGCTCTACGGCACGGCGGATCAGTGAGGCTGGTCCGAGCAACTTTGCCGATCCTGGAAGGAATGAAAATCAAGTACGGCGGCTCGATTCGAGCCGCCGTGCTGTTTTCTCCCTGCTGCAACCTCGATGCCGTCGCATGCGGGTCGATGATCCGATCACCGCGGCATTGATCGGAGCGCAAGCCAGATCGTCCGCTCCACCTGACATCGCACGGCCTGCGCCGAATGAGTCGCATCGACGACGACGGCCCCGGGGACCCGATCGGCGATCGAGAGATACCCCTGGCGCTGGCGTTCGAGGAGCTCGGGGCTGTGCTCCTTCTTTCGCGCGAACAACACTTCCCCCGGCGCGTCCAGGATCACCAGGACGTCCGGCCGGGGACAGCAGCTTCCGAGAATCCTGCGCCGCCAGGCGCTCAGGAAACCGCCCTTTCGAGCCGGGGGCAGGAGCAGGTCGTAGCAGTAGCGGTCAAACAGCACCAGCCTGCCTTTCATCATGCTCAAGTGGGCCTTCAGCCAGCGGCTGTGAAAGAACCACAGATTGAGCAGGAGCCCCAGACCCGGAAGGCTGCCGATCCTCCGCCTGTTCTTCGAGTACAGGCCCATGTAGATCGATTCCACTGCGAGGGGAAAATGGTCCTTCAGTCCCTCGACCAGGGTCGACTTGCCGGCGCCATCCGGAGCGAGGATTGCAACGCAGGGAGCACGACGTCGAAACAGGCCGCGCAAGACGTCGACCCTCCGGAGGAGGCGCGCGCGCAGACGGGCGATCGAGTTTGAGAAGCAGGATCCAAGGCGGGCCGCGAATTCCTCCCTCTGCGAGAGGATCGCCTCCCAATCGCCTGCAACCACGGCATCGAGCAGGCGCGAAGGATCCTCGCTTCGGGGACCGTACGCAGCCAGAAGCTCTCGCAGCCGCGGCGACGCTCCGAGAGTCCCGGCCAGCACCCGCAAACGGTCGCGGTGCCTCGGATCAAATCTCTTCTTGTCGAGAACGCAGTGCAGAAGGAGACTGACAAACTCCATCTCCGGAGCTGGAACGAAGACATTGCCCTGTTTCTGCCTTGAGACGAGGCATTCATCGCCAAGTCGGGTCGCCATCGTCGGGAGAGGATGACCGAAGACGATCCGGGTCACGACGTCGAGCTTGAGCCAGCTCGATCCGTCTTCCAGGTAGGTGACAAAGAATCGATGCGGCGAGCGGCCGGACAGAGGGAAGGAAACCAGCCCCAGATCCGCGGCCTGGGCGCGGAAGCGTTCGAATTCCGAGCCCCTCACCAGCAGGTCGATCTCCCCGCCGCGCATCAGCTCTTCAGCGCAGTCTCCGTCTCGAAGCACGCAGTAGGTGATTCCCGTGCGCTCGAGCGCGGTGAAGATCTCTCGAACGGGATCAGTGGGCGTCTTGATCGGGGGGATCATGGCCATGGCGGGATGGCTACGGTAGCAGACACCTGCACCGGAGACACGCTGCCACAGAGAGCCGCACGGACCGCAGGAAACCGGACCACTGATCCAAGGAGAGAAAAAATGTTCGCAACCGCGTGGATCACCGTCGTTTTGCTTCGCCTTCAGCCTTGGAGTTCTCCTGGGCGCCTCCCTGAGCGCCTGCAAGGGAGGCGAGAGCGGAGTCCGAAGGTGACGGATGCCGTGAAACCTGCCACCGTCCGCCTCGAAGGCGGCCTCCGTCGTACATGGACCTTGACACACTACGATCGTCGACTAAAAGACTAAGCCCCTTGGTCGGAGGGGAAGAGCTGCGATACGGATCGGTCCACGGTTTTGCGGCTTTGAGGGCCCATCAGGGGATCGAAAGGAGCTGTTCCCAATGTCCATCGTCCCGGAAGGGCGTCGCCTCTTCCGCCTTCCGCTCAGTCCAATCCTGCGTGTCGCGACTGTCGCAATTCTGACGTGCTGCATGAGCAGTTTCTCCGAGGCGAGCGTTGGCGTGCGCATGAAAAAGAAGGTCCTGACCGGCTTTGACTTGAACGGGGCCCTCGAGATCCCTTCCACCGACCCATTCGGCATCGCCTTTCATCCGCCGACGGGACATCTGTTCGTCTGCGATCCGGACGTCGACGAAACCGACGCCAGAGATCATTTCTCGCTCGGGGGAGGCCCCTTTCTCCTGGACAACGTTTTTGAGATCGACCCGGCGACGATGATGCTGGTTGCCTCGTTCAAACTGGACAACAACGCGGAGCCGACCGGGATCACCTACAACCCCTTTGACCAGCGCTTCTACGTGACCAACCGCGAAACGGGCACTTTGCACCGATATGCGTTCGACGGCATTTCGTTCCTGGAGGAAGACTCCACGGCCACCGGCGCCGGACAGACCGAGGCGATCGCCTGTGATCCGAATTCGGGCCTTCTGTACGTCCTCGACAGCGTCAATCGCCAGGTCCTGGCGTTTTCGTACAGCTCCGGTTTCTCCCTCGTCTCAACCCTGGATCTCTCCGTTCACGACGCGCTCGGTCTGTCTCCGAGCCTGCCGACCGGAATCGCGGTCGACGAGTCGACCGGAGATCTCCTGCTCCTTTCCCCGCCGGATCTGGGAATCTTCGAGATCACCCTGACCAATGATTTCGTGCGCAAGCTCGACCTCGCACTGCTGACACCCCGACCCGCCGTTCCTCAGGGCCTGGTGCTCGCGCCGTCGTCGAGAACCGACGACGGCTCGCGAGAACGATCTTTGTGGATCTGCGATGCGGGAACCCTCCTCAGCCAGGACCCGGCCGAGCTCGACGGCGCCATTTTCGAGCTCACCCTGCTCCCGGCGAAACTCTACAAGACCGCGTCGTTGCGCACCGGGTTCGACTCTGCCGGGGTTCCCTTCCCGATCCCGTCGATCGACCCCGCGAGCGTCACCTACCATGAGCCGTCGGGCCATCTTTTCCTTTGTGACCCCGAGATCGACGAGACGGAGATCTGGACGCAGGTGAGAGCCAACATCTTCGAGGTCTCCCGCGACGGCAAGACCTACATCCAGGGTTACAACGTCAAGGCTCTGGGGAACCGTGAGCCGACCGGCATCACCTACAACCCGCTCGATGACCATTTCTACGTCACCAACGACAACACCATCCTGCTCTACCGCTACCAGCTCACGGGTTCCGACTTCGTCGAGGTGGACACCTATCCGGTCCCGTCGGACGATCCCGAGGGGATCGACTGCAACCCGCTCAACGGCCAGCTGTTCGTGGTCGACGGTGTGAACCGCGTGGTCCACGTCCTCGAGTACGACGGCGGCTTCTCACTCCTCAAGACTCTCGACCTCGCCGCGGACTCCGACATCGAGCGAAGACCCAAGGATCCCGAAGGGATCGCCTTCGACACGTCGACCAACCACCTCCTGGTCGCCTGCCACATCGAGGACGCCATCTACGAGTTCACTCTCGAGGGCAAGTTCGTCACGCGCTACGACCTGCAGCGTTTCAATCCGGACGTGATGCGAGTCCACGGGCTGTCGCTGGTGCCTTCACTCAAGGGCCACTCGCGAAGCCTCGTGCTCACCGACACGATGCGCGACAACGATCAGTACCCCAAGGAGACGGATGGACGCCTGTACTTCGCCGATCTGACGCTGGGCGCGCTCACCCAGGAAAAGTCGCTGAGCCTCGACGGCGTCGACGACCACGCCATCGCGGCCCGGTACGCCCCGAGCCTGTATCCTCCGTACATCACCGTCGCCGCCTGGATCCGGCCGGTCGCGACCGACGTCGACCGCCACATCGTCTCGACCAAGCACGAGGGTGGTTACGCGCTCGGAGTCAACATCGCCGCCGGCGCCGGCAACGAGCCAGGAACGATCAGCGCGCGCTGCAGCATCGGCGGACTGCTGGTGACGACCCGAGGGTCGAGCATCCTGCCGGAGGGCGAGTGGTCGCACGTCGCGTTCACGTACGACGGCTCGACCATCCGGGTCTACGTCAACGGTGTGGAGGACGGCTCGACCGACGTCGAGGGCTCCCTCGACCCGTCGACCTCCAAATTCTTCATCGGCGCCGAATCGGACGGTCCGTACGCCACCTCGGGCTTCTTCCAGGGATTGATCGACGAGGTCATCGTGCTCGATCACGCCCTGTCCGATTCCGAGGTGCAGGAGCTGACGCTCGCCAGGACCACCGCCGGCAACCTCAACTGGATTGGAATGCTGGGTTACTGGCGGTTCCAGGACGCGCGACGGAATCTTTCCTTCGACGACACCAGCAGCGCCAACGACGTCACTCTGACCAACGGCGCCCGACTGTCGACCTCTGGAGCACCCGACTCCCAGTAATCGAGTCGGTCAAGCATCCGCAGAGCGCTGACGCGGCGTCCCGGGTTTCCGGGTCGCCGCGTCCTTTCGCGGCGATCACTCCTGACTCACGGACCGGATCGCCTCGACCAGCTGCCGTGAGTTGACGCGCAAGTCGAACTCGCGCAACACCGCGGCGCGTCCCCCTGCTCCCAGCCGTCGTCTTTCCTCCGGGGATCGGACGAGCCTTTCCAGGGCCTGTGCCAGGACCGAGGGATCGCCCGGAGGCACCAGCAGGCCGCTCTCACCGGAGGAGATCAGCTCCGGGATGCCCGACAGGTCGGACGCCACGACGCTCACGGCGCACGCCATCGCCTCCATCAGCGTCACCGGAATGCCTTCTCTGCGTCCTTTGGAATCCTGCACGCTGGGAAGGACGACGACATCCGCAGCGCGCATGTTCTCGATGACCTGCTGACGCGGAAGTGCTCCAAGGATCTGAACGCGATCCTCGAGCTCGGCCTCGCGGATCCGGCGCTCGACCCTGCCGCGGGTGGGTCCTTCGCCCACGAGATGGCAGACGAACTCGATCCCGCGATCTCTGAGGAGGGCGCAGGCCTCCACGAGATGGCGGTGTCCCTTGACCTCCCGGAAGGACGCCACGCACAGGATCCGGAAACAAGGTCCAGCCTTGCCGTTCCTGGGCGTGAACACCTCCGGATCGACGCCACAGCGGATGACCCTCAACTTGTCCCCGAACGACCTGCCCAGACGCCCGACCACGAAATCCACGTTGTAGCGGGAGATCATCCGCGAGAACGCCGAGAACCGGATCTTGAGGTCGAGGGCGCGCTGGTCCACGTGCAGGTCGGAGCCATGCGCCGTGAAGCTGTACGGGATTCCCGTCAGCCGGTGCACGATGAAGGCGCACATCGCGGGATGATTGCAAAAGTGCGCATGAACGTGCGTGATGCCGAGCTTCTTCATCTCGCCGGCCATCTGGACGGCCCTGAGCCAGAATCCGAGGGTTCCGAAGAAGAAGTTGAGGCTGCCGAGAGTTCTCCAGAGCACCAGAAACAAGGTTCCAAGGTAGGCACCCGGACGGCGAAACAACTGCACAAGGTTGACTGCCAGATCCTTCGGAGCCAGCAACGGGCGGTGATGGGTGTTCGGCAGAAGCTGTTCGTATCCAGGGTGAGTCACCCGGGTCCGTTCCCGGAGCAGCGGAAAGATCTCGACCTCGACCCCCTGCCTCTTCAGCTCCAGGATCTCGTACAGCACGAAGGTTTCCGTGATCTTCGGGAAACGGGACACGATGTAGGCGATCTTCAACTTCCGACCCTCACCTTCAGCCACTCCAAGAATCGACCGGCCGGAGTCGACGCGGACCTCGTCGGCCTCGATCGACGACACTCGCCCCCTTGAGTCTCCCATTTCCGCCTCTTCCTCCTTGCCGTCCTCGCCTGGTCCCGGTGACCAGGAACCCGGAATCGATTGCGTCGTCAGCACTTATTGCGCTTTCGTCGGATCCCATTTCGACACGACCCGATGGAGAAGGAAATCGGCGATCCCCAGGAGAGTTCCGTAGCCTCCGATCGTGAAGTAGTAGATGACCGAGCACAATCTGCGCGCCGGCCCCTTGACGAGGGATCGCACCAAGCCGAGGCCGTACAGGCCGACCTGCGCAGCGAGCAGGAGCAGGGCCAAGGTTTCCCTGGTCACGGCGTACAGGACCGCGCTGGAGAGCAGGATGGCGATCAGGCACACCGGGATCAGCCGGCGCAGAACCTTGTTGATGAACAGTCCGATCGAGAAGAAACCGAAGCGCAGAGGATTGAGCAGGCGCCGCTTCATGTGAATGCCGCGCAGGCTGCGTGACACGATCCGCCGGCGCCTCGACAGCTCGTGGGTGGTCTCGCGCGAAGGCACGTGAATGAAGGCGAGGACTTCTGGATCGAACACGAACCTCTGGCCCCGCTCCACGACGCACAGTGCGACGTAGAGATCGTCCGTCACTCCCGGCGGGATCGGCTGGAACAGCTCCCGGCGGACGGCGTAGACCTTTCCGTCGTTCGAGGTGATGCTCCCGAGGCGGCTTTCCAGGCGCTTGATGCGGCTGTCGAACGAGATGTACGTGCTCTGGGCCTCCTTCAGCGCGGCGTCATCCTTCCCGATCGTCCTCTGGCCGCAGACGCCGCCGATCCGGGGGTCTGCGAAGTGAGAGACTAGCCTCTCCGCGGCCAGCGGGTGGAGCACGGCGTCGGCATCGGTGAACACCAGGATCTCCCCCGTCGAACGGATGAACGCCTCGTTGAGCGCGTGCATCTTGCCCTGGTGTTTGCTCGAGCCGAAGCACCTGACCCGTTCGAATCGGCGCGCGACGGTCCGCGCCACTTCCTCGGTGCGGTCCTCGGAGCCGTCGGAGTAGACCACGACTTCCAGCTTGTCCTTTGGATAGCGACAGGAGAGCGCGTTCTCGATCTTTCCTGCGATGAGATTCTCGCCGTTGCGAACGGCGACGAGGACGCTGACGGTCGGGAACACGGGAACTCCCGGCGTCTTCCTCTGCTCTTTCCTGACGAGGGAGACGAGCCAGAGTGACAGTGGATAGAACGCAACAACCGTTGCCAGGCACAGCACCGAAATTGAGATCACCAGGAGACTGAGGATCAGCACGCTCTAGCCCGCATCATTCATGAACATCCTGAGGAGTTTGGCACAACTCGTTGCCATGGTGCTTGCAACTGAATCCTTCGGCTCCACCATCTCGACAGAGTGTTCATGCAGGAGGGTGTTCATGCAGGAGGCGGGCCAGATTGATTCCTGGAAGTGCCGCTTCGCGCGGCACCTACGGAACCCGCGAACGTTCCGGGCCAGGGGCACCGGGAGATCAGCCGTTGGCCCACCAGAAACGCAACCAGGCGACGCTGCGCCTCAAGAAGTACTGGTCGAGCACGTACCGGCTCTTGTTGGTCATGGTCTTGCGAGAGCATACCGGCCTGATCTCGATGACGTAGCCGTGCTCCGAGCCCATGGCGCGAGTCGGGAGGATCGCCCTGCCCTCGAAAGATGCCTTGCGGACGCGCCCGTGGCGCAATCCCAGGGTCAGGACCAGGGGAAAGGGGCGTGCGGGAAGCTCCATCTTCATCGGGGAAACGGCCAGCAGATGCCGGGCATTGATGTTGGGGACTCGACCGACGAACGCCGGTCCCGCCGGAAGCAGAGCCCGAATCGACGCGTTGCGGAGCTGATGTCGATGGTTCTGCCTTCTGCCTGCGCACCCACGGAGCTTGCAGCGGACGGCGTCAAGTACGCCGAAACACGTCCTCATCGTCGTCGTCAGCAGCAGGTGGAATGCCGTGATGATGAGCAGGTGAAGGTGCAGGGATCCGGCCCTGCGTCCGGCGATCTGGTTGTCGACCAGAGTTCGGTAACGCTTCTCGGTGCTGTGGGGCGTGAAGAGCTGGGAGAACCCGATCAGCCCCGGTTTGACCTTGAACCGTTCGTTGTAACCAGGGATGTGACAGTTTTCCGCGACGACCTCGGGCCGTTCCGGACGAGGTCCGATGAACGACATGTGTCCGAGGAACACGTTCAGGAACTGCGGAAACTCGTCCAGCCGGGTCTCGCGAAGGAATCTGCCCCCTGGAATCACGAGCTCCTTCTCTTTTTCGTCGACCTGACTCAGAAGGCGCGGACCGAGCTCGATCTGAGCTTTCTCATGCAGAGTCCGGAACTTGAGAATGTTGAAGGTCTGTCCGTTCAAGCCGACACGGAGTCCCCGATAGAAGATCGGGCGGCCGGCTCGCCAGAGAATGAAAAGAGACGCTCCCAGAAAAAGGGGCAGACAGACAACGAGCAGACTCAGAGCCAGTGCGGACTGGATCAGATCCGCGGGAAGGCTCGTCAGGCTCCGCCTGCGGAAGGCAGAGAGCTGTTGGGTGGTTGCGGCGTCTACTAACATTCCCTCATCCCGGTTGATGCCCAGCGGTCCGGAACTACTCTGGGGGGCGAACCACTGTGGCAATTGGTGCGGCTGAACGGCAGTTGAGCCTGCAGAGGTCACTTATCTCGCGTTCTCAGCTCCCGCCATTTCCGCCCAAGGACTGAGGGCGACCTTCCCGAACCCGAGCTCGACGAGCGTGGACTGCGTTGCAAGGCTAGCGGCAAGAGTAGTAGCGCCGATGTACCTGGGTTGTCAAGTCCGGAGTCTTGACCGGAGCCAGAGTTTCGGGGCCTCCTCGCGATCATGAGACCGCTCGTTCTCGCCGCGAGACACTCTTCCTCTCTCTCTTTGCCGGCCCCGTCACTAGCCTTCGCCTGGTTCCTGCCAATCAGGGGTCGAGCGGTGAGCGCCACTAGTGGATTCCCTCGAGGCGCACCACAAAGGGTGTCTACCCAGGATGAATAGATTGCACAGACTGCCTCCCTCCCTGGTCTGCGGGTTCCTTGGATGCAACCGGGTTTCCCTGGGAAACTCCGGCATCAGTCCCGACACCGGCCGATGACAGCGAAGACACATCGCTCGGCTATGCTCCCCACCCCCTTGCCCCGAAGGGTGGAACGCCGCCGGAGCGCCGAAGAGGCGCCGAGGCCGGGGGGCCTCCCCAGGATTCCCCGGAGGCTGCGGGAGGGGACCATGAACCGCATCAAGGAGATCCAGATGAAACCGTTGCCGGCCCTTGTTCTGAGTCTGGGTTTGGGCGCGCTCTGCTTCGCCTTTGGACCTCAGGAAGAGAAACCCGCGCTGGCCCCGCCGGCGGCGACCCAGGCCGGGCCGAACAAGGCCCTGCTCCATAACCCCAAGGACCCGCAGATCAACCAGACCGCACCCGAGGTTTTCAAAGCCCGATTCGAGACCTCGAAGGGGACGTACATTGTCCAGGTCACCCGCAAGTGGGCCCCTCATGGGGCTGACCGTTTCTTCAACCTGGTCAAGAACGGCTTCTACGACGACGTGCGCTACTTTCGAGTGATCAGCGGATTCATGGTCCAGTCCGGGATCAGCGGCGACCCCGCGGTGAACCAGAAGTGGCAGCCTGCGCGCATCGAGGACGATCCGGTCACGCAATCGAACACTCGAGGCAGGATCACGTTCGCGACCAGCGGCCCCAACAGCCGTACGACGCAGGTCTTCATCAGCTTCGGCGACAACGCCTTCCTGGACACCAAGGGTTTCTCTCCGTTCGGAGAAGTCGTGGAGGGCATGGAGGTCGTGGACAAGCTGTACGCGGAGTATGGGGAAGGTGCGCCGCGTGGCAAGGGACCGGATCAGGGGCGGATGCAGAAGGAAGGCAACGCCTACCTCGAGAAAGACTTTCCCATGCTCGACTACGTGAAAACCGCATCGATCGTCGAGGACGCCAAGAAGGAGCCGTGAACCTCGAGCCCAAGAACCTCAACGAGACGGCCCCGGACACCTTCCAGGCCAGGTTCGAGACCAGCAAGGGTGACTTCACCGTCGAGGTGACGCGCGCCTTTGCACCTCATGGCGCGGACCGTTTCTACAACCTGGTCAAGAACGGCTATTTCGACGAAGTCCGTTTCTTCCGCGTGATCAGCGGCTTCATGGTGCAATTCGGGATCCACGGCGACCCGGCCGTCAATTCCCTCTGGCAGGGCGCTCGCATCAAGGACGATCCGGTCCGGCAGAACAACTCCCGAGGCATGGTGACCTTCGCCACCTCCGGTCCCAACTCGCGCACGACCCAGGTGTTCATCAACTTCGGGAACAACTCGTTCCTGGACCCCCAGGGCTTTGCGCCATTCGGGCGGATCCTCTCGGGGATCGAGGTGGTCGACTCTCTCCACCCGGGCTATGGAGAAGGCGCCCCGCGCGGCAAAGGCCCGGACCAGCAGCTCATCCAGTCCCGGGGAAACGCCTATCTTCAGCAGGGATTTCCCAAGCTCGACTTCGTCAAGAGGGCCGTGATCGTCACCTGAGGAGACGTCGCCCGGCCCCGGAGACAAGCGCCCGTTGAAAGCAGCCTTTCTCGGCACGGTGTTGATTGCTGCCGGCGCGCTTTCCGGCCCGCGCCTTCTTCTTCGCCATGGGGAACGCTGGCTGTGCAGCAGCGCTGCCCCCGGCTGGCTTGCGCGCCTCACGATCGGCATCTCCAAGGGTCGCGATTCCTGCCTCGAATTCGAGACTCTTCTCCATGACTTCGGTGTTGCCCTCGAGGGACGCGCGGTCGCGCATGCCTTTGCTTTCCGAAATGCCGGCGACCGCCCGGTGCGCATCGACCGCGTGCGCAAGGACTGCGGATGCAATCGAGTGAGCTTTCCGGCCGGCCCGATACCTCCGGGACAGGGCGGCGTCGTCGTCGTGGAGCTCGACACTCGAAGACGCGGCGGCGAGCAGACCAAGAAGGTGACGATCGTCACGGACGAGATTCAACAGGGAGAGATCGTGCTCGTGCTCAAGGGCCGGATCCGGCAGGTGCTCGATGTCCGCCGAAGACCGGCGCCGCGAAACGACCTCGAGCCCGGAGAGACGGTGCGCGAGGAGTACGAGATCCGGCCGCGCAGGATCTGCAAGGGTGTTCGTCTGGGCCGACTGGAAGGAAACTTCTTCCAGGCAGCTCTGCAGGACGCAGGCGACTTCCTGCTGCTCTCGATCGACAAGACCGCGCCCCAGGCTCCCGGGGCGATACGGGGAGAATTGGAGCTTCACGCCGTTTGCGGCGACGAGATCATCCCGCACGAGATCCTCGTCCAGCTCAACGTCGAGCCGCCCCTCCGACCTTCCGCTCAGCGCCTCAAGCTGAAACCGAGACCGGACGGATCCTACGCCGGCACGCTGTTCATCGCCGTCCGCTCGAAGAAAACGCGGATTGTCGATGTTCTGGCCACGCATCCCGAGACCAAGGTTCACTGGAAGGTCGATGGCTTAAATGTGCGCATCGAAGTGACAGCCTCGACCCGGCCGCCGGACCAGGTCCTGGAGGTCCTCCATTCCCAGGAACCCCAAGGCGGCGACGTGGAACGATGGTCGATTCCCATCCACGCGGAATAGGCCGATGACCCGGATCCTGCGCGAGGCATTCGTGATCGTCGTGCTCGGCGTGATTCTCTCGATCGGCGCGGACCTCGCCGTCCCGGGAGGAGTTTTTCGAGATCTCGAGGCGGCGCGGACCGAGCTCGACCTGCTGGTGCCCGTTCACTTCGTGTCGGCACGCGCGCTCCATCAGGGGCTCGAGAGCGGAACCTGGTCGTTGATCGACGCTCGCGGCCGGCGGGACCACCAAAGGTCGCACCCCAAGGGCTCCGTCTCGATCCCAGCGGCCTTTTTCGACCCACCGGAGCACGCGGCGGAGTTGTCCTCCGTCCTCGGTGCGCTCCGCTCTCCGCGCATCGCGGTAATGATGTACCGGGACGATCTCGAGGACGCGCGCGCGGTCGCGCAGGCACTGCTCCTCGATCACGGATTCCAGTACGCAGCGACGGTCGATGGAGGCTTCGAGGCGTGGGAACGGGCGGGTCTGCCGGTCGAGACGGCTCCATGACCATCGCCAGCCTCGAGCATCCGGAGGGCGTCGGGAGACGAGCGATGAAGATCGCGGTGATCCTCGCTCGGTTCCTGCTCGCTGTCCTGTTTCTCGCCGCCGGGGCTTTGAAAGGGATGCATCCCAAGGAGTCGGTCCTCAGCGTCGGCAGCTATCACCTCACCCCCGATTGGATCAGCATCGCAGCAGGAATCTCCCTGCCGGGCATCGAGGTCGTCTTGGGCGCTTCGATGCTGACCGGGTTCTGCCTGCGGGGCGCGACGGTGGTCAGCGGCACGCTCGGAATCCTGTTCGCGGGCGGAGTGATCAGCGCGATCGTTCGCAATCTCGACACGGAATGCGGGTGCTTCGGCAATCTCGCCATCACCCCGCGCGCCGACTTTCGGACGCTCGGCCTCGAGGTCGCGATCGTACTGCTTTCGGCGCTCGTCCTGGTGAAGGCGCACAGCACCTCGACCCGACAGGGGATCCAACGGTCGTCCGATCGGTCCGTCCACCGGGCCTGATCAGCGAACGAGCGCGCCCTCGATGTTGCTCGAAACGCTCTCCAGCCCCTGCGAGCTGATCGCCGTCACGTAGTAGAACAGCAGCTCGCCGTGAGCCCGTCCATCGTCGATGAAAGTGAGGGATCGCACGGTGGCGATCGGAATGAAACGACTGGTGATGCTCGGAGCCCGATGGACCCGGTACCAGTGCACGTTGCCGGTTCGAGAAGGTTTCCAGCGGAGGGCCACCGCGGCGACCTTGCCGGACGCGATGAGCTTGCGCGGCGGATCGGGCATGTTGCGGGTGAGGACGAGCTGATCGATCTCTTCCGCGCTCCGGTTGAAGAATCGCAACGTCATCGTCGTCAGTCCGGCCTCGACCAGCAGCGCTCCGAAGTCGCCGTTGTAGCGCACCATGCTGCCGTCCACGGGAGGTTTGTTGAATTCGTAGATGCTCCTTCCGCCCAGACCATTGACGATGTACGGGAACCCGTCCCTCTGGATGCGCTCGTAGGTGTGGTCGTGGGCCGAGAGAACGATCGTCGCCCCCCACTGCTGGAACGGCCACTGCATGTCCTTGTCGACGCCGTGCAGGGAGGACGAGTAGGGCGAATGATGGAAATAGACCACCTTCCAGATCGCGTCGGAGGCCTGGATCTTCTGCTGGAACCACTGCCCCTGGACCGAATTGCTGGTGTAGCCGTCCGGCTCGCGCTCATCGCTGTCGAGCGCAAAGAAGTGGACACCACCCCACTTGAATTCGTAGTAGCGCTCGTTGCCGGGCAGGGTGAAGTAATCGAGGTAGGGTTGCGCGTTCGTGGCGCGCCAGTCATGGTTGCCGAGTGTCGGGAAGAAGCGGTTGATGTCCGCCCCTTGTCCGTAGGAGCCGAGGTAGGGATGGATGAAGTCGTGATAGTACTTCCCGACGTTCTGGTCGATCGTGGACGCCTCGCCGTCGTCGTAGTTGTTGTCGCCCAGCGTGAGGATGAACTCCGGATTCCAGCTCTTGACGAGATTGGAGACGTCCAGCTCTTCCTTGTCGTCGTCTCCGTAGTCGCCGATGGCCGCGAATCGGGTGACCTGGGCGCTCGCCAAGGAAGAGGCGTGCCACAGGAACACGCAGGACAGGAGGCAGAGGGCA
>Ga0247727_10001526_pt1 | contig 54873 bp, 74 predicted proteins | sample WisWelCaveWW1625_FD_202498 | JGI IMG/M metagenome (GOLD analysis project Ga0247727, IMG submission 202498) | Biofilm microbial communities from Wishing Well Cave, Virginia, United States - WW16-25 | ecosystem: Environmental > Aquatic > Deep subsurface > Groundwater > Cave microbial mat | place... | reverse complement strand
CTCCGCAGGCGCACCCGCACAGTAGGAGCCGCGCGGGCTACATAGCCCGTAGGTCCAGGTGCCGGAACGGGCGAATGCACGGCTCCACTACAAAACGTGCATTCCCAGACCCCCGGGGGCGGTCCAAAGGCGGCACCAGGTCAGCCGCTCCCACGCGTAACATCATTGTCTCCACACGCGGTTGATTTTTTTTTCAGGAAGTTTACCGCGCAGGAGGTCAGCGCGGTGGCTGGTGATCGAAGCGGCCGTGAACCGGCGCATGGAGCAGGGCCCGCGATCGCCCGGACTCCGAAGAAGAGGCCTGCCCGGGAGCCCGAATCCCGGCAACTTTCGCCTTGACATCGGACAATCCCAATGTTATTATTGGTAGCGTCTGTTGAGGAGAGAGGGGATGAGTGAGAAGAGGGATGCGGGGCAGGTTGGGGTGAGGGTGAGCGCGGGGATGCTGCGAGTGCTGGAGGCGGAGAGGGAGAAGCGGAGGGAGGGAGGGTGGCGACCGACGAGGGCGACGGTGGCGCGGATGCTGATGGAGGCTGGGGCGAAGGCGGCGGGGTACTCGGTTGTGGTGGCGGATCCGGTTGAGGTGGCGAGGTGACAGGGTGATCGCTGCGCTGTTTGTTGAGACGAACGGGGTCTACTTCGGGCTGCCCGACGTGGATCCCTGGGACGAGAGGCGCGATGCCACGCCCGTTCCTTTTCGCGACCTGTTGCTCTCGATGGTTGGGCGGCTGGTCGGCAACGGCGTCGGAGCGTAAGCGCGATGGGTCGCTTCCGGACGCAGGCGCAGTTGAGGGCGATGAACGAGGCGGACGCTGCGGGTTTTGAGGTGGAGAGGGCGGCGCGGGCCGGGCAGGTGGTCGAGCGTTGGCGCGGGCTCGAGGATCAGCTTGGCGAGTGGGCTGCGGATGCCGTGGGGGAGGCGACCGGGGCGGACGTCGAGGCGGTGAAAGCGTTCGGGGAGTGGGTTCTTGGGCAGGTCCTGCGCCTCGGGCCCGGGAAGGTGCGGCGGGTGTGGGTGAAGCCGAAGGTGTTGGCGGTGCTGGTGCGGTGGATGCGGGGGAAGATGAAGGAGGCGGGGGAGGTGGACTTGAGGAAGTTGCGGTACGCGGAGAAGGGTGGGGTGATGTTTCTTGGGGTGGCGGTCGAGGGGGACGACGACGGGGAGTACGGGGCGTGAGTTGCCGGCTGCGCAATGCGCTTGCGTACCAGGAGTCGTTCGCGACCGGGGACGTGACTCGCTGTTTGCGGCCTTGGTCGGTGTGGGTGCGGGGGTGGGTGTGAGGATTTGGGACGAAGCGGAGGCGCGGATCTTCGGCTATCTTGGCGTGGTTTGACGGGAGAGTGGAAGGCGATGCGAACGGTTGAGTTTCGGCTGACGACGATCCGGTCGGGTTTTGCCGGAGAGCCCGTGGTCGAGCGACGGAAGCCTGTGGTGGGCGACCCGGTCTACCGCGGTGACCGGCTGTGGGCGCCGACCCGAGTTGGGGAGATCGTCCTTGTCGTCGGGCGCGTAGTGCGGCATGACGTGGGGCGGCGGGTGGCGATCGCCGAGGTGGAGGACTTGCCCGGTGTGTGAGGAGTTGTTGCTGCGCGACGACCCGCGGCCCGGGCTTGACACGAAGCCGCCGGCGGAGTAGAAGAGCCCGCAGGAGCCCGACGAGCCGAAGGATCGCGTCCGTTCGAACGTGTAAGGAGCACCCGGCATGGCCGTGACGACGACTCCGCTGTCCAACCCGATCGGCGCCGCGATCGTGACCGACCTGGACTCCGACGCGACCGGCGAGAACAACGTCCGCGGCGCCGGCTCGACGGTGTTCCAAGTGGACGTGGATAACACGGCCAACGTGGCCCCCTCGTATACCAAGCTCTACAATGCGGCGGCCCCGGTGATCGGGACGAGCGTGCCCGACTTCGTGCTGATGACGGAGGCCGCGAAGCGCACGGTCCACACGCTGGGGTTGGCCGGCACGCTTTTCGGAACCGCCCTTTCGTTCGCCACCGTCACGGTCGGCGGAACCGCTGGAATCGTGAGCCCGACGTCCGATGTCCCGGTCCGAATCCTGTGCACGTAGGAGGCCGCCATGGCCGACAACAGCGCGCTTGACCGAGCCCGGCACGTCATGACCGACCAGGGCTACACGGTCGAGCCGCTGACCGGCCCGCTGTTCTTGGCCTTTCGCCGGGGCGAGACCGTCGTCGTCATGGTCGTCTCGACCGACGAGCTGGCGGAGGTCGCGTTGCTTGCGGCCTCGCAGCGCGCGAAGTTCATCCGCGCGTGGCTGGAAGGCGACGAGGAAAAGGAAGCAGGCCTGCGGATCTTCGAGATCCAGTCGTGGACGCGCAGCGGTGAGGAGTGGAACCTCGAGGTCCGTCGCGCGTCGATCTCGAAGGACGGCGCGATCGCGTTCCACAAGGTCGGCGTCCTGGATCTCGCGACGGTCTCCAAGATCGCGGCGGAGTGCCTCGTGCCTCCCTTGGTGGAAAACTTCAAGGCTCGGACGGCGCTTTTCGACAAGATAGCGAAAAAGCCCGGACCCATGACCATGGAGCAGGCCGGTCAAATCGTCGCGCGGCATGTTCTGCCGGCGATGATCGACGACATCAACTCCAAGCCGACGAAGAAGTCGGAGTCTCCGTCGTGACGCTGGACGAAGCGGCGGCGTTTGTCGCGGAGCGGCTGTGGTCCGCGTCGCTCTCGGGCCACTACCCCGAGAACCATCGACTCACGCCAGCGCGCCTCGGCTATGACCTGTGGGTGCCCATCTTCGAAGCGTGGTGCGCCTTGCCGGCGATCAAGCGCTTCCGGGACAAGATCACGGGTGGGATCCTGATGCTCGGTCTCTTCTGTCGCCTGGACCAGAAGATCGGCCCGAAGGAGATGGTTCTTGAGTTCCGACGTCAGCCTCGAACCGACCGACAGCCCGCCCGTCGGTGAATCGGTCGCCCGTCCGCCCAATCCGCCCGGAACCGCGAAGTCTCGTTACGAAGCGGTCGCGTCGCGCATCCTGGCCGACCAAGCCGGCGAGCCCTGCATGGGCCAGACCGACAGCATGATCTACAGCGACACCAGGGGCCCGGACGGTCAGGCGGCGACCAGCGAACTCACCGACAAGGTGATTTCCGATGGCCGTCTGGATGAGTTCACGGACCAGAACGGCCAGACGCTCCGGCAATTTCTCGACGAGTGCTCACAAAAGTACGGATACTGGACGGCGCGCCGGTGGCTCGGACTCAAGATCCAGGACCCGGCCCGTTACGAGAAGGAGCGGTCGTACCAGAAAAGGCTCCGCGACTACGTCCGCGGCCTGCCTGCGCGCGGATTCGTCGCCGGGTCAAAGGACTGGCGGATCCAGATTTGCCTGTGGCAGATTGAGAACACGAACGTCCACGGGATCCGCCAGGACGCGATCAAACTCCTGACCGACCTGATGGGCGACGCCGTCAAGAAGATCGACACGCGCGCGCAGGTCCTGAAAGTCGTGGTGCCCGCGAGCGAGGTCACCAAGGCGTTCGATCAGGGCTTCGACAACTGGCTTGCGACCGCGGGCAAACGGCCGCCCCTGCTGGATGCGCCTGATGGAAGTTAAAACGGGCCTCACGTACGACCCTGAACGCGCGATCGACTGGGACCGGCACGCCAAGACCTACCGCGACCGCGTCGTCAAGAGCCCCGTCGATTGGGGTGCCGCGTACCTGCCGCGCCACTGCCTGACTCCCCCCGCCCAGTGCCACTATGTCCTGGCCCAGGATGCGCTGGACAACCCGAAGCTCGTCGCGGCCGTCGCCCGTGACCACGCCAAGTCCACGCTGTTCAACGTCGTGCTCGTCCTCTTCGAGACGCTGAACGGCCGCAAGAATCGACCGCTCCTACTCCAGCGCACCGAATCGGCGGCCGGGAAGTGGCTGATCCGGGTCGGCCGCGAGATTACCGACAACCCGCTCTTGGCGAAGCTGTACTCGATTACGCCGCGCAGCCCGTGGATGGAGAAGGAGGAGATCAACTTCGACGTCGGCGGTCGGTCGGTCACGATCCTGGCGCGTCCGATTGGCGGCGAGGTTTTGGGCGAGCACCCCGACCGTTTGGTGTTCGACGACCCACAGGACATCAAGCAGTGCCGCAGCGCGTCGCTTTGCCGGGACCTTGATGAGTGGTGGCGTCAGACCGCCATCGGCGCCCGCCGCAAGGACACCCAGATCGTCCTCGACGGTACGCTCGTCCATCCCGACAGCCTCGTGTCGCTGTACGCCGGCAACGGTCGCGACCGCGCCCCGCGGGATGGCTGGCTCGCGCGGATTTTTTCCTGCGTCCGGAAGGGCTCGCTCGACGATTCGGATTGCGAGGTCCTGTGGCCCGAACGATGCCCACGCGACTTCCTCCGCGACCAGCAGCGCGAGATGGGGCCCATCCTCTTCGGTCGGGACTACCTGATGCAGGACGTGCCCGACTCCGAGGCGTGGTTCCCGATCGCCACCCTCCGGGCCCAGAGCTGCTTGGTCGATCCGGTCCAGCCGCGCGCCAGGCCGCGCGACCTCCTCATCGTCATGGCGGTCGATCCGGCCTCGACGACGTCCGACACCGCCGACGAGACTGCGATCGTGGCGGTCGGGCTCTACCGGTCGGGCGAACGAAAGGGAAAGTTCGTCTGGCTGGACGCCGAGCACGGCCGATGGGATCCGAACCAGAGGATCGCGCGGACGCTGGCGTTCTACCAGAGGTGGCTGCCGTCGTATCTCTTGCCCGAGTCCAACCGCGCGGAGGACCTGCTCGCCGCGGTCGAACGAGAGGCCGCGCGTGCCGGCATGGGGCGTCTGCCGATCCGGCCGATCCGCCAGGAAATCTCGATCCCCAAGGAGGACCGCATCGAATCGATCGTGCCGTACGTCAGCCGCGGCGATCTCCTGGTCACGACGGCCGTGCCCGAGTCGGCCCTGATGAAGTTCTGCGCTTACCCGGCGTGCCGGGGCGACGACGTGCCGGACGTCATGGCGACCGCAATCCGCTGGCTGGTCGAGAACGAGTCCGGCGTGCCGATGCCCCACGAAGGACCGGTTTACGAACTCCAACCGTCCGATGTGTTCGGGCCCCAGGAGCCGGTCCGGATGGGGGGCGACCGGAACTCCGAGACGTTCATCGACCTCGACAAGCTGAATCCTCTTGACTCGGAGGCCGATCGGAATGTAACAGAGAGATGGCCTGGGTAGGCCGGATAGGAGAATCCCGATGTCGATGTCGATGGTTGCGCTGGTTTACGGAGTCCCGGTGCGGGTCGCCGACTGCCTCAAGGTCTTGCGGAAGCCGCTCGAGGACTGCGACCACGTCAAGGCCGACCCCAAGTTGCGGAAGCTCTTGGTGGATGAGCGCGACAAGTTGCGGAAGCGCAGCCCGGCCCACGAGGTGCTGGTTCGCTGCCCGTTCTGCACCAAGCCGGTCGATGAGTACACGCCGGTCGAAGTCGTCCGGTGGACCGGGGAGCCCCCGACCAAGCGGTTTCCCGTCTACATCGAGGACGCCAGCCAACTCCACGCGCGACCGTGGACCGAAGGGGGCGTGAGGCAGGAGGGGATCGCGATCGTAGGCAAGGTGCTCTGGGAGGCGCCGTACCCCAATGCCCAGAAGGTTATGTCGGTCCCCGAGACCGTTCGCCAGGACGTCAAGGACCGGCTGACCCGGATGGAACTCTGGAACGCCGACACGGTCGGGCTCTACGCCGCCGGCTACTCCGCCGAGGAGGTCGGGTAATGGTTCGTGACGGGTATCGTTGCGCCTGCGGCCGGACCGCCGACGAATGGCGTCCGATCCGGGATGAGCCGAAAGACTCGGTGGCCTGCACCTGCGGCGGCAAGATGGAACGGGTCTACACGCCGCCCCACGTCTCGATCCAGACCGACGAGATGGCCGAGTTTCCCAAGCCGAACCTGCCGATCCGAAACGTCAACACCGGTCGGGAGTACGCCGAATGAACGAGACCGCCATGGTCGGTGCGCTCTCCGGCGCCGCGACGTTCGCGTTCCTCCTCCTCGCCTTCATCGCCGGATTCTGGATCGGCCGGCGCGCCGCGTCGCCGCCGCGGATGGGGCCTGTCCTCGGATCTGCGCCGAGCGAGGAACAGATGGCCGAGATGGAGAAGGTGATGATGCAGCGGTTCGCCGAACAGATGGCGGCGGCCAGGCGCCCGGGGGCGAGCGACCAAGGGTTCATGAACAACGGCGGCTGATGGATGGAATGGCGATGCCGACCCACGACTTTTTTGCGCGCTGCTGCCCGGCGACCATTCGCGACGTGTTCCTGACGATGGCCGAATACCGGCCGGAGAACTTTCCGGTCTGTCCCTGTGGGAATCGCATGGCACAGGATCTTTCGGCCGGTCGCCGCGGACTCCTGATCGAGGGCGGCGGATTCGCGACGTACTACAATCGGTCGCTCGGCCGCTGGATCTCGTCGGTCAAGCAGCACGACGACATCTGTAAGAAGATGGGCGTCGAGCCGACGGGTCGAGTGGGTGGCGGATAGGAGGATACGGGATGCCGGAAGATTTTGCGAAACTCAAGGCAAAGCTCGCCAAACGCAAGGGCGTACGCGATCCCGGCGCACTCGCCGCATGGATCGAGCGCCGGCTGAGTGGCGGGACGAAAATGACTGGCTACGGCAAGAAGGGGGAATAGCATGCCCCACATGGACGACATGATGACGCCGGCCCCGGACGCCGGCGCTCCGCCCCCCGCAGCCGCACCCGGCAAGACCGAGCCCGAAACCGAGCCGGATTTGTCGGGCCATGTGACGGTCTGCCTGGACTCTCCGGACGCGACCTCCGGCGAGGTCTGCGCCGTCGGGCCCGACGTGGCGGGCGAGTACGAGGTCGGCGACAAGGTCGAGGTCCGGGCCGAAGGGGCCGAACGCTACGAGGAGGATGGCGAGACGTTCGTGTTCGTCAAGCCGGAGCAGATCGAGCGCCAAGTCGCGGGCGAATCGACCAGACGCCGGGTCGCCGAAGGACTGGTCGGCGGAAAGTTCAGCCCACCCCCGCCGCCCGCAAGACCAACGACCTTCCGTGCCCGCCTCGAACGTCCTCCGGCCGAAGAGGAGTAGCGGGTGGAGGCGATTGCCGAAATCGACGTGACGGCGCCCGTCGGATCGAACAAGGCGGCCGAGGAACGGGCCGTCGGGTTGTTCCGCGAGATCAAGGACCACGCGCGCGCCGAGCGACGGCGGTTCGATCATGTCTGGTGGGAGAACGGACGGTATTTCCAGGGCAACCACTGGCCCTGGAACCGCCCGCTGTGGAAATCGGCCCCGACCACGAACTTCTGCGCCTCCGCCATCATCCCGTCGATCGCGCTCCTCACCGACAATCGGCCGCGACCTGAGGTTATGGCGCTCGATCCGTCCAACTATCACACGGCCGCCGCGCTCCACGAGTCGATGGAATGGGTTCTGCGCGACCAAGACTTCGAGTTGCTCTTGCCCCAGGTGCTCCTTTCAGCCGCAATCCTCGGGACCGGTTTCTTCGAGACCGACTACGATCCCTTCCGGAAGCGGATCATCGTCCGCCAGCGCGACACGTACGACGTGATGGTGCTGGGCGGGATCGACGTCGAACAGTGCGAGTTCGTGCTGGTGAGATCGTGGCTGCCGCTCTACCGGATCCGCCAACTCTACCCGCGCCAGGGCCCGCGGGTAAAAGCCGAGGCCGTCCTGACCGAGCCGATTTACGATGGCGAACGCCGACCGCGCGAGTCGGTGCCGGGCGGGCACTTTCTCCGCAACGCGGCGACGATGTACGACCTCGCGGGCAAAAACCCGATGCAGTTCTACACGCTGACGCCGGAGAGCGGATCGGGCGACACGAAATTTGCCCAGGGCGCGAGCGTCTGGCAGTTCTACATGCGCGACCCCAACCGCGACCGGTACCCGACGTGGCGTCACATCACGCTGTCGGGCGACGTGGTTCTGGCCGACCGTCCAATCCGCCGGCGGAACGGTCGGATCCCGCTGGTCAAGTTCAACAACTTTGACTGGGACAGCGAGTTCTGGGGCCGGCCCGAGATCCACGACATCAAGGGCCCGAACACGACCCACAACCTGACGCACGGCATGATCCTCGACTGCATCCGGGTCGGTATGATGCCGCCGCTCCTCTTCGGTGCGCTGTCCGGCTTCGATTCGACGAGTTGGATGGTGAAACCGGGGCTCGCGTTGCCGTACGACGAGCGAGGCGGAAAGCCGTACTGGATGCCGCCGATCCCAATCAGCCCGGTCATGTTCTCGCTCTTGTCGATGAACGAGGGCCACATCCGCGCGCTGACCGGGCAGGGCGATGCGCCCGAGGGCGCGTTGCCGTTCAAGGGCGCGTCGGGCGTCTTGGTGGCCCAGATGCGCGAGGCCGCCCAGACGCGGGTGCGCCAGAAGGCCCGGAACCTCGAGGTCGCGATGAAGCGGTTGGGCGAGCAGATCGTGTCGGACATCCAGCAGTTCTGGACCGAGGAGAAGACCCTGCCTTTGGTGGGACCACCGCCGCCCGAACGTCTGGCATCGTTGGACCCCAAGGGCCTCGTGCTGGGCCGGAACGAAGAGGTAACCGCGTTCGTCGTCAATCGCGTGCTCGACGTGATTCCGCCGAAGTTCCCGGGCGACAAGCCGCAGCCGATCATGCTCAACGACGTGTCGATCGGCGAGTACGTCGTTCGCGTCAACGGCGTGTCGGGTCGCCCGCTGTCCCGGCGCGCGATGCTGGTCGAGGCGATCGAGTTGTTCAAGATCGGGGCGGTCGATCGCCAGTACGTTTGGAAGCTCCTGGACGTCCCGGAACAGGAGAAGGTGCGGATGATGGCCGAATTCGAGCGCATGAGGCGGGAAGCGATGGCGCAACAGCAGCAGATGGCGGCGATGAAACAGGGGGGTCAGGCGCCGCAGCTTCCGGCCGCCGCGGGCGTGCCGGCGATCCCCGAGGCCGGGGCCGAACCGGAGGTACCGGTCGGGTCGGAGATGGGGTCGGGTGTGCCGACCCAAGCGCCTCCGGCGTTCGTCCAGAATGCGGTGTAGAATCTTCTTGACTTTACTGGGTCGAAAATCGTAAGACGAAACCGAAGCGTCCACGGGTAGCTCCCGGAGACGTACACGAAAACGGGCCGTGTTGGAGGCCAACAACTCCAACCGGCCCGTTTTCGTTTTCGGCAAGGAGGATCTCGTGGCCGATCCGTTCGCTTCCGCTGTCGCGTCCCCGCCGGCTCCAGCGGCGCCGCCGACGTCGACATCGGACGATCCGCCGGGCCAACAGGACCTAATCGCGCGTCTGTTGTCGGGCGACCACGCCGACGAGTCCGGCAGATTCGGCACCCCACCGGCCGCTGCACCTCCGCCAGCAAAGCCGGAGGCCGCCAAGACGACGCCGGAACCCACGAAGGAAACCCCGAAAGCCGTAACGCCGCCGCCCGCCCCAACCGTCGCCCCCGCCCCGCCGCCCGAACCGCCCAAGACCGAGCCCGAAGGGCCGGTGGTCCGCGAGTACGTGGTGGACGGGAAGTCGTTCTATCTCACCGCCGAGCAGGCGCTCCCCTTCGTCCAGATGGGACTGAAACACCAGTTCCTCATGGACGACGCGCGCGGTGGGCTCGAGATCGACCGTGCGGTGAAAGCGGTGACCGCATCCCACGGGTCCGAAGCGGCCCAAGGGCTGCTCGATAAGATCGCGGAATTCACGAAATCTCAACTCGCCGAACTGGGCGAAACCCTAGCCGACAAGCCCAAGGATCCGAAGGCGCAACCGATTCCCGACCGCGTCGCGAAGGCCGTCGAATACATCGAGGGCCAGCAACGCGCACAGCAGGTCGCGCAGGAGCGCAACGCGCTTACCGACGCGATCGAGAGCTCGTTCGGGGATCTCGCGAAGGCCGCGGAAGTCGCGGGCGTGTCGCTGACCGAGACGCAACTCGGGAAGGTCGCGGAGGCGTGCCACAAACTCCAGGTCGATGCCCAGCGGTACCCGGAGAGTCACCCGGAACGCGCGCGTCTCTGGCGGTTGTCGTGCGATCCCCTGCGAGTCGGACTGACGGTGTTGACGGACGACTTCCGGACCGCCCGGGTTGCTGCGTTCAAGGAGGCCCAGAACGGGGCCGCCGTGAAGGTTGCGGCGACCGTGGAGGCCGCCGGATCGACACCCGCAGGCGTTTCGCCCCCGGCTGCGGCGTCCGCGACGATTCGGCCGCTCGACGAGTACACGGAAGCCGAGAAACTCAAACTCCCGGAGGAACATTTCAACCTGGCCGAGAAGCTGTGGATGCAGAAGAAGGGCTGGATCAAATAGCGTCCGCCGTTTCGGTGCCCAAGGAGGAACAAGATGGCCCTGACGTTTGACGACGTCACCGCAATCATCAAGACGTCGATCGTCCCCAAAGTACAGACCAACTGGAAGAACAAGTCGGTTCTGGCGATCAAACTGATGAAGGAGGGCCGCAAGGCCCCGATCATGCGGCGCTACACCGACGGCGTCAAGTACCCGCTGTTCTACACCTCCCAGGGCGGCGCCAAGTGGTTCACGAAGGACGACCCGCTGCCCAACCCGCAGAATCCTGCGGTCACGTCCGCCCAGTACGACTACAAGTTCGGCGTGTGCCCGATCCCGTGCTACGGGACGGACGCCGCGAAGGTCACGGGCGAGGACGCCATCAAGGAATTCATCGCGGTCCGGAAACAGAACGCGATGGACACGATGTGGGACCTGGTTGGGACCGCCGTCTATTCATCGGCCGCCGACGGCGCCAAGGATCTGATCGGCCTCCGGGCCGTGACCGACAACGACCCGTACGGGAAGCTGACCGCGGCCGACGTGATCGGGCCGACCGGCACGACCGTCTGGGCCGCCAAGACCGTGACGGTCGCGAGCTTCACGCTGGCCCTTTTCACCAAGCAGTGGGCGCGGACGTGGGACGGCGGAACCGACAAGTCCAACCTGGGTATCACCCGGCCGCTGCTCTGGGCCAAGTTCCACAGCCTGCTCCAGCCCCAGGAACGGTACGTCACCGATTCGGACGACGAGACGCGCAAGGCTGGCTTCACCAGCCTCGTCTACCAAGGCGTGCCGATCTACGCCGACACGTACTGCCCGGTGTCCGACGCGTCGGCCAACCTGTACCTGCTCCAGACCGACTACCTCGACATGTTCATCCACCCGGACCTCAACTTCTCGGTCGAAGGTCCGATCCAGATGCCAGAAATGTGGGCCAAGACGTGGCGGATCCTGTTCTCCGGCAACATCGCGACCTCGCGCCGCGACCGGCAACTGGTTATCAAGGGTTTGGACCCGGACGCGTAGCGTTCGGGTGCATTCGACGGCCACGGGGGCTCGGCTCGCCCGGGCCCCCGATGAAAACGGAGGACCACCATGTACGGTGCAGGCGTCCAAAGGGACATCAACCAGTACGAAGTGCTGGTCGACGGTCAGGGCCGCACGATGGAACGGCTGTTCAACAACACGGGTTCGGCGATCGTGGCGGGCGACGGGATGCGCGTCACGTGGCTCAAGACGGCGGGCAAGAACGGGCGCGCTGCAGTCATCGCGAAGACCGTGGCGGTCGGCGAGCGTCAGCGACTTGTCATCGCGCAGGAAGCGGTTGCTGATGGGGCCTATGGCCTGTTCTTCAAGGAAGGGCCGGGGATCTCGCTCACGGTGCCGTCCGCCACGTACACCGCAGGCAACGGGCTCCTCGTCGATGCGTCCGATGCCGCGATTGTCGATAGTGGTGCGCAGACCACGCTCTCCGGCGCGACGGGCCTGCCGCACGACTTCTTCGCGATCGAGACCGGCGGCACGACCGTCACGAGTGTCACCGGCTTCCTGATTGCCCGGGAAACCGTCGTTCGCGCGTAACCGATAGCCGGGGACGGGGCCTATCGGGGCTCCGTCCCCGCTCCAGGAGGATCATCCGTGAGCAGACTTTCGCTTGCCACGTCGGTCGCCGCCGGGGTCGGGTCGGGCATGGACACCGCCAACCTCGAAGTCCTCAATTCCAGCGGCGGGACGCTGACCAGGGACACGCTGGTCTACATCTCGAGCTGGTCGGCTGCGAAGGAAATGCCGGTCGTCGCGAAGGGCGATGCCGACGATCCGACGACCCGCACCCAGTACGTCGTGACCGGCGACATCGCCAACGGCGAGATCGGGTTCGTCAAGAAGTTCGCGCTTTCGGCCGCCAACAAGGACACGTCGGCCGGCGCGGTGGGTGATCCGGTCTACCTGTCGGCCACGGCAGGCGGCTTCACGCTGACCAAGCCGACCGGCTCGATGCAGCTCGCCCAGATCGTCGGGCGGATCGCGGTGGTCTCGGCGAGCGTCGGCCAGATCGTGTGGATGCTCGACGCCGATACGATCGTCGCGCAGGGCGGCGGGTTCCTACCGGCTGGCGGCACGCAGCCCGTCGACATCGGGCTGGACGTCCGTAACGTGACCGGCGCGCCGCTGGCGGCGGGCGACTTGGTCGCGATCTCGTCGTGGAACGAAGCCAACACGCGCTTCACGATCGCGAAGGCGGATGCGGACGCCGCGACTGGGCGACGCGCGGACTACGTTTTGTCGGCGGCGATTGCCGACGTCTCGAACGGCACGGTCGTCAAGGCGTTTCGCAAGACCGGGGTCGACACCTCGGCCGGCGTGGTCGGCGACCCCGTGTACCTTTCGGCAACCGCCGGGGGCTTCACCCTCACGGCCCCGACGGGCGATTCGGTCCAGCAGGTCGTTGGGCGGATCGCGGTGGCCGCGGTTGCCGGTGTGATTGAATTCAATCTGCTCGACCGCGAGGACCGCAAGATCGGCAAGACCGACATGCAGCTCGCGTCGGTCGATACCGCGATCCTCCAGGAAAACACCATCCAGTACGCCGAGGTGACGATCACCAACGCCCAGATGCTGGCGCTCCGGGCGACCCCGAAGGAACTGGTCGCGGCTCCGGCAGCGGGCAAGGTCCTGGAGTTCGTTTCGGCGGTTCTGATCTTCGACCGGACCGCGGCGTATACCGAGTCGGACGACAACTTGGCGGTCAAGTACGATTCCGGTTCCGGCGTTCAGGTGTCGCAGACGATCGAGGCGTCAGGTTTCGTGGATGCGGCCGTCGACACCATGACGACCGCGATCCCCAAGCCCGACGTGATCGCCGCCAAGACCGCCTCCGAGGTCAAGTCGCTGGTTCTCCACAACACCGGGGACGGTGAATTCGGTGGCGGCGACGCCGCGAACGTTGTGCGCGTCAAGGTGGCGTTCCGCAGGCACACGACCGGCTGGTAGCAGGAGGTCAACATGTACGCAACCGAAGCGGAACTGGACGCCTTCGCCTTGGCCGGGGTGGTCGGCGAAGATCGTCTGGCCCGGCAACTCACGACTCGGTCGTCGGCCGACATCGCCCAGAAGGCAGCCGGCGCACTGGCCGCGTCGGACTTTGGCCTGCCGTTCCGTCTCATGCTCACGATCCCGGCCGGTACGACCGGCGATGTGGATTTCACGACGCCGGCCGGAGTAAAGATCCGCGTGACCGACGTTCATCTGGAGAAGACCACGGCGGCGGGAGGCGGCGCAGGCACCATCCAGGTCAAGAACGGTGCATCCGTCATTTCCAACGCCATGTCGATCGACATCGCCGACACGACGATCGCCAGGGCGACGACGATCGACGATGCGGCGCACGAGATCGCGGCCGGTGGCACGCTCCGGGTGACTCGGACCCGAACGGCCTCGACCGACGAATCGTGCATCGTCTACGTTTCGGGCGTGCGCGTGGCGTAGTAGGGCAGGATGGATAAGCCGGTTGTTCTCGCGTGCGACCACGCCGTACCCGCGCTCGCGCGCCACGGCGTCCGGCCGGACCTCGTGTTCGCCGTGGATGGGGCGGGCTACGTCTATCCAGACGAGTTCCCGGACGTTCCGCTTTTGGCCGCAGCGTCCGCCGATCCGGCACTGACGTTCGCGTGGCGCGGCGCCGTAGCGTTCTGGGTCCACGCAGCCTTGTCGATGCGGGCTTTCACGGATTCGGCGTGGCGGGATCCGGAACTCGTGATCGACAACGCCAGGACCGTTGGCGGCACGCTTCTCTCGCTGGCCTTGAAGGAATTTCCGTCGGTCCGGCGGCTGCACCTGTTCGGGTACGACTACTCATGGGAGATCGGCGGCCCGGAGCACGCGGCCGACGCGACGTTCCGGACGCACTACGCGATGCCGGTCCTCGAGGCGAACGACCACACCGGCAAGCGTTGCCACACGAACCACGGATTCGTCCTGGAGGCGCAGCGCGCCCTTTCGCGGATCGAAGAGTGGTCCCGTGCGACCGAAGGGTGGTGCTACATGCACGGAAGGTCGATTCTCCCAATTCGCATCAGGTTGATGCCGGACGCCGACCGGCCGAAGGATGGCGGTGTCGAGGCCGATCCGATCCTGGGGCCGGACATCGAGGCCCAGCTCACGAGGAATTCGGTGTCGCGTTTCGGCGCCCGCTGGCGCGGGTCTGCCCGGGCCAACGCACTTTTCCCAAACCCGGTTCCGCCCTGCGTCTTGCTGGACGACCTGCGGACGCGCGTCGGAGAGGACCTCGTTCTGGTCGGCGCTGGTCCTTCGGCGGACGAGACATTGCCGCGATTCGACGCATTGATCGAGGCAGTCAGGGCGAGCGTGCCGATCTTGGCGATTCGGTAGGGAGGAATCCCGTGGGGCTCCTGAACAGGAACGTGACGCTTTCGGCCGCTACGAGTGCGGTCATCGCGTCGACGCCCGTTGCCAACCCGGACGGGTCGAACCGCTACTGGGTCAAGACCTTGATGGTCTCGGTCGTGACGGGGGCGGCCGGGAAGTACCGGATCGAGGACACCGGCTCGACGCCGCGGATCTTCGCTCGGGGCGACACTGCGACCGCGGCATTCGACGTATGGCCTTGGGCCGGACACGGGAAGGTGACCCAGAACGCGGCCAAGCTACGACTGATCCAGACCGGAACGGCCGTGATCCACGTCGAGGCCCAATACTCCGACATGGCTCACGACCCGACCTCGGAGTGGCAGTCGTAGAGAGGACTGCCCGTGCGAACGCTGTACGAAATGGTCCGCGAGGTACGCGGAGTCGCCAAGGAGAAGTCCGCCGCCCTCATCCACGACTCCGAGATCCTGTCGTGGATCAACGAAGAGGCCGCCGAACTCGCCCGCGAGTCGATGTGCTTCCGGCGCGAGTGGATCTTTCCGGCCAAGTCGAACCAGCAACTCTACGACCTGCCTGACATCATCCCCGGCTACCTCGACAAGCTCCAGATGGTCTGGTACCGCGACCGCGAGCTCCGGCTGATCGACACGAAATTCACCGGCTACAGCCTCGTGCTCCCGACCACGTCGCTCCCGGTCGCCTACTTCTTCGACGCCAGCCGGTTCGGGCTCTGGCAACGGCCGACGGTCGTGGAATACTCGACCGGCACCGCGACGTTCACGCGCGGTTTGGCCGTCGTGACGTTCGCCGGCGGGGCCGACCTGGTTGCCGCCGGGATCGCGGCCGGATTCGCGATCGGACGGACCTCCGACCCGACGCGCTACCGCCGGGTGCTGTCGGTCGAGTCGGCGACGTCGCTCACGATGGAAGGTACCTGGGACGAGGACACGGCGGCCGGATCGGCGTTCGTCATCACCGACGGGGCGGTGCGGGTCTGGTACGTCGGCCTGCCCGATCCGGTCCTTCTCGTCAGGGAGACGACGGGGACCGCGACGTTCACCCAGAACTCGCCGACCGTGACGGGACCGGTCACGAACCTGTGGACCAAAAAGCTCCGACCCGGCCAGTGGATCGGGAAGGGAAAGCAGTTTAGCGCCGAGCCGAGCCGGTTCTACCGGATCAAGTCGGTGGTCGGCGACGGAGAGGTAACGCTGGACCAGCAGTACCGGGAAGAGACGGCAGCGGCCGCGTTCTACATCGCGACCGACCCGGTGCCGCTCAACTATGGCGACGCGACGGCTGTCCTCTACTTCGCGATGACGCGCGCGTACGGGCGGTACGGGAACGCGCGGATGATGCAGGTCTACGAGCAGAAGCACCAGGCCGAACGGCTCAAGGTCCAGAAGGAAGCGGTGCGCCGCTACGTCCTGACCGAAGGCCACCAAGTCCGCGAGGTCGATGCGGGTGACCAAATGATGTGGAGCGGGCTGGGAGGCTGGTAATGGGCGTCCGTTCGGCCGATACGGGCCATCCGATCGCGCGGATCGACGGCTTCGACATGGGGTACGTGTCGCGGCTCAAGTCCGAGCGCCTGCCGCCGAATGCCATGACCCGTGCGCTCAACTGCACGATCGAAAACTCGGATGCGGTCAAGCGGTTCGGAACCTCGAAATACAACGCGGTCGCGCTATCGACCGGGGCGGCGCCGCAGTCGCTCTACTGGTCGCAGGGGATGTTCACCGACAAGTTGGTGGTGACGCACGGGGCCACGATCTCGAACCTGACCGGCGGGGTCGAGACCGTCCTGACCGGTGGGCTCCTGGTGGGCGCGCGCTACGGATTCGCCGAGGCACTCAAGGGCGGGACGAACTTCATCTACATGGCGACCAACGGCCAGGCCATGCGGAAGTGGGACGGGGTAGCGGCCGCCACGATCGCGGTGCCGGGCGCGCCGACGAGCCTCCGATACCTCGCGTGGCACAAGCGGCGGCTGTGGGCGTTCGGACCGACGCTGTACGGTATGTTTCTTTCGAACCGGGACGACGGCGAGACCTGGGATCTGTCGAACTTCCTGCCGTTCGTCCAGCCGGCCGACGGGATCCCGACCGGCCTGGTGTCGCTAGAGGACTACTTGGTCGCGTTCACCGAGGGCGGTGTTTTCCTCATCTTTGGAAACAACCCCGACCCGCCCGGGGTCAACTTGGTGACGCGGAAGGTAGGGACGCGGTACCACGGTGCGATCGCGCCGTACTCGATCGTGCTCGACGACAAGGGGTCGGCGGGCGGGACGATCTACTACGTCGCCAAGGATGGGATCTACGCGCTCGAGGGCCAGACCCCGAAGTACCTGTCGCGCTTGATCGAGCCCGACTGGAAGTCGGTCAACAAGGCGGCGATCGACAAATGCGCTTCGGTCATCGACGACGATCGGCTGTGGGTGGCGGTTCCGTTCGGCACCGGCCAGACGACGCCCAACCGGGTGTACGTGTTCCACCTGCGGAAGCCCTGGCTGCCGGTCACGATCTTCACCGGCTGGAACGTGAACCTGTTCGTGAAGTATTTCCTGACCGGCCAGATCCTGTTCGGCGATGCTCTGCGCGCCTTCGTCGTCAAGTACGACACGACCGTCTTCGACGACGAGGGAGCCGACGTCGATAACGACATCATCACGGCCGCGCTTGCGTTTCAGGAGGCGTTCGGCGACTACGCGGCGCTGCGCGCCAGGATCATGTGCGACGTGTCGGCTGGCGGAACCATCACGGTCAGCTTGGGGCCAAACGACGCCGACCCGGACACCGACGTGGATTGGCGGGAGATCCCGGCCGGAGCGATCACTTTGGAAGCGACCGGCCCCAGGTGGGGCGACTACGGGGGCGATGTTGTGGTGGACCGGAACGGCGTGGTAGACTATCCGGCCAACGTCGTGCGCGACGGCGATCCGCGCCGAGCGAACTACTGGCGGATGCGGTTCCGCGCCGTCAACAAGAAGGCGATGGTTTTGAGACGCGCGCTCCTGTACGCCCAGGACGACAGCCCGTCTTTGACGGAGGGGTAACGAGATGCCTCCTGCAGTTACACGGGCTCTGTCGTTCGCGCCCTACGATCCCGTCAGCGGCCTAGGAGGAGGTCTTGTGCCGGCGAGGGATCCTTATGCCGACTATTTCGCAAGCCCAATGGTGACACCTAAGCCGATGACCCGCGTATTTGGCTCCTGGGACAAACCGCTCGTGCGGCAGCAGCCGGTTGCGGCCTCCACGTCTGGTGATTACGGGATCAAGCCGAGTGGAGAGATCGGCTACGGCGGCAACGTCATGCCGTTTGGCGATTTCAAGTCGGAACCTGCTCCGCAGTTCGAGGATCCCTATGCCCAGCCGAGTTATGCTCGCAAACTCGCCGAAGGTCTGGCGTCCGGCGTACCGCTCAGAGCGCCGGTCGGTCCACCGCCCATCGCAACCCTTGATCCTTGGGGCGCAACCGGCAGGACGCCAGAGGCTATGGCGGAGCGGGCGGCGGCGATGGGGATGCCGGCCCCGACGTTCCCATCGACCACGTTGCCGTTTGCCGCGCCGCCTCCGTTGCCGACGATGCCCGCTCTTGGTGCGGCGCCAGCACCATTCCGATTGACGGCGCCGACGGTTCTGCGCGATACGCAATCCGAATGGGAAACTGAAGAAGAACGCAGACGCCGCTTGCGCGCCGGACTGTAGTCGAGGATCCTGCAATGACCTACCAAGTCGGGATTGGGATGCCAACGGGCTACCAGACCGTTTGGGATCCGAACATCAGGCAGTACGTCCAGAAGCCGATCGAAAACTTGGCGTTCGCTGGCGCGCCGAAAACGCAGGCCGAGGCGCTCTTGGGGCTGCCGGGCGGAACCGAGAAGTATCGGCCCGACCTGATGGACCCGTTCTCGAGCGGTCAGCAGATGACGGCCCGCTACGGCATCGGAGCGGGGGCCCCAGCGGGGGTCTCGGAGCTCTACAGGGCGGGCCAGATCCCCGGCCAGCGCCCGCAACCGGGCGTTGCACCGACCGTCGCACCGACCGCCATTCGGTCGCTGTCCGAGTCGATCGCCCGCGGGCCGCGTCAGGACCTCGTCGCCCAGTACATCGCGGCGATGCAGCCCCAGAAGGCCCGGACCATGTCGGCCGCGCAGGAAGGGACGATTTCGGCCCTGGGATCGCGGATGCCGGGCGGTGTCTACGACAAGGTTTCGGCCTACGCCGGGTCGCTGGCCGACGAGGTGATCTCCAAGGGCGTGATCGACCTCTTGGCGCGTCAGGAAGCGATGGACTTGGAACGCGAACGGCTGGAGATCCTTCGGGGCGACCAGGAGAGGGCGCGGGCGGAGTCCGGGGAGCGCGAAACGGCCGCGACGCTTGCGGCCAGGATCGAGGCCAGCCAGCAGCGCGCCCAAGGGTTGACCGGAGGCGGCGGCGGTGGTTTCGCGGGCGGCGGAACGGTCGGCGCGGGGATCAGCGGATTCGGCGAGCCGACGGGGCTGCCGCCACCCGGGCCCGTGAACCTCGACGACCTCGACGACGTGGCGCTCGAGCGCCTCCTTGCCAGTCCGATGGCACGGCAGCGGTACACGGATATGAACACCGGCGCGCAACTGACCGCCTCCGTGATCCGGGCCGAGCAGCAGCGACGCGCGCAGGCGCAGTCCTCGGACCTCGCGTTGAACCTCCTTCAGAACTACATTCCGGGCGTCGGGGGCTTGTAGGAAACGCCATGCCGCACTTCATCGACTTTGCCAGCATTGCCGGGCGTCGCGCGCGTCGTCCGTACGCCAAGTTCGCGCGCGCGGTTCTCGGCCGGGACGACGAGACTCTCGCGGCTCCGCCGGAGGTCGACACCAGGTTTCCGGCTCCCCCGCCTCCCGATAGAGCTGCGGAAAAGCGGGCGTGGGAAGAGAAGTCCAGGATGTTTGGCGTTCCGGTCGAAGGTCCACGCTTGAAGTTCGATTTGTCCCCGGAGGAAGAAGATGCCCTGAATCGGCGCGTCGCCTTAACAAACCGGATCAGCGATCTGGAAATCAGGTTGAAGGTCTACCCGCCGAGCACGAGCATCGCGGAGGCCAGGAAGTCGGACGCAATTCTCAATCCGATGCGAAGAGAACTGGACCAGTTGCGCTCCGAGCTGGAGACGACCGAACCGGAGACGAAACCGCGCGAGGCCCGGCTCGCACCGCCACCCCCTCCGGTACCAGCTTTGCCATCCGCGATGCCGGAGCGCGGCGACATGCGGTACCAGAGGGTGGAAAGGCAGTGGGACCAGAAAATTGCCGAGGCCGATCTGGCTCATCGTCAACGAAAAAGCCGAGAGGCCGGTGCGGTTCAGATGAGGCCAGAGGAAGAGCTGCGCGAGGCCCCGGCCGAGCCGTCGGCCGTGCTGCCCGCTCGTGTGTCGCCGGAGTCGCCCGCCGGTCGCCCGCGGGTCGGCGACGAACGATACCAATTTGCCGTCGCCAAATGGGGCAAGGCCGTTGCCGATGCCGACTTGGAACAGCGGACCCGCAAGGCCCGCGAGGCGCTCGGCGAGCCGCTAACGCTTCAACCGGAACCAGAACCGCCGGGACAGTACGAACCGTTGCCCCCTAGGCCGGTCGCCCCGACCGAAGAGGAGGCGCTCGGCGACATCGAACGACGGTTTGACACGGCATTCCCGGATGCCGACCAGCAGTCGCGTGCCGAGTTTGTCGAAAGGGAATTCCAACTCAAAATGAAGAGGGGTGCGCCAGGTGTTTCTGCGGTCGAGAACGAACCGGAAGGTGTTGCTCGGCCCGCCGCCCCTGCCGGCGTGCCCGCGGTTCCGGCTGAACCTCCTCGCGTTGAGCCAGAGGCCCGGCCCTCCCTCTTGGCGATCGAGGCGCGGATGCGGCAGGAGGAGGCTGATCGGAACGCGGCGGCCATGATGAAAGAAATGCCGTCGCCGGTTCCGTCGGCCGCGACGGGCTACCGGATGGGTGCTGCTGAGGGTGCGAAGCTGCCGCGACCGATCGGCGAACGCGCCCAGGCGGCCGAAGCGGACGTGCGGAAGATCGCGCTCGAATCGGGCGATCCGCGGCTTCAGTACCTCGCGTTCGACCCGAACGCCCAGAAGCAGTTGGGGATGCGGACTGGCGAGTTTGCCGCCTTGGTGCGCGGTGCGACCGCCGGCAGGAAGCAGGCGATCACGGCGCTCCACGCGGTCATGGGGATCGTCGATCCCGAGACGCAGTTGACCAAGGAGGTCAACCAGATGCTCCGGTCAACGAATCCGAAGACTCGGCGCGAGGGCCTTGCGATCGTCAAGCAGCTCGTGATGCAGGGCAGGACGTTGGTCGGCGCGAAGAAACGGCAGGAGTTTGGAATCGAGGCTACGGCCGCGCGTGCGCGCTTGGCGCGCGAGGATACGGCCGCGCGTGCGGCTGCGACGGGAGCGCGCGTCGAGGCCGGGAGAGTCCAGCGGACCGCCCAGCGGGACCTCGAACAGCTTCCGCGACTCGACCCGGAGCAGATCAAACCCGAGGCACTCGACAAGCTGCTTGACGACGCGGGGTACACGGACCCGGCGCAGCGTCAACAGTGGAGCGACTGGGTGATGGCGATGGCGACAAGGGGCAAGGCCGAGCGCGAAGCCAAGGTGAAGGCCGCAGGCGAGCGAACCGAACGGGCGAACGTCATGCAGGGGATCGCGCAGGCGCGGCTCAAGCTGTCGCAAGACTTGGCCGCTGCGCGTGATGAGGTTGTCCGCAGCAGGGCACTTGCCGACATGGAGAAGATTGCGGTCCAGGCGTACGAGAACGGCGCCAGCGCGACGGGCGACGACATCGTCGAGGAGATCGCCGAAAAGTCGGGCCGAACCGAGCAGGAAGTGCGGGCCACGATTTCCGGGCGGGTGCGTCCGGCGCGCAAACTCAAAGAGCAGGCCGCAGCGATCGAGGGCAGGGGAGGTCCCCAGACTCCCGAGGAGGAGCAGATCGTCGAGGGCTGGCGCCGCTACCGGCTATTGCCCAGCCAGGACATCCAGTTGATCCGCGAGATGGCCGGGATCGGCCCGGCGGAGGCTGCGGGACCGAGAGCTGCACCGCCGACAGCGCCGCGTCCAACGCCAACCCCGTCTGCGGCCCCGTCCCCTCCGGCAACACCCCAAGGAGCCGACGTTGACGCCGACACCGACATCGCGACGATGAGGGCGCTGCTCGATGCGATTGGCGACGAAGAGGGTCTGACCGACCAAGAGGAAGCCGCTCTTCGCGCCGACCCCGTCCAACGAAAGACGGAACTCGAAGCGCTCCAGGAGGCGGTTGCCGGCGGAGGTATTCGATGAGCCGGTTCCTGCGGGCGTTCCGCCTCCAGCAGCAGGGGGCCGCGCCCTTGGCCCCGACCACTCCGCCGGTCGGTGGCGAAATGGAGTGGCGAGGCCTGCCAGCTGGCACGCAGGAGATCACAGCCGAAGCCCTCGAGAGACGCCACCCGACGCTCCAGTGGTTTCGCCGTCTCCTCGGTCCGAAGGGCCCGGAACTCCCGATCACGACGGCGGCACTTTTTGAGAGAGCCCCGACGTTCGAGGCCGTGACGCGCCCATACGCGCGTCCGGGTGCCCGCGGTGTTCTGGGCCAAGCGATGGTCGGCTTCGGAACACCCTTCGCCGCCGCCCAGGGTGCGCTGTCGATCGTGGGGGGCGAGATCGGCAAGGCGCTGCAGGGCCAGGAAACGCAGTTCTGGCGCAAACTCGGCAAGGAGGGGCTGGGGCTCGTCCAACGAACGCTTGATCCGGCCGCCGTACCCCACATGCCCAGCGAGGACGTGGCCAGGCACGTCGTCAAGGAACTAGGGTTCCGTGACGCGATCAAGGAGGGATTGCGGAAATTCCAGCCGGAGACTCCCGAGGAGGAGCTGGACGCGCTCGCGGAAGGGATCGGGGTCGGGCTCTGGAGCACGTTCACCGATCCCACGCTTGCTTTGGGCGCGCGCGGCGACCTGTCGAAGATCGTCAGGACGCTTAGCGAAACGGCGACGAAGGCGCGTGGACTCGGGAACGTCGCGCAGGCGGCCAAGATCGAAGGCCAGATCGCGCGCTACCAGACCTCGCTCGACCGGCTGAATCGCCTCGCCGACGGAGTCAAGGGCGGAATCCAAACGGTCGGCCGCGTGGCCGCCGACGCGATGACCACGATGGCAGAGGCCCGCCGTCCCGGGTTTCGACGCGCGGGTCCGCCCGCGGTCGCCGCGGGGGAACGGGGGGGCATCGAACTGCCCGAGCGACCTGCGGTGCCGGAAGCTCCCGTTGCGGCCCCTGTCCCCGAGCGGCCCCCGGTGGGAGCGGAGGTGCCTCCTCGCCCTGCTCCCGCCGGGGCGGAGAGGCCCGGCGGGCTGCCCGGCTTTGCGCCCGCCCCGACCATCGAAGTAATCGGCCCCAAGATGCCGAAGCCCCTGTCCGATCTCGCTGATATCGTTGGTGATCAAGAGACCTTGATCGGCTCCAGACCGGACCATCGCACTATTTTCAGCAAAGCCCTGGAATGGCTGCGAGATGCTGCGGAACGTGGAGATCCGTTTGTCCGGGAGTGGGCTCCTGGTCAGTATCGGGTCGAAGCACCAGCATGGGGGCGGTTTACGTTCTGGCAGCAGGCTGGCCATCCCGTTGTCAGATGGTCAAAAGAGATTCCTAAGACACTCCTCGAACAAGTAAAAGAGGCACCCACCCAAGAGCGGATTGCGGATAGGGAATTCTGGGAACAGGGGAAACGACTTGCCGAAGCCGCGCGGACGAAGATGTTCGAGCCTACCCCGCCACGCGAAACGGTCCCGCCACCGACCGAACGGATCCCGGAACCGCCCGTACCGACACCTCCGAGAGAGCCGGAGCTGCCGCCTGCCCTGCGGTTTGTCAACGTCCGCGGCGGCGACCTTGCGCCCGGCGACGAGTTCACGATCAGCGGTCAGAAGTACGAGGTCGAGCCGACGAAGAACCCCGCGAAGCTGCGGATCGTCGGGCCGGAGACCGATCGGTTGGTCCAATCGGGCGACCAGATCCCGATGGATGAGGGCAGCCGGAGACCGTCGGGTGAGCTCTCGCTGGACGACGCGCGGGAGCGGGCTCCGTTCGAGGAAGAGGCGGCTGTCGGACGACAAGAGCATGCCGAATTGGTCCTGCGGCTCCTGGAGACGAACCGCATCCGCCCCGAGGGGGTGCGGCCGGGTCTGACACCGGGACAAGTCATCGCAGCGAACCGCCTGATCCGGACGAAAGGAGGCGATGTCAGCACCATCGCGAAGGGGCTTGCGGCCTACTTCGTGGACGCTCCAGGCAACAAGCTGCTCAACTTCGTCATCAGGGACGAGGCCGGGAAGGTGCGGGCGATCCGTGGCCTTGAGGAATTCATGTCGGTTCCACACTTCATGAGGTCGATCGACGGCGTCGTGATCGACGAGGCGGCCGCCCGCCTCGGACCGCCGAGGGGGGCGGGCGGCATGGAACGGCCGTCGCTCACGCCGACCGGCGATGTTGACGAGATGCTCGACGTACTGCGTGGAATCGCTGAGGCGGACTGGAAGCCGGTGACGGTCCGACGGCCAAAGACCGCAGCCGAGGCGATTCGCGCTGCCGCCGAAGCACCGCCCTTGAAACCGGAGCCCGAACCGGTTACACTGCGGGCAGCGGAGGGCCCCACCGTCAAGGAGGTCGCCGATGCGAAACGACAACCCGCCCGAACCGTCCCCGCTGGAGCCGAACCCTCCGCAGAACCCGGAGTTGCCGGAGTTCGCGATGTCGCAGGAGGAGTTGGCGGCCGAGGCGCTGGACGCCTTCCTGGTCCGGCAGGGATTGGAACCGTCCTCACGGTCCGACCGAACCTTACCGCTCGAGTCGATGCCTCTGGGATTGCTCCGCGCGTTTCTCAACACCTGACCGACGCGCAGCAACAGGGCGTTGCCAAGGCGTTAGCCGCCATGGATCGCCCCAAGCCCGACGGCGGATTCCTTCTTTCTGACGGAACCGGCGTTGGAAAAACGCGCCAGGAGCTCGCGGTCGCGCAGACGTACGCAGACCGCGGCGCGCCCGTCCTGATCGTCACGAAGGCCGAGGTCCTCAAGGCACCAGACGGCGTGATTCGCGGATCCTTCCGCGACGACGCCGCCGCGATGGGCGTTGAGATCACGAGTTGGCTCGGCCCGAATCGTCCGCGGGACCCGGTCCTCACGCCCGGCCGAATCCACGTCACGAACTACAGCCAGATCCATCAGGTTGCGCAGGCGATCACGCCCGAGACCGTCCTGATCCTGGACGAATCGCACGCCGCCAAGAACCTCGACGCCACCCGCCAGGGCGCGGTCATTATGGGTGCGGTCGAAAGGGCTAAGTCCGTCCTCTTCGCCAGCGCGACGCCGTATGACAAGCCCTACCACATCGAGTACCTGGCGCGCACCGGGATCTTGGAAGGCATGTCGGCCCAGGAAGCGTACCGGAAAATGGGCCTGCGGCTTCAGCGGATCCCCGGCAGCACGCAGCAGCGCTGGGTGATCGCGCCTCACATCGGCGCCGAGGAGGCGTACCGTCGGCTCAGCGGGGTGTTCGAGCGGCTGACCGCCGCGGGCCAGACGATCAAGCGCGAGATCGGCATGGACGGGGTCGACGTGCGGTTCCGGACGATCCCGTTGCCGGCCGAGGCGCACCGGACGATGGCGCTGATCGAGCAGGCTGGTCTGCCGAAGCGGATGGTGCGGATCCACCAGAGGCTACAGCAGGAGCCCTACAAGATCGCCGAGTCCGTGCGGATCGCGGAGGCCGAACTGGGCGAGGGTCGCCAGGTCGTGCTGTTCATCCAACGCGTCAACATGAGCGAGGTTGGGGTCTGGCGCAGGGGACCAGGTGGAGAACGCTTCCGGGAGATCATCCACGCCAGCGAGGGCACGGCGGCTTCGCTCAAGGCCGCACTCGAGGAACGCGGTGTGCGCGACATCGCCGAGATGCACGGCGGCGCCGACATGACCGGAGGCGAGGCGATGGAGCGGTTCCAGAGCGGGCGTGCCAAGGTGCTGATCGCCACCATTGAATCCGGCGGGACCGGGATCAACCTGGACGACCGCGTGGGCAACGCGCCGCGGACCATGATCGTCGTGACCGCCCCGTTTTCGGCTGTTCCGGCGGTCCAGGCAGCCGGGCGCATCTGGCGTCTCACCACGAAATCGAACCCCAGAATCTACTGGCTGTTCGGCGACACGAACATCGACAGGGTCAACGCCTCGATCCTCGGCACGAAGATGAAGACGCTCAAGGCGGTCGTGTCGGGCGACGTCTCCGTGTTGGACGTGCCCGAAGAGATCCTTGAAGCGATGGGGAAGGACATCGAGGAGGCGTTGGAAATCGCCGCCAAGTTGAAACCGGGCGAGCGCGTCCCGGCCGAGGCAGGCCGCCCGCCGACAGCCCCGGAGGCCGCGCGCCCGCCCCCCCGCACCGCAGCGGAGGCGATCCGAGCAGCAGCGCTGGTACCGGAACCCAGACCGCCAGAAGTCCCAGCGGTACCCGCACCAGCCAGACCGCCGGAAGCGCCTGCCCCGCCGGTCGCTGGAGCGCCTCCGATCAAGCCGCCGAGGCCACCGGCGCCGCCCGCCGCCCCGGGTCCTCCTGGAGCGGAACCGCCGGAAGGCACTCCGCCCCCGCCGGCCACGCAGAGCCAAGCCGCGGCGTTCGGTGAGAAGGCACCGAGGGTTCCGCCGGAGAGGCCCCCAGTGACCGCTGCCGAAGCAATTCGAGCGGCGGCCGAGGAGCCCGAGTGGATCAACCTGGAGTCCGAGAAGCTGTCGCCGGGCGACACCTGGATGATCGGCGAAGAGAAGTGGCGCGCCGAGAAGGGGATCGCGCCTGGGTTCATTCGGGTCGTCGGACCGGACGGCACCGGCGCGGACCTGGGGCCAGGTCAGGTTGTGGTCGTCCAGGGCGGGACGCTCCGGAAAGCCAAGCCGAAGGCCGCACCGACCCCGCCGGTTCCCGAGGAAGCCAAGCCGGAGGACATGTCGAAGCTCTACGCCGACCTGACGGAAGCGGGGCCGTTGACCGACGATTTCGTCCCGCTGACCGAAGCGCGCGCCCCGCGGCCTCCGGAGGCAGCTCCGCCCGCCGCACCGCCGGTGCTTCGGCCACCGGCCGCGGAACCTGCTCCGGCCCCGCCCGTGCGCCCCCCGGCTGGGGCAGTCCCGCCGCCCACGCCGCCGCCCGCGAAGCCCCCGGCGCCTCCGGCTGGTCCGCCCACGCCGTCGCCCGCAGGCCCTCCTGGCGAGCCCGCTCCCGGCGTCTGGACCAAGACGCTCAAGGTTGAGCGGGTGAAGGATGTACGCGACGCTTTCATGGCGCGTTCGGCCGAGGAGGCCGCGGACCTGCTCGCCGGCACCGAGGCGGCGCGCGGTAAGGAGCGGATCAACCGCCAGATGGCCGAGTTGATGGACGACGGGACCGTCCCGGTCGAGAGCCTACCGGCGGTGATCGAGATGTTCGGTACCACGATGCCGGACTTCGCCCACCAGTACATGACCTGGCTCAAGCAGAAGTACGCCCTGACCGCCGGCGGGGCGCTCAAGTGGTCGGCGACGCTGGCGGGCCAGACCTTGAACGTTCTGTCGCAGGTCCGTCGCTGGCTCAACCGCGAGGTGTTGAAGCGCGGACCGGTCCGGATCGTGGCAGAGGATGCCGAAGGCCGGACGCTTCTCGAAGCCGTCGTGGACGAACGGGGTGCGCGCCGGAGGGTCGAGTCGCTCCCGCAGGAGCCGGCGCGCGTGACGGTCTCGGGCACCCAACCCGGACCGGTCCGCCGCCACTGGTCCGGCTCGGGCCGGGCGTTCGGCGAGCTCGACGCGGGACAGTACACCGACCTCTTCGTGTCGAACCGCGACGCCCTTCGGGTTCTCCAGGAACTCGGCGAGGTTGAGTTGACTTGGTGGCAGCACGTCAAGTACGGCGGCGCACGGATCCAGCCTTGGTCCTGGTGGCCGGGGTACGTCCCGATCTCGCGGGCGTCGATCCGACTCATGATCGCCGGCGTTCCGACCCAAATCCGCAACGCGGAGGCCGGGGTCGCCAACGCGCTCTGGATCGCGCTCGACCGGGCGATCGAAGGAAGGCTCGGCGGGCGCCCGGAGGGCAATCGCGTGGCGCTCGAAATGGTGAGCGCGATGATCGGCCACGTCGCGAAGGCCGACCGACGCGCGCAGTTCGACCGCGTGATGAGGACCTTCCCCTACTTGGCCGCACAACTCGGCGTAGGCGACCCGGGCCGGACGGGCGCGGTTGCGGCCGCCGCAACCCTGGGCGAGAAGTTCATGAACCTCGTGACGACGCCGGCGCGGTTGCAAGAGAATTGGAGCCGCAACTTCGGGGCTGACGCGATGCTGCGGTCGATCATCGCGGAGCGCGGGGTTGATGTGGCGGGCACGAGGGTCACGGGCCAAGGGGCCGTGCGCGAGGCCTACCGGACGCCTTCCATCATCCCGGAGTCCTACATCAGCGAGGCAGTCGAGGCCGGGCTGGACGTGTCGGCCGCGCTGGTCAAGAAAGGCGATAGGCTCGGCAACGTGATCGCCGGGATGTACCGCGCGGTTCCGATGCTCGACACGATCTATGCGTTCCCGCGGTTCTTCGCCTGGACATACCAGAAACTCCTCGAGCACAACCCGCTGGGCGCGTTGGCGCTGTTCTGGCCGGGGGCCAAGAGGTCGTGGAGGGATTTGCCCGCGGCCGCGCTGGTGGGGAAGGCGACGCCGGAGGCTAAGGCTAGGTTCGCCGAGATCACATCGAAGGCGCTTACGGGGACGGTCCTCCTCGCTGGTGCGTACGCGCTCCGCGAGTACATGGGCGGCGACAAGTGGTACAAGATCAAGGTCGGCGACAAGCAGATCGACATGAGACCATTCGCCCCGTTCGCCCAGTACCTCTTCTTCGCCGAACTCCTGCGGATCGCGATCAAGAGCGGGAAACATTGGGCCAATGGGGCCGAACTCCAGGACGCGGTGCGGCAGGAGTGGAACATAAGTTGGGCCGACGCGATCCAGGGAGTCCTCCCGATCAACCGGATCGCCGGGACGTCGCTGGTCCTGATCGAGATGTTGCGGCCCGACATCAATCCCGACACGGCGGCCGACTACGTCGCGTCGTTCATCGGCCAGTACCTCGCGCGCTTCACGGTTCCCTTCAACCAGATCCGGCTCCTCTTGGCGGGTGCCGGGGTCGAGGAGGAGGCGGTGGTCAGGGCCGCGCGGACGGGGCCGGAGGCGCTGCCCGAGTGGGCCGGGCGCGTGGTTGGGCCTGCGATGGTCAACGTGCCGGGCGTGGCGCGTGCGCTGCCCGCGCTCCCGAGCCCCTTCCGCGCCGAGCCAAGGACCATCGAGCGGCCGCTTACCAGAGGGCTCGTCCCGCCAGCGGCCGCGATCGAGACCATCCACCCGGTCGAAAGCGAGGCCGCGAGTTTGGGTTTGACCGAGCAGGAGTTCCGCGGTAGGGTGGGGGTCGCGGACGTTGACTTGGCCGTGACCCAACGGACCGGGGAGTTGGCCGAGCGCGTCATGCCGGGCGTGATTGGGCGCGAGAAGTACCGCGCGCTGTCGCTCCCGGAGCGGAAATTCGTGTTCCGCAAGATAATGATGGCGCTACGCAGGCAGGCGGTCCGCGAGATCGCGGCCGAGAACCCGGAGATGGCGCGCGCGATGGCGATGGAACGGATCCCGAAGGAAAAGATCCAGATGCTACGCGGCCGGGCGCTGCGTGCTCGCGAGGAGGCCCAAGCCAGATGACGCCTTCCGACGACGACTTGGCGACCATCGACCTAGGGATGACCGAGATCGACCGGTTGCTCGAACTCCGCGGGACGCTGGGGTTGAAGGAGCAGGAGAGGATCCGTCAGGGCTTAGAGACGCTCAAGGCCAAAGTGACGAACGCGGGCGAGCGGCTCAAGAGCACCTTCCGCAGGACGGCCGATTCGCTCGGGCGGCTGAACACCGGCCTCCTGGCCGAGACCGGCGAGAACCTGCTCAAGAACTCGGACTTTTGCGATTTCGTGCCGCCGGCCGCGCCACGGGACTGGACCGTCTTCTCGATTCCAACCCTGACCAAGGACACTGTCGGTCTCCCCGATTGTGCGCACTGTGCGGTCTGCCTCCAGTGCTTCTTCCCGAACAACCCGGCTGGGATCTACCAGGACGTGGCGGTGTGCGGAGAGATGATGCACACGCTCGCGTTCTGGTTCAAGTCGAATCCGGGGTCCGTCCTCTTCGCGCAGGTCCGCGTCATCGAGAACGACGGCGCGGCCACCACCCACGTCCTGTCGCTCAATTCCGACTTCATCCCGGCCAACCTGTGGGACCGGGCGCCGGGCCTGCATGCCGACGCGCTTCGGTTCGAGACGCAGCCGACGACGACGAGCGTCCGGGTTCGGCTGGAGATCGACGGCAGCTTCGGCGGCCTGGGGATGTGCTTCACGAACGTCATCCTGACCCGTGGGCAGACCGCCTTCCAGTTCCGCCCCCAGGTCACCGGCGAGGCAGACCTCATCACCGGGAATACCGTTTGGGTGGACGGAGCCTGGGGCGACGATGCAACCGGCCAACGCGAGCGGCTGTCCAGGCCGTTCAAGACGATCCCGGCGGCGCTGGCGGCAGCGCTGGCCGGCGACACGACCCTGCTCCTGCCTAACACCTACAACCTCGCGGCCGGAATCACGATCCCGTCGGGCGTTACGCTCAAGGGGCTGTCGAGCTTCAACACGACGATCCAGATGCTCGGTGCCACGGTTGATACCGTTCTCATCACGTTCCCCGCGTCGGCGCGCTTGGAGGACGTGACCCCGAAACTCACGACGACCACGGATGTCAATATCACGACCATCCTCTACACCGGAACCTCCTCTGCAACCGCGAAACTCCGGCGCACCGTCGTCACGGCCGACGCCAGTGCCGCGCCTGGTGCGGTGGCGAAGAACGTTTTCGCGGTTCGGTCGCAATCCACGGGGCTTCCCGGCCGGGAGACGAGCGCGGTTCGGGCAACGACTCTCATTGCCCGTGGCGTCGGGGCCGCGAAGGTCCGCGCCCTTCTGGTCGATACGAACGTGCAGAACTTCCACACGCGTGACGTGAACATGCTGTCCGCGATTACGGCCGCGACAACCGGGACGGCCATTGGTGCCGAAGTGAATCAAGCGGGCGCGCTGCTCTCGATGGACAGCGGGGCAGTCAACGGAACGACCGCCGACCTCTCGCAGACCGCCGGGACGCTCGAACTCGGCTCGTGCGTTCTCGTGAACAAGGCGGCGAACGGACTCGCGTTCAAGGCCGTCGAGAACTCGTCGGTTTTCTTCTGGGGCGACGACGGGGCCTTGCTCGGAGGCGTGACGCGGTTCATGCGGCCCGGTACTGGGACTTCAAGCGTGGCCGAAACGAAGATCAAGGTGAACCGCCCGTATGTCATCAAGGGACTCGTCGTCCGCGCGGTGATAGCACCGGGTGCGGGCAAGACGGACGTGTTCACGCTGCGGAAGAACGGTGTCGATACTGTACTCACGGTCTCGCTCTCGGACGCAAACACGTACGTCGAAAATCAGACGCTCTCCGTGGATCTCGAGCCGGGAGACGACATCAGCCTCAAGGCGGTCTCGGCTATTGCGACCGGCACGACCGATGTGTACGTTCAGGTGGAGATGTACTAGATGCCGACGATCTACCGGTGGGGTTTCGACAAGAACGCCATCGAACTTGCTGTGAAGGCGGCGAGCCCAAAGGTCACGGCTGTCAAAATCAGCGGTGCGTCGATCTGGCTGGAATGCTCGTCTGCGCTCAACCCGGGCGAACAGACCGTGGTCAACAACGCGGTTGCGTCCGCGTTTGACAAACTCGTGAAAGTACCTCCATAGATTGGAACGTGGGAGGAATTTATGGCGAACAAAGTCGAAGCAGATTTCACCATCGTTACAACTGGAACCGCTCCGAGTGCGACAGAAACGGCGGGTGCGCTGCCGGGAGTAGCGGGTGCCGAGCGACTTGTAATCGCGCGAACTGGTGCGGTAGGTTTGGAACCGAGGTTCGGAACGACCCACGCTCGAGGAGACCGGAATGAGACGTAGAGGGCGCGACAGACGGAGGCGGGCGGCTGGGGTTGGCTGGATTCTCGACACGGCCGGTACCCTCACGACAGGGCTCGTAGCCTACTGGAAACTTGAGGAGGCTAGCGGCACTCGCGTCGATCAGAAGGGGACCAACCACTTGTCTCCGGTCAACGCACCTGGAAACGTCGCCGGGAAACGCGGCAATGCGTTGATGTGCGAGACGACCGGACTAAAACACCTGTCCAGAGCAATCACAGCCGATCTCACGATGGGGAACATCGACTTCTCGATAGCGTATTGGGTGAAAAGGCGGGTGGCCACGCTAGACCATTATGGTCATTGCGGTTCATGGGAAGACTCTGTACAAAAAGCGTACGCCCTTGCTATGGCTGGTACTGGGCATCCCGATAAAGCAGGATTCGCCGTGTCTCCCAATGGTGTAGATTCGTTTTCCGTTATAAGTTCGCAGAATCTTTCTGTGGGAACCTACAATCTCATCATCGCAATACATGATAGCGTAGGGGACACAATCAAAATATATGTCGATGGGGTTCTCGGTGGAACTTTAGCTTATGCGTCAGGAGTTTTTGCCGGACCATTTGATTTCCAAGTGGGGGATATAGGAGCGGGACATACTGTCCCAAATCACGATATTGATGAATTAGGTGTGTGGAAGAAGGTCTTGTCCGCACAGGAGATCAGCGACCTGTTCAATGGCGGCGCGGGGAACAGCTTTACCGGCTAGAAGACACGGCGATTGCGACACTTGACAGGAAGAAGGGTCGGTTCAATGCCACCTAGTGATGATGGAACGCTCCGCGACAAGATCATCGTCGACGCGCTCGGCGCGATCTCGGCTGGCGTCGGCGCGATGGCGAAGTCCGGAGAGACGACGGCCATCGCGCTTTCCGGGATTGCCCAGGCCATCGTGAAACTCACGGAGGCGATGGCGTTCGACCGACGACTGACGGCGGTCGAGACCCTCGTGACGCAGCACCAGGCCGGGATGGACCGGCACCGGAGCGAGCACCGAGCGATCGCCGGGACGCTGATCCTTCTGTTGATCTCGGCCGTCGTGTACTTCATCAAGAGAGCGGTGTTCCCGTGAGTTGTCCGGGTTGCAGCTAGGAGATCGAACCATGGCTTGGCCGCCTGGGATGGGTGCGACCGTGCACGACTTGTCGCGCAGACTCTCCCTGATGCCTCCGCCTGGTGCTGGTGGTGGCCCTGTCGTCCCGCCTGCGTTTGGCAGGTTTGGGCCGACCGGACTCGACTTGGTCAATATGAGCCGCTTGGGCGCATCGGTCGGTCCAGGCTCCGCCAGCGGTCTTGGCCCGGACTTCGTCACCTTGGGCGGGCCTACGCTCGCGACACCGCGGATCGGCGTCATGGGCGAGACGTTGCCGACGGCTGGCGGACCGCCCATCCCTCCTCCACCGCCGGTCCAGCCGCCAGGACCGAATCCCTGGGCGAAATTTCAGGCCCCGATCGAGGAGTGGGTGCGACGGCCGGGCGGCGCGGTCATCACGGGATGGGGCGCGGGCGCCTATAGCGACGACCCGTACCTTTCGGCTCCGTTCCGCGCAGCGAGAATGCCGTGAGGTGTTCACGATGCGCTGGCACCGGACGCCAGCACCATTCGTCCTGCCCGTCGTGGGTGGGAGGGCGGACATGCACTTGCGGGCTACCCCCCTGCCCGCTCTGTCGGGCGACTGGTCGGCCGTGGCTGGCCGTGGTCGGTGCCGCATGGTGGCTGGCGAGGAAGTTGCCATGAATTGCAATCTCTGCCGGGGAACGGGCAAGGCCCATCATCCGACGTGTCCGCGCTGGGTCAGCTCGGCGGGCCTCTGCCGATGCGAGCCCAAGCCCTGCCCGATTTGCCGATCCGCTCGAGGAACGCCGCTGCAACTCGTGGCGTTGCTGCTGCTCGCGCTGGCGCTCGTGGCAGTCATACTGTTTTTCTTCGTCGAGTAACTGGACTGGGCACTTAGATTGGAGGAAATCCATGGTCGGCAACGTCCACGGCAGGTTGACAGTTGTGCGCGTTGGATTGCATTTGCCCAATGGCAGGAAGCTCTGTGCGGGCGCAATGTGTAGATGCGCATGTGGTACCGTAGTGCCAGTGCGTGTTCGAGATCTAAGAAATGGAAATACACGTTCGTGCGGATGCTCCCATCTCAAAGATCCACGGCTCACCCTGATCGCTGGTACGGTTGCCTCTCCTAGAGGCTGCTGGGAATGGACTGGGCGTGTGGGGAGCAACGGTTATGGTACGGTTTGCGGCGGTCGTATCGAGCAATCGGCACATCGGTTGGCCTGGATAATGTGGCGCGGGACAATTCCGCAGGGGCTATGGGTTCTCCACTGCTGTGACAATCGGAGGTGTGTCAATCCGAGCCACCTCTACGTGGGCACCAGGAAAGACAATGTGCAGGACGCGGTCGTGAGAATGAGATTTCAGCATGGCCAAGACCGCTTCAACGCACGATTTTGCGAGGACGACGTTCTGGAAATCAGAATGAGGCAGGCAAGAGGGCAAAGTATATGTTCAATCGCAAATCAATTTCAGGTCAGCAAGAATGCTGTTTACAAAATTGTGCGACATCGCACTTGGCGGCATTTGCCTTGATATTTATTTGTTCTGGGTGTGTTCACAATCGTGATTTTACGTCAATCGGTGCACGTGCGGAGGTCAAACTCCCGATCCTGGGCACGATCCTTGGGGGATATGTTGGCTATGAAGAATCTCGCGGGCATCCTCGCTCTTCTCTTCCTGGTGACGGGTTGCACCTCGACTTTTCAGAGGGGGGGCCGCGAAGCAGCGGCGGGAGCTTTCGAGGAGTTTGAGAAGCGCCTCGATGCGAAGTGGGACGACCTCCGTCCCAAGATCGCGGCCGAGGCCGGGAAGGTCGCCGGCGAGATTGTTCTCGCAACCGCCGGCAAGATCGAGGTCAGCATGGGTAAGACCGAAGGCAGGCTGGACGGGCTCGGGGCGCTCGTCGCCGGTGAGGCGAAGGCCGCCGTGGGCGAACTGGTCGATCGCAAGATCGACGCCCTAGGTGACCGGCTCGAGAGGAAATCCGAAGAGGAACGTGCACGCCTGGAAAAGCTGATCGCCGATGGGAAGGCGACGCCGATGGACTGGTTCATGTACCTCGTCTATGCCTCCGGGATCGGGGCCGCCGGCGTTGGGACGCTCAAGGCCCTCGGCCGGAAAGCGTTTGGTTTGAAGATTCCCGTGGAGCGCATCGAGAACGGCAACGGCGGCGGTAGCCCCGTCCCGCCGCGGTAGGGGGAAAGATGGACCAGGCCAAGATCCAGGTCGAACTCGTCGGCGGGCGCCGGGACGGCGAAGTCCTGACGCTCCCGTTCGAACATCCGCCAGCCGACCTGGTGACCGCCGCCGACCCGCACGATCCCGCCAAGGGCAACGCGCTCTACCAGCGGATGAAGCAGAGCAACACGGTACCCGGACTCTGGGTCTACGTCTACGTCCGCAACGACACGCCAACCCGCCGGATCGAGAAGAAGTGAACTGACACCACCAAGCACCGCGAGCGGCTCCCGGAGCGATTCGGGAGTCGCTTCTTTTTCGGCTTATTGTGCTTGACAATGGTAATACCAATGGTATACTTCCGGCATGAAGAACGAAATCGCGTCGCTGAAACGGTCGGTTCGGGTCTACGTCTGTCGCCGGTGCGGACACGCAACCAGGACACGGGACGGGAGACCGCCGCTCTGCTGCGGAAAGTGCAAGAGTCCACGCTGGAACAGGCCGAAGAAGTAATCAGCAAGTCGTCCGGGCTTGTCGTCCGGCCGATTCTCCGGGCCGCGCGTCAAAGAGCCTGCGCGCGGCCCACTTTTCCCCCAGGAGGAGCCATGCACCTTGCTCCTTCTATGCCCTTGGCGGCTACTCTATGAGCGAGATTATGCGCGTCCGGAACGAGGTCGAGATCGTGCTCATCATCGTCTGTGCCGAGTGTGGCGAACCCGTCCATGCAGAGCGCGCCAATGAACCGTGGTGGAAGTTGCGCGTCGGGCCCTGCCAGAAGTGCGCGAAGGACAAGCTGGAGGTGAAGCCATGAAGTTCTCCGTCGTCCTCACGCTCGAAGTCTATAACGTCGAGCAGGACTGCGCGGTGTCCGGCGACTGGACGCCCGGCCGCAAGCCGCCTCCGTGCCAGGACCATGACCACCCCGCGTTCGGCGATCCCGGCAATCCGCCGGAGATCAAGATCCACGAAGTGCGCGACGAGAACGGCAGGCTGGTGCCGGACGCGGTGTGGGAGGGACTGATCGACGAGGACGACCTGTTGGTGCAGCTTGCCGAGGCAAGGAAGGACAGGGCCGACGCGGCGCGCGAAGACGCGGACGACAAACGACGGGAACAGGGCTGGGACTAGGAGGACGATATGATCCGCGAAGGGCTGCACGCCGGAATACCTCTCTGGGACTATGTAGCCGACCCGTGCGAGTCTCCGAGCCTGTCGGCGGGGCTCATGCACACGCTCGTCACGCGCTCCCCGGCGCACGCTTGGGTCGAACACCCGCGCCTCAACCCGGGCTGGAAGCGCGAGGACTCGGCGCGCGCGGAGATCGGGACCGCAGTACACGCCGCGATCATGGGGGGCGCGGAGATCATCTATGCCCCGGCCCAATTCGAGGACTGGCGGAAGAAGGACGCGCAGGCATTCCGCGACGCCGCTCGCGCGGAGGGGAAAACGCCCCTGCTTGCTCGCCAGCGCGCGGTTATCGAGTGCGCCGCCGCGGCCGGGCGCAAGCGGCTGGACGAAATCGCCGGGAGGCACGCGATGGGGATGGAAAGCACCGTCGTCTGGCGCGACGGGGAGACCTGGAAACGCGGACGCCCCGACGTGCTGATCCCAACGGCTGACCAGGTGATCGACATCAAGACGATGGAATCGGTTGACCCGGAGTCGTGGATTCGCACGAGCCTATCGGCGGGCGGGTACGACATCCAATCGGCGCACTACCTCGAGGGGCTGCGCAAACTCGGCATTCTCTCCTCGGATCACGGCGTGTTCACGTTCCTCCTGGTCGAGATCGAGCCGCCCTTCTCCACGGCGTTGGTTGCGCTTGATCCCGAGTACGCCGAACTGGCGCATCGGAGGTGTCGGTTCGCAACGCGCGTGTGGGCGCGCTGCCTCGCGTCGGGCGAGTGGCCGGGGTACGATCCGCGCATCCATTGGGCGAGTCCGCCGCCCTGGTTGCTGGGCGGTTTCGAGGAACGCGAGGCCGGCGAGCGGCAGGCGGCGGAAGCGGGGAGAGCGGTCCTGAAGGCGAAGTCGGAGGCAGTTGCCGATGAGTAACTTCTCGTTTCGGCCTGCAAAACGCGAGGCGGTCGGGCTTCTCATCGGCGTGTGCGGAGGGACCGGGAGCGGCAAGACGTTCTCCGCCCTGCGCCTCGCCACCGGGATCGCGGGCGGCAAGCCGTTCGCCCTGATCGACACCGAGGCTGGACGCGCGAAGCACTACGCCGGTCAGTTTCGGTTCGACCACGGCGACCTTAGACCGCCTTTCTCGCCGGGGGCGTACGTCGAGGCGATCCAAGCGGCCGACAAGGCCGGATACTCGGTGGTGGTCGTCGATTCCATGTCGCACGAGCACGCTGGGGAGGGGGGCCTGTTGGAGATGCACGACGCCGAACTCGACCGCATGGCGAAGGACGATTGGAAGAAGCGCGAACAGTGCAAAATGGCCGCCTGGATCAAGCCAAAGACCGAGCACAAGGCGATGGTCCAGAAACTCCTCCAAGTGCGCGCACACCTGATCTTGTGCTTCCGCGCCGAGGAGAAGATCGAGATGACCAAGGGCGACGATGGGCGCATGAAGATCGTGCAGAAGCAGGGGATGACCGGCATCGACGGCTGGTTTCCGATCTGCGAGAAAACGCTGCCCTACGAGTTGACGTGCTCATTCCTTCTGCTCGCGTCCAAGCCGGGGATTCCGCTGCCGATCAAGGTCCAGGAACAGCACCGGCCGATGTTCCCGGCTGGCAAACCTATTGATGAGGAGGCGGGCAAACTCATCGCCGCCTGGTCGGCCGGCGCTCCGGGCGGGACGGGGGTGCCCATGAAGCCGGACCCTACGCCCGCTTCACAACCCTCGTCGTCTGCGCCCGCTAAGGCGCCTGCGACGCCTGGGCTACCGCGGCACGTCTTCCACGCGGTGCGGAAGGAACTCGACATTGACGAGGTCCTGGGGAAGAAGATCCTGGCCGAGTTCGGGCTGACATCGAGCAAGGACATCCCCGCGGACAAGATCGACGCCATCGTCCACCGGATGCAGGTCCACGCGGGCGCCGCACCCCCGCCGCCGGACGTGGAGCCGGAGACGCCCACGACGAAGCGCGGACCCGCACCGAAGCTGCTCGACTCCATCGAGAAACTGTGCGACGCGGTGAAGATCCCGGCCGCAACGCGCGAGGTGGTGGTGTCCCGCATCATCGCACGGCAGGTGCGGCACCTGTCCGAAATATCGCCAGAGGAGGCGGGCCAAGTGTGGCACGTCCTGGCGAAGGCCGCGAAGGGCGATGACGCGGCGCTGGCGCAGATTGCCGAGGCGATTAGCGAGGAAGTCAAATTCTGAGGTTGGCTGCCGATCCGGTGTTCGGCACGGACTTGACTCGTGCTCTTACCGCCGAGATTGCCCGCCTCCGCGCCGACTAGGAGATAGACACAATGACACCTTCGCCGAACGCAGCTTGAGCGTGAGGAGCGTGTGATGGCGCGGGCACTCGATGCGTTGGAGGAGGAGAAGACGTGACCAAAACCGAACTGCTCACCAAGCTCGCACCCGACCAACTCAACGCCTGCAAGGACGCCGTGGCCTGGGTCGAATCCCAATCCGGTTCCGTGCAGGCGATGTGGTCTCGCTGCCTGCGCGCGGACTGGATGGTAAAGTACGCCGCGATGCGGTTCTGGAGAACTTTGCGTCAACACCGCCGCATCGTGCTCGTCACATGCGCCTGCGTGCGAACGGTTCTCCACCATGTGCGCGCGGGAGAGGACCGGCCGCGCCTCGCCATTGAAATAAGCGAGAAGTGGGCGCGTGGGAAGAAAGTAACGGTTGAACAGGTAAGAAATGCCGCCCACGCCGCAGGCCGCGCAGGCTACACCGGCGCTAGCGTCAGCCTCCGCGCCCGCGCCACAGCCCACGCCGCGGCCTGCGTAGGCTACACCGTCTGTGCCTACGCACGAGGCAACCCCACCGACGCCGCCCTTGACGCTCGCGCAGCCGTGTTCTGCGCCACCGGCTACGGTGCCAACCGCGCAGCCGCCTTTGCAGCAATGGCTAAGATCATTCGCAAGTTCATCCCCAAGGTGCCGCAATAGGAGCATCATACTTTCCATGACCATGCCCCACGAAACCGAGTCCGCGATCAACCGCGCCCGGGCGTACCTGGAGAAGTCCGGTAGCGCGGAGGTCGCGCAGATCCTCCGGCACTTCCCCGGCGCGGCAGAGGCAGCTTGGCTGACCAGCGCGCGGGGGGAGGTCGAGTCCGCCGAGAAGCACGCAGGAAGTGGGTTTTGCGAGACGTGCCACAATCAATATTCGGCTGCCCAAGCGGCTTTGGCATCCAGCGCCGGTTCCGCCCTCCTGGCCTGGTCGCGCGAGGCGGCGGAATGGCTTGCGCCGGGCGGACGCGGAACGACGCAGGACAGCGATGCGGAGTTGCAGGACGCTCTCGTTGAGCGTGCCCGCACCCTGGGCCTGCTCCCGAAGGAGGAGAAGGCATGAACACCAAGACCAAGAAACCGGCGGAAGTCTGTGGAAAGGCCATCAGGGACGCCCTAGATACCCTGGCGGATTGTATCAAGTGGGAGAAGGATTACTGCGAGGTTGCCCTTAGCGTGCTGGACGTGTTCGTGACGGGATTGAAAATGCGGCTGTCCGAACTCGAATGCGAAGAAGAAGAATCCGGTTCGGAGGAGGAGGTATGACGTGCGAGAACCATCCGGCCGCCTCCGGCGCGGGGAGCCAGGACTGTTCCTATTGCGCGCTCCATCGTGAACGCGACCGGGCCGAATCCGCCGAGCGCGCGCGCGACGAAATGGCGGCGGAGTTCGACGAGTTGCGCAAGGTGCTGGGATTCATATGCGACGAAATCGGTCCGTGTAGCGACAGGGAGAAGCGGTACGGCTATTGTGCGCACCCGAACTCGATGTTCCTGCTCCCGTGCCCCGTTGCCGCTGCGCGCACGAGGCTGGATTTGATGTGGAATTTTCGCGCCCTCGCCCGCCTCGAAGCCCGCGTCCGCGCGGAGACGTGGAGGGAGGCCGGGAAGATCGTCCACCGCTACGACAACACCGAAGACGCGGCGGCGGAATTGGAGCGCCGCGCCCAGGTTGAGGGGGAGAAGGCATGATGACTCGCCAACAGATCGATGTCGCACTGGCGGAGAAGGGCATGAAGGGGCCCGCAGTTGTGGAATGGTGGCTTGCGAAATCCTATCGGCGCGTCCGCGATCTGTATACGGGACCGTTCGCGAGTCGAGCGGATGCAAAGACGTATCTTCGCAGGAGGCCCTACAAGTATCCTCCCCTACAAGTCGTCCGAGTGACTATTGAGCGGATCATAGCGCATCCGGAGATCGAGTAATGACGCAGCCTAGTGAATGGAAGTGGTACGGGATGGCGGGGCACTTCATCTGCGCGCCGTGGTGCCGTTTCCATCTCTGCACCGACCTCGGCAACGGCTACTACGTCTCGACGGTGGGAGATTATCACAGCGTCCCGTCGATCCGCAAGAACGGAGGAAACACCAAGGCAGAGCAAATCGGATGGCGAAGGCTCTACGAGACGATGGTATTCCGCGTTCACCACCATTGTGCGGGGGCAAACTGCGGTTGTGGGGCTCCTCTCGGCAACGGAAGTGACCTAGAGGTAGACTCTTACAATACCGCGCAACAGGCACAGGAAGGGCATCTTGCGCTGTGCAAGAAGTGGAGTGTCATGGAACCGGAAGACGCGCACAAAGCTGCGGAGCCGGGAGCGGCGGAAGGTGCGGAATGAAACCTGGTGATCGCGTACAGCTTACGGCCGAGGCAATCGCACAAGGGCTTCATTCTCCTTCGTTGAGGTACGGACCTGGGACGAAGGGAACACTCATTCGTATTTCGCGCCGTGGACATTTCGTCGTGCTGATGGATGGGAGGGTGACAGAGAGCTATTGGCATCCGAGTTTCTTCGAACCGGAGGTGACGGAATGACGCAGCGCAGCATAACAGCCGCCAAAGAAGGCGCGAAATGGGTGCCCACCGAGGCCGGCATCGCGGCCGCCGTGGTGCACGCCTGGTTTCCGCCGCGCAGGTGGGCGGTGTGCCCCAACGTGAGCTGGGGTCTGCCGCTCCTCGGCGAGGCCGATGTGATCGCGGTATCCTCCAGCGGGAAACTGCACGAAATCGAGATCAAGTGCAGTCGCGGCGATCTGCGGGCCGATGAGAAAAAACGCCGCTGGCTTTGGAGTGCTGACGCCCGCACGGACTACTACTGGCTTGCCGTGCCCGCCGCCCTGCGGGACGACGGCATGCGGCGCGCCGAGGCGCTCCACGCCGGGCTGTTCGTCGCCAGCGCACCGCCGGACGGCGATCGGCTGCCCGTCGTCGAACGCCTGCGCTGCGCCCACCGCCTGCCGTCGAAGATGAGCGTCTCGCCCGGCGACCTCCGCAACCGCGTGTGGCGGCTGGCGAGCCTGCGCTATTGGGACGCCGTGTTCAGGGGAGCCATACCGAGATGACTACACCCAGCATGTCGGCCGCCGAGTTCAAACGCCTCGTTGCCAACGCCAAACGCAAGGCGACTCGCACGTCGCGGGGGAAGCGTTCGCGCCAATAACAGAATAGGAGGATGCTATGGGATGGTGGGAATCGGAACACGGGATCCTCGGCGATCATCCTGCGGATCTCCTCGGGAGCGCCATCCAGGAGATCGTCAAGTGTTATCAGGACAAGGCCGGGCGCAAGCCCAGTCAGGGAGAGATTGCGGATCTGATTGAATTTGTCTCCCGTGGGATGTTGCGGCCGAGTTGCGGCGATCCAAAGCACGTCTACGATCCCGACATCGTAGACCGACCATGCGCGAGCGAACCGGGGCTACAAGGCGTCTTCGGCTATGGTGCGCCGAAGAATCCGGGCGATCTGGCCAACGTTGATCCGAAGACCGGCACGCACTACCAGCAGAACGAAGTGCGCGACGTGCTGGAAGAGCAGAAGAAGGACCGCGAGGAATACGGTGGTGAGGAATATGAAAAGCCGTGAGTAAGCGCGCCGTCTCGCTGTCCGACCTGCCGCCTGGGAGGAAAAGGAGCTGTTGGAGAGGAGGCAACCGCACGTCGGAGTATGATCCATGAATCGCCAGCACATGTACAACGCACTATACGTCCCGATACGAACTGTGAGCGAGACGAACCGCGCGTCGCACGAGCATTGGCGCGTGCGACAACGACGCACCAAAGAGCAGCGTATGGCAGTGTGGGCTTTCATGGGTGGGACCTTTCAGCGTGCTGGACCGTGGAAAGTAAAATTGACCAGGATAGCGCCGAGAGCGCTCGATGACGACAACCTCGCCGGCGCGCTGAAAGCCATACGCGATCAGGTAGCCGAATGCCTGGGTGCCCCGAATGACCGCGACGGCTTCGAGTGGGTCTACGGTCAACGACGCGGACTCGCCAGAGAATACGGTGTGGAAATAGAGATCGAGCGGCCGAAGGTCAAACCCGAGAAGCTGTCGGAGGAGTGAGCGTGATGAACGATGATCAAGTTCTTGCTTTGGCAACGATTATTCGACACCGCGACTTCGTGCGCTTGCGCCTGCACCGCCTCGTTGCCGAATTGCAGCGCAGGGCAATAGCGCATGACGAATCGAAACTGACCACAGACGAGATTCTCGGATTCTGCCGGATCAACCGGGCGGCGCGCGAACACCCATACGGATCGGTGGAATACAACGCCAGCATGGACAGCGAGAAGCAACCCGGAGGTTGTATCTCACTACACTTCTCCCGTAACAGCCATCACCCGGAGTTTCACGGGAGCGCGGACGCAATGGGTTTCCTCGACATCATCGAAATGGTGATCGACTGGAGTGCGGCCAGCGCGACGTATGGAAAGACTTCTCTGCGAGACAGTTTGTCCAAACAGCGTGAGAGATTCCAGTTTACGGATTCCCAGTGGTGGCTGATCGAGCAGGCGGTTGCGTGGCTGGAGGAGTGAACGTGAAGCGAATCTTCGAGATCGAGTTTCCCGGTTCGTTGGGGCCACTGTGGATGAACACGTCGACTCTTCTGTGGTGCCTGACGACGAACACCCACACGTCGAACGTGAAGATCACCGTGCGCGACGTGACGGGCGACGGACTGGTGGGCGATGAACCCGAATCCGCGGCGGGTGTGAAGGAACGAACATGAAGAAGCGCACCGTCCACGTCTGCGCGCCCGATTGCAGCGGCCGGGCCGGGAAGAAGTCCGCTCGGATTCGGGAGGAGGCGGACGCATGATAATAAACATCGGGAAACTTCGAGTTGATGTGCTCGACGAAAAATGCGCCTCGCGTCCGTGTTACTGCCTCGGATACGATAAGGGAACTTTTGTGCAAGGACGTGGATACACGTCGTACCACAAGAATGCACAAGGACGACTCGCCGAGCGGCCGGTGTGCATGACTCGCCATTTACACGGATGCCCGATAAATTCAACGTGCCCCCTGTGCCGATCGGTGAGCGTGAACATGCCCGGTAACACCTGCGGGCGCATGAAAAGCGATGGAACTCCGTGCCATGGGGTGGGTGTGTGAGGCATAGCCGAACAACGTAGGAGGATCGATGACGACGCGCAAGGGAGGAAAGATGAAACCCGTTGACGACCGCGAGCTGGGCGAGAGAGCGATCCGGCTCGTGCTGGAAATGATTGCAGACCACGCGCTGTGGGAAAATCTGACGCCGCGTGAGCGGCGAATGGTTTTCCGCCCGTCCTTTCTGCGTCGCTGGCTGCGCCGCGCGCACCAGCTCGCCGGCGACAACGAGCGGAGGCGGACGTGACCGAAGCCCACGCGGAGGCGATCGCGTATTCAATGGTGAAGAAAATACTCAAGGACACGCGTGGTCCGGTGTGGCTCGACAAGGATCATCCCTTGTGGGTTGAGAAGATGAAGGCCAAGAACCTGCCGCCAGACGATAGACGGGCGGTTGAGACGAAAATCGAATGGGCGCTAGATCATTTTGTAGCGATCCCGAGAGGATCTAACGGCACCACTGCGCGACCGCAGATCCGGGTTCTAAGACACCTCGCTTCGCTGCGCAGGAATGCAAAGTATTCGCGCGTCCGCTGTCGAGTGTGCGGGCAGGAATGGAGACGCCGCGGAACAAGGATCTCAAGTCAGTGCCATTTTTGCTATCGACGCGGAAGTGTGGAGCCCGTCCTGTCGGACGGCGAGAGGCGCTGCGTTGCACGGAGCGGGCAAGCGCGCCCACGATAATGAGCGGAGGACCGTGAACGTGCGCATTCTCGTTGGCGACGCCCTCGCGCGACTGCGCGAGCTGCCGGACGAGTCCGTGAATTGCTGCGTGAGTTCGCCCGCGTACTGGGCGCAGCGCGATTATGGCGTCGAGGGGCAGATGGGTTTGGAGGCGACGCCCTCGTGCGGGCGGGCGGAGTGCGGGAAGTGCTACGTGTGTAGGTTGGTCGAGGTCTTCGAGGAAGTCCGGCGCGTGCTGCGGGGCGATGGCACCGCGTGGGTGGTGCTCGGGGATACCTACGCGCAAGCCGGGGGCCCGGGCTGGCAGGGCAAGAACGGCCAGCGCGCCGACCGTCGATTCACGGCGGTTCGTGACGCGGTGGCAATGCGAGAATGCACGCGGCGGCCGTCGCCCGGCGTGAAGGTCAAGGACCTGATCGGCATTCCGTGGATGGTTGCCTTCGCCCTGCGCGACGCCGGATGGTGGTTGCGGTCCGACATTATCTACGCGAAAACTAACTGCATACCAGAGAGCGTGAAGGATCGCCCCACGCACTCGCACGAGTACGTGTTCCTTCTGGCCAAGAGCGAACGCTACCACTTCGACTCGGCCGCCTTCGCGGAACCCGCCGTCTACGGAGACCATCGCAGGAATAGGAATGGGTGCGAGGTGCACGCGCCAGGTCAAGCGTGCCAGTCGGGCCTCACCAAGCTCCGTCGGGACGGGGGCCCGGGCAAGGGGCGCGCGAAGAACGAATGCAGCGGCGACCGACGACCAAGCGGACTCAACGAGCGTTGGAACGAAGCCGAGGCAAATGGCGAGATCGGTTTCATGCGCAACCGACGCACCGTGTGGACGATCCCAGCGCAACCGACGAGGCGAGAGCATTTCGCCGCGTTCCCGGAGGCCCTCGTCCATCCCTGCATCGCCGCCGGATGTCCTCCGGGCGGGACGGTGCTCGATCCGTTCTTCGGCACGGGGACGGTCGGCGTCGTCGCGGCGAAGCTGGGCCGCGACTGCATCGGCATCGAGCTCAACCCGAAATACGCCGAGATGGCGCGCGCAAGGATCGTCGAGGAAGCTGGGGTGCTGACGCAGGTGGAGATGAAACCATGACCTGGCGTGCAACCACTGGCGGGCGCGGCACGAAAGCCCTTGACTCCCCCAACCGAATCCGTAGAATGGACGGTGCTCGACTGAATCCTGTTCCCCGAGATCTCAACAATGATCCCCGGCCACATGGCCCTGCGCTTGACGCTACCCGCCTTCCCTCGGGGAGTCGGTCGAGCAATAGCGCCGGGCCAGGGCCAGGTGAGCGGGGATCGCCACGCCGGAGGTCGGCATGGGTGACGAATGGTTCCGCGTGGATGCCTCATTGGCCGATCATCCGAAGTTGGACGTTCTTGAAGCGCGGCTTGGACCCGGGGCTGCGCGCGTGCTGCTGCGAATCTGGTCTTGGGCCAGACGCATCCGTCGCGATGGGCGATTCCGCCCAGGCGAAATAGACTTGGCCGCTCGGTGTCATGCCGCGGCCGCGCTCATTGAGGCCGGTTTCCTCGAGGGCGACGGTTGCACGCTTCACGATTGGATGCACCACAACGGCGAGGAAATTGCCAAGCTGCCGGCGAAGAGATCACGGCATGCCGAGTACATGAAGACATGGCGCCTGAAACAGCAAGCGGTTCTCGGTGCCGTTTCTCCTCCTCCCCATACACCACTACTGTCTACCGAAACAGCAACAGCAACAGGTGACGCATCACGTGATATATCACGTAATGCGTCACGCAACGCGTTACTGACGAACGGCGCGCATGCTCACGAGATACCGGAAGCATCACCGTTACCGGATCGCAGAGAACCCCCTCCGGGGGCCGACCAGGTCCACGTCGCCGCCTACCAGGAGTATCGGATGGCGCATGGGACGGACGGCTACGAAGCCTTCGCCCGTCACTACGGGGCCGCACGCGCCGCCGGGATCGAGGCCATGGCATACCTGAACTGGCACCGCGCCAACCCCGGTCGCCCGTCTTGGCACGCAAACAAAGCACTTATCCATTTACCGAAATCACCAGCCTCAATAGGGTTAGACGACGTGGACCGCAAGATCCGGCAGCTTGAAGGCCGACCGGCCGGGAGTCACTCATGATGGCCGCGGAAATCCTCCGGCGCAGCGGCGTCCAGTTCATGCTATCGACAGGCCAGAACGGGCCACAGCTCATCCTCGAAGCCTGCCCCTTCTGCGGGCATCGGCGCAAACTTTGGATCAACGCCGAGCATGGTGGTTGGATTTGCTACCACGCCGCCTGCGGGCGCAAGGGCAACCTCGCCGAACTCGCGGCCAAGTTTGGGCAGGCGCTGCCCGTCGCCGCGGCATCCGCATTCGGTCCGCGTCCGGCGACCAAGCCGCCGATCTGCTTCGACGCGAAGGCCGCTTCGTCCGCGCTGCTCGCCGACGACCTAGCGATGGCCTACCTCACCGAACGCGGACTGGCCAACCCCGATCTGATTCGGGGCCTTGGGATCGGACTTCACGTCCACGCCGGCGCGAAACACGTCGCGCTCCCGCGCTGGCGGGACGGCAAGGTCGCCAGCGTCAAGCTCCGAGCCGTCGGATCCGCGGTTGCGCATGACGACCGCTTCCGCTGCATCGGATCGTCCGCGGCGGGCCTGTTCAACGCCGGCGCGCTCGTGGGCCAGAAGTGGGCGATTCTCTGCGAGGGGGAGATCAACGCGGCGTCCTGGGTCGCTGCCGGCGTGTCCAACGCCGTTTCCGTCGGCGCTGCCAGTCCGCAGGGGGCGGCGCCGGAGGAAATCGTTGCCCTGTCGAAGCTCGACTACGTCGTCCTCAACTACGACCAGGACGAGGCCGGGCGGGCGGCGTTGGCGGAACTGATCCGCCGTCTGGGACCGGACAGGTGCCGGGTTCTCGACTTCGACCGCGAGTGGGAGACGAAGGACGCCAACGCGGTTCTCGTCGGCATGGGTGCGGAAGCCCTGCGGGGCTGCGTGACGACGGCCAAGCCGTGCGAGATCGACGGCGTCAAGCACGTCGGCGAGATCCTGCGCGGCATGATCGAGCGGATGCGCAGGGAGCGGGAGGAGCCACAAACGGCGGACCTCGCCGTGCCGTGGTCGAACGCGCGCCAATTTCTGCGGCTGGGCTACGGACACCTGGTCGTCTTCGTCGGACACCCAAAGACCGGAAAGACGACGGCCGCGCTTCAGGTCGCCTTTACGAACGCGATTGCGGGTAGACCGAGCGTGTTCTGGTGCCTGGAAATGCCGCCCACGGAGATCGTCAAGCGCATCGCGGCGCAGCATTTCGAGAAGCCGTGGGGCGAAATCAACGATGTTCAGATGGACCTGCTCTGCGATTTTCTCGACGACAAGCCTCTTTACCTGGGATTCGGGGCGCTGCGCTCGCCAGAGGAAGCCTACCGGCAGATGCGGGCGGCTGGGCGGGTCTTCGGCGCGAAGCTCATGGTGCTCGACAACCTGCACTACCTATCCCGTGGCGAGGAGAACGAGCACGCGATCCTGGCATCGGCCACGAAGTACCTGAAAGAACTGGCGATGGAGCTGGATCTGTGCGTGCTCCTGATCGCGCAGCCGCGAATGGAAGACACGTCGAAGATGTTGGGCCTCTACGCGGCGCGCGGAACCGCCGCCGTGGCGAGCGATTGCGACAGTCTCGTTGTGCTCACCCGCTCGACGCGACAACGCGACGTGGATCAGGCGGTGGACAGAGCGCGGGCTGGACCGCCGGCGGTCCAGCCGAGCGTGCCGACGGTCCTCTCGGTGGTGGCGAGCCGGTATGGGCCTCCCGGCGAGGTGCTGCTCTACTACCGCGCCGGCGAGGAACGATTCACGGAGACCGCATGAAACTCAAGAACATCCCGACGACGTATGCCGGCGTCGAGTTCCGCTCGCGGCTGGAAGCTCGATGGGCACTGTTCTTCGATCTCATTCGGCTTCCTTGGCAGTACGAGGCCGAAGGTTTCCAGGTTCCGTCGGGCTGGTATGTCCCCGATTTCTTCCTGCCGACCGTGCGTGGAGGAATGTGGTTCGAGATCAAGTGGGAGAGGCCCAACGCCTTGGAGTCGGCGTTCTGTGGCGAATTGTGTGCGATGACGGAGAAGGATGTTGGCTTGCAGCATGGCCCTTTCCCGCAATCTTGCGCCATGATCGAGTCGGGTTCCGCTGCGGTTTGGGACTTTTACGTGGCGGAAAGCGGCCCTCGGGACGGTGAAAGGATAGTGTGTTGGGATTGCGACCACCGATTTTGCCTGTGTCCTAAATGCGGGAAGATCGGGTTTGAGTTTGAGGGAAGGGGCGAAAGAATATGCCGTAGGGCATGCGGTATCGAAACCGATGACGGCGCAAACGGCGATGATCCAAGATTGGAGAGAGCCTATCAGGAGGCATGGGCGCACCGGTTCTGGTAAATGAGTGAAGCAATCGTGTGAGTGTGCGATCGGGAGGACAATGGGAGGCCGCAGCGGGCGCGCGATCGCGGCCGGGCGGTCGCAGGACGGCTCCGCCGTCTGGATCGGGCCGCCGGGGGCCGATTTCGTCGAGTCGCCCCTGGGCATCTACGTGGACGTGACGGGGACGGCCCCGCGCGTCCTGGTCTACTACACGGAAGCCGGCGGACGGGGCGTTTCCTCTGCAAGCGCAGGCCGCCTTTGACGCCGCTTGACAGATTGGTGGCCAAGATCTACGGTCCGCTCCTCCTGAAGGCGATCAACCGCGAAAGCGTGTTCATAAGTTTCTTGGTTTGATGGAGTAGGCGCTGGTGCCGCTACAGACCGCGAAATTCCTGCGCGACCAATCGGCGCCGCTGTCGTCCGACGAGGACGTGAACCGGCTGGAGGGCTGGGCGCAGGGCGTGCGCAAGACGGTGGAGCTGTTTTTCCGTCGGACCTGCGGCCGGTTCGAGGACGTGCGATCCGGCAGGGGGTGAAGATGGGCCGCAAAGGAAGGTCCGGCCGTCCGCCGGGGCGGGACAAGGCGACGGCGCTGCGCTACCGGCTGGCCGGGTTTGGCCGCTACCCTGACGCCGCCGTTGCCCGGGCGCTGGGGATCAGTCGGCAGGCCGTGTCGGACTACCGGAGGCGGCTCGGGGGACACAGGGCACGGGAACCGGGGAAAAGCCGAGACTTGACGGGGGAGTTGTAGGGGAATTCCCTTCTCGTCTGGCTCGTTGATCCTGGGGCATTGTGGCGCTCGACAGGATTTGTTACCGTAGCGCAACATTGCCTTGAACCAGAAAGTATCAATATGGTAACATCCAGCGGACTCGGGTCCGGCGCAGCCGCAATGCGGAAGCCCGCCTCTCCCGGTGGGGGAGGTCGAAGCCGGTCCTGCAGACGGGCTTGACCGTCACCCTGGAACCCGGTGGTGCCAGGCCGTTCGGCCGCTCGCAAGGGCGGCCTTTTTTCTACGAGGAGGACGCGATGGGACTCCCGCTCCCGCCCGAGTTCAGCGTGATCGTCTACCGGCCTGACGGGACGGAGTTCTGCAGGATCGAAAGGGTAGCATATTTCGTCTTGGCTGCGGCGTGCGTGGACGGCGCGATCGCGGTCAGGACCAACGCGCCGTCGCCCATCGGTGCTGGAGGGCTACTCGAGGTCGCCCGCGTCCACACCGTCATCGTGCCGACGCTGCAGCAGACGGCGGCGCCAGAGCCCGGGATCGTCACGGCGCGGTCGATGCCTGCGCTGCCCCGCCCTTGAGCAGGTCGGACATCGACGGCCCGTCGCGCAGGACCTGCGCTTGGCGTTCTGGGTAGACGGCATTCATCGTGTCGAGGGTGTGGAGGTAGGTCTTCGTCACCCCGATGCCGGCATGGCCGAGGTACTGGCTGACGGTGTGGAGCGGGGTGCCGGCGAGGATGTGGGTCGTGGCGTAGAGGTGGCGCAGGCTGTGGGGGTGGACATCGGGCAGGCCGGCGCGCGCGGCGAGCGCTTTGACCACGCGGTAGACCTGCGAGCCCGACAGCCGACAGCCTCTCCGGCCTCTCCCGCCGCCTCGGGACACGAACACGGGCCCCTGCCGGCGGGCACCGAGAAACACAAGGAGGTCGTCGGCTACGTGTTGGGCGAGCGGGACCTGGCGATCCTTCGAGCCCTTTCCGTCGCGGACCATCAGGTAGGGCGGGCGGTCGGCGAGGTGCAGGTCTTGGCAGTCCAGGCGGCTGGCCTCTCGGCGGCGCAGGCCGGAGTGAGCGAGGAGCGCGAGGAGCGCGCGGTTGCGGGCGCTGTCGGCCTCTCCGGCGGCTTCCAGGCGGCGGAAGTCGTCGAGCTCGGGGACGTCTTGGCGCTTAACGATCCAGGGCTTGCGCTTGCTCATCGTGGCCTCCCCTCGCCGGCCAGGTCGGCCTCTCGGGGGGCGATCGGCGCGAGGGCCTCGGGCGCCGTCCAGCCCACGAGCGCGGCCAGCTCGCGCACGAGCCAGGCGTTGAGGGTCTGGCCTCTCGTGGTGGCGCGCGCGCGGACGGCCTCTCGCAGGGCGATGGGCAAGCGGACCGTGATCGTCGCCGTGCGACGGCGGGACGGTGATCGGGTTTTCATGGGACTCCTTTCCGAGCCTGCCGTGCCGTCCCCATCGCACGGGGGCGGCGCAGCGGACGCGGTTACTCGCCATCCGTCCCGGAGAACCCGTCCAGCGTGGTCTTGATTTCGGTCGCTGTCATGCAGCCCCCTTTCTGCGGCTACCCTTCGCCGCAGCCTTGGCTTTCCGGCTCTCCTCCAGGTCGGTCAGAAAGTCGGCGTGGAATGCGCAGTAGCCTTCCCCGTCCGGGCCGGGCCTCTCCTTGGCCGACCCGCAGAACGCCGACGCGCAGTAGTCGCGCCGGTTCCACGGATGAGCGCCCCACGAATTGGAGCCGGAGGCACGCTTGGCGGTTGCCTTCGCGCGGGGCTCCGGCTTCTCCTCCGGCTCCCCGCCGTGCTCGTCCGGGGGCTCACTGTCCGGCGCGGGCGGCGCAACCGTCCCGGCGGTCGGGTTGTCGAGGATCTCCAAGCTCCTCGGTCGGACCGTCTCGCCCGTCGCGTCGTCCCGAACTTCGAAGCTCCAGCATCCGGGGAACGGAAGCCAGCCGACCAAGCTCACGGCACCCGTCCCCTCTTCGTCCTTCGTCGTCCATCTGACCCGCTCGCCCGTCTTGAACGGGCAGGGCGGAAGCGGTGCGGCTTTGCGTGTCACGGTCGGTCCTCCAAAAGGGAATTGACGGAGCGAACGATTTCGTTCCCTGGGCATCGGTCGGCCTCCGCCTGCTCTCGCGTCGTGTACACGCGGGCTTGGCGTAGATCCTTGGTGTAGGATCGCGCGCTTCCCGAGCGCGCGACGAATCCTCTGCGTTGGTCGGTGCGTTGAATGACGTACACGGTCGATCCTCCAAAATGCAACCGATGGGGCGTCCCGCTGTGCCGGGGCGTCCGGTCGGGTGCGCTATGTCTCCGTTCTCCAAGTCACTTTGCCTACGGCGTTGCCGTTGATGTCGCGGAGCTGCGGAACCTCGGGATAGACGGCCCCATCCCACCTGCCGAAATCATAGGCGAGGCGACACAGGATGCGTGCTATCTCGCGGCCGGGTTCGTTCTCGAATGCGGCGTTGTCGCAACAGATTTCGATGAGAATGGTCATGATGCCTCCTCGCCGAATCCTGCCGCTTCCATCGCGGCCCAAAAGATATCCTCCAAGGCACCATTATCTTTCGAGTCCGTCGAGCGGTCGTGCTCCATAGCCGCCGCGCCATCCCCGTTGAGCAGGCCACGCAAGCCTTTCGCGGCCCGGAGCCAGCTCGGCCCGAGCACGCTGTCATCCGCGAGCGGAGAGCCAAAGTGCATCCGGTACGCGAGGGCGTACCGGAGCAGTCCGTCCAGTCCGTAGAGGAGTGGTTCGCGGTGAATTCGGCCGAACGCCTGCGACTGGGCCGCCACGGTGCCGCGCGGCACTTTTTGCATGGCTAGTCTCGTTGCTTCCTGGAAGATTCTCATGCGGCCTCCTGGCGTCCGGGGCGGACGGCGAGCAGGGCGTTGACCAAGGCGGAGCGGATGCCGTCGCCGGACAGGGTGCGGTCGAAGTCGGTGCCCACCTGCACACGCACCCATACGAATCCCGTGTGATGGGTGACGGTCACGGCGGCACCCAGGGCGAGCAGGGAGCGCAGGGCCTCCGCGACCAAGAGCCGCTCCGCCATCTGCGTCCGATTCAGGGGTCCGAGTCTGGTTTTCATCGGGTAGCCTCCGATGGGTGTTGGGTGCCGCGCACGGCGCGCGGCGTCTCAAACTGCCGTCCGGTTTCCGCCCCCGGGCGGCAGGCATGGGACGCCGTTACCCCGCCTTGGAGGTCTCCTCATCCTCGAAGCGCTTGAGCGCATCGACCAAGCGCGCACAGGTGCGGTCGAGGTCGGCGCACTTGGTCGCCAGCGTGGGCGCACCCTCGCCGAACCATCCCAGGAACGACCGGACCTGGAAGCACAGGCCGCCTAGGTTGCGGGATTCGACCTGGTCCAGCCGATCCACTCCCGCCAGCGCGGGCGCGAACCGCGCGAAGCCCTTGGCGAAGTACGACAGCGAGCCCGTCCAACGTTCGGGGTTCTCGGTTCCGGCCAGGTCGTCGATGAGTTCCAGGCCGCAGAACGCGACGCCAGCGCAGAGCGCATGGATTTCCTCGCGTGCGTTGGCGTACGGTGCGCCGGCGTCGATGTAGGTTCGAGTCCACAGGCCCGACGGGATCGGCTCGGGCAGGTCCGGCGGTTCGTCGGCGATTTCGTCCCATTCCTCCTCGGCCTCGAATACGACATCGCCGCCGCGCTCTTTCTGTTCCCGGCAGACGGGGCAGTCGTCGACGAAGTACGAGCCGTCGGACACCATCCCGATGCGGCGCGCGCGCGTGTCGGCGTCCGGGTTGTCGAGGTGAATCAGCCGGAAAGCTCCGGCGGTGTCGAACACGGCGGGCGCGCCGTGGAACGTTGCGGATTCGGGAGTCATGGTCTGAATCTCCTACGGCACCTCGGTTTTGTCGATCCACACAAGCGCGGCGACGAAGCACCCGCCTTCACAGATTTCGACGCGGGCGTCAGAACGCACCCACACCCGTAGCGCGTTTTCGTACCGCGCCCGCGCCACGGCCAAGTACCGGGCTTTCGTGGCGGCGCACTTGTCGGCGTAGTTAGTGGCGCTCATGCTGCGAGCCTCCACGAATGGGTTTCGAGAGCGGCGCGGTGGTCCTCGGTCCCGGCTTGGCCGTCCATCACGAACCGGGCGGACAGGAGAAGCGAGGTTAGGATGCATTCCCTTTCGCCAGCCGTCGCGCACGGCCATTCGCGGCACACGTGCGCGTAAACCGCCGCCTGTAGGTGCTCTCGCGCGTCGGCCGGCGCGTCATCCAGGGCGAGCGTGACGAGTCCGTCGGGCGAGGTCATGCAATCCTCCCTACCGGCCCGCTGGCGGGGTCGATCCAACGGAAGCCGCCATGTTGCGGCTCGATGGTGCAGACCGTGAGTCTGTTACCAAGATCGAGGGTTACATCGGGAATTGCGCAGCGCGACACGAGCGCCTCGGCAAGCTCGTATGCGGCGTAACGCGGGAGTCGGACACGGTACGTCCGCCCCGACGAATCGGACCAGTTGAGACGGACAAGCGCGAGTAGGCTCATGCCGCACCCCCGCCGGTGGTCCCGGCGAGCATCTGGTCGTGCAGGTCGAGCGCCTCGCCAGTGAGCCGACACGCGCGCGCGCGGGCGTACGACGCCAGCCGGTCGCAGCCGCACCGCTCCAGGTCGACGGCGTGGCGGTCGCAGCAATCCGCCTGCGCGAGCAATTCCATGTAGCGTCGCAGTGGGGTTTTGGCGTCCATCGGGTAGCCTCCGATGAGCCGTTGCCGGGAGAGCGTCCCGGCGCGCCAGTCTCGCGCGCTCCCTCCGGGAGCGGGCGGGAGCCCCGGTACATGCCCCGGGGCGGGGCGGAACTGTTACCCCTTCTCCTTCAGCGGCGGCCCTATTGCCGGACGCGATTGAGAGTGGTAGCAATTGGTGTACCAACTCGATAATCAGCCTGCGGACGCAGGGCGTGAGAGATAACGGCTTCAGTTGAACGGTGGTATACCGAACGGTAACAAAGTGGTCCCGAAAAGGTAACATTATGGCACGGAAAGGTAATGGTAGCATCTTTGACCTTGACTTCTCATAATATGAGTGCTACGCTCGAGCATCCGCGAGCCGCAGCGAGCCTCAAGCGAGGGCCACTCACCCACCGCTGTCGGGTCGTCCGTTCCCGACGCACGTGGGGCTGAACCGACAGGCGCAGCAACCCGCGCCGATGATGTACATGTACGACCGGATCACCACACGAAGGAATGACGTCCTGGAGTGGAGGACGATGTAGGCTCCGCAGGCGCACCCGCACAGTAGGAGCCGCGCGGGCTACATAGCCCGTAGGTCCAGGTGCCGGAACGGGCGAATGCACGGCTCCACTACAAAACGTGCATTCCCAGACCCCCGGGGGGCGGTCCAAAGGCGGCACCAGGTCAGCCGCTCCCACGCGTAACATCATTGTCTCCACACGCGGTTGATTTTTTTTCAGGAAGTTTACCACGCAGGAGGTCAGCGCGGTGGCTGGTGATCGAAGCGGCCGTGAACCGGCGCATGGAGCAGGG
>Ga0247727_10001525_pt1 | contig 54883 bp, 48 predicted proteins | sample WisWelCaveWW1625_FD_202498 | JGI IMG/M metagenome (GOLD analysis project Ga0247727, IMG submission 202498) | Biofilm microbial communities from Wishing Well Cave, Virginia, United States - WW16-25 | ecosystem: Environmental > Aquatic > Deep subsurface > Groundwater > Cave microbial mat | place... | reverse complement strand
GATGAAGGCGCTGCAAGTGAGAATGGTTGTATCTGGGGAACCAGCATTCATGGTCTGTTCGATCAGTCTGGGTTCCGCAGGGGCTGGTTGAACCGCGTACGTGGCCGGAAGGGACTACCGCCTATTTCGCTTGGTGAGTCTGAATTCGTCGCGGCACAACTGCGTGCTGAGCTGGATCGCTGGGCTGACCACTTAGAGCAGTATGTGAATATGGGTGCGATCTATTCAGTATGTGAAGTTCGATGAAGAAGGGAGCAGGCATGCGCATTACGAAGGTTTACACCAAAACCGGTGACAAAGGAAAAACTCGTTTGGCTGGTGGCCAGCAGGTCTGGAAGGACAGCTTGCGGGTGGAGGCCTATGGGGACGTGGACGAACTGAACTCGACGATCGGGGTCGTCAGGGCGTTTAATGCGGAGTTGGCCGGGATTCATCCGTCTGCCGATCGGTTAGAAGAGGAATTGCGCTGGATGCAGAACAAGCTGTTCGATGTTGGTGGACTGCTGGCCACGGCGCCCGGGCAGTCGTTCAAGAATATGCCGACGGTCACAGCACGAGACGTGACCCGGCTGGAAAAACTCATGGATAGGTGTCAGAAAGAATTGCCGCCGCTGAAGGAATTTATTCTTCCAGGGGGCGGGAAGATTCCCAGCTTGTTACACCAGGCCAGAACGATCTGTCGACGGGCTGAACGTCTCTGTGTGCGGTTGGGGAGGGAAGAGACTCTGGACCCCGCTCTCGTGCGTTTTCTGAATCGCCTCAGCGACGCGTTGTTTGTCTTGGCCCGTTGGATGGCTAAGCAGCAGAGCGAGCCGGAGTTCATGTGGGAACGGGACCCGAAGGGCACGTGAGCTGTAGTCTCCGAGTCCCGTTTTCTTAGAAGAGGTAGATGACCTGGAGGGACGCGGTTTCTTGGAGATTGGCAGCATGAGATCCGTAGAGGAACACGTTTCTGTCAGATTTGTCATAGTAGAATTCAAAGCGTGTGATTAGCGATCGCACGGGTTTGAACTCAATGGTGGATCTCGACTCCCAGAGAGTCTGAGTGACACCCCGAGTGCTGAAGTTGACGCAGGGTATCCCACTCGCCTGGGAAGCCGCCGTCAGCGCAGACGGCATAGTTTGGGGAACGTGTATTCATGGGCTGTTCGGCCAGGCCGGTTTTCGGCGGGCGCGGTTCAATCGTATTCGCCTGCGGCGAGGGTTGCCATCAGTGGACATTGAGCGCTCCGAACGGATCACTCAACGGTTGAGCAAGGAACTCGATCGCTGGGCCGACCATCTCAACAATCATCTGAATGTGAACCTACTCTTCGGTCGTCCTTCTTAGACCGATTCTTGGACCAGATCATCTGCCGGCGAACGGTGCGACGCTCGATCGGACGGGGCTGTCGATCCTCCGATCGTGGATCTGCTACACCGATTGCATGACACACGGTTACGGTGCTGCGAGCGGTGCCTATAGAGGTAGAGTATCGAATAGCGACGAGAATCGTGACAGTGGTCCGATCGATCGGGGAAGCCGGCTGTTACCATTCTATCGGTAGATTGATCCACTTGAATACACGGATGTGCCGTAGCAGGCGCTCACGCTCCTCATACGCTATCGTCATAAACTCCAGTCCGAACCGTTTACGCACGATCCATCGTACAACTGCCTCTTGGATGATCAACGGCCGGTGAAAATCAGGGCAGTTGATCCCTACGGAGACAGGGGTATTCACGGAAAAGAGCATCGTGTTAGCGGCGTGAAGCGCACAGCCGCTTGATGAGAGGTTGATCAAGGGAATTTCGCGCATGATATGGCCCGTATTCCTTTCGGAAAGCTCGACGACGGCGTTGTTCGGCAATCGTGTGGGAATCTGCCTGACCCGCACATGCCCCAGCAAGGCTTGCAACCGGTCCCGTTGCGAAGACCAGATGCTGGAGAAGTGAAGGCCGAATTCATCCCCGTGGACCCAACACACCTCTGCGCGTTCGATCTTAAGCGGCCAGTCCGAGCCATCCGTGTAGATCCACGCTTCGAACGACATACCCATCTGTACCGGCGTCTCGCAGGAAACTCGGCATCCGCCTTTTGAAATATTGGAGATCATTCCTTCTCCATCCAGGTCGGGATTCCAAAAATAGATGCGGTGGTTCATGGAGAACCGAAGGGTCTCCAACAGGATCGTTTGGAGAAGGACGGGGGATTCCAGCAAGGCGCAGTGGACCTTTCGAATCGGAAAGAGAGCACGAACGATGACTCGCCGCACAAGCCTGAGCCTTTCGCGACGTGTAACGTCGAGTGACCGAGGCCCAGCGATGTACGAAACCTAACACACGATGTGAATACTGCCCAGCAAAAAATAAAAATATGAGATCGCAAGATGGCGCTCGTCGCGAAAACGTGTGTATCGAATTTTCGGTATAAGTTGACGGCAGGAATGAATGCGGTAATGTCAAGAGCAGTGTGCCGATATTTAATAGGGAGTCAGCGATGTTCTCACCGCAGCTGTATGTCCCGACAGGCGATCTGACCATTGCGACAGTCAGAGAATTCAAAGCGGCGTTGGTCGATATGCTGTCCGACGGAAAATCGGGGACGCTCGATTTGGCCGGCGTCAGGCGCGTGGACGCCGTGGCCTTGCAAGTGATGATCGCCGCAGAGCGAACAGGTCGCATCGCGCTGACGAGTCCGTCGCAACCTGTTATGAAGGCGATGGAGGCGATCGGATTCACGCCTGCTTCTGCTCCGAGCGGTGGCGACATGAACGGGATGCACAAGAAAAGAAAGACGGCACGAGAGATGAAGAGGTTGCGGAAGAGAAAAACGGAGATGTGAAACAACAACGAGATGCCGTCCATAACAGGGAAAGAAAAAACGAAGATCATGCAGGATGGAGAGAGATGGAACAACTAAGAGGGACACGGATTATTCATGGGGGAGGAATTATATGAGCAGGGTAATCCTAGTAGTCGATGATTCGCCGACGATGCGGGGAATGGTGTCGCATGCGCTGAACGAAGCCGGCTTCGAGACCAAAGAGGCTGAAAATGGCAAGGATGCACTGATCAAGCTGACGACGATGATGGGAGAGGGAAAACCAGACGTGATCGTCACAGACGTCAACATGCCGGAGATGGACGGGATCGAATTGGTCAAAGAAATCAGAAAACTTTCAGCTTTCAAACACGTGCCGGTGCTTGTGCTCACGACGGACAATACCGACGAAAAGAAAGAGGTCGGGAGGGCGGCGGGAGCGACCGGCTGGTTGGTGAAGCCGTTCGACTCGGAATTGATCCTGAAGGTCATACGAAAGGTGCTGCCACAGTGAACGGCGATTACTCGAAGTTTCTACAGACGTTTTTTGAGGAAGTCACGGAACACCTATCCGTGCTGGAATCCGGCCTCCTGACCCTCGAGCAGAATCCCGACGATGTCGAAGTCCTGAATCGGATTTTCCGGTCGGTCCATACCATTAAAGGGGCCGGGCCGATGTTCGGATTCACGGCCATGAGCCGATTCGCCCACAAGGTGGAGACCCTGCTCGATCCCCTCCGGAACAGGAAATTTTCGGCGACCCGCCAGATCATCGATCTGCTGTTGGAGTCCGCCGATTGCTTGAATATGCTGGTCGTGGCGGCAAAGAACGGAACGGTCATCGACGAAAACAAAACAGTGCTCGATCTGGAGGCCAGGTTGGAGACTTGCATGACGGTCACCGCGCCGGTACCAGGTCAGAAACCGGCTCCCAGCCAGTCGGCGGCGGCGCCTGCCCCGCCGGCACCCGTCACATCAGCGCGCCAGACCTATCAAATTAATTGGACGCCTGGGGAAGATTTGTTCCAACGGGGATTGAACCCGCTCAAATTGTTCGAAGAGATAGGCCGGTTGGGAACCGTCACGTCTTGCGTGCTCGCTACGAGCCACCTGCCGGATCTTGCCGATCTGGATCCGGAACGCTGTTATCTCTCCTGGACGTGCACGCTGGAGACCGACTATCCGCGCGAGGACATCGAATCCGTCTTCGAATTTGCGGCATCTCCAGGCGAGCTGACGATCACGGCTCTGTCTTCGTCCAGTCCTGTCGCGCAACCGACGCAGGAACCCGATCCGGAGCCTGCGCATTCAGTTATCGACGAGGAAGACGATCCGCGGCTCGCCGCAGTGTTTTTCGGGCAGAAGCCGGACTCGCTCGGGGCCATTCTTGTCGAGCAGAAATCGGTGACGCCGGCGCAGCTTGCCAAGGCGCTGGATCGGCAAGAAACAATCCGAGCGGAGTCAAAAGAGCACAAAGCGGAAGCCTCCATGCGCGTCGACACAGAAAAAGTCGACAAGCTGGTCAATCTGGTCGGAGAACTGGCCATCACCCAGTCGATGCTGAGCGCTCTGGGGGGGCATTTCGAAATCAAGTACCTTCCCATCTTGCAGGAACGGCTGCTCCAGTTGGAGCGCAATACACAGGAAATCCAGGAACGCGTCATGGGCATCCGCATGCTGCCCATCAGCACGGTTTTCAACCGGTTCCCGCGACTGGTCAGAGACCTGTCGGCGAAAGTCGGCAAGAACATTCAACTCCTCATCTCCGGCGAAGAAACCGAACTGGACCGGAGCGTCATCGAATCCATCGGCGATCCGCTGACGCACCTGCTCCGAAATGCGTGCGCCCACGGCTTGGAGCCGCCGGAGGAACGGGTCGCTGCCGGCAAACCGGAGCAGGGCACGATCCGGCTCAATGCGTTCCACGAAGGCGGCAAGATCTGCATCACGGTCGAAGACGATGGGCGCGGCTTGAACCGCGACAAGATTCTGGCGAAGGCAATCGAGCAGAGAATCATCACCGGCAACGACACGCTGTCCGACGACCAAGTGTGGGCCCTCATCTTCCGGCCCGGCTTCTCGACCGCCGAGAAGCTCACGGACGTGTCAGGCCGCGGGGTCGGGATGGACGTAGTCAAGCGCAACATCGAAGCGCTGAACGGCATCGTGAGCATCAAGACCGTAACAGGCCGGAGGACCATCTTCACGCTCAAATTGCCGCTGACTCTCGCCATCATCGAGGGGATGACGATTCGGGTCGGGGAGGACACGTATATCGTGCCGCTGTTGTCCATCCTGGAGTCCATCCAGCCGAAGGCCGATATGGTGCAGAACTTTATTGGCAAAGGCGAGGTTGTTAATGTCCGCGGGGCCTTTTACCCCATCGTGCGTTTGTACGAGGTGTTCGATCTGCAGCCGGAGCACAAGAACCCTGCCGAGGCAATCTTGCTCATATTGGAAACCGAAGGGGAGCGCGTGGTCGTCATGGTGGACGAAATCGTTGGTCAGCAGCAAGTAGTCATTAAAAGTATCGAGGAGAACTTCCGAAAGGTGGATGGCGTGGCAGGGGCGACGATTCTCGGAGACGGCACGGTCGGACTCATTCTCGACGTCAGGGGTTTGGTGAAGTTGGCAAGACAAGGGCAGGAAATCGCAGTGTAAATAGCGTTGGTTGCTTTGGTTTGTCTCGTTTGTTTGGTTGCACCAGATGAACCAGACTAACGAGATTAATCAGAAAACCAGGAGGAGGACACCATGGCCATGGCCATCGCGGCAGCCGCACAAGAATCAGGACAGCAGCAAGGGATTGGGGCGGAGGGCAACCAGTTCCTGACCTTCTGTCTGGGAGATGAACTGTATGGGATAAATATCCTTCGGATCAAAGAAATCAAGGGGTATACGCCCATCACCAAGATTCCGAACATGCCCTCGCACATCAAAGGTGTCTTGAACCTCCGCGGCACCATTGTGCCGATCGTCGAATTGCGGATGGCGATTGGCATGCCGACCATCGACTACACGGCATTTACCGTCATCATTCTCGTGGTCGTGCGGGATCGCACCCTGGGGCTGGTGGTGGATTCCGTGTCGGATGTTGTCACTATCAGCCAAAAAGACATCGAGGCCTCGCCGGACTTTGGAACTAAAGTGGATGCGAGTTTCTTGAGCGGCATCGGGAAATCCGGCGACAAGCTGGTGGCATTGCTGAATATCGATCAGTTGCTGACCGAGGGGTACATGCAAGAGGCGGCCGCTGCGACGGCCTGAGAGAAATTTCAAGGTAACAAGAAGACAAGGCCACAATAAGAAACAAAGAGGAAGGGGCAAGGCTATGAAGCGGTTCGCGAACATGTTCGGCAGCTGGGGATTGACGGCGAAACTGATCGGGCTGTTCTTTCTGTTCGGTGTGACGCCGATGGCGATCGTCGGCGGCATTGCGTACGACGCGGGCCAGGATCTGGAAGCCGGCGTCGGCGTCCGGTTCCAGGGGGCCGCTGAGAATATCGCCGACAAGATCGACCGAAACCTGTTCGAACGCTACGGCGACGTACAGGCGTTCGGGTTGAACCGCGTGGTCTACAACCGAAGCGACTGGTTCAAGACGAGCGAGGAGACCAGCGACATCGTGAAGGCGATCAATCAATACGTCGATACCTACGAGGTCTATTCGCTCAGCATTCTCGTCGATCTCGACGGCAAGGTTATTGCCGTCAATTCGCGGGACTCAGACGGGAAAGCGATCCGTTCGGCGCCGATCTATCAGAAGAACTATCGTGACGCTCCATGGTTTCAGGCTCTCGTGTCCAGCCGGTTCACAACCCATATGCCCTTCACGGCTCCGGGCAACGACACGTCGACCGGCACCTTCATTGAAGATCTGCATGTGGACCAGGATGTGAAAGCCGCCTATGCAGACAACGACGGACTCACGATCGCCTTTTCCGCGCCGGTCTATCAGGATGGGAAGGTCATCGCCTATTGGAGCAATCGAACGAAGTTTTCGTTGGTCGAAGACATTGTGAAAGCCGCCTATGCCCAACTGAAAGCAGCCGGCTATCCGGCGGCCGAGATGACCCTCATGGATGGAACGGGGCACGTCATCATGAACTATGACCCGGCGGGAGCAGGCACGGAGAACGTCCGTCACGACTTCAATGAGCTGATGAAGTTCAATATGCTCGACGCTGGGAGCATCCCGGCCAAGGCCGCCGTCGCCGGCCAGGCCGGCTATGGACCCAGTAAGCATATACGCAAGCAGATCACGCAGACGTCCGGCTATGCGCACCTGCACGGCGCCATCGGCTATCCCGGCATGAACTGGTCGGTTCTCATACGCGTGCCGCAGAATCAGGCGGCTGCCGGCGCATGGACCATCCAGCGCAACGTGGCACTCAGCGCGCTTGTGTGCTTGGCCAGCATCCTGGTGATGGGGTTCGTCATCGGACGACGCAGTGCGCAAGTTCTCCGTCGAGTCACCAAAGCGGTGGGAACGATGGCCGCCGGCCAGTTCGATACCCGCGTCGAGGTGAAGAGCCGGGACGAGATCGGACAACTCGGGAACGCGTTCAACGAGATGGGTGAGCATCTCCAGGCCACGGATGTCAAGATTAAAGAGATTACGAACGCCCTCAGCAAGGTCCAGGCGGTCATCGAGTTCAACCCGGACGGCACGATTATCACCGCCAACGACAATTTCTTGAACACCATGGGCTACAGCCTGGACGAGATCAAGGGCAAGCATCATCGCATGTTCTGTGAGGCGTCCTACACGAACAGCCAGGAGTATACCAACTTTTGGGCAAAGCTAAATCGGGGCGAGTTGGATTCGGGGGTCTCCAGGCGGCTCGGCAAGGGGGGCAAGGAAGTCTGGATTCAAGCCTCTTACAATCCGATCATGGATGCGAAGGGCAAGGTCTACAAGGTGGCGAAGTTCGCCACAGACGTGACGGCACAGAAAAAGGCCCAAATCGAGCTCGAAACGTGTATAGCCGAAGCCCAGAAGTCGCTCGGCGCGCTGGCGCAAGGAGACCTCACGCAGCAGATGAAAGGAGCCTATCAGGGCGAGTTGGGAAAGATCAAAGAGAGCATCAATGCCGCGCTCACCAATCTTACCCACACCATTACCACCGTGCGCGATACGGTGGAAGGCGTCACGGCCGGGTCAGAGCAGATCACCAAGGGCAGCGAGGACCTCTCACAGCGCACGTCCGAACAGGCCAGTGCGCTCGAAGAGACCTCCGCGTCCATGGAGGAGATGACCTCCACCGTGGGTCAAAACGCCGATAACGCCAAGCAGGCCAATCAGCTGGCCATCACAGCCCGCGACATCGCGAATAAAGGTGGATCGGTCACGGTCCGCGCGGTCGAGGCGATGGGCGAAATCAATAAGAGCAGCAAGAAGATCGCCGAGATCATTACGGTCATAGACGAAATCGCCTTTCAGACCAACCTCCTGGCCTTGAACGCCGCGGTCGAAGCGGCCAGGGCAGGAGAACATGGCCGGGGCTTTGCGGTCGTGGCCTCCGAAGTGCGCAACCTGGCGCAACGCGCGGCGACAGCGTCCAAGGAGATCAAGGACCTGATCAACGAATCCATCCAGCGCGTGACGGACGGCAGTGAACTGGTCAATCAATCCGGCAAGACGCTGGAAGAAATCGTCGGCTCAGTCAAGCGAGTCACGGATATCATCGCCGAAATCACCGCGGCTTCGCAGGAACAGGCCGGCGGGATCGATCAGGTGAACAGGGCCATCATGCAGATGGACGATGCCACGCAGCAGAACGCGGCGCTGGTCGAAGAGACCACTTCTGCAGCGCAGTCCATGAAGGAGCAGGCGGTGGAACTTTTGCGGCAAATAGAAACGTTCAAGGTCTGCGTCACGGAGGGGCAGACCACCGGACACCGCGCCCACGAGGTCAAGCGCGACGTCGCGCATAGCATGCCGAAGCCGTCGGTCAAGCCCGTGGACCACACCAATGTTCCCAAGCAGGCATCCAGGAGGGCGGCTCCTGCGCCGAAAACAGGCGAGACCAAGGAAGAGGTGGGTGTCGGCGAGTCCAACAGCAAGGATCGCCACCGGATGGAAGCTGAGTTCGGTGAATTTTAGGGAACGTGACGAGAGTACCGTGTGAAGCGTCAGTTAATTCCCTATGCCTCCCCATTGACGCAAGGGAGAGACCCAGAGACATGGAGGGAGCATCGACGATTGGCTGACGGCGGCATGTCTAGAAGCGGCTCGTGCGCCACTGGCGCATGAGCGTGTCCAATTCCGTACGCACGATGGATAGACACTTGAGCATCGATCAGGATTCGAAAATGGCGACAGGGGTCAGGTCGGACGAGCTGCAGCGAGCTGGGTGAGGCGTTTCTGCGTTCTATGTGGCTCCCCGCAGCAGGCTGCGGGGGATCGGCGAAGGAGAATAAAGAATGGACATCTCTGTGAGCAGTCATAACATCAAAGACATCATCGGTAACATAGAAAAGCGGATTGAAGACCATATATCCACGAATCAAAAAATAACAAGTCAAATCAAACTTCTTTCGCTAAACGCAACCATAGAAGCGGCGAGAGCCGGTAATGCCGGCAGGGAATTTGCTGTGGTTGCCTCCGAGGTAAAAACCCTTGCCGGACAAGCCTCCAGCACCTCTAAAGAGCTGGGTGCTATAAAATCGGAAACGAGTGAATTGCAGCGGCGGTTCGTTGAACAAGAGTGCCAACGTCTCTCGGAAATGTCGCAGACCCTGGTGCAGTTTATCGTACGCAATTTATATGAACGCACTGCTGACGTTCGTTGGTGGGCGACGGAGGATGCGCTAGTCCGCTGTTTGGAGTCATTGGATCAAGTCTCCATTCATCATGCTGTAGAACGGCTTGGCCTGATCAATCGTTTTTATTCTGTGTACCTGAATCTTGTATTGGTTGGGATTGATGGAAAAATCATTGCCTGCTCACAGCCGGCTAAATTCCCTAGGATAACCGGCGCCAATATTTCCAGATTGCCTTGGTTCCAGAAGGCAATGGCGACTACGAGCGGCGATCAGTACGTTGTTGATGATATTTTCCGCGCGTCGCTCCATGACCACAGATTGGTGGCTGTGTACGCCACTGCCGTTCGTAAGGAGGGAAAAATAAATGGAAAGATAATCGGCGTTCTGGGCGTAGTTTTTGATTGGGAAGATCAAGCCAAAACGATTGTTCAGACAGAGCCTTCATTATCTGAAGACGAATGGAAACGCAGCCGCGTGATATTGCTGGATCACAATATGCGCGTTATTGCAGCATCCGACAATAATGGAATCCTCTCGCCGTTCAAGCTTGAACATAAAGGACAACACAAAGGCCATTACTTCAATGACAACCACGAGTTGATAGCGTTTGCAAAGACTCTTGGTTACCAGGAATATGACGGCCTCGGATGGTACGCGGCTATTGTGCAGAAGCTTAAATAATGGGTGATACACACCATCCATTGCTGCCGTATAACCGCTGACATGCTTATCCGGTTTACTCCCCAAGCCCCAATGGCTTGGCCTCAGGCAGCCAACAGCAACTCACGACCTACAAGCAGTTGTATGGGGTGGAACTAACCGGATATGCATGACTGCTGATTATGAGACGGCATGTTGCAAAAGTATCACGATACCAAAAATAAAAGAGAGAACCTCGCAGGCGTTCCACGGCAGGATTCCCGTAGGCTGTGAAATCCCTGTCGCTTTCTGTCCACGATCGCTGACTGCGCCCGTGACGGTCTGGTAAATAGTCCGCGACCGTGACGTGGTGGAACACGCTGGCCTTGAACATGAATATGAACAGACGATGATGGAACAACAATATCCGCTCAGTGACGATGTGTTTGAACGATTTCGCGCGCTCGTGTACCGGGAATGCGGAATCAACTTGACAGATCACAAGCGAGCATTGTTCAACTCTCGCCTGCAAAAACGGCTGCGTCAACTCCGGCTCACGTCGTTTCAGGATTATTATGACCTCGTCGTCGGAGGGCCCCGCGACGCCGAGCTCACCACCATGCTGGATTGTATTTCGACAAATCAGACGGAATTTTTCCGTGAGCCGCATCACTTCACCTTTCTTCGCGAGCAGGTGTTGCCAGCGCTGGCGGTCGACAAATCGGTCCGCATCTGGTCCACAGCCTGCTCGTCCGGCGAAGAGCCCTATTCCATTGCGATGACGCTGTCCGATGCGATCGCCTCTCCCTCATCATGGAATTGCCGCATCCTGGCGTCCGATATCTCGACCCGCATGCTGGCCAAGGCCGCGACCGGCCAGTACTCGCACGAGAGGATCAATTCGCTGCCGTCCGATCTCGTCCGCCGGCATTTTCTTCTGGGGAAGGGTGCCCACATGGAACTCGTCAAAATTAAGCCGCACATTGCCAACATGGCCGTCTTCCGGCGGATCAATCTGATGGATGACCGGTATCCGATCAAGTCGTTGCTGGACGTCATTTTCTGCCGAAATGTGTTGATCTATTTCGATCGTAAGACGCAGGCGGCGGTGTTGGCGCGGCTGTCTCGATATCTCAAGCTGGGCGGGTACCTGTTTATGGGCCACTCGGAGAGTTTGCAGGGGATTTCCGACGAATTCCAGTATATCGCGCCGACGATTTATCGAAAACAGGAGTAACGGCCGCGGCCTCATGGAACAGAAGAAAGCGTACGCGAGCATGAGCCGTGAGTAATGAACCATTCCGGGATCACGACGTCCCGCAGATGGAGAGTCCGACGGATCGCCGTCGGCGCCATCCTCGTTTTCCCGATCATGAGGTGGTGACGCTCTTCCCGGGTGAGTATTTCGTCTCACACAAGCCGGTGGTCGTCTCAACGTTGCTCGGGTCCTGTGTGGCGGTCTGCATGCGAGATCCGTATATCGGCGTAGGCGGCATGAACCATTTCATGTTACCGGCGCCGAGCCATTCAGCTTCTTCCGGCGCGTGGAACGTGAAAACCCGATACGGCAGTTACGCAATGGAGACGCTGATCAACGGGATACTAAAGCATGGAGGGCACAGGAACCGGCTGGAGGTCAAAGTATTCGGCGGGGCAAAACTCTACGAGGGGGGCGGCGATATCGGCGCCATCAACGTGCAGTGGGTATTGGAATACCTGGATCGGGAAGGACTAGTGCCAATCGCCTCCGATCTCGGAAAGAATTATGCCAGGAGTCTCTATTATTATACGGATACCGGACGGGTCCTGCTGAAGTCGGGCGATTCCGCGGCACGCGGGCGCGCTGTCGAGGCAGAGAAAGTGTTCACGGCCTTGTATGGTCCGTACACACCGAAGAGTGACGCCACGTTGTTCTGATCGAAGGTTGTCGCTGGGCTTGCCTTCAGCTGGCCATACGCGCCGGCAAGGGGAGATATGGCAAAGAAAATTCGCGTGCTGATTGTCGACGACTCGGCCTTGATCCGGCAGTTTTTGTCACATCTGTTGTCGCAGGATCGGAATATGGAAGTCGTGGGCGTCGCACATGATCCGACCGGCGCCTGGAAAAAAATCGAAGCGTTGCGTCCTGACGTCCTCACGCTGGACGTGGAAATGCCTCACATGGACGGGCTGACGTTTCTGGAGAAACTCATGGCGACCACGCCCATGCCGGTGTTGATGGTCAGTTCCTTGACGGAGCACGGCTGCGAGACGGCTCTCCGTGCGATGGAGCTGGGTGCGGTGGATATCGTAACCAAACCGAAGGTCGACATCCGTCTCGGGATGGAGGAACTCGCGGAGGAACTCATCGAAAAGGTCAAGGCGGCCGCCATCGCTCGGGTTCGTGGGAAGGCGTACCCGGCAACCTCAAAGATTGCGCCCAGCGTCGCTCGCCGCACCCTGTACGCCGCATCCGCGATGATCAAGACGACTGATACCATCGTGGCCATCGGGTCTTCCACCGGCGGAACCGAAGCCGTAAAAGAGGTGCTGGAAGTGCTGCCGCCGAATAGCCCGCCGATTCTCATTACCCAGCACATGCCGGAGCGGTTTACGAAGACCTGGGCGGACCGGATGAACAGCCTGTGCCGGATTTCCGTGAAAGAAGCCGAAGACGGCGACAGCGTACTGCCCGGTCATGCGCTGATCGCGCGGGGCAATTACCACATGACCCTCGTGCGAAGCGGCGCCCGCTATCTGGTCCGCCTCAATCAGGACCCTCCCGTCAACCGGCACCGTCCGTCCGTCGATGTGACGTTTGCCTCTGTCGCCAAGCATGCGGGCGGGAACAGCGTCGGCATCATTTTGACCGGGATGGGGAACGACGGCGCGGCCGGGCTGCTCCAGATGAAGCAATGCGGCGCCTATACGATCGCTCAGAACGAATCGACCTGCGTCGTATTCGGCATGCCGAAAGAAGCGATTCAAGCAGGGGCCGTCGATGTGGTACTGCCGCTTGGAGACATTCCCAACGCGCTCCTGCGTCAATTGTGCGAGGGAGGCCGGCGAGCCGTGTGACAGCCACGCGGCATAGTGCGTTTCTTTTTCCGATTTCCTTGCGGTTAGTACGGAATGCAGTACACTTCTGGATATGCGCGCGTGAACTTCGGCATCTCGGACGGATCGTTGAGCAGTCAGCGGTAACGTGTGGCGATAAGGGCAATCAGTATGAACGTCAGAACAATGGTTGTTGCAGTACTCTGTGCGACGACGTGTTTTGTGCCGGGAATTGTTGTGTCTCGCGATGCGGCCGCCGCGGATGAAGTCGCAACAGCGTGGCAGCTCGTCGCTCTGTTCAAGCTCAGTCATTCACTGGTGTCCGAATATCAAGCCGAGATCAATGATCCTACAAAAGGCGACAAAGGATTTACACCTGTCTTTGTGGGCGAGACCATCACGACCAGATTCAGGAATCAGGAGCACATCGATTTGAGCCGGCCCGACGGTACTTCGCAGGGCGCACTTCTGAGGAGCTTGCTGGAATCCCAGAAGGATGTGGTGGCGTCCTATCAAGCGGTGATCAATCGGCCCGGTATCGGTTTCAAAGGGTTTCTGCCGACGCTGTTCGCGCGCAAGGCCGGTGAGCAGTTCTTCGAGAAAACCGGCATCAAACTGAAACTTACGGGAACCGATTATCGTTTTCCGGGCAACAAGCCGGACGATTTCGAGACGGAAATCCTGCGAATGTTCGCCGATTCCAGGCATCCCAAGGGTCAACCATACGGCAGGAATACACTGGTGGCCGGCAAGCCGGCGCTCCGTCTGATGCAGCCGGAATATGCCACGGCGTCCTGTCTGTCGTGTCATGGCAGTCCCAAGGGAGAACGCGATATTACCGGGATGCGCAAGGAAGGCTGGAAAGAAGGGGAGCTGGCCGGCGCCATCAGCGTGACGATGCCGCTGCGTTGATGGTCTGTCGAGGTCTTCCGGCGGTGAAGGGTCCACTCAGTACAACAACGAGAGGGTGTTGATGATGAGCAAGATTGTCGTGGTCGATGATAGTCAAGCCGACCTCAAGTTGATCGAGGAGTATCTGAAGTCGGCGCACCATACGGTTGTGTCGTTTTCCGATGCGATCAACCTGGAAGACAAACTCGTCAAGGAACAACCGGACGTGGTCGTAATGGACGTAGTGATGCCAGGGCGCGACGGGTTCCAGGCCTGTCGTGATTTGAAGAACGATGAGCGTTACAAGAATGTCCCTGTCATTCTCTGCACTTCGAAAGGCCAGGAGAGTGACAAGTTCTGGGGGCAGCGGCAGGGCGCCAATAGTTATCTGGTGAAGCCCATCAAAGCCGAAGCGTTACTGGACGCCATCAAAGCCGCGTTGCGGTAACGGTGATCCGATCAGTGGAGTGATCGAATCGAATGGCTCAGATTGAAGGAATCGTTCATCATGTGAAGACGGCGCAGGCCGCGTCAGCGACGGCTGCGCCGCGGCCTGTGCGCGTTTGCCTCCTGAGTCTCGCCGACGAGTCCTTCGTCATCGATCTTCGTTATGTGCGGGAAGTGTTCGAGGTGACGTCTATTACGCCGGTGCCCGGGGCGCCGGCGATGCTGAGCGGTGTCGCCAACTTGCGAGGGACCGTCATGCCGATTGCCGACTTGCGTTCAGCCTTGGGGCTGCCGATCTGGGGGACTTCGGCGAAGTATGCCGTGGTGATCCAACAGGGCGTCCAGCAAATCGGAGTGCTGGTCGACAAGGTTCCGGAACTCCGTGACCTGTTACCGGATGAATATGTTACGGCAGCGGCGCAGTCGCCGGAAGGGGCCCACCCGTTCGTGACGAGTATTTTGAAACTGGCCGGCCGCATGGGAAGTCTCATCGAAGTCCCCGCGCTGCTGTCGTACGTCGGGGGGGCGCATAAATGATCGCGAGCGCCGAGCGTCCGGCTAAAGGGGCGTTTCCCTTTGTGTCGACGGTAGTCAAACTCGAGGATCGGTTACGAGGAGTTCTGGAAACCTCAGGCGTGCTCTCGCATTTTGAGGGCACAGAATAACCAGTAGGCGAGATAGACCACTATTCACCTTAGGCTCAAGGCACGAGTGTAAAGAAGGAGGAGGTTCCCATGGCAAGGATCAGCGCTGTGCAACGGTTTGAAGGCTTAAAAACCAAGTCGAAATTCTTAGCGACGTTCGGGGTGATCAGCGTCATTATTATGACCATGTCGGCAATCGGTGTCTTGACGCTCCGGCAGTTGGCCACCTCGTCCCAGGCGATCTACGTCGACTATACGGTGCCGCTGGCCAAATTCGCCGAAATGGGTACAGCGCTTACGACCCATCATCAAATCTTGACGGGTATCGCCGGCGTCACGCGGCATGCCGACTTTATTGCAGACGTCACACGGCTGTCGCCGTATCAGGCGAAGGTCAAAAAGATCGTTGCCGACTATGCGGCCACGGTAAAGCGGGTGTCGCGGTCGGGCCGCGATGAAACGAAGGACTTGGCGATCCTGAAGCCGGCGATTGAGAAATATTTCAAAGATGCCGATAGCGCCCTCAGTGCCATGGCCGATAGCTTTGGAAAGTCGCTCTCGGCAGAGCAAGCCGAACACATGAGAGACCTAGGAAAACTGGCCCTCACGGTAGACCTCCAGTCGACTTTCGAGGCGCTGGTCGCTCGCCACAATGAACAAGTCTTGGACATGCATGAGGTCGTCAAGGACTTAAATGAAGATGCTCAGGCCCTGGTTGCCAACGCAACGCGCATGTTGATCGCTGGCGGTATCTTCGCCGTGGCTTTGGGTTTGGCAATCGGATACCGGGTGGCGCACAAGTTGGCGCTGGGTATTGGCCAAGTCGCAAACGCCGCGAAGTTGGCGGCAGGCGGCAACTACCAAGCCCGCGCGGAGATCAGGTCGAAGGACGAACTCGGACAAATGGCCGCATCGTTCAATGCCATGATGGACCGCATGACGGCTCTGGTGACGTCGGAGTCCGAGCGCGATGATATGCAAAAGCGGTTGATGGGCTTCCTGGTCTTGGTCTCGGACATCGGTAAAGGCGACTTGACCAAACGCGGTGAGGTAACGGCAGACATGTTCGGCAACTTAGCCGACGGATTCAACCTGATGATCGTTCGGTTCGGTCAATTGTTGAAGCAAGTGCGGGAGGCGGCCGACCGCGTCAATAAATCCTCCGGGGCGCTGCGCGACAACGCAAGGCAGATGTCCGGCACCGCAAAGCATCAGACCGACGAATCGATGAAGACGCTCGAAGCGGTCGAAACCCTGGCGGGCTCAATGCGTCAGGTGGCAGAGACCGCCGGCGCCTCGTCGGACAGCGCCAAACTGGTGCTCGAAGCAACCGCTCGAGGTCGTGAAGCCGTACAAAAAACCGTGGAGGACATGCAGAGCATTCGGACCGCCGTGCAGCGGATGTCGAAGCAGGTCAAGGCGCTCGGTGATCGATCCGTGGAAATTTCGCAGATTGTGTCGGCTATCAGAGACATTGCGAACCGGACGAATCTCCTGGCGTTGAACGCGGCGATCGAAGCCGCCGGTGCAGGCGAGGCCGGCGCGCGATTCGCGGTCGTGGCCGAGCAAGTCCGGAAACTGGCCGAAAGTTCCTCGCAAGCGACGCGCGAAATCGCCGATCTGGTCAAAGTCATTCAGAGCGAGACGCAGGAAGCCGTCGTCGAGATGGAAAACGAAACCAAGGCGGTGGAGGTAGGGTCGAAATCCGCTCTGCTGACCGGTGACGTGTTCGAGGAGATTTCGGGAATCGCCAAACGCTCGGCCGAGTTGGCTGAAAACATCGCCGCTTCCGCCGCGAACCAAACGGTGTCGGCCGATCAAGTACGCCGCTCGATTAAGGATTTCACGGGCGGCACCGTGGAAACACAGAAAGCCACCGATGCCGCGCGGTTGACCGTCGAAGACATGGCCAAACTCGCCGACGGTCTGACGGCCTCGGTTGCGCAGTTTAAGCTGGTCTGACGAGTGAGGCGGCGGTGTGACATGGAGGTTGCCCTTGAGGGGGCTTACCCATGAACGAGAAATCGATCAACGGGGAGTTGGTGGAGATCTTTGCCGCTGAGACGTCGGGCGACATGACAACACTTTGGACTGCGCTCCATCCTACGGATGCGTCGTGTCCATCCTGCGAATCGCTCCAAGAGCACTACATCCTTGCGCACAAGTTTAGGGGCGCCGCGCTGAATTACGGATACATGGGCCTGGCTCAATATGGGGAGATGATGGAGACGGTCATCGAGTACGCCTCCGAGATTGCTCAAGCTCGTTGGCCTGAAGCCGTCGACTTACTTCGGGAAATCGTCGGGGACTGCCGCCGCCAGATCGAACGCATTGCGAAAGGGGGGACAGACGAAGGCCGGGCCGCGGACACATGGACCCAACGCTATGCCGCGCTGATCCCGTTCGCCTCGCCGTCTGGTGCATCCGCCGACAAGGCGCAGATCACGACGACAGGCACCTCGATTTCGGCGGAGTACTGCGTGCCGACCATCGATGCGGAGGTCCTCTCATATTTCCTTCCTGAAATTCAAGAATATCTCGAGACGGTCAAAGGGGCGGTGGCCCACCTCCGCTCGAATCCTGGCGACAACGACCAGATCCTGACCTTATTTCGGACCGTTCATACAATCAAAGGATCGGCCTACACGGTCGGCTTTGTAGTCATTGGAGATCTTGCCCATCCTCTTGAGGATTGTCTCGTGACCGTTCGCGACGGCGGGTTTCCGGTGACTCCTGTGTTGTTGAATGCCGTGGACCGTACGATGGAGATCGTCCGATCGCTTCTGCGTCGCGACTCGAACGATGTGGCCGGCTTTCAACGAGACATCCCTGTCGTGAAGGATGCGTTGCGCCGAATTCAGCAGGGTGAGTCGGTCGAATTCGTCGTCGCGGCAAATGATTCGGCGAGCCCGGCCGTTGTCGAATCGGCCCCGACGCCGCAACTGACCGCGGAATATATCATCCCGGAACTCGATTCCGGCGATCTCTCGTATTTTCTTCCCGAAGCCGAGGGGTATCTGCAAAGCATCGAAAACCTTCTTCTCCAGCTGGAGAAGGATCCCAAAAACCAAGAGACGACTAACCAGTTATTTGGGAATGTGCACACGCTCAAAGGATCGGCGTACACCGTCAACTTTCAAATAATCGGCGACTTGGTCCACACGGTCGAAGATTATCTCGATGCGGTGCGCCACGGTCGTCTGGAAATCACCGCCTCCTTCACGGACATCGTGCTGCGGACGATTGATGTCGTGCGTGTGTTGCTCCAACGAGATGTCAAGCAACTGCCTCGACTGAAAGAACGGTTGTTGGAGATTCGGGCAGAGTTCGCGACGCTCAAGCAGGCGTTGGTTACCGGATCCGTTCCGCGGCCGGCATCGGTTCCGATGGCAACGGTGGTTCAGGAATCCCCTGCGGCTTCTGCGCCGGAGCGGCAGGAGGGGCCGCCCGTTCCAGATGCCGACATGACAGGCGCGGCAACTGATGTCCAACAGATCAGAGTCAGGCGGGATCGTCTGGAACAACTGCTGAATCTCGTCGGCGAGTTGATCATCACCCGAGGACGATTGGAACGGCGACTGGAGACCTTGAGTCAGCTGACTCGTCAAGTGATGGCTTGCAAGAACCGTCTGCTCACCGGTATCCAGGCGTTTGAGGAGAAACACACCTTTACAATGCCCTCCCTCTCGCCCCAAGAGACCTCGGCATCGATGCCCGTTCTAACCGGTGTGACCGAATTCGGCGAGTTGGAGTTCGATAAATACGACGATTTCAACATCCTGGCTCGGCGGATCGGCGAAGGGGCCGCTGACATCAGCGAATCGGTATCGCAGTTGAACGGATCGATTCAGGCTGCACGGGACGAGATGAACCAGCTGCAGGAGCTGACCACCGGCATACGGGACCAAACTACCAAAGCCAGGATGGTGTCGATTGGCATGCTGTTCACCAGGTTTCTGCGGTCGGTGCGGGAAAGCGCCCGTGCGACCGGCAAAGACGTGGAGATGGCGATGTCCGGCGAACGTACGGAAATCGATACGGGTGTGGTGGAACGGCTGATCGATCCGCTGATTCATTTGATGCGCAATGCGGTCTATCACGGCATCGAACCGGCTCGGGTCCGGGAGGCCAATGGAAAACCGGCGACCGGTACGATCCGCTTGCATGCGGCTCAGCGGGGGAACGCGGTGGTGATCGAAGTGGAAGACGATGGGCACGGGCTCGATCTCGACAAGATCAAAGCAACGGCCGTCGCCAAGGGGTTGGTTAATCCGGACCTGGCGGCGCAGCTGACCGACGCGGAAATCACGCGGTTCATTTTTATGCCAGGTTTTTCCACAGCCGAGGTGTCAACCGATCAAGCCGGCCGCGGCATCGGAATGGATGTCGTCGAGCGTGTGATCCGTTCGATGAACGGCCGCATCGAGATCGAAACCGTGAAGGGACGCGGGACGAAGTTTTCGTTGCATCTCCCGCTCACCTTGCTGATTACAATGGCGCTGATGGTCCGTGTCAACGAGATGCACTATGCGATTCCGTTGGCGAGTATCCGGGAAATCACCTTGCCGGTGCCGAGCGCCGTGCAGAACATGGGAAACCGGATGTTGTTGCAGATGGGAGACGAGGCGGTAGAAATCCACGTCTTATCCGGCCTGCTCGGCCACGGTTCGTCCGCGCTCGAGAGCACGATGCCCATCGTAGTCGTGCATACCGATGCCGGTCCCATGGGGCTCGCCGTCACTGAATTGTTGGGTCAGCAGGAAATCGTCGTCAAATCGTTAGGCCCGCTCAAACTCATGGAGCATGTGACGTTTTCCGGCGCCACGTTCGATCTGGACGGGCGAGTCATTTTGGTGCTGGACGTCAGTCGGCTGTTCACGAGCCAGAGCGCGGGTATGTCGATGATCGCCAGGTCACCAGTGCCGGAGCTCGGTGCCGGGGAAAGGCGGTCCGAGGAGGCATCGGATTCGGAACCGGCCAAGACTTTGTCCATCCTGCTGATCGACGATTCATTGAGCATCCGCAAATTCATCGGGCGAATGTTGGAGATGGCAGGGTACCAGGTGGCGACGGCCGGCGACGGCGAAGAGGGTATCCGCAAAGCGTCTGCGCAACCGTACAACGTGATCATTACGGATCTCGAGATGCCAAAGTTGAACGGGTATGAAGTGATTCAGGCATTGAGGAGCCGCCAGCAAACGCAATCCGTGCCGATTTTGGTGATGACGACGCGCGCGGGTGAAAAGCATCGGCAACTCGCGCTCAATGTCGGTGCGACCGGCTACATCACGAAGCCCGTTGAAGAGCGTACGCTGCTCAAGGAAATCGAGCGGGTGGCCGGTGGAAGTGCGCTGGTTCAGCCATGATCCGGAAGCACACTGTGCAGGTGTTTAGAGGCAGGCGCCGTCGAGGCCGGGCCGGGTTCCGCTCGGAGGAAGGGGGTCGATGAGTCTTCTTGTCCGTAAAAGCCGTTCGGCGGCGCCGACGAACGTGAATCAGCAGTTGATCGTCGAGTGCGGGCCGATGCGCATGTCGATTCCAGGGAAAGGAATCCGTGGTCTGCTGAAAACAATTGAAACGACGTTTCAGGACACCATTACGCTTTTGGGCGAGACCTATGAAAAGAGCGATTTGGCGAATCGCCTCGATCCAACAAAAACCGTGGCGCCGTTCTCATCCCAGGGACGGACGATTTTGTGTTCCAACGGTGTCTGGCGCAAGGCCTATGCGGTCGATCGCATCATCAGTCTGGTCGAAATCGAGCCGTCGGACATTGTGCCGTTGCCCCCCCATTTCCGCGGGGCTGAACGGGAGTGGTTTGCCGGACTGTTTTTCTTCGAAGACGCCCTTGTCTTAATCATCAACCTCGATTGGCTTGTGACGCCGACCGATGTGGTACCCTGGCGCTCTGAGGTTGCTGCGGGGCAGACGTCTCTTAAGTCCGAGGGCGGTTTGATGTCGGTATTCCCGTCTAGTCAAACATAGGAATGTCTGAGTCCGCCGATGCTGCAGTCCCAAGCCAGTGAAAAAAAAACAGTTTTCTCGAAGCAGTGGGTTACGGTGTTTTCCGTTGGGGGGCGACGTTTTGCCGCTGGCATGGAAGAGGTCAGCGGCATCGTTCAATGGCCTTCGGTTGTGCCGGTGCCGAGCCAGACGCCGTTTGTGAATGCCGTTGCGTGGCGGGGGAAGGAAGTATTGCCGATTTTTGATTTGGCGGGGCAGTTTCAACTCACAATAGAGAGTGACCCTCCTCTGTGTCTGCTGGCTAAACACGAGGATGGGCTCATGGCCGTGTGCATCGATTCGGACATGCCGATCTTGCAGTCGGTGGATCGCGCATCGATCCAGCTTTCGGATGGAGCCGATCCCGTCGTGGTGGGGACGTGCACGATTGATGATCAGCCGATCGACCTTCTGTGTTTGACTAAGCTTGGAAAGTCTCCGGCGTAAGGTCTCTCGTCGCTAATCGGTACAGAGGAGCATCACAGCATGCCGAAAGTATTAGTGGCTGACGATAGCATCGCCGTACGGAAGGTTGCCGAACGGCTGCTGACGGAGGCTGGATTAGGCGTGGTATTGGCGGCGAACGGCGAAGAGGCGTTGGCCTATTTGGCCAAAGAGAAGCCGGATTTGATCGTATCCGACGTGATTATGCCGGATAAGAGCGGCTACGAGGTCTGCGCCTCTGTGCGCGCGCACAGGGCGTTAGCGAACACACCTGTGCTGTTGATCTCCGGCATTGTGAACGATGAGGTGACGAGACAGGCTAAATCCTGTCACGCCGACGGGGTGTTGAAAAAGCCGTTCCAGGGCACGTCTCTCAAAGATTGCGTACTTGAGCTGTTGGCCAAGCGGCAAGGGGTCACCGCGCCTGCTGCAAAGAGTATCGAGAAGATGAGTGAGTCCATCGAGCCGATTCAAAGCACGCACGTGAGCGACGAACAATTAGAAATCTATCGGCAGGCCGTTGCGCGATTGAAGTCGCTAGAGGAAGAACTTCGGATCGAACGAGATCAAGCGACGCGCAGTACTCAGCGAGTGGCGCAACTCGAAGGACAGTTGGGTAGCGTCAAGGAACTTGAGTCGATGTTGGCAAAGGAGCGAGAGCAGGCTGCTCAGCTGAAGAAGCAACTAGCAGAGGCTGACAGTGCTACTGCTCGGGTGCAAGAACTTGAATCCGCACTCAAGACCGAACGAGAGCGGACTGCTGAGGCCAAGAAGCAGGCATCGGTGGCGGAGAGCCAGGGCAAGCGCGTGCAGGAACTGGAAGCGGCTCTTCAGAAAGAACGGGAAGGCAGTGCGCAACAGGCAATGCGTATAACCGAGCTGCAGAAGTACGCGAGTCGCGTCCAAGAGCTGGAGGCGACTCTGCATGCCGAGCGCGATGCAGCCACTCAACTGGTTCAACAGATGACCACGATGGAAAAGGTGGGAACTCGGTCTCAGGAACTGGCGCATCAGCTTGCGCAGGAGCAGGAACGTACGAGCGACTTAACTCGCCGTGTGGCCAAGAGTGAACAGGTTGCCGCACGAGTAAGCACCTTAGAGCAAGCCCTCGCTGCTGAACAGGAAAAAAGTAAGGACCTTGCCGGGCGTCTTTCCCATGCTGAGAGCGCTTCGCAGAAACCCCAGGAGTTTGAAACAGTGCTTCAGACGGAACGAGAACGCAATAGCCTTCTGGCGAAGCGCGTATCGGAAACTGAACAAGCGGCCGAACAAGCCACCAAACAGTTTGAAGAGCTGGCAGCAAAGCTTGCCGAAATCGCGAGATTGGCTTCTCAGCTGGGAAGCGGAAAACGGCGGCCCTGATCCTGTACGATCCCTTCTCATGGACCGTCACTGTCGTGAAGGACTGATGTCATGGCTGCCGACACCCCGGACGATTTTCAGAAAGAGCTGGTCGATCTCTTTGTTGAGGAAGCACATGAATGGCTCCAGAACATTCATGTCGCTCTTGACGAGCTGCAACAGGGTCCACCGCCGGAGCGGCATGCCAAGCTGGTTGAGACGATTTCGGCCGGAGTGACGAACCTCGGCGGATCTGCCGCCACGATCAATCTTCCAGACGTCACGCAAACTAGCTTCGCGGCGATTCCCTTTATCGAAGCCCTCCAGGACCCACAGAAGGTATTCGCTGTTCAGGACTTTCTCTCGCTCTGTAAACAGCTGGGACAGATCCATACGGCGTTGACCCGTGCAACGGGCATCTCCTTTGAAGACGACGGAAGTGGTGTGGAGGTTGAAGCGGTTGACACGAGTCTCACTCCCGGGGAGTTTCTGCAAGCGCTGCAAGAACTACAAAAAAACCAGTCTTCTAGTATTACATCCGGGCGCAACCTTGTCCGCAGCCTGATCGAGCAGATGGAAGGACAGGTTCAGGCCGGTGTCGAACGTATCGATGCCGCGGTCATTCAAGGATATCTTGCGCGGGTATCCGAAGCTGAAGAGTCGTTCCTGAAGGCGATTGACACGCAGGTGCCGGAGATTGTTCAGAAGATGAGTGGCCTGAAGATGGACAAAGGAGAGATCTCCTCACGCATGATGGCCCTCGAAGCCTTTCTTCAGGACGTCGCACATCTGCGCACAGAGGCGCAACAGGTGAATGCGGGATCGGCCATGATGTTTTTTACAGGTCTGCACAGTCTGCTGACCGTGGTGTCGCAGCGTCGAGTGCTTCTGGCTGCCACCCGGGTGGAGTCGGTGAAGTCGCGGTTGCACGTGATGGGCAGTGCCATCCGCCAGTGGGTGGAGCATGGGCGGATCCAACGTGCCGCGATTGATCAGTTGCTCCCTGCCAGCCACTCGTAATCAATATGCCGGAACCCCGCACACAGGTTCGTCGAGAAATCGTGCCAACAGGCCAGGCGAGGGGTGCGAGGCTAGTGGCTAGAGGAAAGAGCCGTGTTTCCGACCGGAAGTCTTCACCACCAGCCTCTGGCCCCGTGCCACTCGCCAGAAAGCTCGCGATCGGAGCAGAAGCGTTCATGAATAATGCGGGGTAATGCACTCTGCGATCACTGCCTCATTGCTGAAGCGATCGAGCACGTCTCACAGATTGATGAGCGGCTTGTTCGGCGGGTCGAGCAAGTCATATGATGTATGGTCGAATGTTCTGCGAGGACGCCCTCAGGCCATGAACGAATACAGCACGACAGACTGGTATCGCATTGCGCAGGAGCAATTGATGGGCGTGGCTCTTGCCGTGCAGCGGCAAGACAAACTCGACATGGAGGCCTTGTTGGCTCTAGCGACAGGAATCGCGGACGCCCTCAAGAGAAGTGACCAATTGCTCGTTCAGGCTATGAGCGGTCCCGCAGGTCCTCCGCTGATTACGAATCTCGTGAATGTTGCGATTTTGGCGACGAAAGTCGGTGCCGGGCTGGGATATCACGGAAAAGAGCTGGAACGGCTTACCTTCGCGGGGCTCCTGCACGATATCGGTCTCTTTGCCGTGCCGCAATCGCTGATCACGAAGTCGGGTCGGTTGACACAAGATGAACGTACGCTCATTGAACAACATCCCGAACTTGGCTATCAAGCGATTCGACAGGCGGGTCCGAAATACGACTGGCTGGCACAAGTGGTGCGCCAGGCGCATGAGCGGTGGAACGGGCAGGGGTATCCGAACAAGCGGAAGGGGCGGCAGATCAGCGAGTTTGCCCAAATCATCGGCGTGGTGGATATCTTCGATGCCCTCGTGAGCCCGCGCGGGTATCGCCGCCGATTCTTTCCGCATGAAGCGGTGCGAGAATTGATTGTGGCGGAACGGATGGCATTCCCTCGCGAGGTCGTCAAAGCCTTGGTTGAGCAGCTATCGGCCTATCCGCTGGGTACCTCGGTCCGATTGACCACCGGAGAGGTCGGGTCTGTCACGCGCGTCAATACGCGCTATCCACTCCGCCCAGTCGTGTGGATCAAGGGCGATGCGGCTCGTGGCCAGGAGGGGCTGCAGCTCGATCTGAGCCGCACCCCGCTCGTGTCAATCATCGAAACACTGGAACCTCCTGACGTCGCACGCATATCGTTTCCAGCGGATGAAACGCGCGCCAAGACATCCGAGATGGTCCCCTCGGCATCCGATCAATTTACGGCGCTCTTGGAAGGCTTGGATGCTCTCGCGAGTGCGATTCAAGGTGCCGTCGAGTCCAGGACTTCTGTGTCAGAAAGCGGGAATGCCTCGCTGTCTGGCGAGCATCGATGGATAAGTCGGCCTCCTGCTCAGGATCTTGCGGATGTCAGTTTTGAAAAGGAAGTGATCGGACTATTCGCCCTCGAAGCGCATCAATGGCTGGCTCAAATTCAGATGGCGGTGAAACAGCTCGCTGAGGGTGCCAACGGAACGGCGCGTCCGAAGCTCTACGGGATTCTCTTGCACGGCATTACTAATCTTGCCAAATCTGCGTCGACGGTGCAGCTGCGTACTATCGAACAGATGACCTCGAATCTGCTCCCGATTCTCCACGATGTGGGGCGCCAAGAACCACGTGCGATGGCGGCGGCGCTCCAGTCGCTTCAGGAGGGGTTGGATCGGATCAGTCTGGCCGTGCGGCGCTTAGCAGGAGACCAAGAGGACAACCGTGCTGGAACCGATGAAGTTCCTGCGGAAACGGTGAGCAAATCCGTAGAGGCTCTTCCGGTCATTCTGACTGAGTTATCTGATGTTCCCCAGTTGCAGACTCCGCTCACCGTGAGCTCCAACGTCCCGCTGATCCAGGCCCTTCGAGACCTGCAGCAAGCTCGTGCCCGGTCGATGCAGCCGGCCCGAGATGTGTTGGAAGCGGTGATCCAGCGAGCCGAGCGGGAGACCGATCATCTTGATGTCGCCGGCGTCGGGCGCATCTTAACTGAACTAGACCGACTCGACGAAGAGTTCCTTCAAGAAGTCCGTCGGCGGGTTCCGATCATCAGTTCCACTCTTGCGATTATACGAACGCAAGGGGCGACGGATTTCGTCACGGCGTCTCAGCTCGATCCGATTCTCGAACAGGTCGAGGCTCTCTACGATCTGGCCAGCCATGTGCAGGCGGCGATGATCACGATGTTTTTACAAGGGCTGCGATCCTTTCTCATGGTCGCGGCTTATCGAAAAACGTCGACGTTGGCGCAGCGGCTGGGAACGGTCGAGACGAGGATTCAAGCATTGATTCCGATGGCGGAACAGTGGGGTAATATCGGACGCGTCGAGCGATCAGCCATCAGTGATATCCTGCCAACCTAGTTTTGCCCTGTCAGTCCGCACACTTCTGTACGCTCGACTCTAGAAAATCTTCCTGGTGTAAGGAATCTGCCCTCGTGTCCCATACGAGTTTCTGCTGTACAATTGCATCTCGGTGAAATTGCACGGATTGTGCTGCCTACTGATTGGGCAATGTGTGAGGTGCTGTGGTACGGCATAGTATTGGTCGCTCATCCACATGGTTATCCACAAACCATGCACACCTTTTGTGGACACTGAGAGTGGGGGTGCCCATGTCCTGCCTCATTGTCGCCGTTCCCTTCGCGGAGCTTCATGCAGATAACGGCGAAAGACCTGTCTGAGAGAGACGTTTCGGCGCCGACATCTGCCTTCGTGCCATTGAGTGAGCAGATGAGTGCCCATGATATGAAAACAAGGCATGTCGTCTACGGTTGCTCATGTGTCATCCACAATTTCTCATCTGGTCAGGGGAATTAAGCGTCCTGTTCAATCAGACCCGACACAGACACCCAATCTCCTTTCCTCGCTCATGTAACAAGCAGCGCGAGGATGGTATGATGCCACCTTCTTGCTGCCGCCTCTTGTCAAGGACGAGAAGTCTGGCAGCGGATGTGCTGGGAGAACGCATCGATGCCGAAACTAGTGACCATTTTGCGACCGGAGAAGATTGATGAGCAAGCGCGCAACTATATCCGGTCCCATATCCTCCTCCCAGCTGGGACGATCGGACTGGTCTGTCTGGTCGGTGGATTGGGTTCACTCGGCTATCAACTGTTGGTGAACCATACGTACAGCTGGGTAACGTTTCTTACCAGTTCTATTTTGCTCGCGGTCGGCGCGGCTTGTGGATTTGGGCGGGCACGGTATCACCGCTATCTCTTTACAGCCTTTCCAGAGGTCTATGCAGCAAAGATGCGGACAGCTGTGGCTCAACGGAACAGGAAGGCCAGGGCTGAGCCGGAGGCGCCGGCGATCGAGCACTCTGGGCGCGGTTATGTCACTGCGATCTCCATTGCCGGAGCGGTCTTGATTTTCGGCTCATCGGCCTTGGCCATTATATACGGCAAGCTGGATCCGATACCGGCTGTATTTGTCCCCTGGGCGGCATTCTACTGGGCGAAGCTCTTTTGTTGGCGTGGAGTCGTAGACTAGCACGATAAACCGTGCCGCGTGACGCGCGAGATATGCGCGAAAAGCGCGACGGGCTGAAGGGATTCAGAAGTTTATCGAATGTTCAATGTTGAATTTTGAATGTTGAATTGTCTGAATCGGCCTCGATCCGATGATTTTCGAACATTCAACATTCAAATTTCAACGTTCATCATTCAACATTTCCCCTCACCCCTTACGCCTCACGTTTTCCGGCTCCGCTTCTTGGACTTCGTTTTGGAGGCTGGAGGAGCCCAGTCCGACGATTCGATCTGCTTCATCCGTTCTTCCAATGTGCGTAAGGCCTGTCGGAGTTCAGGAAGACGCGGAATCACGGCTTGGGCCTTCACCCAGACTTCATGCGGCATTACGGGAGCCCCTGAGACGATCTGGTTGGGTTCGAGACTGCGGTTGACACCCGCACGAGCGGCAATCATGACCTGATCTCCGATGACGATGTGGTCTGACAGCCCTGCCTGTCCACCGATTATGACGTGATGCCCCACGTGAGTACTGCCGGCGATCCCAACCTGTGCCACCAGGATCGAATAGGCACCAATCGTCACGTTATGGGCGATCTGGACCAGATTGTCGACCTTGGCGCCTTGCTTGATGACCGTTTGACCAAGTGTGGCTCGATCGACCGTGACATTCGCTCCGAGCTCGACGTCATCCTCGATCGTGACTCCGCCGAGCTGGGGAATCTTGTAATGCCGTCCCTCGTCCTGCACATAGCCGAATCCGTCGCTTCCGATGACCGTCCCGCTGTGAATGATCACTCGCGCTCCGATCGTACAGTCTTCCCTGACGACGACATTGGGATACAGCAGCGTATCATCACCGATGGTCGTATCGTTGCCGATATAAACACCGGGATAGAGTCTTACCCGTGCGCCAATCGTCACCCGGTCTCCCAGGGTGACTCCCGGCCAGATCGAGACATCGGAACCGAGCTGTGTATCAACGCCACGGACAACGGTCGCGTCAATGCCGCGGGGAGGGGGAACAGGGCAAAAGAAGGTCTGTGCGATCTGCGCAAAGGCCAGTGTGGGATTGGCGACGACGATGTGGGGATTTGCGATCCCATCAAGATGCCGGTGGGCGAGGAGTGCTCCGGCAGCGGTGGGCCCGCCCGTCTTGAGCATCCGATCCCCGGTGACGAAGGTCAGATCGTTCGGGCCTGCCTCTTCATAGCCGGCCAGACTTGTGACGGTAGCTTGCGGCGATCCCACGAGTTCTCCGCCGACTAGGCCGTGGATCTGTGCCAGTGAGATAGGAATGCGTGCCCGCGTCGCCATATGGATTAGATTTTCTTTTTGCCCTTTGGCTTCGACGGCTTCGCTGGTTTCTTGTTCGGGGCGGGTGAGGCCGTTTTTTCCAACCGCATTTCCACATAATTCACAACATGGCCGACGTTCGCTAGCCCCACCAGGTCTTGGTCGGGGATCTGGAGATCGAAGGCCTCCTCGATGCGGTACAGCAGTTCAATCACCGCCATAGAGTCGAGACCTAAATCGTCACGCAGATGCTGTGTGGTCAGTATCGTGGCCGGATCGCGTTTCAGGTACTTACCCAAAGCGGTACGGATCCTCAGCGATATGGTGGGATCGGTTGCCATGCGTTGATCCGCTCCGGTCTCTACGAGGCCGCCCGTTTGAATACCACAGCGGCATTGTTGCTGCCGAATCCGAAGGCATTCAGCAGGGCCACCTTCACACGACGCTCCTGCGCTGATCGAGAGAGTCCTGCCAGCGCACAAACCGGATCTGGGTCATCATAGTTGGCGGTTGGATGAATCTGGCCAGTATGAAGAGCCAGCACCGAGGCGATGCCCCCAATTGCACCGGCGGCGCCAAGCGTGTGGCCGATCAGCGACTTGGTGGCGCTGATGGCAATCTTGTCCGCGCTCGATTTAAAGAGTCGTCGAATCGCCCTGACTTCGACGGCGTCGCCGATGGTCGTCGACGTGGCGTGAGCATTGATGTAATCCACCTGTGCCGGGGTCACGCCGGCATCCGCGAGGGCAAGCCGCATCGTGTGGGCCACTTCCAGGCCATCTTCACGAGGGATGACCATGTGATAGGCCTCGCTGGTGGCGGCGTAACCAGCAATTTCAGCATACACTCTCGCCTTGCGTTTCTTGGCATGCGCGACCGATTCCAAGATGAGCGTCCCGGCGCCTTCTCCCATGATGAAACCGTCTCGCAACCGATCGAAAGGCCGAGAGGCTTTTTCCGGGTGATCGTTGAATTTGGACGAGAGGGCACGCAGGGAACAAAACCCGGCAAAGACAAGCGGGGTAATGCTGGCGTCGGCTCCTACGGTGATCACGACATCGGCACGGCCCTCGCGGATACAATGGAGCGCTTGTCCAAGTGCATGGGCGCTGGAGGAGCAGGCGGTCGAAATGGTCAGGTTGGGGCCCTTGGCGCCATAGACCATTGCGATAATGCCTGAAGCTGAATTGAGGGTGATAACGGGAATAAAGTTCGGGTGGACCCGATAGGGTTTCTGCTGCTGGTAGAGCTGCGTGATTTCACGCTCGCCCATCACCATCCCGCCCATGCCGGCTCCCACGATGACCCCGACGCGGTGGAGGTTCTCCTTCGCCATCTGGATGCCCGAGTCGGCCAACGCTTCCTTCGCTGCCACAAGGGCAAACTGAGCGTAGCGGTCCACGCGTTCGCCATGGGCTGAATCGACAAACCGTTCAACCGCGAAGTCACGCACCTGGCCTGCGACTTTGGAGCGGTAGCCGTCCATGGGAAACGGGTCAAACGACGTAATTGCCGAGATGCCGGATTGGCCGACGAGGGCGGCTTTCCAAAAATCACTGACCCCAATACCAATGGGAGAGACGATCCCCAACCCTGTGACGACGACACGCGAGCGCATTTTCTTGAGATCCCTTTAGTAATGCTCTTGCCTCTACTTACCGGAAGCGCAGGAATCAGTCAACTTGCCACGGGATAGGCAAGACAGGCTGAAGCTGGAAAGGCGGAAGGTCTGAGTTCGAACACTTCAGTCTTCAGCTTAGTCCCAACCTTCAGCCTTCAGACCTCGCCTGTCTCTCGCACTGCGAGGCCTTAATACCGCACCTTGAGCATCAGATAAAGGCCAAAACTCATGAAGAGAACGTTCGCCATCCAGCCGGCGATCAGAGGCGTCAAGACCCCGCCGCGGCCAAGCGCGATCGCAATGGAGTGTGTCGTCCAAAAGCAGAAGCCGACGGCAAGCGCCTGCCCAATGCCCATTGCCATGCTGCTCCCTCTGGTGCCGCTCCGGCGCAGACTCAGCGCAATTCCGACTAGGACCATGATTACGGCGACGAACGGGAACGCGATTCGGCTGTAATAGTCTGTCTTAAGCCGTGCGGCCTGAGAGCCTTGCTGCTGCCGACGTCTGGAATAGGCCCGGATATCATGGAACGTCATCAACTCGGAGTCGCCGGCGAGCCAAGTGGTGAAGTCATCTGGAATGAGGGTGAGCACGATGGCTTGGCGGTCGAAGCCCGCAGTCGAAACGGTTCCATCGGGGAAAAATCGTCGGTGCCGCCCCTGGAATAACGTCCACGTAGAGTCACTATAGCGGGCTTCGTCGGCTTCAGTCATGTCGGCCAGTTGGAAGTTGCGACCGAAGTGAAAGAGACGCACGCCGCCTAAGAGTTCCCCGCCGACGGAGACACTCGTGACATGCATGAGGCTGTCGGCTCCCACTCTCGTCCATGGTTGCTTGAGTTTCACGGCTGCGGCAGGCGGCTTTTTCTCGATGCGCGTGGTCCGAATTTCTTCGGACTTACTCGCGGCCAGCGGGATAATGGTGGAACTGAAGAGCAAGAGTACGAGAGAAATCCCTGTGGCAAAGACAATAAAGGGGGAGGTAATCCAGAGTAAACTGATGCCGCAACTGCGCATGGCTGTGATTTCGTGGCCGCGGGAGAGCAATCCGAATGTCAGCAGTGTGGCCATCAGGATGGCCAGCGGCGCGATTTGGAAGGAAATCGCGGGAGCCTTGAGAACGAAATACGTCAGGACGTCGAGCCAGTCGGCGTCGTAGCGCAAGAAGCGGCGCACTTTTTCGAAGAAGTCGATGACGAGGTATACCGTCATCAGCCCACTGAAGCACATCGTGAAAATTTTTCCGTACTCGCGAAGGAGATAGCGGAAGAGAATGGCCATGGGGTTATTGACGACTCATAATGTAAAACCACACGACGGTGGTGAGAGAAAAAATGCCGTTCGGTATCCAGGCTCCGGCAAAAGGCGGCAGGTTTGCCGTCGTGACCAGAAATTCGCAGGCGACGTTCAGCATATAGTAGACGATGACGACTACCACGCCGACCGCAAATCCGCCGATTCGACCGGATCGTTTCGAGGCGATGCCGACTGGGACGCCTAAAAGGCAAAATACCAGTGAGGCGGTTGGAAAGGCCAGATCTTTATAATACTCCATCAATCGTCGGAGCGCGGAGGGATCGCGCCATTGGGATTGTGCGAGCTGGCCGATAATGGCGTCGTACGCTGGACGCTCTTCCGTGGCTGAGTAGCCGCTTTGATCTAGCGAGAGCTTCAGATCGTAACTGGCGAAGGACGCTTGCTCGTATTGATCTGCCTGATTCGGTCGGCTATGAATGACTCCATGCTGCAGGCGTAAGGCGACTTGATTGGTAGCCGTATCCATCAAGACCTCAAACTGCTGCGCCACGATGATGCGGGGATCTTCTGCATTCCGCTCGTCGGAGACAAAGATACCGGTCGTGGCCTGTTCGGGATTCCCATCCGGGACATAGATCATCATCTTGGGGATGGGCTCGTTAAACGTTCCCCGCTCCAGCGCCAATACCAGCTGATCCCGAAGGAGATTCAGCGCCACTTTCTTTAGATTTGTGGAACTCCAGGGTTGTCCCCACTGCGCCAACCACAAGGTCAGTCCGAACACGAGCAAGGCAAAGAGCAGCACAGGGCGAGCCAATCGCATGAGGCTCAGGCCCGCGGTCTGCATCGCCACCAATTCTTTGTCGAAGGACAGTCGTCCGAAGGCGGTAATCGAGGCGATGATGCCGGCGATCGGGAGGGTCAACACAAGGAAGGATGGCATCAGATGGGCGAAGACCTGCAGGACCGCCGCGATCCCGACACCTTTAGAGACCAGCAGCTCCACTAAGCGCAGGAGTTCCCGCGTGAACATCACAAAACACAGTGCCCCGAGGCTGACACTAAAGGGGGAAAGGAGTTCGGTGAAGATGTAGCGATCCAGCAGTGTTCGTAGAAACATTCGAAGAATCACGCTCCTCGCCCGGTACGACACTATAGGCGAGCGGGCAAGGCTTGTCTAGCTCACGCCCGGCGATCATGTGGCCAAAGAATGGCTTGACAAGATTTGGAGTGCCGTGGTACATGCTGCGCGAATTGCCACCGAGATGGGTTTCGTGATCGTTGTTGTCTCTCCAATGAACCCGTCATTCCAACCTACGCTTCTTCCTGTCTTTTTCTCCGCATCATGTATGTCGCCGACTGGGTTCCGGGACCGGCCATGTAACAGGTGTGGCCGTTGAGGAAAGGAGTGTTCTGTGAAGACAAAAGGTACGGTCAAATGGTTCAACGATCGCAAGGGATTTGGGTTCATTCGCCTTGAGAGCGGGGATGATGTCTTCGTACATTACTCCGCGTTACAAGGAGAAGGATTCAAGACCTTGAAAGAGGGAGAAAGCGTCGAGTTTGAGGTCGTGCAAGGCGCAAAGGGGCCTCAGGCTTCGAACGTCTTGAAGATGGCCGTCACCGGGTCTTGACATTCTTATTCTGCGGGACTGTGTCACAGGAGGCCTGCCTTTTATGTCGGGGCAGGCCTTCGTATTTTTGCTGCAACCGCGAGCTTTCTGGCGAGAGGCAAGCGGCCAGTGGCAAGGGGTGAAGACTCTGGTCGAAGCACGGCTCTTTCCTCTAGCTAGCCTCGCCCCCTCGCCTAACCTGGTGGCACGTTTTCGCGACAAACCGTCATGAATAATGCGGGCTAAATGCCCAATTTCATTGACAATGTCCATTGACACTGTTAGCGTTTGATCGTTAGCCCGCATTACTCACAAGAGTTCGCGACGAAACCGCCGAGACGCTATACGAGACGGGCGCGCGGAGCTGCGAGGGAGGGAGGCATACTTAAAACAGTATGTTGACCGACTGAGTGGCGAGTCCGCCCGCTGTCAGGCTTGTCGTAGCGGCGTATCGGCGGTTGCAGTAGAAGTCTTCGTGAATAATGCACGTTAGGGAGGTTTGACTTGGCGATCGACCGTAGTAGTGTATTACGGAGCGCACAGCTTTTTGCGTCACGTGGTCAATTTGACGCTGCCATCAATGAATGGAAGAGACTCTCCGTTGAGTCGCCGGGCGATGGGAGTATCTTCAATTCAATCGGGGAGTTACACCTCAAACGCCAGGCCACCAACGATGCCGTCGCAGCCTTTCTCCAGGCGGCCAATGCCTTCCGTGCCGAAGGGGCCACCCTCAAGGCGATCGCCACATTCAAGAAGATCCTGAAACTCGATCCTTCACGGTACGATGTGTTCCGGCATCTGGGAGATCTCAATGCTGAACGCGGTCTGCTGAGTAGCGCAGTCCAAGATTATCTCACTCTCGGTAAACACTACCTCAAGGCTGGAAAAAGCAAAGACGCGCTGGACATCTACAAGAAGATCGTCAGCCAGGATCCCTCAAATCTGGATGCCCAGCAGCGGGTGGCGGAGTTGTGCCTGCAAGAAAACATGCAGGACGAAGCCACGAAGGTCTATTTGCAGTTAGGGCGGGAACGGTCAGCGCAGCAGCGCTATGCGGAAGCTAAGGATGCATATCAAGCCGTCTTGCGGATTGATCCTGCCAATAGTGAGGCCGCCCAATTCATCGAACATTTCACAAAGACCGATGGGAATCCTAACCGCGCCAAGACGGGAGCGGGCCGTGCAACCAAGACGGGAGTCGGCCCTGGAGGAGGTCCGACCAAGAGTGCCGAGCCGCCCAATCTGCTGTCGGAGGCCACCCGCCGTATCAAAGAAAAACAATTTGCCGGCGCTGAGGCCATTCTCAATCAATTGCTGACCAAAGAGCCAGGTAATCCTGAAGTGTGTCAATTGCTGGCCAAGTTGCATCTGCAACGCGGAGATATTCAGGTGGCGCTCGGCGAATATCGCTACCTTGCTGGGGCGGCCTTGCGGGCTCAACATTATGAGCAGGCCGAATCGTTGATGGTCGAATTTCTGGCCGTCGAACCAAACTCCGTACCGATCCTCGAACTCTATGGTGAGCTGTACGAAGAAAAAGGCGATGCGGCCAACGCGGTGACCCACTATGGGAAGGCCACCGAGCTGCTGCTTCAGCATCCAGAACCCGGCATGCCCACTCTTCACGAAGAACTGTTTGAGAAGATCAAGTCGCTCGCTCCGGACAATCCCATTGTTGCGAAGCTCTCTGCGCTCATGAACGGCGAGAGCTCCGTTGAAGCGCCTGCACCGGCAGCACATCAGGCGTCGACAGGAACGACCGCTTCCGCGCCGAAGAGTTCGCCAGAATTTTCGTGGACAGGAACTGAACCGGACGATTCCTGGAGTGTGACCTCCGAGGCTACCCCGCTACAAGATAGGCAATTCTCACTCGCCGAGCCGGAGCCTGCGCCGGCCCAATCGGAGCCGTCACCGTCGGCAGAACCGGAGCCGCTTACGCCGGGTGCTGAGTTCTCGTTTTCGAATGCTGAGCCGGACCAGCAATGGGGATCGTTGTCGCAAGGGGCAGGCTCGGTTGCTCCCCTCTCACCTGTCCTATCGACGAGCGAGCAGTTCCAGGCCTATATCAAGGCCGGCCAGCAGGCTGAGGCGGAAGAATGGCTCAGTCGCTTGGTAACAGCCCAGCCGGATCATGCAGAGGATCGAGAGCTGTTCGGGTTCCTGCTTGAAGCCAAAGGCGATACCGTCGGCGCGGCCTTACAATATTCCCGCGCCCTCGAATTGCTCCTGGAGCATCCAAACGATGCGAGTCCGACTCAACTGGCTAGTCTCTATGCAAAAGTCAAAGAACTAGCCCCGGCCAGCCCGTTGGTCGCCAAATGGGCTTCGACATTTTCGCCGAAGCCGCAGGCGTCAGCCCCTGCCGTCAAGACGACGGTTTCTGCTCCTCCAGGGAACGAGATTGACCCAGAGACCCACTACACACTGGGCGTGGCCTACAAGAACATGGGGTTGCTGGATGAAGCGAAGGAAGAATTTTGTCTTTCGATGCAGAGCCACGACTTTTTCTCGGACTCCTGTCTTATGATCGCGGTCTGTTTGAAAGAACAGGGAGAATGCCAGTCGGCGAGTGCACAGCTCGAGCTACTGCTGAAGGACCCGAAGTGTCAAGGGGCCAAGGCGCAAGCCATTCGCTATGAACTCGGCTTACTCTACGAAGCCCAAGAACAGTGGAGTCAGGCTGCCGCAATCTACGAATCGATTCCGAGCTTCCACGACGTACCGCAACGGCTCGAATCAGCCCGCGCGCATCATGACGCAACTCAGACCACTTCTGCGCTTCGGTACGCAAACTAGCCGATCTCCGAAACAATTGCCCGCATCGTTCTAGCCAGCCGTGAAGCGTATCTCGTGAAACGTCGTTCGTTCGAGAGTGGAGTTGCTGGTTTCAAATATCACGTTGCAGTTCGTCACCAACTTGTAACTAGAAACTCGAAACCTGCAACGCTTGAACGAGATACGCTTCACGAGTAACGGCCTTTTTCCACAGCCTGCTAGTGAACCTGGTTCGGTGCCGGACGTCCGTCCAAGACGGCGTGAATATTCTCCAAACAAACCAGTCCCATCTGAACCCTCGCGTGCAGCGTGGCGGAGCCCAGGTGGGGGAGCAGCACCACTTGCTTCATCTGAGCCAACGCTGAGTGGATGGTCGGTTCCTGTTCATAGACGTCAAGTCCCGCGCCGGCAATGATTCCTGTCTTGATGGCGTCGACCAACGCTCCTTCATCGACGATCGAACCACGAGCGGTATTGATGAGGAAGGCGGTGGGCCGCATCCAAGCCAATTCGCGCGCGCCGATCATATGGTAGGTGGCCGGCGTAAGAGGTACGTGGATCGTCACGACATCGGCTTCCCCGATCAAATCTTGCAACGATCGGTGCTCCCACTCACGAGGGAGAGAAGAGGTGGCCATAGGCTGGCGTGTGTGATAGCGCACCGGCATGCGAAACCCTACCGCGCGGTGGGCCACCGCTTGCCCGATCCGTCCCATGCCGATAACCCCTAGTGTCTTGCCCGAAACTTCCGTTCCCAGGAGTTGCGTGGGACTCCAACCAGTCCAGCAACCGGATCGAATAAGGGCGTCGCCTTCGACGACGCGGCGTGCCGTCGCCAGGAGCAAGGCCCAGGTCAGATCTGCGGTGGCATCCGTCAAGACGTCCGGAGTATTGGTGACGATCAGACCACGCTGTTGCGCGGCAGCAAGATCGATGTTGTTGTACCCGACAGCATAGTTCGCTAGAATTTTCAGCCGAGTGGCTACACGTATTGCTTCTGCATCAATGGGATCTCCCAGAGTGACGATCGCGGCGTCAGCTTGGCAAAGTCCCTCACGAAGCGTCGATGGAGTGGGCAACGCATCGAGCGGTTCTTGCACCAGCTGGAACTGCTTCCGTACGATGGCCATGACAGGATCGGGGAGGAGGCGTGAAAGGTAAAGGATGGGACGAGTGTCGGTCATAGGCGCGTACTCCTATCTGCGAATCGCATCTTAGCAGGATGCTGAAAAAGTCCGCCAGCAGAAGAAGACCGTTATCTGGTTTGTCTGGTTTTTTGGTTGAACGAAACTAACAGATGAACCAAATCAACCAGATAAACAAAACAAACTAGATCAACCAGACAAACCAGACTTGTGCTGATCTCAAGAGTCCATCTAGAATGAGCGACCCATTCAACTATGACCGCACCAACTCTCATTCTGCCTGAACGTTCACACGCCATGGCCTCCGACCTCCGAGCCGCGGTAGGCGTCGATAAAGTAAAGGACGACTATTCGACGCTCACCGCCTATGCGGTGGATGCGAGCATCTATCGGATGACGCCTCAGGCGGTCGTGCTCGTGGAGTCCGAGGAGGATATCGCCGCCACGGTGCGTTACGCCGTACAACGGGGCATCTCGCTGACGCCGCGAGCCGCCGGGACGAATCTGACCGGATCGGCGATCGGGTCCGGGATTATTCTGGATATCTCACGCATGAATCGGGTTTTGGAGCTGAATCGAGAAGAGCGATGGGCTCGGGTGCAGCCGGGAATCGTACTCGCCGAGTTGAATACACAACTGGGGCGGCATGGATTCATGTTCGGTCCCGATCCCTCGAGCAGCGACATGTGCAAGCTGGGCGGGATGTTGGCGAACAACTCATCCGGTCCCCACACGCTACGGTACGGCGCCGTCAAAGACAATGTGACGGGGCTCCGTGTCTGCCTGCAGTCCTGTGAGTGGCTGGATGCCAAGGCCTATAGGCTCGATGATTCGAACTATGCTGATCTGTTAAAGACGCACAGGCCGCTTCGTGATCTGCAGTTGCTGCTACAGGAAAATGCCCCGCTGATTGAGCAGAAACGTCCAATTGTCAGCAAAAACAGTTGCGGCTACAACCTCTTCGGTCTCGTCGATGGGCTCGCACGAGGCCGCTTCGATCTACCCAAACTCTTCGTCGGCAGCGAAGGTACGCTCGGTCTGTTCAGCGAAGCGACGATTAGACTGGTCGAGAAGCCTCGCGCAACCCTCACGGCGCTGATCCATTTTCACCGCTTGGAAGATGTGGGCGATGCGGTGCCGAAGCTGCTGGAGTTGAGTCCGAGTGCGTTGGAAGTGATGGATGCCAACACACTCAATCTGATCGGACGGGCGAAGCACGGTATCCCAACAGACGCGGCCGCCACCCTCTTGTTGGAGTTGGATGCTGATGGCGCAGGGACCGATCTTCGCGCACAGGCTGACCGGATGACCGAGATCTGTCGCCGCTATCGCCTCACTTCCGATCCCGTGATCGCCTTCGATCCCGAGCAACGGGAACGATTGTGGAAGGCCCGCAAGGCTCTCTATCCCACCCTCTACCGATTCGATCCCCGGAAAAAGCCGATCAATTTTGTCGACGACGTGGTGGTGCCGGCTGAACGGATCGGCGAACTCATCCGTTATCTGGAAGAGTTCTTCGCCGGACAGCGCGTGCCGGTCGCGATTTTCGGGCATATCGGGAATGGGAACGCCCACATCATTCCCTTACTCGACGTGAACGACCAAGACGATTTTCAGAAGATGGTACAGGGCTATCACGAGATTCACCAAACGGTCTTGGGTCGCTTCGGTGGCTCGATCTGCGGGGAGCACGGGGATGGCCGGGTGCGCACCGAATACGTGCGAACGATGTTCGGCCCAGAATTGTACGACCTGTTTGTACGTGTGAAGCAGAGCTTTGATCCCTCCGGGGTACTGAACCCCGGTATCAAGATCAGCGACCGGCCCTTCACGGACCATATCGACTATGTGCGATTGTCTAAACCATGTGCGACCTGCGCCAAGTGTAACGCTGTCTGCCCGGTCTACGATGTCTTTCAATCGGAAGACATGAGTTCGCGGGGGTGGTTCGAAATCGTCACCGACAAGAACTATAGCTATCTCAATTCGAAGCGAGTCGTGGAGGCCTGTCTCAACTGTAAGTCCTGTCGTACAGCCTGTCCGGCCGGAGTCGACGTATCTCAACTCATTCTGGACCGGCGCGCCGAACACCCGAATAAGATGGCAGGTGTCATCTTTCGTTTCCATGCACAAACAGAGCAATTCGAGCTATTCCTAAAGCTTCTCGCGAGGTATCAGCCTATATGGAATCGGCCTCTGATGCGGCGTCTGCTCGATTATCTGACGAAACCGTTCATGCGCCGACTAGCCGAGACGGCAAGATTCTCGCCTCAGCTTGTGATTCCACGACTGGCGCGGCGACATCTCCGTGACCGCTATCCAGAATTGATTCCCCAGGTCGGGCAAGCTGCCCGCTCCCCGGTGGCCTATTTCCATGGCTGCGCGGCCAACTACTTCGACGATGGGGTAGGGGATGCCGTGATCGCCGTGCTGCGAAAACATGGGGTCGAACCGGATCTGCCGATGCAACGCTGTTCCGGGACGCCGATCGAAACCTATGGGCATCGCGCGTTGGCCAAAGAAGGGGCACGGGTCAATCTTGTGTCCATGGCAGGGTACGACAAAGTGGTGACCGGATGTGCTTCCTGCACGCTCATGCTGAAGGACTATCCCACCTTGTTTGCCGGTGAGCCGGAGCTAGCGGCGGCCCAGGTCTTGGCCAAACGGGTCACACATATTTCGGAGTTTGTGTCGCAATCGCCGGTGAAACCGGCCATGGCCAGTCAGCAGCCCACGAGGTGCAAGGTGGCCTATCATTCCTCCTGCCATCTGCGAGCTGCGGGAGTGACGAAGGAGCCCCGTGCGATTCTGCGAGGCTTGCCTGGCGTCGAGTATGTCGAGATGCCGGACGCCGATCGCTGCGCGGGCGGAGCCGGGACCTATCTCGTGAAGGATTTCGAGACGTCGCAGCGCATTGTCGAGCGCAAGCGGCAGGCCGTCGAACAGAGCGGTGCCGAGGTTGTGGCCACGAGTTGCCCGGCCTGTATGATTCAACTACGCACGGGATTGCAGGGCGCAGCGGAGGTCAAGCATGTGGCCCAACTGATTCAGGCTGCCTACGAGGCAGCAGACCGACAGACAAGATAGACCAGACAGACTAAATAGCCAGAGACGAGGATCAAATGGTCACAGTGCTGGTCTTTGGATTGACGCTTCGCGATGCGGTCGGAGAAACAGAATTCGAATTTGAGGTCCCGGAGCCGACCACGGTCAGGAAACTCATTGAGTCGAACCAGGATCGTATGGGCCCGTTGGTGCAGTTCCTGGCGAACCGAGAAGTGATGATTGCGGTGAATAAAAAAGTGAGCGCCGAGGATACAGTGATCAAAGATGGTGATGTCGTGAAGTTATCCCACCAGTCGAGGGTGTCGTATGATGGGACGCGCGACATCCCCATATAGGTTGCGTGCCGCGCGAGATAGGCGAGACTGGCGGGAAAGGCGCGATCAGTGAAATCTGGACTTGCCCGTCTCGCTCGTCCTGCTCGTCCCGCTAGTCTCGCCGGCTAACGTGTCCGGCGTTTGGCTTTGGCAGTCGGCGGGGCAGTGAGCGGATCGTCGGGCCAGGAATGTTTGGGATAGCGACCACGGAGTTCTTTTTTTACTTCGAGATAGGCCGACTTCCAGAAGCTGGAGAGATCCTTCGTAATCTGAACGGGCCGGCGTGCAGGCGACAGAAGGTGCAACATGACCGGAATCTTCCCATCGACCAGACGGGGCGTGTCCTTGCAGCCGAACATTTCTTGCAACCGCACAGCCAGGATGGGCAGATCATGCGTCTCGTATTCCACGAGAACGTTCGATCCGCTCGGGACCGTCAGATGGGTGGGGGCCCAACGTTCGAGTTGGCGTTGTTGTTCCCAGGAGAGGAGCGCGTGCAGCGGCTGGGTGAGATCGAGCCGCGTGACGCGGTCGAGCGTCGTAAGACCGGATAGATAGGGAGCAAGCCAGTCGTCGAGCGTCCCAAGCAGCGCCTCGTCCGAGAGATCGGGCCATCGTAACTCTTGTCCTTCGATCCTCCGTAGAAATGCCACTCGCGCCTGCCACTGACGAAGCTCTGGGTTCCAGGCCAGCCTGTCGAGTCCGGCCCGACGAATGCCCTGTAACAATGCCGTCGAAATCATCGAAGGATCCGGCTTCGAAAGCCCCTGCTCAGACAGAATGAGCGAACCCAATCTTCGTCGTCTCGTCGCACGAACAATCTGTGCCGTGTCATCCCAAGAAACCTCATCCATTACTTGAATCTGATCCGCATAGAGGGTCTCAAGATCGCGAAGCCGTACCGGCGCGGCCAAATCGATCCTGGCCCATTGCGTGCCTCCGTCCAGGTCGGCAATGACTAGAAAGTCTTCTGAGCTGAGCGGATCAGGGTTCGCAAAGAGGGCACCACGGCCATTGGTCATGAGATAGCGTGCGTCGTTCCCACTTTGGCGTTGGGCGATGCGATCCGGATAGGCGAGTGCAAGCAACAAACCGGCCTCATCGAGGCTCTCCTCCCGATTCGAATGAGCAGATCGCGGAAGTTGTCGTAGCCACAAGTCGGCGGTACGTCGGACTCGCTGGCAGGCGGCGCGGTCGACGGCTGCACCGGCAGTGTGATCGTGCTGTCCATGCAAGACGTCCAAGCGGAGTCGCAAATCGGCGTTGCGCCAGCCGGAGGGGCCTCGCAGAATATCACGTTCGCTGAGCAGGGCAGCCAGCTCACAGGCAAGATTGCCGAGATGCAACGGCACAGATTTGAGCAGCATGTGTGCGAGACGTGGATGCAGCGTCAGCTCGGCCATCTGTCTTCCATGAGCAGTGATCTGTCCATCTGGATTGAGCGCGTCGAGGCCGGAGAGCAACTCTCTCGCCTGGGCCACAGCCCCGGCCGGTGGAGGAGTGAGCCAGGACAGCTCGGCTGGATTGGCCGTGCCCCAGAGGGCCAATTCGAGCAGCAGCGGCGCCAGGTCGGCGTCGAGCATTTCCGGCGGGCGGCGCGGGACCAACGATTGGTGCTCCGCAGAGGTCCAGAGGCGAACACAGGTGCCCGGTTCTAGGCGACCGGCTCGGCCACGACGTTGCTCGGCAGAATCCTGCGTGACGCGTATGGTTTCCAGTCTCGTGAGTCCCGATCGCGGATCGAAGCGAGGCACGCGCAGCAGGCCGGCATCGATCACGATGCGCACCCCGTCGATTGTTAAACTCGTCTCAGCAATCGAGGTGGCCAGCACGATCTTTCTCATGCCTGGTTGAGCGGGAGCGATCGCGCGGTCCTGCGCTTCTTGTGGCAGGTCGCCATGGAGCGGCGCGATGAGGATGTTCGAGCCCAGATTCAGGTCGAGAAGTTTTCGTTCGACGCGACGAATCTCTGCCATGCCTGGCAGAAAGACCAAGAGACTGCCTTGGTCCTGCGTGAGCGAACGCCTGATGGATTGTACGACTGCCACATCGAGATGGCCTGACAGCGGCTGATCAAGATAACGGGTCTCTACCGGAAACATCCTTCCTTCGCAGATAATCACAGGCGCGTTGCCCAAGAGATCTGCGACCGGCCCACAGTCCAACGTGGCCGACATCACGAGCAGGCGGAGATCCGGGCGAAAGAGCCGTTGCGATTCGAGACAGAGGGCCAGGCCCATATCGGCCTGCAGGCTCCGTTCGTGGAATTCATCGAAGAGGACGATCGCGTAAGCGCTGAGCGCAGGATCGTGCTGAAGCAGGCGACCGAGGATGCCTTCCGTGACCACTTCAATCCTGGTCTTTGGCCCCACCTTCGTATCGAGCCGCATGCGGTAGCCGACCGTTCCGCCGACTGATTCACCCAGCGTGGTTGCCATGCGATGGGCTGCGGCGCGTGCGGCAAGCCGCCGAGGTTCCAACATGAGCAGTTTCTTTCCGTCGAGCCAGGGAGCATCGAGCAAGGCCAGCGGCACCCGCGTCGTTTTTCCGGCGCCAGGCGCGGCGGTCAACAGCGCATTGCGTCCCTCCGTCAGCGTGCGGTGAAGGGTCGGCAGCACATCTTCTATTGGGAGTCTGGACATGATAGCTTCGGCTGTCACGAGGCAGACTGTAGCAGACATATGCACTCACGAAAAGAACAGAAGCGCATGGCGGGCTATCAATGGACCAAGACGAAACCGAGCGCCGCCGGTTGGTATTGGTTCCGTGGCCCGGCGCACGAAGCAGACCCGTTTATTGTGCAAGTGGACGAGGTTGGCCAATTTCAATGGCCGGACGGAGGGTTTCAGGGATGGGAGGGGAGGGGCCAGGTGCCCTTCTTGCTCGCAGAGCCCCCACGATGAAGCAGTGGTCGCTCGATGCGCGCAGTAAAGGGCAGCCTTGGTCCCTCCCATAAGTAGAGGTGTAGAGAATCGGAAGACCCTCGTTGGACACGTGCAGTGGAGACTATGCCAGCCCCCTCGCTGAACACGGGTTAAGGACAAGCAGTCGATGGCTAGATTGAGGCAATCTCCATTGCAGTGAAAGAGTAGAGAGAATAGAGAGGACATATCATTCGAGATATCATCCAGACAGGCAGTCGATACATTCTATGAAACACGAGACCACACACCCATCTGCGGAAACACCTGCGAAGGGTTTTTCTCCCGGCTTTGCGACGCTGGGCCTTGAAGCGGCCCTGCTAGCCACACTCGACATGCTGGGCTATGAGGAGCCCACGCCGATTCAACGGGAGGCGATCCCCCCGTTGTTGGCAGGCCTAGATCTCTTGGGCCAAGCGGAAACCGGAACCGGCAAGACGGCGGCCTTCACACTCCCGCTGCTCCAGCGCATCGCCCATTCGGCGCGGCGCTGCCCCTCCGCGCTCATTCTAGTGCCGACCAGAGAGTTGGCCATCCAGGTCGGCGCAGCAGTCACGCGCTATGGCAAAGAATTAAAGATCTCCGTGCTCCCGGTCTATGGAGGACAGGCAATTGGTCCGCAGCTCCATGCACTTAAGCGCGGTGTCGATGTCGTTGTGGCGACGCCTGGGCGAGCGCTGGATCATATCCGCCGAATGACCCTGCAGCTCAAGACGATCCAAATGGTCGTGCTGGACGAGGCCGATGAGATGCTCGACATGGGATTTGCCGAGGATCTGGAGGCCATTTTGGAACAGACACCCAAAGCGCGGCAGACAGCATTGTTCTCCGCCACCATGCCGCTCCGGATCGCATCTATTGCCAAGCGCCATCTCAAGGAGCCGGTCGAGATCAAGATTGCCAAGGAGCCGCTCAAGGCGGGGGCCGCTCCGCGCGTGCACCAAACGGCCTACATCGTCACCAGACCGCACAAGGTGGCGGCACTGGCTCGTATTCTGGACATGGAGGCTCCAAAGTCGGCCCTCGTGTTCTGCCGCACGCGCATCGAAGTCGATGAACTCACGGCCATGTTGACAGGCCGTGGGTACAAGGCCGAAGCGATCCATGGCGGTATGAATCAGCCCCAGCGCGATCGCGTGATGAGTTCGTTCCGATCCGGGCAAACCGAACTCCTCGTCGCCACCGATGTGGCGGCGCGGGGGTTGGATATTCCGTCCGTGTCGCATGTGGTGAACTTCGATCTGCCCATGTCTCCAGAAGGCTATGTCCATCGGATCGGACGGACCGGGCGGGCCGGGCGTGAAGGGGCCGCGATCACCGTCATCGACCCACGCGAGCAGCGGTTGTTGTGGAACATCGAGCAGCTCACGAAAGCCAAAATTGTCGTGGCTCCGGTGCCGACCGTCGCCGACCTTCGCACGAAACGGCTTGCACGAACCAAGAGCGTGATTGAAGAAGTGCTCGCGGCCGGTGACTTGGACCAGTTCCGAGCTGTGCTCGCGTCGCTTGCCGAACAAGGAGACCCAATGGAGGTGGCAGCGGCAGCCATCAAACTCGTCTTTCGTATGCAGGGTGGAGAGCGGAAGGAATACGATATTCCGGCAGTGTCGAGCAGGCCGCCGGAGCGGCCATCGATGGCGCGGCGCCCTATGGGAGATCCTCGCGGGCGGGCCGGTGGCATGCTGCCGAGGGAGGGACAGGGCAGACCGTTCAGCGCGCATGGTCGTGGCGGACGAACGGCGGGGATGGCCAAGGTGTATATCGGCGCAGGCAAGGAGGCAGGGATCCGGCCAGGCGACCTTGTCGGGGCAATTGCCAACGAGGCCGGACTCAATTCGAATGTCATCGGCGCCGTCGAAGTGATGGATCGATTCTCGCTGGTGGAAGTGCCGGAAGTGTTGGCCCGTGAGATCATCGAGACTCTCAGCCGGACCAGAATCAAAGGACAGAAGGTGGCAGTGAGATTGTTTCTGGAGCAACCAAGAAGGGGGAGGGCATAGCCAGCTGCCCTTCTTGCTCGCAGAACGCGCACGATGGGAATGTGCTCGTTCGATGCGCGCAGTAAAGGGCAGCCTGGCTACGTCCTCTGTGAGTAGAAATAAGAGGGTAATTCGAAGGTCCTCGCACGGGCTGGTGACTCGTCTCGGCGTACCAGTGGGAGGGTGGGTGAAAAAGCTGCGAGCAGTGGAAGATCAATCAGCCCCCATCCCTGAAGAGATAACGAGCGAGCTTGGAAGGATTATCGATATGAAAGGTGCTCGTTCGATGCGCGCAGTCAACCCGCATTATTCATGACGGTTCGTCGCGAAATCGCGCAGTCGCCACGCGAGACAGGCGCACGGAGCCGTGAGGGAGGGAGGCATACTTGAAACAGTATGTTGACCGACCGAACGGCGAGCCCGCCTGCCTGGACGCCGTCCCAAACGCGTCCAGGCTTGTCGCAGCGGCGAGTTCGCAATTGCAGCAGAAACGTTCATGAATTATGCGGGTTAAGGGCAGCCTGGCTACGCCCTATTGTTGAGGGAAAGGCGCGACGTGGATAGATATTCCCACCTCGTCTCGCCCGGCTATCCTGCTAATAAAATAAGACGTTCCCGGTCTCAATACCAGACAAGTCTTACTCCACGGACCCAATGTGCAGGCCGCCTGGAGTAGGCGGGGTTTTTAAGGGGGGCGGCGGGGGAGACCCGGCTGGTATGAAGGTCGCGAGGTTGCTACTGCCCGACTCATGATTGGCAAAATCATAGGCCGTAATAAAGTAGTACTGAGTTACTGCCGGCGTCCCGATATTGAAACTCGTCACCTTTCCCAGCGTGACGAGAAGAGACGATTTGCCAGATTTGAGCGTGCAGGGTTGCCGACTGCATTGATAGACGCGATATCCCGCCAGATCCGATTCACTGTTAGCATTCCACGTCAACGTGGCACCCCACGCAGTACTAGCCCACAACACAAGAACAGCAGTGATGGCTTTTACCCAGTTCATGTGGATACTCCTATTGTGTTCTCCTCGGCAGCAGGCAAACCATTCCCGGAGTGGCCAACTTTTCACGTGCGAGAGTCTATGCCGAATTGCCTAACTGACTTGGCTATCCGAGAAGAGATCGACGAGTTAAAGCATTCACCCATTCGCTGAAGGAACTACGCAAGGTGCGTGCCGTCGCAGGAGGAGGATGTTCAGAGCAAAAGTCCTGAAAATGAGCATGGCGAGAGAAATACTAAATGGTGACATGTTGGGAGACTGTAGGAGATGGGAGAAGATCGCTGAGTCAAACGTAGGTTTTTTCGGAGGATAGACGGTGCAGTCGTTTGCCTACAGGTACGACAGTGGACCATGGCGCGTCCCTCGACTTGGCTCGGCCTGCGACGAGCTCAGTCGAGTCGGACGGTGAGCCTGTCGAACCGTGAAGCTCGAGAGCCAGACGGTTTCTCTTGTTTATCTGTCTATTTGGTTTGTCCGATTTCTTCCCGCAACTGAAACTTGAGGGAGGCATATTCTTTCATGCAGTAGGCAAGCAGCCGTTCGGAGCCGAAGAGCATGACCATGCGGCCCTCCCGGTCGACGAGCCGGCGCGTGTCCTGCGGCCAGTAGATGCGGGCGATCACGTCGGGATTGCCGTTCACCCAGCGGGCCAGGACAAATGGCATCCGTTCGACGAGGGTCTTGACCCCATACTCGGTTTCGAGGCGCGAGGCGACGACATCGAATTGGAGTTCTCCCACGGCGGCCAAGACCGGCTCCCGGCGCACATGATCGGGTGAATACAACACCTGCACCACTCCTTCTTCTTCGAGCTGCTGGAGTCCCTTCTGGAACTGTTTCCGCTTGGTGATGTCCTGGCTTCGAATCACGCCGAAGCACTCAGGGGGAAATTGCGGAATCGCATCAAAGGCGAGGGGAGTGCCGGAGCAGAGCGTATCGCCGATGGCAAAGAGGCCCGGGTTCACGAGCCCGACGACATCGCCAGGATAGGCCTCCTCAATCGTCTCCCGGTCACGGCCGAAGAGCCGGTGCGGTCGCGTCATCCGGATTTTCCGGTCCAGTCGCGCATGATAGACCATCATGTCCTTCTCGAAGCGGCCTGACACAATACGCAAAAACGCCATCCGATCGCGATGTTGCGGGTCCATGTTCGCCTGAATCTTGAACACAAAGCCGGAGAACTTGTCGTTCGTCGGCTGCACTAAACCCTGCGAGCTCATTCGAGGGCCTGGCGGGGAGGCAAGCTGGAGAAAAGCATTCAGAAAAGGCTCGACGCCAAAGTTTGTCAGCGCGCTCCCGAAGAAGACCGGCGTGAGCTGTCCGGCGAGAAAACGTTCGCGATCGAACTTGGTGCCCGCGCCGGTCAGCAAAGCGATCTCATCCTGCAGCGGACCATAGGCCTCTCCGAGCGTCTCTGCCAGGCTTGGGTGGGGGAAGGTTTCCACCCGCATCGGCGCCCGACGCTGGTTGTGCAGCGTCCGCTGAAAGAACAGCACTTGAGGTTCCTGAAGATCGTACAGCCCCTGAAATCCGGACCCTTCCCCGATGGGCCAATTGAACGGGACCGCCGTCATGCCCAAGATTTGCTCGATCTCTTCCAGGAGTTCGTACGGATGGCGGCCCGGCAGATCCATCTTATTGATGAAGGTCATGATCGGGATGTTGCGTTTGCGACAGACGGCGAAGAGTTTCTTGGTCTGAGGCTCGATGCCTTTGGCGCTGTCGAGGACCATGACTGCGCTATCCACCGCCATGAGGGTGCGGTAGGTGTCTTCGCTGAAGTCTTGGTGCCCCGGGGTGTCGAGTAGGTTCACCCGCACACCTTCATAATCGAACTGCAGCGCGGTGGACGTGATCGAAATCCCGCGCGCCTGCTCCAGCTCCATCCAGTCAGACTTCGCCGCACGCTGATGCGACCGCGCCTGCACAGCCCCGGCCAGGTGCACCGCGCCGGCGTAGAGGAGGAGCTTCTCAGTCAGCGTGGTTTTCCCGGCGTCTGGGTGCGAAATAATGGCAAACGTGCGCCGCCGTGCCACTTCTCGCGCTAACTCATCGGACAACGACTTCTCAATCGGCAAAGACATAGACATTCCTTCTCTGATACAGGGGAACAGATCAGGTATCGGAGATATGTTTTAGCACCTGGCAAAGGAGAAAACTACGGGTAGCCTGTTGGTCTCCTGTGCTCGCGCAACGCGCGGTCGCAGACTCCCCTCGTTGGACGCCCGCAGTAGGAGACCAATCAGGCCACCCTCTGGAGAGATGAGCGAGCAGACGCGGAAGGGTGAGAAGAAAGCGGCCAGACCATCCTTCTTGCTCGCAGAACGCGCACGCTCGGAAGGTGCTCGTTCGATGCGCGCAATGAAGGCCAGTCTGGCCGGCCCCTATTAAGGGGAAGGGTACAAGCGAGGAAGGAGCATTTCGAAATTCACTCTTGGCCCGTGAACCAGCGACCGTCCCATGCTCTGACCGATCTGGCAGAAATGCTTCATGGCATCTTTATCTGGCATCAGTCGAACCCGGGCAAGTCAGACGAGGAGATGGCGGGCATTGTCGGACATTCTTTCCAGAGTTCCAAAGCCGCATAGAAGGTAGGGTCTTCGTCCCGATAGGCACCCACATTGGTGAAGCGGTCAAGCGCACCTAAATAGGCGTTGGCAGCACCTTCGATCTCCTCTTTTGCCGTTTGCTTCGACTGATTTTTTGGCCGATTCCAAGTGGTCCCTGAGTCGCCGGGCTCTACATAGAGGGATTTTTGGCGCAAGTCATGCCGCTGGTGAGGACCAATACGGGCCACCTTTTTAACGATGGTGTCGAGTTCGGCAGTAGCCTCCCGAAATTCTTGGCTCTGGGGATGGTAATCGAATCTGGTTCTTAGAATTTTGGCTAATTGATCATAGCCAGAAGTTTTCAGCGTCACACCAGACTGACCCTGAAATTGCTTCGCCACGTGGTCCTTACACTCGCGCCTAATATCTTCAACAGTCACTGTGCGGCCCTTTTCCAGCAGTTCCTTTCGCAGATCACGTAGGAGTTTGTATCGACCTACTTCCTCTCTTGCAAACAGAGACAAGACGATGGCGCTGGCATATTTTCCGTTTTGATAGAGGAGGACAGAGTCGTGGAGAAGAAGCCCTCCTTGCTCAAGCGCAAATACAGCTCCTTCCAGGAGATATTGCGGATTGATGACTTGTGAAGGCAGCGGTTGTGGCATGAAGCTTCCCTATTTTCTGATGTTGTCAGCTCACACGATACCCTGCCAACGTAATGGTGGCAAGTGGGGGTGGTGTCAGTCTGAGGTGTTTACAACTCGCTGGGATAGAAACGGTTCGCGGCACTGCGGGGAGGGGAGGGGTGAAGCACCGCTCCTCATTTGGAGCTCCATCCCTCGGCGAGTTGACGCCATCTGCAGAACGACATAGCCTGTCGCTGGCCCTTGAACCAGAAGCCACCCATGCACCGACCGATCTGGCCGACGGCTCCTGACACTTTTATCTGGCCACATCACTATTATTATGAAGTCACGATTCCCAGATCTCACATTTTTCATCGATGCAGCGGGGAGATACTCTCACTCGAAGGAGGTGCCGATTGTATTCGCAGGACTTGCGGTTGAGACTAGTGCGGTCAATGAGATTAGAGAAAGTCTTCTAGCCTCGACAAAGGGGCATTTGTTTAAGTGGTCTAAGGCCACTGGAACTAAGGAATGTTCGCCAAGCATCTTTCGTCTCCTTGGCAAGAGACAGTTATTGGGGGCTGTTAGGGTAGTGTGGAAAAACACACCTGAATGGAACCGATATTTTGATGAAGGACAGCGCCTATACGAAAAAGGGGTAAAGAAGGCCCAAGAGCCAATCCCTTTCGCCAAGCCCATGGCCACATTCAAACTACACCAATTCAGCCTTGTTTGTGGTGATCTGATTGGCTTATATGCGCGGCGACATCGAAATTGGCTTCCTAAGAAACATCTTCCTGTACAGCCCATCGAGGTGGCTGCAGTGTTTGACTCAGATATTCATGGGGAGGCCAACCAGCGAGTCTGTAAGAACGTGTTTGCTCAAATAGAGGGCAGTTTGACTCAAACTCAAAAGTACCTGAGGCTCAGACCAAAGATCAAAGTTGACATTAAGACGGAACAAGAGGATCCGCTTCTCCTACTAGCTGACCATCTAGCAGGCTATCACTATTCACGACGAGCCTACGATTCTCAAAAGGAAGGGGAGTGGCAGGACCTTCTTGAGGCAGTCGAGCCTCTGGTCGGTAAATTGCCTCCAAATTGCTACCAGATTACTGAGGAACCATTTCGTGAAAGATATTTGCTTAGCTCAGCTACCTTCGACCGCATTCTTCCAAAGAAAGCGAAATGAAGGAATGCTAGGAGCCATTTCGCGGCGCGCGGCACAGGGGCAGGTGCCGTAACCGTTTCGGAAACCATCGTAAGTTGAGCCTGCCGGGAAGGTGACCGATAGATCCTGCTCCCAGCAAACATCGATCACCTTAAATACCTCGTCGTGTAGCAGGAGACTAAACTTGGCGAAGCGTTAAGAGGACAGGCTTGTAAGCGGCCTGTCCCCTTCTTATTTTTTATTGGGGTTGTGGATTTCCTTTGCGGGGTGGCAGAGCCCTGAGCGCAATTCGCCGGAGGAACGGGGCGCCCATCGAGACTGTGCCAGGAAGGAAAGCGGAAACTGACTGAGTCCGCGAAGGAATTTTCGAAGGATTCCGCCTGGCAAAGTCCGAATGGGCCGTTCCGGGAGGCGTTGGAGCGAAGGGCTCTGCCACCCCGCTCTATTTTGCCTTGGCCCCTATCTTTCCCATTGACTGCCCCCTCGTAACTTTGGGACCATAGCGCTGTGCACTTTACGTTGCTTGGCCCGATCACCCAGGTTGAAACGTTTGCAGCTGGGTCGGGAATACGGGAACTCGCGCGGCTTCGAAAGTTTTACGGCAAGGGTCGTTGGCGAAAGCGGAAGGGCGTTGCGAAGGTTCGGCTCCCCGATGGCTCCGCTCATCTCGTTGAGATTCACTGGTACGAGGCGACGGAGATCGGTCGAAAGGAATACAAGATTAAACGGTTCTTGTGAGGATCCGACGATGAAGAAACTCAAACGCGTTCCAGGACGATTCCTGATCTGTGTGGACAACAAAGACTATGCCGTTTCTCTGGAGAAACGGAAGATCTATCTTGCCCTTTCTGATACCGATGCCCTCAAACATGGTCAGGTCCGTGTCATCGACGAATCCGGCGAAGATTATCTCTATCCGAAAAGTCTCTTCCTGCCCATTACAGTTCCCCAATCTGTTCGGAAAGCCATTCTCGAAGCGGCATAGTGAGTTGAGCCTGCCGGGAAGCTGGTCGCTACATTCTCCTCCCACCAAACATCGATGTCCTTCGCGATGCACCGTTAGGTAACAGGATACTGAACTTGGCGAAGCGTTAAGGGGACAGGCTTGTAAGCGGCCTGTCACCTTTCTATTTTTCTCCTCGGCGTCTGGCGAGGTTGGGCATGGAGGTGCTTCTACACTTCCCTCTATGGCGGCCTGGTTTGCTCCCTAACTGCGCGCGTCCTTCTCACCCGCCCACCCACTGGCACGCCAGGACGTGCCATCAGCCCGGGCGAGGGCCTTCCGATTTTTCCCACTTTGCCCTAGGGGGAGTAGCCAGACTGTCCTTCACTGCGCGCATCGAGGGAGCACATTCTGATCGTGCGGCCTCGGCGAGCAAGAAGGATGGTCTGGCTGCTCCCCTCCCACCCTTCTGAGGCCGCGCGTTGCGCGAGCAAGGGGAGTAATCAGGCCGCCCGCCTCCGCTTCGTCTCCGAGTTCTCCCCTGGGGAGTTGACGCCCTCTGCAGAACGACGTAGCCTGTCGCTGGCCCTTGAACCACAGGAGGAGGAATCACTATGGGAATTCAACCGTTACAGGATTGGGCACTGATCGAACCGTCGGAGGCCAAGGAAAAGACCACCGGGGGGTTGTTCATTCCGGACACGGCCAAGGAAAAGCCTGTGGAAGGAAAGGTCCTGGCCGTGGGGAAGGGGCGCTGGGAAACGCCGGAAAAGAAGTCGGGTAGTAAAGCCAAAAAGAAAGAGGAAAAGGTCTTCAGGCCCACGGTCCTCAAACCGGGCGATCAGGTTCTCTACGAGAAATACGGAACGACCGAATTCGAGCTGGACGGTAAGGAACTCGTTCTCGTCCGCGAGTCCGATGTGCTGGGCTTGGTGGGGTAAATCGGGTCGTTTAGATTTTTACTTGATTGAGCACCCCATAAAAGGGTGCTGTTCTGGGGGAGGGGCTGTCCTGCCATGAGGGTATCGAGCGTTCGCCGGATGTCTTCTCTTGTGACTCTCGTCTGGTCCAACCAGGTGTCATTGATCCAGTCCCAGTAGGCCAGTTTCCTTTCCGGGCCACCTCATTGCTTAACAGCGCACTGCCGCTGGATAGAATCCGCAGCCATGGCGCGCCAACAAGGCGAGTGCCACGTCGCTCAATGCCTCTCTCACTGCATCTTCGGCTGGCGATCAGTTGACAGGGTTGCTGACTAGACAGTAGCCTGGAACCAGTTGTCGGTCCTCTTTTCACCTCGAAGGGCCATCGCATGACCGAGCCTGAGACTGCCAAGCCGGATGCCGACGAGCTTATTCGGAAGCTGCATGAGCGGCCACAGCTGCCCTTGGCCAAGTGGCTGCGAGTACCTGCGCACGTGCACTACAAAGCGTTTCGCATGATCGACCCGCCGGTGCAGCGGCCGGCGAGCCGTGACGAGTTCAGGTCTCTTCTGGAGGCCTTCAAGGTATCCGCGGACATGATGGCCATTCATGAGACGTTTGGCTATGGCGTGAAGGTGGAAGCGACCGGCGATCGGCTGATTCTGATCTGGCAAGCACACACGGAGTACTACAGTTATCATACCTGGCATATTCCCTCCGACCATGCTGGGGAGGTGACCTTTGGCCCGATGACCTTCCCGCAGTACCGGTCTCCGATCACTCCGATCGGTGCGGAAGTGTGCCGTTTGGATATCCTGCTGATGATCAAACCGTTGCCAGGAAGTGAGGCGTTGCGCCCTCAGCTTCCCGGCCCGGTCATGTATGGCAGCCGGATTCTCGATGAGGAGACTGCGTTGGTTACCAGCTTTACACCGGACGAGCATGGGCGCGAGCGTTATTGGGTCAGTGTAGGGTCTGGCAGGTCCAGCAGCTCTCATCTTCAAGACATCGTGGATGCCATTGTCCGGATCGAAACCTACTACCACTTGTTGCTCATGCAAAAGCCGTTGTTTTCGGCTGCGATCGATCAGGCTTACAAGTTCGAGCAGGTGCACTTGAAGCAGCGTGAAATCATCAGCGAACATATCGGCCACGCCGACTCCGTGACTCTACAGCGTTGGCTCAATGGGCTGACGCAAGACTGGTTAAAAACCACTCGGCTGTCCAGCAAGTTGCACTTCGAGCTGTCCGCCTCTGTTCCCTACGACAAGATTGTGCACCGGACGCTGGCATCACTTGACGAACAGACGCTCCCCCTCTACCGCCCGATGTCTGAGTATGTCCTCAGCGGGATCACCGGGGTGGCGGAGGGGAACCAACAACTCCTGAAGCGGATGGACACCCTTCGTAGCGGTTTTGAAGGGACGATCTCTATCATTCGCGCCCGCGTCGATCTCATGCTGCAATCCCAGAACCTGACGCTCTTGATCAGCGTCGACAAGACGACGAAGAGTCAGGCCATCCTCCAGTACACGGTCGAAGGATTGTCGGTTATCGTGATTGCCTACTATCTCAGCGGGCTCATGGCCTATATCTTCAAGGGTCTTCATGAGATGGGATGGCTGCGCAATGCGGATATTGCTGTCGCATTGTTCGTTCCGCTCTCGCTCTGTCTCGCATTGGGGATTACGATCATCGGACGAAAACTTCTCCACAAGAAATTTTCCGGCGAATCCACACCTCCGGCATCGCAGAAGCCTTAGGCCTAACCCGCATTATTCATGAGCGCTTCTACTGCAATCGCCTGCCTGTGGTTTTCCTCACGCAGACAGGCGGGCTCGCCGCTCGGCCGGTCAACATACTGTTTCAAGTATGCTTCTGCTAGGACTCCGTTGGCTGTTCAGGGCAATCGATGAGATAGCGAGGCCGCGCTGGCGGATCGGTGGCGATCTGTTGGGCGTGGCAGGGGGGAATATCTTCCTTCAGTCGCTTCAGGAGCCTCAGGACCTTCATGTTGTGCGGCGCCTCGCATACCCATAGATGGGTGCCGGACTCCAGTTCTTCGATGTGCCGTTGCACGCGAAACCCCGGATACTCCATGAAATACGCCGATAAGAATCCACCGATGG
>Ga0247727_10001524_pt1 | contig 54907 bp, 36 predicted proteins | sample WisWelCaveWW1625_FD_202498 | JGI IMG/M metagenome (GOLD analysis project Ga0247727, IMG submission 202498) | Biofilm microbial communities from Wishing Well Cave, Virginia, United States - WW16-25 | ecosystem: Environmental > Aquatic > Deep subsurface > Groundwater > Cave microbial mat | place... | reverse complement strand
TTTCAAACGGAATGCAGGGATGGGTCAAGACACCGCCGATCGCGTCAACCGCGGGGGCGGCTGGAACAACACCGCGATCAACGCCCGTTCGTCGAACCGGAACTTCAACGATCCGTCGAACCGCAACAACGAACTCGGTGTTCGTCCCGCGAAGGTGTCGCACTGCCTGATCGCGCGTCTCATTCACGCTCCATCGTGAAGGACTCGCGCGCCGTGCCCGTGATACCCAGATCCGTCTCTGGTGCCGGACCGCCGGCCGAACCGAGGTCGACTGCGCGGGTGTGGTAGGCCCTTGAGCGGAAAGCTCAACAGGTCGAAGCACCCGCCGGTTCGGTTCTCGTCGCAGGCCTGCCAGGATTGGTGGAAATCGGCGTGGGCATGAGAGAACCAGTCGCGCGTTCGATCAATCCTTTGGAGCCGGGCCCTGGTCGCCGTCGCCGAGCTCCGCGTGCAGCCGTGCAAGCACGCGCGAGCGGGCGATCCGGACCGCCCCCACGCTCATCCCGAGCTCTTCTGCGACGTCGCGAGTCGGCCGGCCCTCCAGCACGCTCAGTCGGAAGGCCTCAAAGGTCTTGCCCTGGAAATGAGGCCGAGTCCGATCGAGAGCGGCGTTCAAGAGCTGATGGAGACCACTCGCAGAAGCGCTCGGCTCCCAAGGCTCGTCCGGACGGACGGTCCTCTGGTCGGGGATCTGCTCGACTCTTCGCAGTGCGCTGCTGCCGCCGGCAGCGCGAAACTCATGCGCGGCGCGCCGCATCTGATCGACGATCTTGCTGCGGGTCACTGCAACCACCCAGCCCCGCAGCGTTCCGCCTTCCTTGCGCCGCACAAAGTTTCCCAGGGAGTGCGCGGCGCTCTTGAAGACCTCCTGGAACACGTCCTGAGCGTCCTCGGGACTCAAGGCGGCACCCCGGCACAGCGAGTAGACGTAGGGTGAGTAGAGGTCGACGAAGCGAACCCAGGCCTCGGAGTTCATGGCCTTGAGAGCCTCGAGCAGGCTCTGCGTGGTCGTTGAAGACCGCGACGGATCGGAACCGTGCGCCGAGATCACTGCGGGCTCTCCTGTGCAGCACGCCGGCGGCGGTGCACGCCGCCGCTGACCAGCGCCCCGGCGATCGTGACCAGCAGCGCCACGGCGATTCCTCCGGCGAACAGGAACATGGCGCGCAGACCCCGCTCGACTCCGCGCACGTCGTCGTCCAGTGGCCGGATGATCTCGAGCACGCCGCGCACGTCTCCCATCTTCCAGTCGCGACGGGTGCTGTCCGGGTGACTGTTGTGGCAGGCCACGCAGCTCTGGAGCATGACGCGCGCCGTCGCGTAGCGCAGGGCCGGCTGACCCTCGAAGTCATCGACGAAGCGGTAGAAGGCTTGCTGCGGATGCTCTTTCAGGAAGCCGAGGGCCTCGCGTGCGAACTCGTCCGGGGGATCCCGCTTGCGGGTTCGAAACGGGTATTCACTGTAGTGACGGCCGCGCATTCCCGACTCGCCCTCGCTGACGCGCTCGAGCAGGACGGTGAGCAGCGTCGCAGGCAACGGGATCGAGCCTTCGCGAACGGAATAGTCAGCGGTCGCTTCGACTCCGTGATGGCCGACACGGTCGACGACTTCGGTGCTGTACAAATCGTTGACCAGCTCGAGCAACTCGCTGTACTGCCGGGCCCCGGCCAGTGCAGAGCTCTGCACCAGCGAAACGGTGACCTGTGAAAGGTTCCAGAAGCCGACGCTCGACAGCACTGCGAGGCACAAGAGCAGGCCGGCCGCGAGCGGGTTGCGGCGGCACCAGAGCTTGAGTCGCTCGAACGCCGACGGGGGACGCGCCGTGATCGGCAGTCCGCCGTCAAAGCGCCGCAGATCCTCGGCGAGCTCGCTCGCCGTCGCGTAGCGGCGTCTTGGGTCCTTGGCGAGGGCCTTGAGACAGATCGTCTCCAGGGAGCGCGGCAGCGAAGGGACCAGCTTGCGCGGCGCCGGAGGTTCGTCCTCGATCACCCGCCGCAGCACTTCGTCCCGCCGCCCGCCTCCGAACGGCTTCTGTCCCGTGACCAGCTCGAACAGGACCACTCCGAGACTGAAGATGTCGCTGCGCGCGTCGGCGTGATGGCCTTCACCGCGCGCAAGCTCGGGGGACATGTAGGCCGGCGTGCCCAGGACCTCGCCCTCCTGGGTCAGAGTGGCCCCGGCGCCCTCGAAGCGCGCAAGCCCGAAGTCCATGACATGGGGGCGCCCGTCGCGATCGACCAGGAGGTTTGCCGGCTTGATGTCGCGGTGAACGACGCCGTGTGCATGTGAGTGGTGCAGAGCTTCCGCGACGGAAGCGACCAGCTGGGCCGCACGCTGGACGTCCGGGCTCCGAGCCCTCAGCAACGCCTCCAAGGTCTCGCCTTCGAGATACTCCTCGACCAGGTATACGACGCCGTCCTCGGTCTCGCCGGTCTCGAAAACAGTGACGATTCCAGGATGGCGGAGCTGAGCGACGCTGCGCGCCTCGCGCTCGAACCTCTGGCGCTCCGCCGCCGAGCTCAGGGCGGATGCGTGCTGCACTTTGATGGCGACGAAGCGGCCCAGTTTCCCGTCGATCGCCTTGAAGACCGACCCGAATGAGCCGCGGCCGAGCTCCTCCAGAATCTCGAAGCGACCCAGGGAATGGGGAAGGCTTCGAGGGCGCCGGGGGTCGCGACCTGCTTCAGGAAGCTCCTGCGCCCGTCGAGCGAGCTCGATCAGCTCTTCGGGAGGGGACGAAACGGAGTGCTTTGATGCGACCGCGGCGCGCAGCTCGTGCACGAATCCGTCGCCGCGGCTCTCGAGCACCGCCAGCCTTTCCGAACATCGGGAGCAATTCTCGACGTGGGTGGCGCAGTCCTCGATCGAGCCACTTTCGAGCCTTCCGGCAGCGAAGGCCTCGAGAGCACTCGCAGAGGGACAAAGAGGAGAAGTCATGACCGCGCAGCGAGCAAGAGTGCCTGACTGAAGGGTCCTCGTGGCGCAGGGATTCCGCGCCCATCACCGCCGGGCGCCCACTTCCTACGATTCTGCCCTCGGTTCGTTGCGCTGCAGGCCGGGGAGCCTGCTCAAGCCTGTCCGCTTCGCCGGCGCGCGCGCGCGATCCGGACGATGCCCAGGATCACGAGGACGACACCGACGCCCACGAGCGCAGGCCCGCTGCTCGTCCCGACAAGGGCGAGCTTTCCCGACAGTCCACCGACGATGAACACGATTCCCAGGATGATGTTGAACATCTTCAGCCTCCCGTGAGAGATTCTTGACTCATTCGTTCGAGTCCCCGGGACTCACCCGGCCTCAACGTCAACGACTGTGGAAGCATCCTTGCTCGAGTGATCGCCGTCCTCTGGCTGGCAGCCCATGGGTCGAACTCGTCGAGAGCCCACACGATTACGGAATCAGGAGCTGCTTGCCGGTGGTCTTGCGTCCCTCCAGGGCGCGGTGGGCCTCGGACGCTTCCTCCATTCGCCAGCGGTGCTCGATCCGCAGCTCGAGCTCGCCGCGCTCGATCCATGCGAACACTTCGCCCGAACGCTGCAGGAGCTCTTCCCGGTTTGCAGAGTAATGATGCAGGCCGGGCCGCGTCACGAACAATGATCCGGCCGCGAGCAGCTTGAGGTCGAACGGCGGCACGAGGCCGCTCGACTGTCCGTAAAGGACCAGCATGCCGCGGGGCTTGAGGCACTGGATGCTGTTCTCGACCGTGTCCTTGCCGACGGAGTCGTAGACGACGTCTGCGAGCGCGCCGCGGGTGATGTCACGGACCCTCGGGAGCCAGTCGTCGTCCGCGGTCACGACGACCTCATCGGCGCCCGCCTGGCGCGCGAGCTCGGCCTTGGCCTGCGTCGACACGAGGCCGATCACCTTCGCTCCGCGCATCTTCGCGACCTGCGTCAGCAGAAGCCCCACTCCTCCCGCGGCGGCGTGGACGACGGCCAGGTGCCCGCGTCCGAGCGCAAAGGTGCTGCAGGCGAGGTAGTGCGCCGTCATCCCTTGCAGCATCGCGGCCGCACCCTGATCGAAGCTGAGCGCTGGCGGCAGCGGCACGAGCTTCCATGCGGGAACCACGGCACATTCCGCGTAGCTGCACTGCTGCATCGCGTAGGCGACGCGGTCGCCGATTCTGACGTCGGTGACGGAATCGCCGACCTCGTCGACGACGCCGGCGGCCTCCATGCCGGGAACGAACGGCAGCTTGCCCGGGTACACGCCCGTGCGGTGATAGACGTCGATGAAGTTGACGCCGATCGCCTCGATCCGCACCCGCGCCTCACCCTTCCCCGGCGCCGGCACCGGCCGCTCGCAAACCTTCAGGACCTCCGGTCCGCCGAACGTCTGCACCATGATCGCCCGCATCAGCGAATCCTCGCAGAGACCGTGCCTTCCCTTTGGCCGAACGATTCCGCGGGTCACGACGCTCGCGAGTGCCCGCAGCAGGGGGTTAGCGAGTTCTCGAGCTTTTGTCGATAGTGAGTTTCCCGGGCCGGCGACGGAGGGCTGTCCGGGCTCCAATTCCTCCCCGGGCTATAGTTCTCTTCCCGATTCCCTGGCAGCTCGTGATTCCGTGACCCGGTGAGATTTCATTCGATGCTGATCGAGATCGTGGTGCTCGCGTCCGTGCTCGCCATCCCGGGCTTCTCCGGCGGCCCGGTCATCAGCGAGTTCATGGCGAGCAACAAGGAGACGATCGAGGACCAAGACGGCGACTCCTCCGACTGGATCGAGATCTACAACAACTCGGCCGCGGCGCTCGACCTCGGCGGCTGGTTCCTGACCGACGACGACAAGAACCTGTTCAAGTGGAGCTTCCCGGCTCCGACGCTGCTGGAGCCCGGTGGTTTTCTTCTGGTGTTCGCTTCCGAGAAGGATCGCCGCCTGCCGGGCGCCGAATTGCACACCAACTTCAAGCTCAAGGTGGAGGGTGAGTACCTCGCGCTGGTCTCTCCCTCGCGCACCATCGCCCACGAGTACCGGCCGCAGTTCCCGCCGCAGTACGAGGACCTGAGCTACGGACTGTCGTTCCAGGGGGGCGCCCTGACGTCGTCGGAGGCGTTCTTCGTGCTGACGACTCCCGGCTCGGCCAACGGCGAAGGGGGGCCCGCGGTCTTCCATCGGTCGCACCAGCCCAACGTCCCGACGCTGAACGACCCGGTCGTGGTGACCGCACTCGCCGCGCCGCCGCGCGGACGAACTCTGTTCGCGGTCGTTCTGCGCTATCGAGTCATGTACAACACCAGCGTGCGCGTCGACATGTTCGACGACGGCACGGGCGGCGACGCCACGGCCGGCGACGGCATCTTCACCGGCGTCATCCCCGCAGGAGCCGCCCAGCCCGGAGAGATGTTGCGCTGGCTGGTGCGCGCCAAGGACTCTCAAGGATTCGAGAACGCCGTTCCGCCGTATGCCGACCCGGTGGACTCCCCGCAGTACTTCGGCACCATGGTCGAGGATCCATCGGTCGTGTCGGCGCTGCCGGTCTATCACTGGTTCATCATCGATCCGAGCTACGCCAATCGCCCCGCCGGCGGCCGCGCGTCGCTGTTTTTCGGCGGACGCTTCTACGACAACATCTGGGTCCACCCGCGCGGCGGCTCGACGCAGGGCATGACCAAGAACCCGTACAAGTTCAACTTCAATTCTCACGACAAGTTCGAGTGGGACCCGAATGCTCCCAAGATCGACGAGGTCAACATCAACTCGACCTGGAGCGACAAGGCTTACATCCGCCAGAACCTGGCGTTCGAAACCTACGAGCTGGCCGAGGTCCACGGCAGCAGGAGCTTCCCGATCCGGCTCGAGCAGAACGGCGAGTTCTTCAGCGTCGCGATCTTCGTGGAGGAGAACGAGGAAGAGCTGCTCGAGCGCCTTTCGATGGACCCGGACGGGGCGCTCTACAAGATGTACAACCCCTGCAGCGGCACGGGCAGCACCGAGAAGAAGACTCGACAGTGGGAGGACAAGAGCGACCTCGCCGACCTCGTCGCCGGCATCCAGCAGAGCGGTGCCGCGCTCGACCAGTACCTGTTCGACAACCTCGACCTCCCGAAGACCATCAGCTACGTCGCCGCGACCAACCTGATCCACGACAACGACCACGTCGCCAAGAACTACTACCTTTACCGGGACAGCGACGGCGACCTCGAGTGGGAGCCTCTGCCCTGGGACAAGGACCTGACCTTCGGCCGTCACTGGGACAGCAGCAAGGGCCTCTACAGCGACGACATGTGGGCCGACGACGACCCGATGAGCCATCCGCTGTATGGCGACTACAACTATCTCATCGCCGCGCTGTTCCGCAGCGAGCGCACCCGGGTGATGTTCCTACGGCGCTTCCGTTCGCTGATGGACGAGTATCTGCAGCGCAAGAGCGTGCCGTACGACGAGCGCCACTTCGAGAGTCGGTGCGAGGAGCTGTACAACCTGATGCTTCCGGACGTCAACCTGGACGCGGCACGCTGGGGAGTGCCGAGCTGGGGCACTCCGATGGATTTCCGGGAGGCCCTGGACCAGTTGATCCTGTCGCATCTGCGGCCGCGGCGCACTCATCTGTTCCAGACGCATGTCCAGATGGGCACGCTGCCCGAGGAACAGGGTCACATGCACCTTTGCATCGGCGCGGTGGAGGCCGATCCCTCGAGCGCCAACCCCGCCGAGGAGTACGTCGAGATCACCAACCCGAACGACCTCGCAGTCGACGTCTCCGGGTGGACCCTGAGCGGCGGAGCGGCGCTGGGACTGTGCGGAGGAAGCGTCATCGCGCCGCACGATTCCGCGTACTTGAGTCCGGACGTTCGGGCATTCCGGTCGCGGGCGGCGTCACCGACCGGCGGCGAAGGCCGCCTGGTCCTTGGACCCTGGACCGGGACCCTCGAGAACGGCGAGCCGATCTTCCTTTCGGATCGCGACGGGACGTTGATCGCCTCGACTCGAGGTCTTGAGCTGACCGCAAACTCCTGGGTTGCGGGACAGGAGGCACGACTCCTGGTGATCGGCGCCGCCCCCGGCGACTCGATCGCTTTCCTGTTCTCGTACTACGGGCCCGGTCCCACCGACACGCCGCTCGGTCCTCTCGCGCTCACCTATCCCTTCTACTTGCTCGCGGTGCTCCCCGCCGACGCCGCAGGCGCGGCCGAGGTCGACTTCATCGTGCCCGCGCAAGCTGCCGGGATTCCTTTGTGGATCGACGCAATCGACCTCGAGACGCGCACGATCACCAATGGACTGGCCCTCGTCATTCAGTGACCGAAATGAGCTCAGGCCAATCCCTCCCGAGTCATCTGGTCGATGTCCTGACGCGACTCGGGGCGCGCGACCGTGCGTTGCGGGCCGCCTTTGAAGGGAGATCCCTCGTGGAGCCACCTCCTGACAAGTCCATGGCCCTGGCCGATGCCGCAGATGTTCTCCGAGAGCAGAAAACGCCGTACATGCTGGTCGGCGGTGTAGCGGTGGCCATCCACACGGGAATTCCGCGAGCGACTCTCGACATCGATCTCGCGATCCATTCGAAGGCTGACCGGGCCAGTCTCGTTCTGGCGTTTCAACGCGCCGGGTTCACCCTCAAGGGAACCCACGCGCATTCGATCAACCTGCGTCATCCGGGCGGCGAACCAGTGCAGCTTGCCTTCGAGGCCGGGTTCGACGAGGCGATCGGTCGGGCCACCTCTTTTCTGCTGGGCAAGGTCGACGTCCGGATCGTGCTCCGCGAGGACCTGATCAAGCTCAAGGAGCGGGCGGCCTCGGATCCCCTGCGGCGAAAGAGCAAGGCGCTGCGCGACCGGGCCGACCTCGAGATGCTCCGTGGCGACGTCGGCGACCCGGACGAGGGCTGGTGAGGCTCGGATCACTGGCTGTTTCGGGTCAGGGTTCGTCCCGGCCAGAGGTTATTCCCTTGAGGGGCGGACAGCGATTCCTTCAGCCATTATCATTCCTTCCCGCCCCCTACACGCCCCCCCTCACCGAGGAGCTCGCAGTTCCCTCGACCTCCATGGCCGTCGACAGCCACGCCCTGAGCTCTCGCTACGAATTCAAGTATCGCGTGGCGGAAGGTCTCTTGTCGGAGATCCGCGCCTTCCTGAAGCCATTCGTGCAACCCGACTCCTATGCACGACTGCATCCGGACAACAGATACTGCATCTCGACTCTCTATCTCGACAGCCCCGCGCTCGACCTCTACCGCAGCACGGCAAACGGTGAGCGCCACCGTTTCAAGCTGCGCATTCGCAGCTATTCGGAGCTGCCCTCCGACCCGGTCTATCTCGAAGTCAAGGAACGCATCGACCAGGTGATCCGCAAGGAACGCTGCAAGGTGCCGAGGTCCACGGCGGTCGAGTTTCTCAGGAACGGCTGTTCCGTCGGCTCCCGCGGTGATGCGACCACGTACGCCTCGTTCTCGCTCCTCGCGCGGCAGATCGGCGCCCGGCCGATCCTCTGGGTCAGGTACCAGCGCGAGGCCTATCAGGCGGCCGCCCCGGAACCTTTGAGGATCACTTTCGACACGGTGTTGCAGCATCGGATTCCGCCTCCCTTCCACCCCATCCTGGAATCGGGGCGCGACGGCTGGCAGGCGACTCCGTGCCAGGGCGCGATCGTCGAGATCAAGTTCACCGGGCGGTTTCCTTCCTTTGCCCTCGACCTCGTCCGCCAGATGAACCTGATTCGAACCTCGGTGCCCAAGTACCTGATGTGCGTCGAGTCCTCGTCGCTCCTCCAGACGAGAAGACATGCCGTCGTCCACCACCGCGCCCTCGAAGAACGACGTTCATGAATGACATTCAATCGTTCTTCGAATCTCTTGCCCGTGCCCCTTCCTCTGGGGACATGGACCTGTCCTCGATCGCGCTCACTCTCCTTTTGTCGTTCTTCCTCGGGCAGGCGATCGCCTGGGTGTACGTGTGGACCCACAGCAGCCTTTCGTACTCGCGCACGTTCACCCAGTCGCTGGTACTGCTCACGATGATCGTGTCCCTGGTGATCTTCGTGATCGGCGACCAGCTCGTCACGGCGTTCGGCCTGATCGGGGCCCTGGCGATCATCCGCTTCCGGAACGTCCTCAAGGACACGCGCGACACGGTGTTCGTGTTCTTCACGATCGTGGTCGGAATGGCCTCGGGAGCGGGGCGCCACCTCGCCGCGCTCCTGGGAGCCGCCGTCCTGCTGCTGACGACGGTCTACCTCTACTGGATGCGATTCGGGACGCGCGAGACCGTCGACGGTCATCTCACCTGCCGCGTCGACCGGAAGGCGAGCGAAGAGCAGGCGAACTGGCGCGCCGCGATCCTGCGCTTCTGCCGGGCGGTGCGCGAAGTCACCGTACACGTCAGCGGAGAGAGCCTGGAGTACGTCTACGAGATCCGCCTGCGGGACCGGGCACGCAGCGGGGAGATGATCGACGAGCTGCGCGCCGTCCCCGGCATCACCGACGTCGTGCTGGTGCTGCGCGACCCGAGGCTGGAGGTCTGACGGATGAGCCCGAGGAAGCCCGTCCGAGTTCCGCTCGGTTCCCGACTCGGCGACTTCGTCCGCGGACCCGTTCCACTGATTCTGTGGCTGCTGTCGGGATACGGTGTGTACCGTCTCCTCGAGATGCGCCACGGACTGACGATGCTCTCGGGGATCGCCCAGGGCGACGAGGCCAGAGTCACCGCTTTGCGTCCGGGCAAGCTGCACCAGATCACCGTCAGGCTCCATGACGAGGTTCGCCCGGGAGACGTGGTCGCGATCCTCGACGGCACGCTGCTCCAGGCCCGGCTGGAAACGATGCACTCGAGGGTCGCGGAGATCGAGGCGGAGCTGTTGTCGGAGCAGGAACGCATCGAACGGGAGAACGCCCTCGCGACGGTCCGGACGGCGGAGGACTTCACCCAGGGGATGCGGCGCTTTCTCGCGGAGGAGACCGACCTTGCGCTCCAGGTCCTCGAGATCAAGGTGGACCTCGAGAGCGATCGCCTGCAGGAGCAGCGCGTCGCCGCCGAGCTCGCCCGCGCCAGCCGATTGGCGGCCGAAGAGGTCGGAGTGGTTGCGGACGCCGAGGACCTCGACCTCGAGCACCAGCAAGTCCTGCGACGCATCGAGGAACGAGAGGCGTTGCTCGTCCGGGCAGAGCTGGAATCCGATTCGGCCGGGCACCGGCGAAAGAACTACGAGCAGAGCTCTCCCTCCCCGCTCGCTCAGGCCCCGCTGCTACTCAAAGCACTGAAGGCGCGAATCGACGTCGAACGTGCGCTGCTGGCCGAAGTCTCCGTGGAGCAGACCGAGCTCTTGCTGCGCGCGCCGCTCGAGGGCCGGGTTCAATCGCTGCTCGCCCTCGAGGGTGAGTGCGTCCTCGAAGGAACAGTGGTCGCCACGATCACGAAGATCCGGGCGGACCGGGTGGTCGCGTACCTGCCGGAGTTCAAGGATCCATCGTGCATCGAACCGCTGGAGGACGTGGCTGTCGCTCAGAGCTTCCTGCAGGGACAAAGCGGCTCCGGAAGGGTCGAGTCGCTGTCGCCGGGTCTGGTCGAGATTCCGTCCCGACTGTGGACCCAACCCAACCGGCCCGAGTATGGCCGCGCCGTGTGGATCTCATTTGACAAGAGCCTCGCCCTGCTCGCCGGGGAGCGAGTCGAGGTTTTCTTCCAGAACTGACTCGAGGAGGAAGGCTTTGATGAGTGCAATCCTGTGGACTGCGCTGGCGCTGCCCGCCGCAGGGGCGGCGCAGGACCCTGTGATCAGCGAGTTCATGGCGAGCAACCACCAGACGCTCGAGGATTCGGACGGCGATTCCTCGGACTGGATCGAGCTCCACAACCCGGCGGACTTCGAGATCGACCTCGGCGGGTATCACCTCACCGACGACGACGGCAAGTTGAAGAAGTGGTCCTTCCCGTCGCCGACGTCGATTCCTCCGCTCGGTTTTCTGATCGTGTTCGCCTCCGAGAAGGATCGAAAGAGCGGCGAGCTGCACACCAACTTCAAGCTCAAGGCGGAGGGGGAGTACCTCGCCCTGGTGGCTCCGGACCTGACGATCGTCCATCAGTACTCACCGCAGTACCCGCCGCAGTCGACCGACGTGTCCTACGGCCTGTCGTTCGAGAACGGCTCGGTGACGGGATTCGCCACTTTCTTCATGCAGCCGACTCCGGGCGCCATCAACGGCACCGGAGGTCCGGCGATCACCGAGCACGCCTTCCATCCCGCGCTGCCCAAGGACGGTGAACCCGTCACGGTCAGCGCCCGCGTGACTCTGGCTCCGGGACGAACGCTCTCGGCCGCGTTCCTTCGCTACCGCGTGATGTACAACAGCGGAATTCGCGTCGATCTGTACGACGACGGAATGTCCGGTGATTCGTACGCCGGCGACGGCGTGTTCACGGGCGTCATCCCCGGCGGAGTCGCGGCCCCCGGGCAGATGTTGCGCTGGCTGGTCAGGGCGATCGACGATCGTGCCGGCGAAGGCACCCTGCCGCCGTTCCTCCGACCCACGGACTCGCCACAGTACTTCGGCACGATCATCGAGGACCCCGGCATCGTGTCGGCACTGCCCGTGTTCCACTGGTTCGTGAAGTATCCGGACCAGGCCGACAAGCCCGCCGGCACCCGCTCCTCGCTCTACCACGCCGGACGCTTCTACGACAACCTCCTGGTCCACATCCGCGGCGGATCCTCGCAGGGATTCCGCAAGCATCCGTACAAGTTCGACTTCAACCACGGCGACAAGTTCCACTGGAGCCCGGTTGCGCCCCCGGTCGACGAGATCAATGTCAACTCGACCTACAGCGACAAGGCGTTCATTCGCCAGAACCTGTCCTTCGAGACCTACGAGATCGGCGGCGTGCGCGGCTCGAAGAGCTTCCCGCTGCGCCTCGAGCAGAACGGCGAGTTCTTCAGCGTCGCCATCTTCGTCGAGGAGCCGGAGGAGGAGCTGCTCGAGCGGCTCGGGGCGGACCCGGAGGGCGCGCTCTACAAGATGTACAACGAATGCACAAGCGCCAAGTCGGGGGTCGAGAAGAAGACTCGCGAATGGGAGGACCGCTCCGACCTCGAAGCTCTCGTCCAAGGGATCCAGGCAACCGGCGATGCGCTCGACCCGTTCCTGTTCGACCATCTCGACGTCCCCCGGGTGATCAGCTACATCGCGGTGACGACGCTCATCCACGACAACGACCACGTCGCGAAGAACTACTACCTTTACCGTGACAGCGACGGCGATCGGGAGTGGGAGTTCCTCCCCTGGGACAAGGACCTGACCTTCGGGCGCAACTTCACCGGAGGCGGCGGCGTGCTCAATGACACGATCTGGGCCGACGACGACCCGATGAGCCACCCACTGTTCGGCGATCGCGATCACCCCAAGGTCGACGGCCCCTGGAATCGACTGGTCGACGCCTGCCATCGCAGCCCGCGCCTGAGGCAGATGTACGTGCGACGGTTGCGTTCGCTGATGGATGGCCTGCTGCAGCGCAACTCGATTCCGGAGGATCAGCGGCACTTCGAACGCCGCTGCGAAGAGCTTTACTCCACGATGCTGCCCGACGCCGAGCTGGACGAGGCGAGGTGGGGCGTTCCCGACTGGGGCAATCCGCTCGACTTCCGTGCCGGCCTGGATCAGCTCGAGAACGCCTATCTGGTGGTCCGTCGCCCGCACCTGTTCCAGACTCACGTCGGGCAGGGCACGATTCCGCCGGCGCAGGTCAACGCGCACCTGAGCTTCGGAGCTCTCGAGCGCAATCCCGCCTCGGGTCGCCAGAACGAGGAGTACGTCGAAATCGTCAACGAAAACGACTTCGCCGTCGACGTGTCGGGTTGGAAGCTCGGCGGTTCCCTCGAGATGACGCTCGCCCAGGGCAGCGTGGTCGCGGCGCACGATTCGGCGTTCCTCAGTCCGGACGTCGTCGCGTTCCGCGCCCGCGCGGAATCGCCGACCGGCGGCGAGGGGCGCCTCGTCCTTCACCCCTATCAAGGCACTCTGCGGACCGGTCTCGCTGTCACCCTGAGCGACTCCGACGGCATCGTTCTGGCAACGACCGAGGGACCTTGGATGAGCGCGGCTCGATTCCGTGCGGGCGCGAGCGCCCGCGTCGCGGTCGCGGCCCTCCTGCCCGGCGAGTGCGTGGCGATGCTGCTTTCACTGACCGGCAACGGTCCGCTCGACACGCCGATCGGCCCGCTGTCGCTGTCCTGCCCGCTGTACGTTCTCGCCGTGATCCCCGCGGACTGGGCGGGAGTCGCCGAGGCGTCCATCACGGTTCCGGACGACGTGGGCGGCGTCCCGCTGTGGCTGCAGGGAATCGCCGTCGAGCACAAATGCCTGACCAACGGTCTCGAACTCATGATCGAGTGAGCAAGGAGAATCACCATGGTTCCGTCTCTCAACTTCGTTTCATCCGCACTCCTCTCGGCGAGCCTGTCCTATGGCGGCGGTGATGCCGGCTTCATCCTGAGCAACCCGCCGACCGTGGAGATCGGCCGCGAAGTGACCTTCACGATCACGATCCCGTTCAACGGCCTGGTCCTGTTCTTCGTCTCCCTGGGCGACGGTCCGACCAACTTTCCCTGGGGCACGATGTGCATCGACTATCCGCCGCTGTTCCAGTTCCCGCTGCTCTTGCCCGGGAACACGCCGATCCCGCTGTCGGCGAAAGTCCCGTGCGATGACAGCCTGATCGGCCTCGTCGTCTACCAGCAGTTCGTGTGCTTCAACACCAGCGACATCAAGCAGGACGGCATCTCCAACCAGACTTCGGTGCAGGTGCTCGCGCCGGGGGGTACCTCGGCCTACTACGCCGACTTCTCCAACATCGGCGGACTTCAGCTCAACGGAAGCGCGGCCAAGGTCGGCAACGTGGTCCGGCTTTCGTCCAACGTTCCGTCCCAGGCCGGCACCGTGTTCTACACGACCTCGCTGCCGATCGACGCCGACACCAGTTTCCGCACTCGCTTTCAGTTCCGCATCCACGGCACCAACAACGGCGCCGACGGGATGACGATCATGATCCAGGGCAACGATCCTTTCCAGGTCGGGGTCAACGGCTCGGGACTGGGCTACGGCGGCATCGGCAACAGCCTCGCCGTCGAGATCGACAACTGGGACAGCGGAATGCTCGACCCCAGCGATAATCATCTGGGCCTGCTGACCAACGGCGATTACTCCATGCATCAGGGCTTCTACAACTCGCCGTTCGACCTCGAGGACGCCAGCAGCCACGAGATCTGGGTCGAGTACTGTGGATGGACCGACGAGCTCTACGTGTTCCTCGCGCAGACCCCGGGCGGAGGCAAGCCCTCGACGCCGGTGATCAGCCGCACGATCGACCTTTACGCCCTCACGGGAGGCACCGCCTGGATCGGGCTTTCCGCTGCGACCGGCGCCGTCACCAACAACCACGACGTCGAGAACTGGGAGTTCGTGGTCTGGTAGCCCTCGAACCGGTGGGGCCTCGACGGCCGAAGATTCCCGGCCAGCGAGATGTCGTCGCCGCCAGCTAAAGACCAAGTGACCCGGAGATCGCTTCATGCCCCTCGTCCATGCCTTCGTGCTCAGCCTGTGTTCGTTCCAAGGATCGGCGCACGGCCCCGTTCATCCGGGGCGGCTGCTGGTCAAGCTGCGCGAGGGATCCTCCGCCGCCGAGGCGCTGCGTTTTCATGAGGCGTCCGGCGCAAAGGTGCTGCGCGACCTCCCGCAGATCCGCTGGCAGGTCCTCGAGGTCCCACAGGAAATGCTCGCCGAGATCCGGGAGAGCTATTCCCGCCACCCGCTGTTCGAACGTGCCGACCTCGACCGCTCCCGGCCGCTCGCCTACACTCCCAATGATCCGTACTGGCCGTACATGTGGCACATGACCAACATCAAGGCGGACCAGGCGTGGGACACCGACAAGGGCGGCTCGTCGGTGCAGGTCGCGATCATGGACACGGGCCTCGAGGTGACACACCCCGACCTTGTGGCGAACGTGTGGACCAACGCCGGCGAGATCGCCGGCAACGGGCTCGACGACGATGTCAACGGCTACGTCGACGATGTCAACGGCTACGACTTCGCCTACCTCGACTCCAACCCCGACGACGTGTACGGTCACGGGACGGCGTGCGCGGGCCTGGTCGCGGCCGTGCAGGACAATTCCATCGGCGTCACCGGAGTCGCGCCGCTCTGTCAGCTCGTCGGCGTCAAGGCGTCGATCGACAGCGGCTACTTCTACGACTCCGCCAACGTGCCGGCGCTGATCTACTGCGCGGACATGGGCTTCGAGGTCATCTCGATGAGCTTCTTCAGCGACTTCGTGACTCCCGCCGAGCGCGACGCCATCGATTACTGCTGGAAGAACGGAGTCGTGCCGGTGGCCGCCGCCGGCAATGCCACCAGCGTGCTGCCCTACTACCCGGGCGCGTACGAGAACGTGATCTCGGTGGCGGCCATCGACGGCTCCAACTTGAGAACCTGGTTCACCAACTTCGGGAGCTGGGTGGACGCCGCGGCGCCCGGACTCTCCCTCAGCACGACCACGATCTACGGCGGCTACACCACCGGATTCGCCGGGACGTCCGGCGCCTGCCCGCACGTGTCGGGACTCGCCGCGCTGCTGTTCTCCGCGGTTCCCGGATCGACGCCGTTTAAGGTTCGCCGCTCCCTCGAGGACACCGCCATTCCGGTCGTCGACGCGGCCGTGGGCGAGTACACCAACTACGGGAGGATCGATTGCAAGGCGGCGATCGACCGGCTCAAGGGCTCGACTTCCGGACCGAAGCCCGGGCGATTCCTGTTCGCGAGCCCGATCGCGGGCCTGGTCGACGTCGACGTCGGGACCCGCGGCCGGCGCGGGCAGCCTCCGATCCTGATCTACGGCGTCGGTCTGGAGAAGCAGAACGACGTCCGCATCCTGCGCAACGGCTTCAGCCAGCCCTTGCTTTCGCAGACTCGCAACTGGGTCAAGGTCGACCCGGCCCCACACTCGCGCAAGGCGCGTCTCCTGTCTTCGACGGCGTTGTTCGAAATCGAGGTCAATCAGCAGATCGTCGGCTCGTTCACCTGGGAGCAGGGCGACGGCCTGTGGTACGCGCCGAGCGACGTCGGCGCCACCTACGACGGCACGGTCGTCGGCGGCTTCGACGAGATCTACCGTCAGGACGGATCCGTCCTCGCGGCGACGCGGCGCAGCGACGGCCTGATTCACCTGCAGCTGGCGGTGCGCAAGATCCTGTGGAGCAACGTGCGCCGGATGGACATCGAGTTCGTGCGCTCGTACGAGAACTCGATCGGCGCGACCGAGTACGTCGACTTCTACGACTGGGACAGCTACAGCTATCCGTACGGAAGCTTCATCAACGTGTCGACGCGCGCCATCACGTCCGACGCCAGCGAGACCGTAGCAGTCTCGTTGACCGACAACCCGGGCAAGTTCATCGACGACGAAGGAACGATGTACATCCAGATCACGACCGCCTGGCCCCCCTCGGACGCACGCCTCCTTGCCGACAGCTTCCGCATCCGCGTCGAGTGAGAGCCCCGTCCGATCTCAACGGTCGCCTGCGAGCGCCGCCGGGCTCAATGGGCGAGCACCCTCCCGACCCAGTGCAGGAGCTCGTGCCGTCCAGCCCAGCACCGCATGAGTGCATCGCCGATGAACGGGGACACGCGCCACACGACCCACAACAGCCAGAGATAGAAGAAGATCACAACCGCGTTGAGCCGCAGCTTGCAGGTACGCAGGCTCCAGGTCCTCGGAACAAATGACTTGCAATACGGCGCGTACGCTTCCGCCAGCAGATCGATCAGGAACTGCGGATCCCTGAAGTAGCTCATGTGGCACAACACCGGCCGCCTCCAGCCCTTGGTGTGGCGATTGACGATGCGGGGCCTGGGCCCATCAACCCCCGGCTGGAACCGTTCCTCGAGGGGTCCGGAGACCGGGTCCAGGATGTAGAAGTAGTTCTTCCAGAACGGTCTCTCTCCCGCAGCCATCCACAGGTCGTGCTTGCCGCCGGGAAGGTACTCCACCGGCCAGGGTCGCAGCACGGGATTCGACGGCGGAGTGTGCTTGCGTCCTTCGTTGAACAGGATCCAGATCTTGTCGAGAGGCGAACCGATGGTCACGAACTGGCGCAGGCCCCGTTCGACGCGTTCGGCGTTGCGCGCAGCCTGCGGTGAACGGGCGCGACAGCGCAGGCACTGGTGCAACAGGTCGCTGATCACGTTGAAGCTGATCACCGAGCCCAGACTGTGCGCCACCCAGACGACCTCCTCGAAGCGGTGAGGTTCGCCCGCCACCTTCAGCTGCTGGTCGACAGAAAGCTCCTCCAGGTCCCAGTCGAGCCCGAGCAGCTCGAGGAACTTCTCGCCCACCCGGCGGTCGATGAAGTGCACGATCGCGCGCTCGGTGTCGTTCTCGGCGTCCAGATACAGGCGGGCGTCGCCCACGGTGCGCGTGATGCGCTTCCTGTAGCTCGATCGGATGCTGCCGATGAACACGAAGACCTGCAGCAGGAGGCCGAGGAAGAGATAGTGGAAACCGAACCGCAGGGAGCCGCGTCGGATCAGAGGCCATCCGCGGCGGCTCAGCCAGCGCGAGGTGAGGAGCAGATTCTTGAAGCGCCGGCGCCAGAGTTGCGTGAAGAAGCGCCGCTCTCGATCGGACTGGCGCTTGTAAAGCTCGGGATGGAAACGCTCGTAATTGTCGTAGTCGCCCCAGTAGCCGTCGTACACGAACGGCACCGGCAGGATCCACTGGTGGTCGGTGTCCTTTGCGCGCCAGTGGCGCGGTTCGATGTCATCGATCACCCGTTCGAGGTCATGGCGCAGATTGGTGGAAGTGTCGGTCAGGAGGTGTGCACCGACTCCGTGCACGACGTAGATCGCCCGCTTGCGGAAAGGGTTGGGTTGCACACTTGCGCCGTCCAGGATGTTGAATGGGATCAGGCTGAAGTTCCACTGGTAGCGCACCGGCTGCAGCGCCGCGGTTCTGGCGACTTCCTCGTATGCACGCGGACGATTCGACTTGTCGGGTACGGGTCCGAGCATCGACCCGCCCGCCGGTCTCGGAACCACCGGTTCCGGGTTTCCGGAGTCCGGACGCGGCTTCCTTGCGGACGGCTTTGTGACGCGGCGTCGATCGCCCTTGCCCCTGCGGTCCTGTTTCACTCAAGTCCACTCCCGGTCAGCGTCTGTCGCTCACGACCTTTTTCAGTACGGCTGCATAGTCAGACTTCCGGATCTCTGCCTTCTCGAGCAGACTTTGCTGCAGGAAGACGATCTCGCGAGGAGTCGGTGGTCGGGTCCTGAAGAAGTCGATCAGCTCGTCGCGAACGCTGTCGAACGGCGCCTTCTCGAGGGCGAGCACCTGAACGACGTAGTAGCCGGAGGCGGCCTCGATCGGCCCCAGGATCTGACCCGCAGCGACTCCCTCGGCGCTCACCGCGGCATCGATGTCGCCGTTGAAATGGTTGGCGCGGTAGCGGCGGATCTCTCCGCCGCGCTCGCGCAGGTCGTCGAACATCGAATCAAACCGAGGAAAGAGAAGCAGATCGGTTTCGACTATCAGGCTTGGCAGACTCGCGGGCTCGTCGCGGACCGTACCTGCCAGAGCCTCGGCCCGCTCCCGTGCCATGGTCGCGCGCGCCTCTGCCACTTCCTTGCTCAAGGACTCCGATTCCGCCACCGCGCCGAACCGACGGAAGAAAGCGACGCGCAGATGTCGGCGGATTCCCCCCGGAAACTCCTCGTCGTACAGCTTGCGGAGATCGGCATCGCCGGGAGACCTCTGGTGCAGCACGATCCGCCCGGCAAGCGTGGCAAGCTCCACCTTGGGACGCTGGATGAACAGCCTCGTGTCCTTGGTGAGGCCCGCGGACGCGAGCTCGGCCACGAACTTGCTCTCGTCGCCCGCAAACCGCATCAGCACCTGCCGGTGCCAGTCCTCCTCGAGCGCCCGGTCGATGTCCGCCGCAGCGATAGCGATTCCGAGCCTCGCCGCCTCCCGGCGCAGAACGACCAGTTTCAGGTACTCGTCGACGTAGCTCGCTCCGTGCGCGGTCACGAACCAGTCGACAAAGCCTTCCGCCGCGACCGGCTCTCCATCGATCCAGGCAAGAGGCGGATCCGCCGGATTCTCCGTCCCCCGATCCTCGACCTCAATCCATCCCGGGAGGAGCAGTCCGACGCACGCAAGTTTCCCAACGGTCGGAAGTTTCACGGGTCCCTCCTTTCACGCATGCGGTCACTTGCGCTTCGGGTCCTCGAACGGCCCTCGAAGACCAGCGGTCGAACCACCGCCTCGAGGATCGGACGGCGAGCCTCGCTCGGTCCCTACTGGGTGATGTCGCCGATGAAGAGCTGCGCGGCGCGAGTTGTCGAGAGGCCCAGGGGGGCGCCCGAGTCGAGGATCAAGGTCTGGATGAGAGGCGCAAAGCCCACGATCGACGGCTCGTTCTGCAGCGTGGGGGACAGAGTGAAGCTGCCGCCGCCGGGCGTGCCGCTTCCACCCATGACCAGCGGTCCGATCAGGATCCAGGGGAAGCCGATGAACAGGTCACAGCCCTTGAGCTGCGAGGTCGACCTGTAGAAGCCGACGACGAAGTAGAACGGTGCGCCGCCGATGCTGTTGCTGATCTTGACGTCGAGCTTGGTGCCGATCACCGGCTGGGTCACGTCGAGCACCGGAATCAGCCCGCCGCTGCCTGCGCATCCCGGCTCGAAATAGACGACCGACCCCACGTTGAATCCCAGCGTTCCGATAAAGGTCGACCAGCTGTTGACGTTGGTCGCGTACTCGCCGACGCCGAAGAAGCCTTTGTCCAGGACCGGGTCGACGCCGATCCCGAAGTAGTCGCCCCACCGGTAGCCGTTGTAGCCGGCGACTCCCGCCTTGAGCTGGCGCGGGGCTTCCATCGTCCCGGTCGGGTCGGTCAGGTGGCGGCGCGTGTACCAGATGCCCGGAAACTCCGTCGAGCCGCTGCGCGCGAACACCATGGCGACGTAATCAAGGGAGTCCCTCGCGACCGTGGGGAAGAATGCATGGAGCCCGGAGCCGAGGTCGACGTCCCCCTGCTGGATCAGCGACACGTTGCCGGAGGTCGGCCAGTTGTTGATGCCCAGCTCGTACCAGCGCGCGACACAGCGGGTGCCGCCGCCCGTGGCGTCCACGCCGTGCGCCGCGAACAGGTGCTTGTTGCGCAGGTCGGCGTTGATGATCCGTCCGTCCAGGGTCGAGATGTTGCTGCCGTTCTTGGTCGGGGCGTCCGGCGGCGGGTTCCAGTCGTCGACCGACTTGATCGTCGTGTTGAGGACCGGCGCGGTCGTCTGGCCGGTGATCGCCTGGACGCGCAGCTCGCCGGGGATGTTGTCCTCGTGGCCGACGAGAAAGGGCCCGGCCACGGTCGAGTGCACGTACGCACCCTGCATGGCGTAGGCGTTGGCGTCCCGCAAGTCGAACGTGGTCGCGATGCCGCCGTTCAGAATCGACGACTTGACGATCACACGGTACTTGGTCCCGCCGAAGAAAGCGCCGCCGAAGTCGAACAGGTTGCCGTTGACCGTGAAAGCATCGAGGTTGACCCCCAGGCCCGGGTAGTCCACCCAGTAGTTGACGCTGTTGATCGTCGTCTTGACGCTCTGGCGATACTTGTACCAGGTGCCGTTGGGGTCGCTGTCGTCGGAGATCGCGAAGTCGAGAAAGGCAGTATTGGTGTACAACTCGAGGGCGATGACGAAGAAGCGGTCGGTGTGATCGTCGTACAGACACTTGGGGTCGAACACGAAGTTGCCGGCGCCGACGTCCTCGAAGAACCCGGGATTGCCGGAGCTGTCGAGCGGCTTGCTGAACTGCAGGACCCCGGTCTTGGTGTAGAACGCGATCGAAGTGTTGACCACCTGGACGATGTTTGCCGGGCCGACGGCGAGGCTCGGGTCGGGAGGCGAGAACGGCGTCTGGCTCAGGCCGTTGAAACCTGCGTACATCTTGCGCGGCGGTCTCGACCGGTCCCCCTCCTTGGGCGGCAGCGTCACGATCGGAATGATCTTCGGATGTGGCTCATCCGGCAGCACTTCGATCTGCGGGTGCATGTCGTAGGTGCTGGAGATCACCGGAATCGCCGATCCGACGCTGTACTCGGTGATCGGCGGCAGGTCTCGATCGCCGGCCGCGACGGAGCCCGCGCCCGCCAGGAATGACAACGAGCAGAATCCAAGAACCCGGAGAGGCAGGAGCATGAGACCCTCGAGCGATGCTTTTTTGGGGGGAACCAGGAGTCCCGGTCTTCGAAACTGTACCTCGGGCCCAGTCCCCGGGGGGCACAGGCATGCCGGCAGGAATGCCTTTCCCGTGCCGGCCGATGCGCTGACGAGACGCAGGCTGCTAGACGGCGAGGCAGGACCTTCGGGCTCAGTTTTTTGGAGGAACCGGTTGTCTGGATAGGGTCTGCTGTATGGGGTCTGCATGGGGTCTGGATAGGGTCTAGATAGGGCTTGTGACCTTGAACTCGGTGGGAGCCCCGACTGACACCATTTCCCTGGGGAATCGTGCCTGCTTTCAACACGAAACCAAGGCACCCATCTTTCAACATCGAACCCAGGCATTTATCGGAGATAGCCCAGCTCTTCGAGCTGCGCCCGCGTTTCAGGGTCAACCTCCTCCAGCGAACCTGCCGGTCGGTCCCCGGCTTCGCCGTTTTCGGGTAGGCCGGCCCGAAGCTCTGCGCTCAGGGTCCAGAAGATCCAGGGCTCGCCGGAGGAACGGTCGATGGTCTCCTCTGCGTCCGAGCCGAGGTCGTACAGCTCCAGGTGACGCTGCTCGCCATCGGCGATCTCGATCAGCTTCCAGCTTCCGCAGCGAACCGACCGCATCCGCTTGCGGCCGGCAACCAGCTCGGCTGGCACTGGCCTGCCCGCCCATCCCGGCAGAGTCACACTGCGCCGAGTCGGTTCCGGCGCCTCCTCGCTCGCCAGATCGAGAATCGCCGGCATCACGTCGAGGAGTGACATCGGCGGGAGCCGGCGCGAGGCAGCCGGGATCACCCCCGGAAGGTGCATGATCAAAGGAACGCGCACGACCTCCTCGTAGAGAGTTCGACCATGGCGGACTCCGCCGTGCTCGAGGAACTCCTCGCCGTGGTCGGAGAGCACCACCACCAGCGTTCGGTCGGTCGGCAGGTCGTTCTCGAGGACCTCGAGGAGTCTTCCGAGATAGGCGTCCATGAACGCGACCTCGCCGTCGTACAGAGTCTTCCACTGAGACACTTCGGCGCGCGTGACCGGAGTCACTCCTTGGTGGATCCAGTGGGCGACCTCCTTGGAGCTGTCGAGGTTGTGGAGCGTCCCGCCTGCGATCGAGTCAAACGGCGGAGGCGGCTCGTACGGGGCGTGAGGGTCGATCGCGTGGGCGTACAGGAACACCGGCTTGCGACCCGCCTTGTCCAGGGCCGGCTTGAGAAACCGTTCGTACACGAAGTCGGCGCGCTGCTCGGGTCGCTTGAGCTTCAGGTATTCATTCTTGATCGCCTGCTGGTACAACTGCCCGAACGAGTCAAAGCCTCTTGCGAAGCCGAAATCCCTCGACACCTGCGCGTTCTCGACGACCGCCACGGTGTAGTACCCGCGGCTCTGCAGGACTTGTGGCAGGTAGTCGACGTCCGCGGCAAGCGAGTCCTCCACCCGCTGAATGCCGTGGATGCTCGGAGGAAGCGACGTCAGCAGCGAAGCCACGGAAGGCCTGGTCCACGAGCACGCGGAGAATGCGTTCTCGAAGATCAGACCGCGATCGGCGAGCCGCTGCATCACCGGAGTCCTTGGCGCGCTCTCGCTGTACGGCTCGACGCTGTCGGCGCGCAGCGAGTCGAACAGCAGGAGGACGACGTTCGGCGGTGATGCTGGAGGACGGATCGCCGGCTCATCCCCGACCGCGACCTCGAACAAGAGCTCGCGCCACAGAAGCTGCGCCCGGCAGGTCGACTCCTTCTCCTCCGGGCCGAGGAGAAGGCGCACGCATAACGGACCCGACGCCGGACCCACCGGGAAGTCGAGCTCGACATCGATCTCGCCTGCTTCGGAGATCTCGAGACGCGGCGCGGTCGTTCGCAGGATCGCTCCTGTTCCATCCAGGACCTGGAGGGTGAGCTTGGGCCGACCCTCCGAGCCCGGAACGAGGAGTCCGTGAGCCTTTCCGATCAGTCGGGCGTAGCCATCCACCCAGCCGTGAGTGGAGAGCACGCCGCCCGTGGTCTGCGCGATGCCATCGGCGACTCGTTGCACCCCGCCTTCGTCCAGAGAGTCCGTTTCCATGGAAAGCCCGCACAGACACACTCCCAGGATCCTCTGGTCGCCGTCGTGAACCAGCTCGTTGGGAACGACCCAGAAGCTCGGCAGGAGTGTCAGGCGATTGGGCCCGAGACGCTGCAGGCGGGCGGGGACCTTGGTGTCGATCCGCGTTTCTTCCTTGGCGACCGCAAAGCTCCCGATCGGAGAGCCGTTGAAGCGCAGCGCAACCTTGAGCAGAGGAAGCTCGGGAAGGTCCGGGGCGCGGAGCGAGAGGTGCAGAGCCAGCTCGCCGACGCGGGCAAGGACCAGATCGACGCTCGCACTCCCTCCTCCCGTCCAGGCCACCGCTCCGCCCTGACCCTCCTCGACTTCATTCCAGCCGTGTGTCAGTTTCGAACCCCACTGTGACGCGTCCCCCAGGCTGCGGGTCGTCGCCCCCGACTGCGACGGATTGAAGCGTGAGATCAGGTCGATGGTCCGAGTTCCCGACCCGGCACGCGCGACCCGAATCCTTGGTCTCTCGAAAAGCACCCAGAACACCACGACGGCGACGGCAAGGCCTGCAGCGATGATCCTGACGCGTTTCACCATTCGTCCCCTCATTCCTTGATCCTTCCCGACCCTGGTAAGGGGCGAAGGGGCCGTTTCTCACGGGTAGAACACCATCACCACTCGCTCTGCGGTTCACCCACTGAAAACCCGAAAGGACCCAAAGTTATAAAGAACGGATCGGATCGAGGCCCTTCCAGCTCTCCATGGTCACGATGAACTGTCCCGCACTCATCGGTCAGCACCTGCCTTCGCACTTGCCGGCCCTGGCGGCAGCGCTTGCCTTTTCACAATCGGCGGCGGAATCGACGTTTCTCGACGTGCGTGAGCGGCTCCTCGCGGGGACCTCGGTCGATGAGGCAGAGCTCCTCGAGCTTCTGGGCGATTCAAGCCTGTCTCCGATCCATTGGCTGGTGGTCACCAAGCTCGGCGAGACCGGCGTGCGGACTTCCGAGAGCATCGCGGCACTGGTGCGTTTGCTCGAGAGCTCGGACCCTGTTCTCGAGGAGCAGGCGGCGCTGGCCCTGGCGAAGGACTCGGCCGGCTTGTTCGATGCGCTGCCGTCGTTGGTGTCGATCGTCGCCGATGCGCTGTCGGTTCCCGCAGACCCGCGCTCCGCGCCCCCTCCAGGGAGCCCGGATGAACCTGCGCACGGAGCGTCGTCGCAGGTTTCCGCGAGTCGATCATGGATCGAGCGGCTGTGGTGCGATCTCGAGCCCGCGCACGTCAATTCCGCCGGCCGGGTCCAGCGCGCGATGCTGCGTTTCCACGAAGTGAACGGAAGACTGTGGGCGCAGGAATACAGGCTCGAGCGTCGCCGGGCGAAGGACGATCTCGAAGTCAGCTCGCGATTCTTCGAGCTCGAGGACGAGGGCGGCTCCTTCCGCGTGGTCGAAAGCGCCGCCGTCGAGCGCCCCGTCCTGCTGCCTCCGGTGTTCACGATCGAAGCTCCCCAGACTTTCCTCTACCTCAACGCCGCGCGCTTCGTCGACGAGAGCACTTGCGAGCTCTTCACCTCGGAGTGGACCCGCCCGGGAGAGCGAGAGACGCGGCACCGCTGGACGATGAGCTTCACCAAACCCCCTTCGAGCTCGGATTCGGGCGACTTCTCCGCCGTTCATCGGGTCGAACAGCTCGAGGCAGACCGTTCCTCCTCCGACGCGGACACTCATGAGCTGCGCGGGCAGTTCGCGAGGGTCGATCCGAATCCTTCGGGGTCGAGCGACCGCCGGATCACGTTGACTTTGACGCACGCCCAGGGCTCCGAGGTGCTGAAGGATCGCTGGGCGCAGCTCGAGCTCCTTCACTGCGGCCTCGCAATCGTGAAGGGCGATCCTGGGCCGACCATCCGTCTGCGATCGGAGAGCAAGCTTCCGTACGCCGCCGAGAACGCGCTGATCGCCCTTCACCGGATCTGCATCGACCAAGGCTGCATGCCGGAATTGCTCGACCTTTACAGGGAAGGCTCGGACCGCCATCGGATCGTGGTGGCTCAGGAGTGGCAGCTTCTCAAGGCGTTCGCCAGGGACGCCATTCCGCTCCTGCTCGAGCAGGTGCTGACCACCCGGCCCAGGGATCCTCTCGGGCAGATGGTGCGCGAATCCGCCGATCGAGCGCTCAATGCAATCGCCCAGTCCGACCCGAAAGCCATCGCGCTCGAGCTCAATCATCCAGAGGTCGAGACGGCGCGACACGTGGCACGACTGCTGCTGACCCTGGGCCCGTTCGCGGAGCCCGCCATCCCTTCGCTCCTCGAGGCGCTCTCCCATCCGGACCCGGCGGTTCGCACGCGCTGTCTGCAGACGATCGCGAGCATGGGACCTCAAGGGGCGGCCGCCGCCGAAGGGTTGATGGCGCGAGTGGCGGCCGATCCCGAGCTGCGCGCGGACGGTCTGCGCGCGCTGGCACACCTGGGAGAGGCAGCCATGAAAGCCGTGCCGCTCTTGATCGAGTTCATCGAGACGGCGCAGGGGCTGGACCGGGTGCGCGCTCTCGAGGCTCTGCTGCAGATCTCGCCGGAAGATGAGCGCATCGCTCCACTCAGTGCGCCGCTCCTCGAGGACGGCGACGCCGCCTGCGTCGAAGCGGCGTTGCGCATCCTCGAGAGCTGCGGGCCGAAAGCGGAGCCGTCCATTCCCGCGATCCTTCTCTGGGTGGAGCGGCCCGACTCCAGCGTGAGACCCGCCGCGCTGAGCGCGCTGCGCGCGGTGTGCAGCGAGGCGCTGGTCTGCGCGGACGCGGCGCGCGGCGCGCTCGCTCACACCGATGCCTGGACGCGGCTCGAGGCCTGCAAGATCCTGGTGCTGCACGCGCCCGAAGACGCGGCCGTCGTTCCCGCGCTGGTGACGCTGCTCAACGACTCCGACATCCGGATCCGCATGGATGCCGTCGAAGGGCTCGGAACCCTCGGGCCGCGCGCCCGCGCCGCCGTTCCCGAACTCGAGAGACTTCTTGAGCAGGACGTCCTTGCCGTGCAACGCAAGGCCAAGGGCGCCCTGTTCAAGATCACCGGCTCGTGAGGAGTGTCCGGCGGCCGATTCCGGTGCGGCGGGTCAGCGTGGCAGTCGAGTCGCCGCAGTGGCCGCCGGAAGACCGTGCGGAAGAGGCTCGGGGATGCGCGCGAACTCGGCCATCGCGCGGAACATCGGGTCAAAGTCGCGGTCAAGGTCGCCCATCAGGCAGTCGGTGACGTTGCTGCGCATCTGCGGGTACTTCTGGAAGAAGTCGGCGAAGCTGAACTCCGGATCGTAGAACGCGTACACCAGGCAACGCATCGCCTCGACATTCCGGCACAGCCGCCGGCCGTACTCCCGGAATCGCCCCGCCGAGACGTCGCCCTCGCGCAGCGCGGCGTCGACCGCGTCTGCGGCCATCACCCCCGAGTGAAGCGCGAGGAACACTCCCGACGAGAACACCGGGTCGAGGAAGGCAAACGCGTCGCCGACGAGCACCAGGCCGTCGGTCGCGCAGTGCTGGGAGCGGTAGCAGTAATCGCCGGTGACCTTGAATCCCTCGATGCGCCTTCCCGCCTGAAGGTGGGCCTTGATCCATGGCTGCAGCTCGACCTCCCGGTCGAAGATCGTCTCCGGGTCGCGGCTCTGCTTGTACAGGTAGCTCTTCTCCGCGACCACGCCGACGCTGACCAGGTCCTCGGGCAGCGGGATGTACCAGAACCAGCCTTTCTCCGGGACGTAGGCGATCGTCGTCGCGCCCTCGTCGATCCCCGGGTCACGCAGGGCGCCGCGGTAATAGGTCCAGATCGCCGCTTTGTGAAGGATCTCATCGGGCTTGCGCCAGTGGTACTTCGACTGCGAGAAGATGTCCCGGCCGCTGGCGTCGACGGTCACGCGCGCGCGCAGCTCGACCGGCGTTCCGCCGCGGTCGGCCGCAACCACTCCTCTCACGACGCCGTCCTCGACGATCAGATCGCGCGCCGCCGTCTCGGTCCGCAGCTCGACTCCCTTCTCGACCGCATTGTCGACCAGCATCCGGTCGAAGTCGGCGCGCACCACCTGCCAGGTGCGCGAGCTGTCGTGCGCGCTGTGCTCGAAGAAGTAGAACGGCTTGGAGCGCACGCCGTCGAGGCCGATGAACTGCACGCTGTACTTGCGCACCTGGAAGGACGCGGCGTCGAGCTTCTCGAGGAGCCCCAGGCGTTGCAGCGGGAACCAGCAGAACGGAATCAACGACTCGCCGATGTGATAACGGGGCAGCTTCTCCTTCTCGAGGACCAGGACGCGGCGGCCCTTCTCGGCGAGCATCGCCCCGGCGGCGGTGCCCGCGGGCCCTGCGCCGATCACGATCACGTCCCAGGATTCCCCGTGCCCACGGCTCATCGAGAGCGTCTCCAAAGGTCGAGCAACGTCGTGCGATTCTAGCCCGGATTATTCATGAACCTGAAGGATAGTGGGTCGCAACCCCTTGCCTCAATTCCGCTTGCGATGGTTTCTTGAGGTCTCAAACGGGATCGACAGTGTGTTCATGAATGAGCACACTGTTCATCCATGAACCGGGCTAGGTTTTTTTTTCAGAAGTGCCGCTTCGCGTCACCGACGGCCGCTCTGCGGCCGGGCTAGGCCGGGTCGGGTCCGCGCCCGGCGGGCACGATCGGCGGGAGGATCTCGACGGCGCGCGCAAGATTCCGGCCTTCGAGGTCCAGCAGGACGTTGAATCGTCCGAAGAGTCCCGTTTCACGGGGGCCCAGCGCCTTGCCGACGACGCCGCTCGCCTGACAGCGGAAGTACGCCTGCGGCTGGCAGACGTGCGCGATGCTGCGCTTTTGAAGGATCGCCCCGAGCGGCAGCCAGCACTGAAGGACCTCCTCCTTCGCGGGAGCCTCGAACCGATCGAGGTGAATCTCGATCGCGCCGAGCTCGACCGGCCGGTCGGAGCCGTCGATGCACAGCAAGACCGTTCGATGCAGGGTGTCGCCGCGCCGCCGGCGGTGCAGCACCCGAAGATGCACTGCGCTCTCGAAGAACGCCTCCAGAGTCGGCGTCATGTCGCTCGCATGCACCAGCAGGGAGCGGTACGGCTCCGGAAGATCCTCCGCCCGCAGGATCTCGAAGTGGCCGACCTCGAGGCCGTCGCGGTCCTTGGACGGATCGACCAGTTCGAGAATCGTCTGAAGCATTGCATTCAAGTCTCGGGCCCCACCGTCGGCGATCGCACCCGAACGATACGTCGACGATTCGTTCGGGTTGGGATCCAGGCGCGCGCGCTCCTCGACGATCCTTCTCGTCCCTGGATCGCCCCGGCCACCGCTTGGATCGTCCCGGTCAGCCAGCGACCTTGACCCAGCGTCGCGCCTTTAGCTCGAAACGCGGCAACGTCTGCGGAGGCACGACTCTCACCGGAATGCGCAGGCTGAAGGCGCGCCGGAAGGCGGCCTCGAGCTCTTGAGCCAGCGCCTGATCGGGCCGCGAGCCGTCGGACTCGATGTCCACGTTGACCTCCGTCATCGCGGTTTTTTCGGAGATCTCCACCCGGTACTCGACGACGCCCGGAATCGAGCGCACGACCTCGTCGACCGCGCTCGGGAACAGGTTCACTCCGCGCACCACCACCATGTCGTCGGCGCGCGCCAGGATCCCGCCCTGAAGCATCAGGGTCGTGCGACCGCATGCGCAGCGCGCGCGCGCCAGCGAGTGCACCCGATCGCCGGTTCGGTATCTCAGCACCGGCTGACCGGCACGGCAAAGAGGCGTCAGGACCAGCTCGCCGTGCGCCTCGCGCGCAAGGTCGAGCGAGGCCTGCGTCCGTGGATCGATCACCTCCACGAGGAATCGCTCATCGAGCACATGCACCGCATCGTCGCGCGCGGTGCACTGGAACGTCACCGGCCCCACCTCGGTCATCCCGTAGTGGTCGAACACACGGGCGCCCTGCCACAGGGACTCGATCCGCGCACGCACCGCGGGGACCGAGCCTCCGGTCTCGCCCGCGACGATGATCCGTCGCACCGGACTCTGCACCGGATCAAGGCCCGATGACCCGACCGTCTCACCCAGACGAAGCGCGTAGGTCGGCGTGCAGCACAGGGTCGTCACCTGGAAATCGAAGATCGCGTTCACCCTCGAGCGCGAATCCATCCCGCCCGCGGCCACCGGCGCACAGCCCAGCCTCTGTGCAGCATCGAACCCGACCCAGAACCCCAGGAACGGCCCGAACGAGAACGCAAACAGCACGCGCTCGCCCGCCGCCACCTCCGCGGCGCGCAGGACCAGGGTCCAGCTCTCGACCATCCACTGCCAGCTCTCCTCGGTGTCCAGCCAGCGCAGAGGCGAGCCGGTCGTCGAGCTCGTTTGATGGATCCTGCGAAACTGCTCGAGGGGAAGGCTGAAATTGGTGCCGAAGGGTGGATGCCGCCGCTGGTCTTCCGAGAGCTCGGACTTGAGTGTCAGAGGAAAACGCGCCGCGAACTCCTCCAGGCTCGAGGGCACTGCGGCGCAGCCCGCCTTCTCGAGGCGCGCGCGCTGGAACGGATTCTGATCGAGGGCGCCGGCGACCAGACTCTGAAGCTGCGCCAGGCGATCGAGCCTGCTCTTTCTGGTGCGCGCCCTGGCCATCCCGGTCGCGAAACCTCCTCATGCCAGTCCGGCCCGTCTTTCGGCCGGGCCCTTGGCCGCCGGCCAACGTGCCCTCGGCCTTGGGCCCGCCCGATCGCTCGCTACGTTCTCTGAAAACAATCCTCTACTTCTTCGACGCACTCTCCTCCAGCGCGAAGAGCTGCCGCCGGCCGCGAATGAACAGAGTTCCCTCGGACAGGGCGGGCGTCGCCATGCATTCTTCCTTCATTTCGTTCATCGCCAGCCTCTCGAACTCGGGCCCGGCCCGGACGACGAAGATCTCCCCCACCTCGCTGGTGAAGTACAGCTTTCCATCTCCGGCGACGCCGGACGCCGTGAACCCCGACTGCCCCTTCCCCAGGCGCTCGCGGTAGATCTCCTTTCCCGTCTTCGCCTCGAGGCAGGACAGGATCCCGGCGTCGTTGCAGCAGTACAGGTGCTCGCCGACGACGAGCGGAGTCTGCATGTAGTTGCCGCGGTTGGGATTGAACCACGCCATCTGGTTCCCGTCCGAGGTCTTCTTCAGATCGCCCCTGGCGTCGGACCGGATGGCGCAGATCGGCGCGGGCTTAAGATGCCCATTGGTGATGAAGATCAGGTCGTGCGCCACGACCGGGGTCGGCACCGGGATGTCGCCGCCGTCATTGAGCTTCCAGATCTCCTTGCCCGTCGCCAGCTCGTAGCCGCCGATGTGACGGTAGCCGTTGACCAGGATCTGGGCGCCTTCCTTGGCGCTCAAGATCGTCGGACTGCTCCAGGTCGGAACCTCGTCGCGAGCGACCTTCCACTTCTCCTCACCGGTGTGCACGTCGTAGGCGGCGAGAAACGAGCCCTTCTGCACGTCCGCCTGGATGATCAGCACTCCTTCGTGGATCACCGGCGAGGTCGCGAACCCCCACTGCGCGTCGGGCACATGGTAGTAGCCCGAGTCCAATACTCCGAGGTCCTTCTTCCACAGGAGGATCCCGTCCAGGTCATAGCAATACAGGCCTTCCGAGGCGAACATCGCGACGACGTGCTCGCCGTCGGTCGCGGGCGTCGAGGCGTGATGGCTTCCCTTGGGGTGGCGCTTGATCTTGGGAGTCGCGCTGCACGCGGTCTCCTCCCAGAGAATGTCGCCGCTGCTCCTCTCGAGGCAGTAGACGTTGAACTGATGCTCGCCCTCGTCATCGACCGGGTCGATGTTTCCGTACAGACCGACCTTGAGCTCGGCGTCCGAGACGCTGACGGCGCTGGTGACGAAGACGAGGTCATTCCAGACGATCGGACACGAGTGGCAAAGCCCCGGGATCTCCGTGCTCCAGCGCACGTTCGTGCCGGCTTCGACGTCCCACTCAACCGGCAGTGGATAGCCGTCGGCGACTCCGCCGGCCGCAGGGCCGCGGAACTGCGGCCAGCACTGGCGCGGTCTCTTGTCGTTCGCCGCCGTCTTCTCTTCCTCTTCTACCCGGAAGCAGAACTGGCGCCCAGGATCCCCCGTCAGTGTCGGTTCCGAGCTCCGCAGATCGACTGCATGGTCCCGCGTCGCGCCCGCTTCGCCGGCAGAGGACGAAGTCGACTCGGCCTGGGCTGCGCCGCCGTCCGTTTTCGTCGGCGGTGGGGAGCCCCCCTTCCCCGGCTCGTCCTCCTTCTTGATTTCCTTGTCCGTCGCCGTGCCCTGCGGCGGCCGCACGATCTTGCCGAACATCTGGCCGCCGTGGTCGTCCGCCCACCAGGTTCCCGCGTAGCGCCCGCGGTAGAACAGGACGCGCGCGGTGTACTTTCCAAGCCCCGGGATCGTGAAATCGGTCAGAGTCACGACCGGCGTGTCGCCGGCCCAGCGGATCTCGAGTGGAATCGGAACCGTCACGTCGCGATCGCCATAACGGATGCGCGCCTCGAACTTCCAGTAGTCTCCGTGCAGGTACTGGACCTGCTTCAGCGAGTACCGATCGGCGTGGAGCTTCTGCTCTTCCGCCCCATCGACGGTGAACGAGCCCAAAAGCTCGGCTCCGCTCATCTCCTTCTCGAAGTCGCGGATCCGTTTTTCCATCGCCGGATCCAGGGCCGGCGACTCCTCCTTCGACTCTTCCTGGATCCGTCCCGCCGCGCCGACATCGAGCGAGACTAGAACCAGAAAACCCAGCAGCATCACGATCTCCGTACGCATGACTTGCTCCACTTCCGGCAATCCGCCGATCCGACGGTTCGCAACTCGCCATCCTCGTTGGAGCGGCGTAGAGCTGCCATTGTCACGGCGGCGTGAACATAACCGACTGCACGCCGTTCCAGCGCGCCCCTCCCGCACCTGTCCGCGCCGGATCTCCCGGCGGCCTGCTCGACGGACTCACTGACCGCGAAGGGAGGACAGGACCGCTCCGCGCAGAGACAGGCGGGTGGCGATCCACAGCCACACGGTGCCGCTCGCGAGGATCAGCCCTGGCCAGAACAGAATTCTCGAGATGGATCGACCCGCATCGTCCACGAGCAACAGGGGAAGGGTGGCGACGGCTCCTGCAAGCAAGGCGACGATGACTCCAGCCGAAAGCAGAAACCCATGCTCGAGCGACACCAGGAGCCGCACTCTCCGGCGCTCGAAGCCGACGGCGACGAACGTCGCGAGCTCCGCGCGCCGCTCGAGCACATTGCGCATCAACACCATGGCGAGGCCCGCGCTGCCAAGGAGAAGGCCGAGCCCCCCGAGCATCTGGAAGATCGACAGGTAGGTGTTCTGCACGGTGTTGAACTCCATCAACCGGACGCGAGCTTCCGTCACCGTTGCGCCGAAATCGAGCAGGGCGCGCCGCAGCTCCTGGGCGACCGCTTCCACTCGATCCGCAGGCACATCGACAAGCAGCATCCGATGGCCGCCCTCCGAGGGAAAGAGCCTCTCGAAGACGGATTCCTCGACGAGGAGGCTCCCTTGCAGGATCGAGCCCTGCAGCATCCCGACGATGCGCACTTCGAAAGGAAGCCCCTGCTCATCCCGGTAGCCGATCCGATCGCCCACCTTCTTGTGCAGCGACCAGACGATGCTCGCCTCGTCGCCGATCGCCGGCACCACAGCGGAGTCATCCTCCGTCGCGAGAAGTCTCCAGGGCGAGTCTCGGCCTGCGAAGGAGTCGACGAACCGGAACGAGCCGCGCTCTTTCAATGACCTTGCTCGAACGCCGAGCAGCCGCGGCCTCTGTGACTGCTCAAGGTTCAGGCAGCTCGCATCGTCTCCATCCCGTACCCGCAGCGGCACGATGTCGACACCCTGAAGCAGCGCGGCATCGATTCCGTAGGCTTCTTTCCCCACGCCGCCGCGCAGATCGTGAAGCAGCGGCAGCGCCGACTCGACGATCAGGCTGAAGCCCCCGGTGCCCGAGCTTCGCTCCGCGGCATCGCGCGGCGGCCCCAGGCGGTACCCGGACACCGAGAGGACCAGAAAGCAAGCCGTCGACAGCAGTACGACGGTGGCGAGACTTCGTCCGGGCCGACGGATCACGTTTAAGAGCGCGAAGGACTCCCATCGAATCGAGGACGGCGGGCGCCTCGGGCGATGCATCCATGAATCCAGCAGCAGGATCAAGCCGATCAGAACCAGCGTCGCCGCGATGAAGAACGTGGCCGCCGCGTCGGTCCCCTTGCCTCCGTCCGCACGCGCGACAACCAGCGCGGCCAGCGCGAAGGACAGGACCGCAAGCAACGCCCGGACTCGCCACACGGAGGATCGTGCCGGTCCTGCAGACACTTCCAGTTCCCGGCCGGCGAGCGCCGGCGCCACTTCCCGGCGCGCGCAACGGCGGACTGCGAGGAACAAGGACAGGGCCGCGATCAGCCACGAGCCGATCATCCCGACCAGCACCACGTCCCCATCGAAATGGAACCGGATCGCAAAGGACCCGACGGCGTCCTTCCACAGGGTCGAAAGACCGTGGATCACCGCTCGCGTGAACAGGCATCCCAGCACTGCGCCCGGAACGACGGCCGCCAGAGCGAGCAACGCACCCTCACCCAGGAACAGTCCCAGGATTCGCCGCGGCCGGAAGCCGAGCGCGAGCAGTGTCGCGATCTCTCCCGAGCGCTGCTCCACGCTCAGTCGGAACATCAGCGCCGTCAGCAGGAACGCGGCCACCTCGAGGAACAGGCTGAGGCCGAGGAACAACCCGCCGAAGTCGGTGCTCGCCTGACCCGAGCCGAGGGCCGAGGTGCGCACGTCCTCGAAGAACAGGCCGAAGCTCCCCGGCGAGAGCGATTCTCGAAGCGCCTGCAGATTCGCGCCCGCCTGGGACGTCTGCATTCGAGCTGCGGTGAGGTCGCCGAAGCGGTTCGCCCAAAGGTGCATCGCGGAGGCCAGGGACACGAACGCCTTGGGCGTGCCGTGATGGTCGTCCCAGTACTTCTCGTCCTGATCGCGGATCTTCTTCAGGTCGATCGGGATGCCCGGCTCCCAGTCCTTGCAGTTCTTGCTGTCGGCGATCCCCGGAAAGTCCGGCATCAGTCCGGAGTCGGCGGCAAGACCGGAGATCGGAATGACCGCTCTCACCTGGAACGACGCGGAACGCTCGAGAAGACGGCGCCCGCTGTCCTGCACGAAATAGAACAGCTCCACCCAGTCCCCCGGGCCGATCCCGAGGTCCTTTGCCAACCATTGATTGACGACGATCTCGTCGTCCCGCAGGTCGTCGGGCACGACGGCGGTCACGGCGAGGGCGGCGGCGCGGGTCTCCTCGTTCGAGCGATCCGCCGGGCCCGCGATTCCACAGACCATCGAGTAAGGAGTGGACCGCTCACCGGCGGTGATCCGATTGACGAAGTAGGTCAGGATCCGGGTCGCGGCGTACTCGGATCGGGCCAGCTCCGCGCACACCACCGAATCGATGAAGACGCGCGAGCTGAGCAGCTCGACCGCGCCGCCGTGCTCGCGACTGAAGAGCTCGCCATCCTCGAGCTTGAACGACCGCTGCAAGGCATCGTTGAGCCCGGCGACGCGACTGTTCGAGCCCTCGCCCTCATCGGCGAGCAGAAGGTTTGCGCGTCCAGGGATCCCGAGCTTTTGTTGCAGCCAGTCGAGCGCGAAGAACGCGTTCATCGGCGGCAGCGCGCTCGCCTCGAGGCCGAAGCTGCCGAGCTGCCCGTTCCCGAGCACACCTTTGACCCGGCAGCGCACGGGAACCGAGATCTCTTCGGTTGTCGACAGCACCATGTCGCGCGGCAGCATGCTGGGCTGCTCGATGCGCAGCAGGATCTCGTCGCCTTCTTCCGCGGCGAGCTCGCGCGCGAGCGCCTCGCTCAAGAGAACTTCCCCGCCCTCCAAGGTCGGGTTGAACGGACCGGGCGCGAGCGCGATGAAGCGTGCATCCACGCCGAGGACCCGCACGTTCGGCGAGCGGCGGAGCGTCTTTGGATGCGCGGCGACTCCGCGGACCTGAAGCGCCGGCGCGAGCCGATCGCCGGGGAGTGCCGCCTCGAGCTCCCGGGCAAGGTCGGCGCGGAACAAGCGGTCGTTCGAGGACAGCGCGGCTCCCACCCTGCCGATTCGCGCCAGTGCCCGTTGCCACAGGCTGTAGCTCACCGAGCTGCCGACGAGCAGGCCGCCGACCAGAACCGCACAGCCCACCGCCGCGCCCCCGGCGACGCAAAGATGCGTCCGCCAGTAGTGGACGGCGCCGCGCACGATCAGGAGCGCGTGGTTCACGGCCGCCCTTCGCGCGGATGGAGCATGCCGTGGCGGAGCTCGAGCACGCGCTTCATGCCTCGGGCGAGGGATTCCGAGTGCGTGACGACGACCATCGTCACGGACTCCTCGCGGTTCAGGCGCTGGAGAAGCTCCGCAAGCGCGGAGGCGCCCTCCTGGTCGAGCGAGCCGGTCGGCTCGTCGGCGAGCAGGACAAGAGGCTTCTGCATCAGCGCGCGCGCGACCGCGACTCGCTGACACTCACCTCCGGAGAGCTGCGCCGGCGGGTGATCGACGCGATCGGAAAGACCGACGACGTCGAGGAGGTGGCGCGCGCGCGCGACTTCCTCGGCGGAGGCGCGCGCGCGAAAGGCAAGCACCGGCACCAGCACGTTCTCCAGCGCCGTGCACTGCGGCAGCAGATGATGCGACTGGAACACGATGCCGATCCTTCGATTGCGCAGCTCGGCGAGCTCGCGCTCGTTCATCTGGGACAGGTCCGCGCCTTGAATCCTCACCGAACCACCGGTCGGGGAGAGCAGCGCTCCGATCAGATGCAGGAGAGTGCTCTTTCCCGAGCCGGAGGGACCGACGATGGCCACGGACTCGCCGGCCAGGACCTTGAGGTGAACGCCGCGCAGCACCTCCACGCTCAAGGGCCCGGCAAAGCGCACGTGAACGTCGGTCAGCTCCACGAGCACAGGCGCGTGATTCACCGGGTTCTCCGCCAAACTTGTTTTCGCCGCGATCAGGGCTGCTCAGCTCTCGTCGCCGGGTTCGCGGAAGGCGGCGCGGGCTTGTACAGCGTGACCAGCGTGCCGCCGAGGGCCGCGAGCACGATTCCCGCGTAGAACTGCCAGGCGAGGGTCTTGATGCCTCCATGCGGCGGGTGCAGAGTGAGCGAGACCAGGGCGTTGACGATCGGAGCGCCGGCGAACACGATCGACATCACGACCGCGGGAGGCCCCTTGGCCCCGAACGCGAGCAGAACGCCGAACGCGCCGACGGCGCCGGCCGCGCCGGCGATCAACGACCAGAAGACTCCTTTTCCGGTCATCGACCAGCCGCCTCCTCCGAAGGCGATCATCAGCGCAGGCGCCAGCACGGCGATCAAAACGTAGGCGATGCCCACCCACAGGAACGCCTTGTACCGGCCGCTCGCGGGATCACCCATCCCCATCTGACCGGTGTGCAGCAGGACTCCGTACAGACCCCAGCACAGAACCGTGAGGAATGCATAGACCATCCAGGTGCTGCCCGAAGACGCGGAAGCGGAAGACATGAACCACCCTTTTGAACCAGGACCGGCCGACCCCGTGCATGACGGCCGGCGGATCATAGAAAACCCCCGGGATGCGGATGTGCGGTCTTGCGCTCTCCAGCCGGAGAAACCCGCCTCAGCTCGCGATCGGCGCTACTTCGATCGCCCGATCGATGTCGGAGGGGATCTGCACGGCGCGCATTTTCTCCTCCCCGTGCTTCTTGCGGACGCACACGACCTTGAGGCGGCCACGCGCGACCTCGTGGAGCAGACCCGAGCCGGCCGGCTCCTCCTTGCGGAAGATGAACGCATAGGACAGGGACTTCGCGGTTTTCTCGGTCACGAGCAGCTCGATGTCGAGGACGTTCGCGTAGCTCAGCGGCTTCGAGTAATCGCATTCCGCGTGCACCCGCGCCCAGCCGAGCATTCCTTCGTCATCGTGCCGGTGCAGAAGGAAACCGAGCGAGCGGAAGAATTCGTGCTCGATCGCCTCCATGTACCGGAAGAAGTGAGAAAAGTGCACGATGCCGGCCATGTCGGTGTCGGCGAATTCGATCGTGCGCCGGGCATGGAATCGACACGCCACCCTTGTCTCCCGCCGTCATTCCCGCGAAAGCGGGAATCCAGTTTCATGGACGGTGCGCGGCACCCTCCGGCCGCTACGCGTCCCGGCTCGCCCTTCGGACGAGCCCCTTCATCGCAAGTAAGAACTTACCAGCCAGCAGGCGAGCGCCGCGAACAACAGGAGGAGCAGGCGGAGGAACGACCGGGGCGCCATCGCCGTCGCGTCTCCCACGCTTATTGCGCCGCTGTCGGATCCGCCCGGGGGCTCTCATCCAGGAAACCGCCGACCTCTCTCGCCACGAGCTGCACGGCGGGATGCTTCAGGATGCGGGTGTGCGATCCGTCGACGACAAGGTGGCGTTCGAGTCCCAGGAGTCGCGTTCGCCAGAACTCGTAGTTCCGCGGATCGAGGGCAAAGGTGCTCGACTGCAAAAGGAGGACGCGGACCTTGAGGGGCAGGATCTCGAGAGAATCCTTGGCCTCTCGATGCAGCTTCAACAGCCTCCGGACTCGCGGCGGGATCTTCTGGGCCTCGTCCGCTTCAGATCGGTGAGGCTCCTGCCCCGGAACGCCCGGGTCCAGCAGGAAGAGCCGGACATCCAGACCACGACTTTCGAGAATCCTCGCCATCTCGACCGCAATGTAGCATCCGAACGAATACCCGCCGAGCTGGCAGCAGCCTCCGTCGAGAGACCCGGCGATCTCCTCGAGGTAAAGACTTGCGAGCTGTTCGATGGGACGGAATTCGAGGGCGCCTCGCTCCCTCCAAGGTGGGACGATGGCGACGAACCCTCGGGACTCGGAGGAAAGAGCGCGAGCGAGCGGGCGCAGTCGCAGGGCGTCGCCCGCGATGCCGCTGACGCAGAACAATGGCGGACGGCTGCCTTCGGGCGAGAGATGCACGAGAGCGGAGCGGCGAGGGCTCGCAAGCTCGGACACGACACGGGCCAATCGCTCCACGGTCGGATTCTCGAGGACCGTGGCGAACGACAGTCTCGCCCCGAATCGACTCTCCACCCGCTCCAGCAGCGCGGTGATCGAGAACGAGGTCGCGCCGGAGTCGAACAGATCGGTCCCGGTGTCGAGACCTTTGACTCCCAGAAGCGTCCGGGCCATCGCCAGCAATTCCTCCCGCGGCGATTCGCCCTGCGCGATCTCAGGGGTCGAGGGCGCCACGATCGTCTCACCCCGCGGCGTCATGCAAGCCCCGGATGACTCGACTCCACGTTCTCGAAGGAGCACGCCGAGCTGCCAGCGTCGAGGCTTGCCGAGCAAGGCGGCGGGAATCTCCTGAACCAGCTCGATCCTCTGTGGAATCTTGTACGGAGCGAGCCTCTGGCCCACGAATCGGCGCAGCTCCTCCCGGTCAAGGTCGCGCCCTGGACGAGCGACGACGCATGCCACGATCCACGGTTGTCCTCGCGGGTCCGTCGCGCCGCCGCAGATCGCAGTGTCGACGTCGGGATGATCCTCAAGCACCTGCTCGATCTCGAACGGGCTGATCTTCTCGCCCGCGAAGTTGATCTGGTCCTTGATGCGTCCGGTGAGGTGGAGAAATCCATGCTCGTCGAGAAAACCTTCGTCGCCGGTGCAGAACCAGCGGCCGCTGAGCTCATGATCCGTGCTCTGCGTTTCACCCATTGGCGCCAGCACCTGCGCACGGTCGACGGCGATCTCGCCGATCCGGGAAGGCGCAAGCTCGCTCCTCGAAGGATCGAGGATCGCGACATCGATCACCGGACGACCCACCGTCCCTTGACGGCGAACGTCGTTGGCGACTCCCGTGCAGGAAGTGCCCGGAAAGACCTCGGTCATGCCGTACAGCTCGATGACCGGCACCCCGTAGAAGCTCTCCATCTGCAAGGCCAGACGCTCCGGCAGGAAATCGGAGGCCGACATCACGAAGCGCAGCTTCGAGCGCAGCGTGGACCGACCTTGGAGCTCGGCGGCCCGCAGGATCGACCGGTGCATCGCGGGAACCGCCGAGAACCAGGTGGGCTCGAGCCTCTCGATCCACGGGAGGGCTCGATCGGAGTCCAGCCTGCCCGCGCAGATCACGGCGCAGCCGCTGAGGAGAGGTGCAAGCCCGGTACGCAGGAGCCCGTGCAGGTGATACCACGGCATGAAGTTGAGAACGCGGTCATCGCTTGACAATTGCTGCCAGCGCGCCTGGAATTGAACGTAAGCGGCAAACTGCTCCTGCGTCATCTCGAGGAGCTTGGGGCGCGCCGTCGTCCCGGAGGTCGAAAGTACGGTGACGATCCGTAGATGCGGCGGGGAGCCCTCGGCCGACGATCGAGGGTTCCTGCGTGACGCAATCTCTCTTGTCGCGCAGGGCTGAAAGTCCGAGGACCCCGTGCCTCGCTCGTCCCTCGGCAGCGAAAGGATCGTCGCGACGGTGGCCGGCCGACGGCGTCTCTGAAGCTGATCCTGGGTGGCGACCCAGGTGTCGAGCTTCAGGGGCTCGGTGAGGGCCTCGAAGTCTGCTTCCTCCAGCCCCTGATGGATCGGCACGGCCGTGGTGATCCCCGCCGTGGCGAGAAAAGTGACCAGGGCGCCGGGACTGCTCGGGAGCAGCAGCCCCACTCGGGTGTCCTCGGCCACCCCCAGCTCGCGGAGCCGCTTTTCCTGACGTCTTACCTCCGCGAGCAGCCCGAGAAAGGTCAACGGGGGCGAGTCATCCACGGACAGCAGCGCGCTCCGGCCCGGATGAATCCGGGCCAGGGTCCCGAGGCATTCCAGGAACCAATGGGGGTCGGAAGAATGGAGACTTCTCGCGGCCTCCGACGGGGCCGCCAACGGTCGGGACACCGGTCACCTTTGCTGGCGTGCTGCCCGAAGGCAAGACCCGCAACGGGACGGGTCTCGAGCCTGGGATCAGGGGATTATGCGCGATCGATCGCAGGGCCGACCGGCGAATTTCAACCGCGCGGAGCTCGTCTCGACTTGCCGTGCAACGAATCCACTGGCGGCGGCGCTTCAACTGTCGACATGAACGAGCCCACCTTCAAGGTCGAGCAGCTCCTTTCCCACAGCGAGTGGGTTTACGCACTGGCAAGGAGTCTTTCGACCTTCGAGGATTCCGCCGCCGATCTGGCGCAAGACACTCTTCGCCATGCGATCGAGCGGCCGCCGAAGCACTCGGGGAATCTCAAGGCCTGGCTCAGGAAAGTCGCGAGTCACATCGCAATCCAGCGCGCGCGATCCGATCGTAGACGAGTGAAGCGTGAGCAAGAGAACGCACTTTCCCTGCCCAGCGCGGAGCCGTCGACCGCCGACCTCGCAGCGCGTGCCGAGCTCCAGCAGAAGCTCGTTGGCCTGGTGCTCGAGCTCTCGGAGCACGAGCGTGCAGTGATCCTCTGGCGCTTCTATCACGGCTCGAGCCTGGAGGACATCGCGCGGCGGGAGGGAGTTCCGAGCGCAACGATCCGCAGCCGCTTGCGGCGCGCGCTCGAGCACTTGCGCCGCCGACTGGAAGGGCCGGCCAAGGCGTCCGGTGATTTCAGACGCGTACTCGTGCCGCTGCTCCTTCCTGCACCACCAGACCTGTCGCTCCTCACAACCGCCGTGGCCGGAGGTGCCGTGATGACCACCCTCAAGCTTGTTGTTCCCGCGGCAATCCTGGCCGTCGCGGCTCTCGGCTGGTTTCTGGTGACGACGCAGGAAGGCCCCGGGACGGTCGAGCGAGCCGGGCCGTCCGGATCGTCCACGCTTCACGACGATGAGGAGGAGGCGAAAGACCCTGCCATCGCTTCCGCGGCGGCGAGCGCCGAGCAGCCCGAGGTTCGGCGGAAAGAATCAGGCGAGCCGGATCCAGCGGAGACGCCGCTCTATTCCATCTCGGGAAAAGTGATCGATGATCGGACGCAGCTTCCGATCGAAGGCGCCACAATCCGCGCAAAGCTGTGGCGCAATCGAAAGCAGGTCAGGACCACCGAATCATCCACCGACGTGAACGGCAGGTACGAGCTCGTCAGTCCCCAAGGATCGGTGGTCCAGCTCCGTGCCGAGAAAGACGGATACTTCCACGCGTTCTGGCCGATCCAACTGCCTGGAGGGACGAAGGCGGTCTTCCCTCCCGGATCGAGCCTGGTGGAACGCTTTCGCGACCTCAAGCTGGTTCCGGCGGTCCCGCTCACTGGCCGGGTTCTCGACCGCTCCACGCTCAAGGGAGTTGCATCTGCGAAGGTTTGCTTCGACCATCCCACGTGCCCACCCACCTGCGTCAACGAGCCCGCGATCACCGGCCGCGGCGGCGAATTCGAGTTTGCAGCGGTTCCCGTCAGCGACCGACTCCTGTTCACCGTCGAGGCTCCCGGCTATGCCGAGCACCGGCTCGCCACCAGGATCTACACCGGCCTTTCAAGCCCCTGGATCATCGAGATCGACCGCGGCACTGCGATCGATGTGGATGTGCTCGACCTTGAGACCGGTCGGCCGGTGTCGGGAGTGAGAGTGACTGCCAGGGGCATCGGAACCCTCTCGCATCAGATCCACGCGACCACATCGGACGACGGCCAGTGCACTCTCCTGGTTCCTGTGGTGGAGACGATGCCCACACTGGTTCTCGACGCGCCTGGGTACTGCGAGCTTCAGCGCAGCCTGGAGTCGAGAGACGGCTCGGCCGAAAGACTCCGAGAGGTTTTCTGGCTGGTCAGACCTTGCCGGGTCGAAGGAGCCGTGCTGTCCGAGGATGGATCCCCGGTCGCGAACGTCCATGTGGCGGTCTCTCTCCTCAACCCGCAACCCGCCGGTCGATGGGCTCTTTCCCGCTCGGACCTTTCCCGGCTCGACCCGATGGACCGACTCTTTAGCCGCTCGCTGGTCGACTCCACGGATGACCAGGGCCTCTTCGCGATCGAATCGGTCGCTCCCTCGCCGGAGCCCGTCACTCTGATCGTCTCGGAAAATCGAGCCGAGCGGGCGAGAGTCGATGACCTGTGGATCGAGTATCCGGGAAGCACCGTTCATCGGGACGTTCACCTCGCTCCGGCAGGCTCGCTCGAGGGAGTCGTCCTCGTCAACGGAGAGCCATGGAAGGAAGGAGTGCTCTGGCGCAGCGGCTCCCGATCGGGCGCGAGGATGGAGAAGAACCTCCGCGGAGAATTCGCGCTCAGCGGCTTGATGCCTGGCTCCTACGAGCTGCAGCCCGCGTTGGGACAGCGCCAGCGCTGGCTCGAGCAGGTTCCGTCCCGGCTCTTCGAGGTCAAGGCAGGGGCGACCACCTTCGCCAACCTCGAGGTCACCTATGCATTCGAGCTCATCGCAGGCACGGCCTCCTTCCTGAGCGGCGGCCCTTCGAGCGGCACTTTGGTCACAGTGGCTCGCAGCGATCTGGGATCCTATTACGGCCTCACCGATCGCGACGGCCGCTGGTCGATCGACGTTCCCCTCCCGGGTGACTACGATCTCTTCTCGTATGACGTTGAGACGCGGGTCCAGGCCGGTGACCGCGACGTCCGGCTGGTGTTCGAGCGATTCGACCAAGGAAAGCTGCTGCTCCGCGTGCTGGCCGAAGATACGCGCGAACCGCTGTTCAACTATCGAATCCTGCTGATGGCGAACGATGATCTGAACATTCTGCACACGGTCGGCGGAACCATCTTTGCGTCGCCCGATGGGCTGGTCGAGCTGAGCGTGCCGGCGCACACCTACACTCTGGAGATCCTGCCCTCAAGCTCCATTCGTGACTCCTCCCGTCCGGGCTTCGCCCGGGTCGAGTGGAAAGGGATCGATGTGCCGCTCGACGGTTCGAGCGGACCGCATGAGATCCTGGTTTCGACCGGAGCACAGCTCGAGATCGAATGGCGGGGATTTGCAGCTCGCCTGCTCGAGAAGCCCCGGATCGTGCTCCTCGTCGACGCGGCGGAGGTCGATTCCACCCAGGTTTTCTTCAACGATTCCCCCGGGACTCGACCCTTTTCGGTCGACTCGCCCGCCCGTCACAGCCATGAGTACTGGGAGAGCCGCAAGGTCACCGTGGATTCCACCAGCAGCTCGACCTTGAGGGGCCTTCCGCCAGGAATGTATCGGCTCTGCACCTGGCCGCAGGACTTGTTCCTCGAGCCCTCCGCGATCGAGGTCCCGGGCCCCGGAGTGAAGAGCGTCACGATCGAGGTGAAAGAACGCTGACCGGCGGCGCGGAGCGCAGGGATTGCAGCACTCCGACGAAGCCGCGGGCCATCTCTCGAGAGGTGAATCGATCCTCGACGATGCTCCTTGCATGCGCGCCGAGGCGGCGCGCAGCCTCGGGATCGAGCAGGAGCTTCTCCAGCTCGTCGGCGAGGGAGCGGGGATCGTCCGGCTCGCACAGCCGTCCTCCTCCCGTGATCTCCAGCAACTCGGGAAAGGCGCCGTGACGCGGCTCCACGCACGGCACTCCCAGGGCCCATGCCTCGAGCAGGTACAGGCCGAAGGATTCCCCGTAGGTCGCGGGCACCGACAGAACGTCGATCGAGCGCAGCACCTCGACCTTTCGCTCGCGCGAGACATTGGGCAGGAGCTCGACGTCGCCGCGCAGCCCGCGGGAGATGAGCTTCCGCTCCAGCTCGCGCAGCAGAGGCCGGTCGGCTTTGAGAACGACTCCGGCCGCCTTGAGCTTCAGTCCGGGCACGCGACCCTGCTCGCGCAGCAGCACGAACGCGTCGACCAGCGTGTGGATGCCCTTGTCCCTGCACATCCGGGCGAGGAATCCGATCGCCGGCGGCCGGCGAGCATCAGACGACAAGGCCGGAGAGTCTGCGCGAGCCTCGAGGCCCCGGAAAGGTTCGAGGTCGATGCCGTTGTACACGACTTGAACGCGGTCCGGCGGGAGCTGGAACGCATCGATGCTGCAGTCGGCATACGAGCGGCTGACGGCGACGAATGCGTCGACCTCCTGGGCGCGCTCCGCGATCAGAGCGATCGCCTTGCTCCGCCACGGCTCGGGCATCAGCTTGACGAACGGCACTTCTCCCTGGAGAGAGCACACGATCGGACGATCGAGCCTCGACTTGAGCCGTCGCACGACTCCGATCATCAGGATGTTGGAGAGGCACACCACGTCGGGCCGCTCGCTCAAGAGTCCTTCGACCAGCTCGTCGACCTCCAGCACCAGGCGCCCGTTCTCGCCGCTCAGCATCGACAAGGTCATCTCACAGTGCGCGGCGATGTCGGTCAGGTCGCCCTTGCTCGAGGCCCAGCGCAGCAGAGAGGGCGAGTCCAGCCAGCGCCGCAGGAACGCGGGGAGCCGGGCGAACCATTGCGAGCGGTTCTGAAGATAGCTGTTGATGCCGCCCATCCACACCCGCTGCTCGAGCTCGGGGGCGTGCTCCTCGAGCACGAACGGCAGGTACATCGGCACCATCCACACGTCGTGGCCCAGCGCGCGCAGCGCCAGCACCAGGGTGTGGTCCCGAAGGCAGCTCCCGCAGTAGAAGCTCCCCGTTCCCGGAGTCAGATGCGCGATCTTCATGCACCCATCCTAAGAGCCGGGCCCGCGCGGCCCCGGCGGCTCTTTCATACGATGGAGTCGCGCCGGTGACGGATGCCGATCCGGATTCCGGAGTCCTCCTCCCCGCCGCCGTACCCGGAGACGATCATGGGCCTGATCAACTGGATCTTCGATTTCTACCAGCACTCCAAGATCGCGGACCTCCGCGAGGAGATCGAGCGCACCCGGTTCGAGGCCGCGCACATCCGCGGCGGGGCGGCGGGCTCGATCGACGCCGACCGCCTGGAACGCGCGATCGGCGAGCTGGCCCTCGCCGTCAAGACTCTGCAGCTCGTCGCGGTCGAGAAGGGCCTCTGCTCCCAGCAGGAGCTGCGCCAGAGAATGCAGCAGATCGACGCCGAGGACGGCCGCGCGGACAACCGCACCTCGCTTTGAGGTCGTCCGGCACGGAGCGTCTCCTTTCCGGGCCGCGTGATTCGTTCGCGAACCAAAGCGGTGCTGCCGCACCGCACTCCAAAAACTGCGCGGCGTGCGCGATCGGACGGGGCGCGACTCGCAGTTTTGGAGTGCGGCGCGATAGCGCCGCTTTCGTCCGCGCACGAAGCGGCGGGCGGGATCGAAAGGGGCAGGCGTTCGCGTGATGCGTTCGCGAACCAAAGCGGTGCTTCGCACCGCACTCCAAAAACTGCGTGGCGAGCGCCAGGGATCGGGGCGCGACTGCTCCAAAACCCCGGCGACGCCGTCGCCGCGCGAAGGCAGCTCCGTTAACGACCCGGGAGACATCAGGCGTAGCGGGCGTTCTGGTGCTGCGGCAAGAAGAAGCGCGGAAGGAACGAATCGACCTTGAGCAGACCGTCTCGGCTGAGCGTGACGACGTCTCCTTCGATGCGCGCGACGCCCTCCTCGACCAGCGAGCGCAGCGGCGCGGCGAACCGCTCCAGCACGTCGACGCCGAAATCCCTGCGGAAGCGGCCGGCGTCCAGGCGTCCCAGCTTGATCAGCAGGATGAACTGGCGGATCAACTTCTCCTCGGCAGTGAGCGGCAGGGCACGCAGGATCGGCAGCTCGCCCTTCTCGACCCGGGCGACGTAGTCCTCGAAACGATGCTCGTTCTGGAGGTGCACGCCCGCGAAGTGCCCGAAGGAGGAGACGCCGATCGGCAGGAGGTCCGCTCCCGTCCAGAGCGCATCGCGGTACTGGAATTGCACCCGGTCGTTGTTCTTCACGGTGTAGGCACTGCCGACGATGAAGCCGTGCTTTTCCATCTCGGCAAACGCCTCCGCCGTCCAGCGGCGCTTGGTCTGCCAGTCGGCGACTGGCGCGACTTCCTTTCCCCCCTCCATCATCCTCTGGTAGATCGTGGTGTTGTACGGGATCTCCATCTGGTAGATGGTCACGCTGTCGGGCTTCAGGGCGAGAGTCTGCTCGATGCACCTCTTCCAGTTCTTGTCGGTCTCGCCGACCATGCCGGCGATCAAGTCGATGTTGATCTGGTCGAACCCGACCTCGCGCGCATACTCGTACGCGCGGAAGATCTCTTTGGCGCGATGCGCGCGATTGTTGAGCTCGAGGAGGTCGGCGTCGAAGTTCTCCACACCCAGGCTGAGGCGCGTGACGCCCAGGTCCTTGAGCGCCTTGATCTTGCTCTCCTGCAGAGTCCCCGGCTCGCACTCGAAGGTGATCTCCTCGGCGGCATCCCACGGGAACGCGCGCCGCATGCCCTCGAAAAGGCGCTCGAGCTGCTCGACCGAGAGATAGGAAGGGGTGCCGCCTCCGAAATAGACGAACCGCGGCAGGCGATCTCGCAAGTAAGGCTGGCGCGCATAGCGCTCGATCTCATCGATCATCGCCGCGAGGTAGCGGTGCACGTCCTGGCTGTTCTTGTCGGTGTAGACCTTGTAGTAGCAGAAGTCGCAGCGCTTGCGGCAGAACGGGATGTGTGCGTAGATCCCGAGCGCGGGCGGCGACGAAGGAGGGCGGTCGAGAAGCCGGAGCACGGAAGGCACGTGCTCGGGCGTCCAGAACGAGTACGGCGGGTAGTTGGAGATGAACACGTTCCCGACGGTCGTCTCCGTCTTGTGCGGAGGCGGCGCGGTCGCGTCGTCTTTGGTTCCTGTCAGTTCCATCGGCTCCAGAGAATAGCCGTCGCGTGCCGGGAGCCCGTGTCCCGGAAGCCGTTGCTTGGGCAACCGTGCGGAGGGCATTTCCATCGTTCGGCCGTCGTGCTCCTCGAGTCCTCCATCCAGAGTCACCCCCGGAGACGCCGAAGATGACGTGAGGAGTGCGGTGGTCGCTCTGCGCGCCGTTCTTGCCGCGGCACTAGTATCCTCTCCGTCGGATCGGCCGGAACAGCTCACGGACGAGAACAGACATCGCGGGGCGTTCGGCGAGAGCAAGACCACCAGTCTTCGGAAGACTCCGCAGGATTCGTTCAAAAGGAGAAGCCATGAGCACGAGTTTCTGGCTTGCGACGACGGCCGGCGCCGCTGCGCTGCTCGGTCTCGCGAGTCCACTGGTCGCTGAGGAGTTCGAGGCGCCGGTGCGCCTGATGTCGAACGGAGCTCCGGTCGATGTGGAGATCGGCCACGCGGCGCCGTATCTCTACGACTTCGATTGCGACGGCAACCGCGATCTGCTCGTCGGCCAGTTCGGAGGCGGCAAGCTTCGCATCTACAAGAACACGGGAACCAACCAGGCCCCGGTCTACGGCGCGTCCGAGTGGTTGACGGCAAACGGCACGGTGGTGACGACCCCCGTCGGCTGATGCATCGGTTTCTGTCCACAGTTCGTGGACTTGAACGGCGACGGCGAGGACGACGTGCTCACGGGCTCGTACTGGCCCGGCGACGTGTACGTGTTCCATGGATTGGGTGGCTGCAAGTTCGCCGAAGGAGAGATCCTGAAGGACGCTTCCGGAAAGAACGTCAACGGCGGACAGCCTTGGAAATCGGAACGCGATCCCGACATGGACTCCCTGGCCGCGGCTCCGCATCTTGCGGACCTCGACGACGACGGCGACTTCGACCTGTTGATCGGCAACATCGCCGGCAACGTCATGCTGATCGAGAACGAGGGGACCGCGACCGAGCCGAGCTTCTCCATCGAGAAAAAGCGCCTGCAGGCGGGTGGTCAGGACTTGCACGTCGACCGTGATGCCGGTCCGGTCGCGGCCGACTGGAACGACGATGGACTGCTCGACCTGATCGTCGGCGCCGGCGACGGTGCCGTCTGGCTGTTCGAGAACAAAGGCAGCCCGGCAGAGCCGAGCTTTGCCAAAGGCGTGACGCTGGTCGAGCAGCCGCCGATGGATTTCAGCAATCTCCCGGTCGAAGGAACGCCGCCGGAATCTCCGGGCACGCGCGCCAAGGTGTGCGTGACCGACTACAACGACGACGGTCTCCTCGACCTGCTCGTCGGGGACTACTGCTCGCAGATGACACCCGAGCCGGAGCTCTCGGAAGGCAAGAAGGTCCGCCGCGACCAGCTCCGTGAGGCTCGCGACCAGCTGAACGAGGAGTTCTCGCGGCTGTACGAGAAGGGCGAGGAGAAGACCGCGGAGATGGCGGCGCTTTCCGAGAAGAGGACGAAGATCTACGAGGAGCTTCGTCTCCTCGAGTCCCAGCGTGTGGCCCACGGCTTTGTCTGGTACATGCAGCGCAAGGAAGGCGCGGGCCGCAAGACCGGAGTCGGAACCCAGCAGTTCTGACAATTGGTAGGGACACGCGGCGGGATAGGTCCCGGCGACCTCCAATAAATCAACAGAAGCGTTGGAGAGACTGGTCCGTGCCCCGGAATCGTGCCCCTCATCGGGGAGACTCGGGGCCCGGGCTGTTTCATGGAACCTGAGTGCAAGAGGGAGGCGTCGAAAGCCGCGGTCGGTGCGGACTGCCGCGAGGATCAGCCCACGACCGGCGACTGGCAATTTGCGCTATATGTGCGAAAGTGAGTCACCCAGGCAGTGAATCGGTTGGGCGAGCCCGTTCCATGAGTGAGCATCGGCCGTGATCGTGGCCGTGCTCCGCTCCTGGACGGTGACCTCGGCCTCTTGAACGCGAGGGAGACGCTCGATGCTGAGACCGGCCGGAACGTGCGATCGGTGGTGCGTCCTCTGCTTTGTTCTCCTTGGTTGCATATGGATCGCGGCACAGGGGAGGGAATCCGGGCAAGGACCGCGGAAGGAGGGGCCGGCTCCCTCGGTCCAGGGCCTGATCGGCATCGACCTCGCCGGGTCGGCCACGGGCGCGCCTCCGTGGATCACGGACCGGCGAGGGTTGTTCGTTCCGGGAGTTCGCGTCGGACTTCGAAGAGTGGGTGGCTCGGGATCGATCGACCGGGTTGAGACGCCTTCCTGCGTCACGGACCAGAGGGGTCGCTACTCGTTTGCAGCCGTGCCACCGGGCCGCTATCGACTGGCGTTCGGCGATGAATCCATCGAGACTTGCGAAGGCGAGGAGTCGCTCGTCGTATCGCGCGGCGCCGTCTATCCGCGACTGCAGCTGGTGCGCAGTCGACCCGGACGGGTGTTCGGTCAGGTGGTCCTGCGCGACGGCGAGCCGTTGTTCGAGCAGCACGCCGCGTTCGGCATCGACGAATCCGCGCGCATCGAGCTGATCGACGAGAACGGCGCGGTCCTCCGACGCACGACGACGAATTCACGCGGGCTGTTCATGATCGCGGGCGTCGAGCCCGGCCGGCACCTGGTCCGCGCGCGCCTGCAGTCGCTCGAGATCAGCAAGGAAATCCTGGTCGATGACAACGACGCTTTCGTCGACCTCAGCGCTCCCAACGCGCCTCCTCGACTGACCTCGGTTCGCGCCTTCCAGAACGGTGCGCCCGTCGACTGGACCAAGGGCGGACTCGTCGAGCTGCGCGTGGAGGTCGAGGACGAGGACGGGGATGCGCTGCGAGTCCTGTTCCGCGGGCCCGGCCACACGACCGAGGGGTCGCAGCCAGCCGCCTCGGGGAGCTTCCGCCGGGAGCTCTCACTCGCGATGCGATCCGGGATCGCCTCCATTTACGTCTGGGTCACCGACGACCGCGGCGGATTCGACTTCCACAGCCTCGATCTGCCGGTCGGCGTCGAACACTTCCGGTTCGAGGGAGTCGTCGAGACGCAGATCCCTGGTTCCGTGCCCGATGTCACGGACGGTGCGACCCTGCCCGTCGAGGATGCTCTGGTCGTGATCGACGACGGCCGCCGTGCCCGATCCGACGAGCACGGGCGCTTCGCCTTCGTCGTTCCCAGGAGCTTTTGGATCCGCGAGGTTCAGGTCTCGAAGGAAGGCTTCCGGAGTTTCCGTGCGAGCCTCTCGTCCCTGACCTCGCCGACGAAGATCGTCCTGACTCCGCTCAATGGGCAGTCCTCCCAATCCAGCCAGCGCGCCGCGCCGCCGCCGGGAAAGCACAAGGGCAAGGTTCCTCAGGATGGAGGCTTTCTCGACTTCATCGGCCAGGATGACATGGTGACCGCGCTCGCCTACTACGAGGCCGTCGACCCGAATCATCAGAAGACGACCTTTCCGGACTGGCAGGTCGCGAACGGCTTTCACCTGGGCGACGACGTGAACGCCATCTACTTCAACAACGGCGACCTCGGGTTCGGCCGCAACATGCACATGAAAGAGACTCCTCAGGGCCTCGCGTTCTACGTGGTGAACCATCCCTCCGTCGAAGAGGCGCGTCTGTCCATCAACCAGAAGGCGACGGTCGCGATGGAGTACTCGGCGCATCCATCGGGAGGCAATCCCTACATCAAGTACTTCGTATTCCAGGACCGCGACGGCGACGGAGCTCTCGAGCGACATCCCGACGCCGACCTCGACGGCCGCGGGCTCAAGCTCGTTCCCTCGCTTTGCATCAGCTGTCACGGCGGCACACGCCAGTCGCTCGACGCCCTGGGCAACTATCCCAACAGCGGCGACGTCGGGGCGCAGTTCATCGCGTTCGACCTCAACAACTTCCAGTACTCGTCATTCGAGTCGCCGCCCGGGTCGGGCAACCGTCCCTTCAGCCGCGAGAGCCAGGAGGACGAGTTCCGGCGGCTCAACCAGGCGATCCTGAGCGTCGACGCCGCCGTGCTCAAACCCGCTCTGCGCGAGCTGATCGAAGGATGGTACGGCGGGACCGGGCTGCCGCGCCTCCAGCAGGACTCCGCGTTCGTGCCGGTCGGCTGGTCGGCCGCGCCCGAGAACGCCGCCGTCTATCTCGACGTCATCCGCCCTTCCTGCCGCGCCTGCCACACGACTCGCGACGCACCGATCGACTGGGCGCGCTACAGCAATACCGGCCTCAAGGAGTTCGGCTACCTGGCGCGCTACCTCGTCTGCGACGCCTGCGTGATGCCCAACGCAAAGGTCAGCTACGACTCGTTCTGGCACAGCTTCGATCCCCGGCGCCCCGAGGTGCTCGGCAACGCCGGTCTCAACAACTGGAGTCCCACGGACCGCTGTCCGGTGAGGTGAACAGCGCCACGGCGAGGATGCTTTACGAGCCCTACTGCGGGTCGCCGAGGTCGTAGGCGTTGGTTACCGTGAGGTGCACGCGGTAGCTGCCGATGTTGTTCTGCCAGTGCTCGTTGTCGTTGACGACGAAGTACAAGCGTCCGGAAGCCATGTCGTTCTTCTCGACATGATTGCCCGCAAACCAGCGTTCGCCCGCGGGCCCGACGCGGCCAAGAACCGCTCCCCATCGGAAGCCTTCCTGCAACCTGCGCTTGCCCGGAAGCACCTCCTCAATGCCGTCCGGGACGCTCGCCCAGCCATCCTCGTCGAACGAGAGCCGCACGTATCCCGCCGAGTCTGCACGCAGCATCGAGCTCTTGGTCACACCGATGCCGGTGTCCAGGAATCCCACATAAGTGCAGTGGTGCAAAGCTTGAAGGTCGAATGATCGCGACGTGCTCGCCCGGCGGATCGCGAGCCGGCGGATCGCAGCGGCCGGGATGGTCGTCTGCTCTCCGCTCGCCACGGTCATCTTGATGTCGGTCGTTGTCAGCTTGCCGCGGAGCACTTCCCCGGACGCGAGGCGTACCAGATCGAGCGCCCGGTCGCAGGCATCGGCGTAGCCCGGAAGGATTCGACCGAAGAGACGGTAGCGAGGATCGGGCTCGCGGGCGTCGACGTCCTGGTAGCTCCGCAGAAGTGGAGTCAACACCGGCAATCCGATGTCGGCGAGCTCGGCGGCTGCGGCCTCGCAGGCCTTCAGGTCCGAACCCGCAAGGACGGCCAGGTCTGCCGTGATGCACTTTTGTTCGAATGCCGAGGCCGGATCCGCGGAATGGAACGACAACAGCTCGCGAAGGGGAATCGCGCGGGTCGTCCCATCGACCGAGAATCCGAGCGCTTCCGCGACGACTGTTCCCTCGACGTCGGAACCGTCCCGCGTCCTCAGCCATGCGATCAGGACCTGCGCCGCTGGCTTCAACGGAGCGCTTCCGCCCGCGACGCATCCAGGCGTGATGGCTTGCGCAGCCATGATGGCCGCCGCAAGCAGCTGGTGGTTTCTGGGGTTCATCCACTCTTCTCCGGGTTCAGGGCGTTCGATTCTCTCCGGTGAGCGGGCGTGATCCCATGGATGCAGGCGCCGTCGGAACTGCGTCTCGTCCACGACCTGGCCGACTCCCAGCTCAACGATCCTTGTCGCTCAGAGCTGAAGGGAGCTTCGTCTCCGCCGGCCCGAAAGCGTACACGCGACCGTCAGCGGCGGCGATCACGACGTGCTCGCCCGCAACCGCGGGCGTGGACAGGGTCTGGCCGATCTCGTACGACCAGATCTCCGCGCCGTCCTCGAGCTTCAGGAGATGCAGGCGCCCGTCGCCGGAGCCCAGCACCACCTTGTCGCCCGCGATCACCGGCGAGGAGTCGAGCCTCTTGCGGGTGGTGAAGCTCCAGATCTCGGTGCCGTCCGACTTCTTGAGGCAATGAAGCTTGCGGTCGCGACCACCGACCAGCACGCGGTCCTCGGCGATCGCCGGCGACGAGAAGAACGCCTGATCCCCGGACGCGAACTTCCACTTCGTCGACCCGTCGCCGGAATCGACGCACACAAACTCGTTGCCGTAGTGGCCGAAGTACGCCAGACCCTGTTCGACCGCGACCGAGCCGGCAATGTGTGCCGCCTCCCCCATCGGCTGTCTCTTGACCTCGCCGCCGGTCGCGGCGTCGACGACGTGCAGCACCGCGTCACAACCTCCGAACAGCACCTTTCCACCGCTGACGGCGGGAGTGCCGTTCACGAAGTTGTCGGTCAGGTATTCCCAGAGCTTCTCGCCGCTCCCGGCATCGAGGCAGTAGAGGCGGCTGTCGTAGCTGCCGACCAGGATGCGCGCCTTATCGTCCGGTCCGGTCCAGGCATTCGCGCCGCCCAGGATCTTGTCCTCGGTCTCGAACTTGAAGCGAATCTCACCCGATTTCGCGTCGACCGCGTACAGCCGGAAGTCCGAGGAGCCGACGTACACGATGCCATCGTGGTAGAAGGGCGGCGCCTCGATGATGTCCTCGGTCTTGAACACCCACCTCTTCTCGCCGCTCTCAAGGTCGATCGCGTGCAGCCCGTAGTCGTCGCAGCCGATGAACACCAGCCCCTGTGCGATGATCGGCGAGGACACCGTCGTCTTTCCGGTCTCGTGTGTCCAGAGAAGCTCCAGCCGCTCCGGCAACACCGCCGCAGCCACCCCCTTCAGCTCCGCATCGCCCCGGAAGCACGGCCAGTCCGGGATCGCCGGGCCGCCTTCCTCCATGGCAAGCACGGCAAGACTGCCGAGCAAGCTAGAACAGGCAAAGCTCAGCATGCAGATCGCTTTCAAGCGCACTCTCTTTCCTCGACCCAAGACTTGTTAGTCTCCAGATCACCCTGAACTCAAGTACCAAGACCAGGTTCTATGCACCAAGGAACAGCAAGCATGCACCACGGGGATACTACATGCTCTTTGCCGTGTCCAATCATGGAGTTCCAAGCATCGCGAGGTGGGTGTACCTGCACTGAGGGAATTCCAATGAAGAAAGCGATTCCGCAGCATACGAAAGTGGCGCTTCATGGGCATGGGCATGGAGTCGTGTTTACGGCGCTGGCGATTGTCGCCTGCGAGCTTCTTAGTTTTGCCTCGGGCCAAGAAGTTCTTTTTCGATGGTTTGGGCAGCCTGGTGTCACACAGCTCGGATACTCCGTGGATGGCGGGGGAGATGTCGACGGGGACGGCGTGCCCGACCTTGTAGTGGGTGCGCCCGAGGGTACGGGATACGCGTTCGTCTACTCGGGCAAGGACGGCCACGAAGTCCATCGCCTTGTCTCTGACACCTACGGCGTCTTTTTTGGGTACTCGGTTGCCATGGTTGGGGATGTCCAAGGAGATGGTCACGCCGATTTTCTCGTCGGCGCTCCATGGCGCAACACGTTTCGGGGAGGCATCTGGTTGTACTCGGGGAAGGATGCCTCAACAATCTGGTTCGTCGAGGGAATTGTCGAGTTCGCGTTCCTCGGAAGTGAACTGAGTGACCTTGGTGATATCAACGCGGACGGGGTTGCAGATGTTGGCTTCAGCTACCCAGGTTTGCTCGAAACGTGGGTGAGTTCCGGCAAGGATGGATCGACGCTCTGGAGAGTGTTTGACTACGGCATCCCGGGTGCTACCGGTGATCTGGATGGTGATGGTCACGCCGATTTCATCGTTGGAAGTCGGGAATGCGATAGTAATCAGGTGGGTTTTGCCCGGGTGTACTCCGGAAAGACGGGCGCACAGATTCTTGAATTCCTGGGCAACAATTTGGGAGACTGTTTCGGATATTCTGTGGGCGGAGGCGTCGATCTTGACGTAGATGGTGTTCCCGATTTGATTGTGGGAGCGATCCAGGCAGATGACTGTGATGACCAGGGGCCTGGATATGTAACAGTGTTCTCGGGTAGAGACCAATCTACTCTTCGGGAATACCATGGGAAAGAGGACCTGGATGATTTTGGCGCCTCCTTGGATGTTGTCGGCGACGTGAACGGAGACGGTTCTTTGGATTTTGTTGTGGGTGCGCCGCAACCCGGGGACCATTTTCCGTGTCCAGCGCGCTGTGGATATGTAAGGCTCTCCTGACATGTTTGTGGGTGGTTTCTTGAGAGAAATCAAAGACTCCATTGAATGGTGCATCAGTGGCGTTGGTCAGGGCATTCGTGGCAAGGGGATGTT
>Ga0247727_10001523_pt1 | contig 54918 bp, 43 predicted proteins | sample WisWelCaveWW1625_FD_202498 | JGI IMG/M metagenome (GOLD analysis project Ga0247727, IMG submission 202498) | Biofilm microbial communities from Wishing Well Cave, Virginia, United States - WW16-25 | ecosystem: Environmental > Aquatic > Deep subsurface > Groundwater > Cave microbial mat | place... | reverse complement strand
GAAGACCGCGTGCGCGCTTCGTCGATACTCGGCCATCTTTCCATTCTCGCAGTCGAGCCGGAGTCTGGAAGGAAGACCGCCTGAAAGGCGGTGGGTTTAGACCTTGAGATGGATCTAAACTGATTGCGTACCGGCTTCTCGAACCCGCCCTCACGCTGCCCGAACCCGTGCAGATAATTTGCCATGAGGACCGTCCGGAACGACTGCTGGTGGAACTCGCGACCTTCGAGCTCGATGTGATCTTGACGGACGCACCGATCAGTCCCTTGGTTCGCGTCCGCGCCTTCAACCACTTGCTTGGTAGCTGCGGAGTCTCTCTCTTCGGCACATCGTCGGTGGCCGCTAAGTACCGCAGGAACTTCCCAGCCTCGCTCGATGGTGCCCCCTTCCTGCTGCCGGTGGAGAGTGCCACACTGCGGCGCTCCCTGGAGCAATGGTTTGAAGCCCAGAAGATCCGTCCCCTGGTGGTTGGAGAGTTCCAGGACAGCGCGCTTCTTAAAGCTTTCGGGCAAGCAGGGGCCGGCGTATTCGCCGCTCCCACAGTGATCGAGAAGGAAATCCGGCGGCAGTACGGTGTTTCTGTCCTGGGCCGAACCGATTCCGTGATCGAGTGCTTCTACGCCATCTCGGTTGAACGGAAGCTGAAGCATCCTGCCGTGGTGGCGATCTCAGAAGCAGCTCGCCACGAACTATTTCGACAGATTCCCTGACCCCGTCGGTCCCGTAATGGTGCGGTTTTCGGGATGAGTGGTCGAACCCGGAACCGGAAGTCTTCGGTCAAACCGGCATCTTTTGCCTTCTTTTTACGTGAGAGGGGGCTATTTACCTGACTCAGGTAAGCCCTACATCTTGTGGTTTGCGGACAGCCGACAGAGTTGGAAGAACGCCTCCCGGAGGCCCTCGGGATTCCGGCGGAAGTCGTCACGCACCTGGAAGCACTGGAAGACCACAGCGCGGTGCATCGCCGGAAACAGTCGGGTTAGTAGGTTCGCAGCAGGACTCTTCTTCGGGGGCATCCGGTTCGGGTTGCGGTTCGGCAAGCTCGTCGGCCGGACCGAGCCCGAAGGTCGTTCTCTCACCGGCGATGAAAGCGGCGAGCGCGGCGCCGAGTGCCCCGTAGAGCCCGTCAGACGCCGAGCGGCGGAGTAGCCGAGCGAAGGCAGGCGCCCACCAGACGAGATGGTCGGCCAGAAACTTCTTCTGCGCGTCCCGGCAAATCTCGGCCTGCTGGGGCCCCGCGGCGTTCAGCTCTCCCTGAATCACGCGCGCCATGAACTCCAGCTCGACCGAGATGTGATCCTGCCGCTCGGGCTCCTCAAGGTTCGGCTCCAGCCCGAACGCCCGGTAGAAGCCGGCGATGTCGGCCAGTTGCTGGGTGCGATAGAAGGTCAGGTTCGAGCGGCAGTACTCGGTTTCATACGGCGGCGCGGTTTTCGCGACCAGAAGCCCGAAGACCTCGCAGTGCCGGCGGGCGATCTCCTCGCGCGGAGCGGCCAACTCCCGCACGACCGGCATCAGGTCGAGCTCGTGCGGCTCCCTCTCGTCGGCCAGCAGCTCGGCGGCGGCCATCGCCACCGATTGAATTTTCTTGTCCAGCGCCAGTTCGAAGTGCCTGCTCACCGGATCGGCCAGAGCCGCGGCCAGAAAAGCGTAGACATGTCCGCGCGCCAGATCAACAGCTTCGTCCAATCTGCATTCCTCGGCGTTCATCTGCGGCTCCTAAATGGAATTCAGGTGCATGGGATCGCGCTCGAAAGTCGGCTCCTCGACCGTCGTGCGGATCACCTCTTTGCCTGCCTTGTTAAACCCGATGACGGTATCGTTGAAGATTTCCTGTTTCCGGGTCTGCCCCGAGGGCAAGGTGACCTCCACCTCCGCCACCTTCGGACCTTTCTCGATCCGGAAGCGGAACAGGATGTCGCGCTGGGCGCGGAAGAGCTGCAACACGGCGAGCAGCTCCCGGTCCGGGCAGACATACTGCTCGATGGCGTGCTCGACGCCCGGACCGAACATCTGCTCCAGGTACGCCCGCGGCGCCCACCGCGGCGGTATGTAGTAGCCGTTGGGCTCGGTGCCGAATTGCGGGTACAGCGGCACGGCCACCTGCCGCTCCCGGATCAGGTAGTAGAGCGGGTTCTCAGGGTCTTTCGACCACTGACCGTTCTTATCGATCTTTACCAACCCTTGCAGCCGGATCTTGCCGACGCACGCCGACATGCAGCGGGTTTCCAGAGGCTGCCCGTCCTGGCTCAGCATCTCGTCCTTGCCCTCGATGCGCGGATAGCACCCCACGCACTTCTCGCTGACCCGGGTGACCGGCTGGTACATCGCCTTTTTGTAAGGGCAGGCCTCGACACAGTTGCGATAGCCGCGGCAGCGGCCTTGGTCGATCAAAACGATGCCGTCCTCCTTGCGCTTGTAGATGGCCTGCCGCGGGCAGGCTGCCAGCCACCCCGGGTACGTGCAGTGGTTGCAGATGCGGGCCAGGTGAAAGTACCAAACCTTGTGCTCGGGCAAGCTGACGCTCTCGGTCCAGTCATTCGGACCGCGAACGGGGCCGGCGGCGGTTTCCTCGTGGATGTTGGGAGACGTCCACTCATCATCGGATGGCAGGTAGCCGAGCGCGACCTGGGGACCCTTGGGGTCTTTGTTGGTCTCGGCGGCCTCGAAGATTGTCTTACCCTCGAACCTACCGTAAGGCCCGGATCCGTTGCGGCCCGCGGCCCCGGCCTTCCATCTCTGCCCTTCGGGGTCGGCTTCGTGCAGCATCTTGAGCAGCCTGGCGTCCCAGAACTGCGGGTAGCCCCCGTAGGGCTTGGTCTCAACGTTGTTCCACCACATCAGCTCCTGGCCGCGCGCGAACGTCCAGGTGGATTTGCAGGCCATGGTACAGGTCTGGCAGCCGATGCAGCGGTTGGTGTTGAAGACGAAGGCAAACTGCCAGTCGGGATGACTTTCCTCGTAGGGGTAGGTCATCGGCCGGCCGAGATGCCAGTTATACACTTTACTCATCGCTGTCACCTCCGCTCAGAGACCAGCCGCTGAAGCGAAAAACCCCGCACCGCGCCCGCACCTGCTCGATCCGGCGGCGAACCGGCTCTGCTCCCCGCGTTCGCATGACGGCATGCAGGAGTGGATAGAACGGAGATTGGAAAAGCCGGAAAACCTCGGCCGGCGACCAGCCCATCCGCAGGTACTCCTCAATGACGCAGTCGATCATCACGTCCGGGTCGCCGTCGCAGACCACGCCGTTCAGTTCCATCGGGTCATCGAATTCAGGCTCTTTCACGACTGCCTCCTATGCAAACGGTTTGACCGTTTGCTCCCCTACATCGCGGGCGCCACTCCGCCGCCAGGCGGGGGCAGCCCCTGTAGGGGCTCCTACGCCCGCTCGATGCGGGCCAGCGCCAGATCCCCCCCGCTCAATGAAGGTCCTCGGTTCGTAAGTGTGACCGCGCGCCAGGCGGCGATCCTCCCGCCCGCTGGTCCACAGGAGCACGGGCCCGAAGAAAGCGGCCGCCAGCCGGGGCAGCAGCCCGAATTCTTTCTCGATCTCCCGGCGCAGATCGCGCACGTGACGGCTCACGACGTCGTTGGTTTGCTTCAACCGCCGCTCCATCGCCCACAGAGCAGCGTTGTAGGCGCCCTTCAGGTTCTGCACTTCCCAGTGGAAGCGTTCGCGGATGCGAGGGTCCGGGTGATTCCGGTATCGCTTCCAGCCCTCCAGAGTGGTGCGGCAGATCCGGAACAGGCTCGGTCCGTTCCGCTCGAAATCGCGCCGAAAGGCCCAGTCCAGGAACTTCTGGGAATCTTCGCGGGAAATGGCGGGATGGCGGAAGTTGAACTGATACTGCCCGTGAATATCGGCCAGCGGCACGTCCAGGAGCCGGTCCTGCGCGGCCATCTCCTGATACAGGGGGGTGCCCGGCATCGGCGTGTACAGCATGAACTGGTGAAAATCGGTTTCGTGAGCCACGGCGTGCTCGATTTCAGCGCGGATGTTCTCCGGCGTGTGATGCTCCATTCCGACGATGGTCGAGCCGAGAACCTTAATGCCGTGGCGGCGCAATTCCCGCGCCAGCCGGAGGGTGTCGATCCCCTTGAGTTTCTCGTAAACAAACGGTTTGACCGCTTGCTCGCCTACACCGTGGGGCGCCACTCCGCCGCCAGGCGGGGGCAGCCCCTGTAGGGGCTCGTAGGCGGCGCGCGGCGATTCCAGCCCCATCCACAGCCAGGAAACCCCCAGCTCCACGAGTTCCTCGATCGTGTAACGGAGCAGCGCGTGGGCCGAGGCGAATACGTACAGCGCCCAGCTCTTGGCCTCCTGTTTCATACATTCCAGCAGCTCCAGCGCCCGCTTCCGGTGCAGCAGGAAGTTCTCGTCCATGACGAAAAACGAGCGCACCTTCATGGACGATTCCATTTCTTGCATCAGCCGGAAGAGCTCCTCGCCGGTCTCGTAAAAGTTGAGGAACCGACCCTTTCCGCCGAAGAAGGCCGACGTGGTGCAGAAGTTGCATCCCATGGGACAGCCTACCGATGGAATGATGGTCGCCGCCGTGGAGTTCCAGCCGGAAGGCACGCGGATTCCCATGACGCGCAAACTGAAACTCGACGGGAGATGGGGGTGCCGGATGGGCGCGGCCTCGTCCTCTCCCAGATAACGCCGCATCCATGAGATGCCGTCGCCGCGTACGATGTGGTCCGCGTCGATCATCGCCTCCAGACCCGGTATCGCCGCCACGTGTCCGCCCACCACAATCACCGAGCCGGGGGAGACGGCTCGCACTATCCGGCACATCTCCCGGACTTTCCCCACGTTCACGACGATCGACGAGATCCCTACAATGTCGTACCGATGCGTGTGCAGTTCCCGCTCGAAGATCTCCCGCGTGGGGAAGTCGAGCACGGTGGCCGGCGCCGACACGTTGGCCTGGATCATCAGGATGCCCCACGACCGGTGATGCATGCGCAACGAAAAGGCCCCCTGGGCCCGCGTCACCTGGTTGTGATACAGCTCCATGGGGTTCAGGGCGCGGCTGCCGAACTCGTCGTCTCGCGCGAAAGGACCGAAGACCGAGGTCAGCAGAATGCGGGCAGGTGGTTTCATCAGGGCCTCTTACGCCCGCTCGATGCGGACCAGCGCGCCGGCGAGGTACTGCTGCTCGAACTCGCTCTCGTTGCCGGGACTGAAGCCCGTAGCGGCCGGCCGCCAGACGCCTTTGCCGTCCAACCCCCCATCCTCGGCCTTCACCACCTTGATCAACGTCTCCTTGGGCACGGTGTTGTTGGCGTGATTATCGATGGCGAAGCCGAAGACGAAGCTCATCGAGCCCGTGGCCTTGTGGAACAAGCTGTCGGTCTGGTGCATCGGCATCAGCCAGCCGCGAGTGATGCTCTGGTGGGAACCGTATCGATAGTTGGACTGGTAGCCGGTGTCCTCGGCGCGCGCCAGCTTGTCCGGACGTGTCTCGTGCGCCTTGACGCTTCGCTCGGTCCCGATCCAGCCGGTGTGCTTCATGATGGTGAAGTTGTACGGCAAAGCCGCGTTGTACTTGCAGCGGACCATACAGCGAAAGGCCCGGTAGCGGAAATCCCCCTTGTTCCAGCCCTTGTATGGCCGATCCTCCGGGTTGGCGTCCACCCAGACGTAATCGCCTTCGTGGATGCCCAGTTCCTTGGCCGCACGGGGGTTCATCTGGATCTCGCGGTCCGATTCGCAGGCCTGGCGCTTGTCCATCCGGTGGGGGTCGCCAAAGCTGGAGGACCAGATGGTGTTCCAGTCCACCGTCGACCAGGAGGAGTGCGTGGTGTGGCGGCTCTTGGGCGTCGAGCAGAAGAACCGGAAGCCCTGCGCCCACAGCGGATTCACAGTCTTCTTCACCGCGGCCCACGGCATCTTCACGTTGCGTATGGCCCGCAGGTCCGGATCCATGGCCGACAGCGGGATGCCGTAGCTGTTCGGCCGGATGTAGGGGCTGGAGGAGACGATCACGTTGGGTAGATAGGGCGTCGCCTCCGGCCCTTCCCGGTGGACGATCAGGTTCTCGCCGTACTCGATCGCTTCCGGCAGATCGCAGTAGGCGTTCAGCCGGCCGGTGTCGGTATAGAACGGGACGCTGTCATTGATCTGCTCATAGAACGGCACGCGAGGGTAGGTGCGGAACAGCATCATCACGGAACCCGGCTCGTTGCCGTACTCGCCCTTGAGGATCTTCTCGACGCGATAGGGGCCGTCTTTGCCGCGGGTGGTCGTGCTGTTGTCGAGTACGCGCTGAATGTAGACCCGCGCCTTCTTTTCGCGGATGAACTTCCAGTAGTCGGCGAAGCGCCGGTCGCCGGTGAGCTTGGCCAGCGACTCCGACACGCCGCAGAAGATCATGGCGTCGTCTTTGGAGTTGTGTACCGGCGCGATGCCGTCGCCGCCCCACATCTGGATGAAGGGGTTCGAGCAGGAGCCGCCGCATTCCAGGTCCTGCGCCTCCATCCACATGTTGGCCGGCAGGACCAGGTCGGAGTATTCGGCTGAGCCGGTCCACTCCACCTGCTGGTCGACGATCATGTCGATCTTCGGGAAAGTATTGACGATCAGGTTGTAGACCCATTTGGCCTGGTTGATGAGGTTGGCATTGTTGTACCACATCACCTTGGTGGGGCTCGGCATGTGGGTCAGGCCGGTGAAGCGCTTCTTGCCCTGCGGTGTTTGGACGATCTGGGGCCGGTCGCCCTGGCCCCAGTAGGACACCTCCTCGCCTTCCATGGTCTCCCGACAATTCCTGGCGGTAAGGCGGGCGTTTTCGTCCAGGACGGGGTTGAACGGATCCTCTCGGAAGTAAGTGCCGGCGCCCGGCCCGGTCCAGGGGGACGCTTGAAACAGCGCCCCCTTGTAGTTGCCCGCCCAGGTGTAGACGCCGGCGCCGTGTTTGCCGATGTTGCCCGTCAGCATCATCGGCAGGTAGGTGGCGCGATTGTGCAGGGTGGCGTGGAAGTAGTGGTTGACGCCCTCGCCGTAGTGGATCGAGGCCGCCTTGATGGTGGCGACGTCCTTGGCCAGCCGCTCGATCAGCTCCTTGGGCGCCCCGGTGATGTCGCTGACCGTGTCCAGGTCGTAGTCTTTGAGGTGGCGCTTGTACATCTCGAAGACCGGCATGACCTCGATCGTCTTACCATCCACGAGCTTCGCCTGAAAGGTCCCCTCCAGCGCCGGATCGCCTGCGAGGTTCTTGCCGACTTCCTCGCGGCTGACGGCGACGTATTGCTTCGTGTTGTTGTCGTACAGGACGAAATCGCCGATCTTCTCCCGCTGCTCGGGCTTCAAGCCGTGGATCTTGAAGCTCGGCCCCTGCGAGATGTCCTTCAGCCTGTAGTTCGGAAAGATCTCCTGCGGGCGAAGCCGCTTCAGGTTGTCGGTGCGGACCAGCAGAGGCAGATCGGTGAAGCGCTTCACGAAATCGGCGTCGTACCAGCCGCGATCCATCAGGATCTTGCTGAGGCAGAGGAAGATGGATGTGTCCGACAGGCCGGCGCGAATGCCGATCCAGTAGTCGGCCTTGGACGCTGGCGCGTTGTAGTCGGGCGAGATGACCGCAATCTTGCCGCCCCGCTCCATGATCTCGTTCAGCCAGTGCGACTCAGGCATCTTGTTCTCGATGAGGTTCTTTCCCACCTGGATGGTGAGTTTCGAGAATCGCAGGTCGTTCATGTCGATGTCGGCGGTCTGCAAGCCGTGCACGAATGGCTGACCGGGGGCTTGGTCCCCGCGCCAGGTATACTCGGACCATTCACGAGCGCCCTTGGCCTCATCCGGGCCGACTTTGCGCACGTGGGCATCGATGAGCGCCATCATGTTGCCGAAACGGAACAGGCCGAACTTGCCGACGATGCCGTGCAGAGGCAACGAGGAGCCGATCTTGAAGGTGCGCGTGCCGGCGCCCTCCCAGTGGTGACGCATCTCCTCGGGATAGCCGTCCTTCTGGAACCGCCGCTTGCCCTCCTCGCCGCTATAGGTCCTGGCAATTGCCAACAGGCCCTTGGCGGCGTAATCGGAGGCTTCGTCCCAGCTCACGCGCACGAAGGTGTCATTGCCGCGGTCGTCGAACCTGTACTTGGTGCGCAACGCGGGGTTGTCGGAAAGCGAGGGGAAGCCGGCGTCGGCCCACTCCTTCCACCCCTTGCGGATCACCGGTCCCTTGAGCCGGTAGGGGCCGTAGAGGCGCCGCTGCATCGTGAATCCCTTGAGGCACCCGCGCGGGTTCCAGGCGGGCGTAGCACGGTTGCCGTAAAGGTCGGTGTAGCGGGCATGGTCGTAATTCTGCTCGCTTCGCACAACCACGCCGTTGCGGACGAAGGCCCGCATGCGGCACATGTGGGTGTCGTTGGGGGCGCACACCCAGGTGAACGAACGCTCGCAACGATATTGGTCGCGGTAGATCTTCTCCCAGTCGCGGTCCGGGTAGGCGGCCAGCGGATTCTCCACCTGAATGACCTTGAGGGCGCAGCCGGCTAAGGAGGCGGCCATGCCTGCTCCCAGGGTGTCAGTGACCGTATTGAGGAATTTACGACGTGAGATGGTGCTCATCGAATTCTCCTGGACCGCTTCCTGACGGTCGCGGCTCGGTTTTCATGGCTCCAGCGCCAGGTCGTGCCAAATCGTGACCGACTTCTGCCCGTCGCGATCGCCCTGGCTGCCTTCCCAGACGCCAAAGGCGATTCGAACACTCTGGCCGGGCTGGAAGGCAACACTCCCGGGAGCGCTCACGGACAGGCGTCGCAGAAGGACGACGCGCCAGGCGCCGTCGCCCCGTGCGCCCTTGCCCTGAACGGTCTGCGCGGCCGGCGGCAGCGAGTGTAGAGTGCCCGGCCCCTTGGCGGTCAGGTTCTCCACCGGGCTGGGGCGCTTCGGATTGGACATCGGGTTTCCGGCGCCCCAGCCGCCATAGAACTTGGGATCGCGCTCCTCAACGCCGGCGGGCTCGGTAGCCGTGGTCGCCGGCCGGAACTGTTTCCTCGTCGGATCGATATCCATCATGGCGCGAGGGTAGGGCGGGGAAAAACCGGCGGAGGTCGTCAGGTCGCGCTCCCAGGCTGCCTTCCACATCCAGATGTTGGCGAACGCGGCGGCGTCGCCCATGCCGAAAAAGGGTGGATCGGCAGCGCTGGAGAACTGGAGCGCGACGGCATCGCCGAAGCTGGTCACCTGCGACTGCCCGGAGTTTTCGGTGGGATCGTCCCAGGCGAGCTGTATCGCCAGGTTCGCCCCGTCGTGCGCGGCGCGCACCCGCAGCCCCTCGACGCGCTCGTTGCGCCACCACAACGGCATCAGCGCGACGTAGGTGGCCTCGATCGACTCCCACAGAGGCGCCGCCGGGTCGCCGGCCAGCTCTGGACTCACGCGCTGCGCCTGAATCGCGCGCCGCTGCTGGACGACCCGCTCCTGAGCGCCCGGCCGGACCAGGGAACGCACGTAGTGGACGATGGGCCAGACGTCGCCGGGGTCCTTGAATTCCGCCGTCGGCATGGCCGAGCCCGGCATTCCCCCCAAGACTCGTCGCGCCAGGTCCTGCGGATCCACCCCGCCCTTGAAGATTCCCTTGGTGAAGTCGCGCGGGTCGGAGCGAAAGCCCAGGTCGTCCTCCATCTTCTCGGCGCCATCGCCTCGCCCTTCGGTTCCGTGGCAATTCGCGCAGTAATCCTTGTAGACGGCGCGGCCGCGCTGGAGCGCCGTGTCACTGGAGGAAGTCTCGGGAGGCAGTTCCAGCGGCTTGCCAATCTCCAACAAGTAGGTCGCCGTCTCTTCGGCTTGCGTTTGCTTCTTTCCGTCGACCATCAGCCGCTTCACCTTGCCCCGATGAGTCAAGGCGCGCACATACCCGACCAGGTCGCGGCGGTCCTGCTCGGCCAGGTGCGCCCAGGGCGGCATGGCTGAGCCGGGCATGCCCCGGCTGATGGTCCCGAACAGGTCCTCGTCGGTCGGCACACGATTGTCGGTCGACACCAGCAGCATCTTGCCCTGGCTGAAGTCCCGTGGCCGCGGCCACAGAAGGTGGGCGGACCGGCCGTCGCCGAAGCCCTCCGCGCCATGGCAGGCTGAGCAGTTCTTCAAGTAGAGCTCCGAGGCCCGGCCGAACTGCTTGTCCTCGAGAACGAACGGCTTCTCCGGGGATCGCGGTCGCAACACGACTACCAGCGCTATCGCGAGCGCTCCAGCCAGGACGACCCCCACCACTCGCTTGCCCTTCATGCCAGCGCTCCTTCTCTCATCCACTCCATCGCTGCCTGCGTTGGGCAATCCGCGGGCCAAAACATACGCCTGCGGTTCGCGAGGACAAAACCGGAGTAATCCGATCCGCTTGGATGCTTATGCCGGCAGCGACAGAGAAGGAAGCGTCCTCCCGAAGTGCTCCTCGATCGCCTCCACTACGAGCGGGAGGTAGCAGTTGAGCATGCAGCGGTCGGTTTCCCGTGAGGCGCAGGACCCGTCCGAATCACGTAACTCGCATGAGGCGCAGACGTTATCCCGAATCGCTTGGATATACGGCTCCATCCGGTCGCTGCTCACCTTCAGAATCGCCTCGGCGGCAAGGGGGAGCTTCGACATCAGGGAACAGTTGCCCTCAGCCAGCCGGTCGCACGAGGCGTCCACGTTGCGGTCGGGACACACCGCGCAGATCCTGCCGCGGATCAAGTCCGCGAGCCGCCCACGAGATTCCTCGTCCATATGGCACCTCCCTGGTCTGTGTTGCATGCACGAAGGAATCCAACCTTTCCAGACGGCCCAGTCCTGGGCGCGGAGCGACACGGTCGGCTCCGGTTAGGGTTATAAAGCTCTGCTCTGGGCCATTTCCCCCACCGGGGGTAGCCGGCCGAGCCGCAGGTCGGCTATCTCGTATGTCTCCAACCGCTCACCGGGCTCGAGCCGATACGTCGCACCCCCTGCGAACGCGGGTCCCACCTCGCCGCCGGTTCCATGACATCCCACGCCGGTACGCGCTGAGACTGGCTGTCATGGCGGCAACCAGAAGCTCTTGGAATCAAACACTTAGCACTGGTTACCACCAGTGAAAATGCCGCCAAACGCCTTCGATTCCCGTTAGCGCTACCATCTATCTGGCCGCAACCAAAATGGAAGCGTTCCTCGCGACCAGCAGATCGAGGTTGCTCTCCTCATCGGGGTGGATCTCGACGAAGTCCGGGCCCGTCGCCTTGGAGTGCAAGTTCTTGTATACTACCCGGAGGCCAAAGATGGAATCCAGGCCAGGAGGAGAAACATGAGCATCAGAGTCCCACTTCGCATCGCCGCGGTCGTCGCACTGGCGGTCGGCGCATCCACGGTATGCCTGGCGCAGCCGGCCGCTCCGGCGCCGCGCTTTGCGGTAACGACCACCCACCTCAAACCTGACATGGTGAGCGAGTGGCGCGATCTCCAGAAGAACGAGGTCATTCCCGCGTACAAGAAGGCGGGTTACAAGGAGCGAACCATCACGCAGACCATCTTCGGGAATGGCTACGAATACGTCACGATCACGCCGCTCGACAAGTATGCGACCCGCGATGGCGCCGGCACGCTTGTTCGGGCGCTCGGCGCCGAGGCCGCCGCGCGGCTGGTCGCGAAGCTGAGCAAGTGCGTCGTGAGCTCCCATACGTACGTCAGCACGCGCATTCCGGAGCTGAGCAACGCGATGGACGGTCCGACGCCGGCGATCACGATATCCACGCGGTATCGGGTAGCGGCGGGCAAAGGGCAGGAGTGGGAGAACTTTGTCAAGGCTGAGATCCTGCCGGTCTATAAGAAAGCCAAGGCCGGTTACTCGGTCAGTCGGCGGGGGTTCGGCGGTAATCTGAACGACCGCACGACGACCACCTTCGCCGCCACCTTCGCCGAGCTGGATGCCGGTTCCGTGTTCAATCGCACGCTCGGCGCCGATGCCGCCGCCAAAGTCCGGGCCAAGGGCGTTGGCCTGTCGAACGTGATCGAGACTGTCGTGCGCCGCCGGGTGGAGGATTTGAGCTTCTAGATCCGAGTGCGGCGCCACAATCTCGAACATCACGGTCACGGGCGAGGGTGCCGCGAGGCCGGTGGCGTGCTATGTTAGATCATCCGTTTCAGGAAGGGAGTTGCTTATGCGCAACTGGCTATTGCTTCTTCTGGGCAGTTTTCTCGCATCCGCCCAAACCACCGGAACCGCTTCCCTGCTGGGAACCTTGACGGACTCCAGCGGGGCCGTCATCTCCGGAGCCAAAGTCACCGTCATCAACACCGGCACCTCGTTCACCTCCACCACGGTGACCAACGCCGAAGGCTACTACTTTGTAACGTACCTGAACCCGGGCGCCTACCAGCTCACCATCGAAGCGTCCGGATTCAAGCGCTACGTGCGCGACGGCGTAGTGCTGAGAACCAACGAATCGCCGCGCATCGACGTCGCCCTCGAAGTCGGCGCAGTGACCGAATCGGTACAGGTCACTGGCGCCCTGCCTCTGCTCGAAACCGAAACCTCGGTGGCGGGCGGAGTCATGAGCGTCGATACCTTCGTCAAGCTCCCGGTGCTCCAGAAGCTGGTGTTCCGCCTCACGCTGTACCTTCCAGGAACCCAGGTGGTGAACGGCGTCCACGCCATCGGCCAGCGCGATCGTTCCATGGGATACGTGCTCGATGGGTTGAGCGCCAAGGAGCCGGTGCGCGGCCCCAACAACTCGACCAACCAGGTGATCACCTCGACTACCGACGCGATGACCGAAATCAAGCTCTTCACCACCGGTGTGCCCGCCGAGTTTGGCCACTCCGGCGGCGGCCAGCTCTCGGCTGTCTTCCGCTCCGGCACCAACCAGCTCCATGGCAGCCTCGAAGACCGCTTTGTCAATAAGTCTTTGATGCACCGTAACTACTTCGACGTCGGGCGCCCGACGGGACCCTTTGCATATCACGAGATCACCGGTGTCGTCTCCGGTCCGGTCCTGATCCCCAAGCTCTACAATGGCCGCGATAAGACCTTTTTCCTGTTCGGCTATACCCGGCACCATGAAAATGGAGGCGAAAGCATCCAGCGTGACGTCCCGAGCCCCGAGATGCTAGCCGGCAACTTCAGCTTCGGCGGCATCGGCCAGCCCATCTACGATCCCCTGACCACACGCCAGGAGGGCACAACCTGGGTCCGCACTCCTCTGCCGGGAAACATGGTTCCGCAGTCGCGCTTTGATACGGTCGCCAAGAACTTCCTGGCCCAGACTCCTTTCACGGCTCAGAACAGAACCGGTACCATCGATCGCCTCGGTCCCCATCAGAACTACGCGAATACGACGGCGTACAAATCGTTCCGCACCCGGTTCGACATCAAGATTGACCACCAATTTACTCCCCAGCACAAGATGTTCGGCCGCTATTCCCAGTCTCATCACAGGGCCTATTCCGACAGGTGGGCGCTCGAAATCGCGTGGCGGCTGATCGATCCCAACACCGTGCCCATCCCGATCGACCAGGAGAACGTCGTGGTGTCCGATATCTGGACCATGGGCCCGACGACGATCAACGAGATCCGCTTGGGAATGAATCGACGTAAGTTCACGCGCGTTCCGGAAGCCAACGGTCAAGGATGGGCGAAAAAACTCGGCATCCCCAATGTCGGCGACGACACGTTCCCCGGTTTCAACATCACCACGTACAACTACCGCATGCAACCCGGCGGGTACCAGCAGGATGTTGCCGAGGATTTCACCTTCCAGGACAACTTCACGAAGGTCATGGGGAAGCACACCTTCAAGGTCGGCTATGAGCTGATCCGCACCCGCTTCAATTCGCTGGCGCAGGCGCTGCCGTCCGGAACGTACACGATGGGCGGAACCGATGCCCCCTTCACGCCCAATACCGGAAATAATTTTGCGGCATTTCTCTTAGGCAGCGTGAGCCAAGCCACCTTTACACGAGCCGTGGCTAGCTGGCTGCCGCGCTGGTGGTCGCACGCCTTTTACGTCCAGACCGACTGGAAGCCCGTGCGCAACCTCACTCTCAATCTCGGCGTGCGCTGGAGCTACGAATCGCCGTTCAGCACCAAGTATGGCCAGCAATCCCAGTTCGACCCGACCGTTCGGGATGCGATCAGCGGCCGCATGGGCGCCATCGTGCACGGCAAAGGGCTGCTGGCACGCCGCGACTTGAATAACTTCCAGCCACGCATTGGCCTGGCGTGGACCCTGCACCCCAAACTTGTGTTTCGAGGGAATTTCGGACTTGTCACCAATGACTTGTTCACCAACGGAATCAATCAGAACTTCGAAGAATACCTCGCCACCGGCGTGGTACAGCAACCGCCCGGCGATCCCCGCATCGCCTTCCTGCTTTCCCAGGGGCCGCCGACGGTTGCATTCCCGGCCTCGCCGGACGGGTCGGTTCCGTTTGTGGGCACCAATTTCAGTGGGCGCAACACTTCCTGGTTTGACCCCAATATGCGGTCTCCCTACATCATGAACTGGTCCGGCGGTCTGCAATACCAGCTCACCAATGCGATTCTGACGGAGGCTCTCTACCAGGGCTCGGCGGGAGTCAAGCTGCTCAACAATTGGGACTATAACGCGATTCCGCTCAACATCTCGACCGACCGGGCCGTGTTGCAGCAGGTCTTCCAGGCTTCGCAGAACTACAGGCCCTACCCGCAGTTCGGCGCCATCCAGCACTACTCCAACTACGGCCACAACACCTACCACGGGGTGACACTCCGCACCGAGAAACGCTTCTCGCAAGGCTACTTCCTCAACGCGTTTTACACGTTCTCGAAATCCATAAACAATGCCGACGGCGACGGCGGAGGAAGCGGCATCACGTTCTACAACCGCAGTCTGGAAAAAGGCCGCGCCAACTACGACACCACGCACCGGTTCGTGAGCGTCTTCATCGCCGAGCTGCCGTTTGGCAAGAAGCGGAAGTTCCTGCAAAGCGGCGCTCTGTCGAAGATCCTGGGTGGCTGGGATTTCACGTACAGCCAAACGCTCCAAACGGGTGTGCCGGTATCGATCGGTTTCGCCGGCAGCCCCTTCAATTATCTGCCGGGCTCCCGGCGGGCGATTCAAGTGCTGCCCAACGATCAAGCGAAACCCGAGGGCTGGACGATCGGCCCCAACCGGTTCCCGACCGCCGCGCAGAACCCGCTGCTCAATATCAATGCCTTCCGCTACCCGGACGCATTCACTGCCGGAACCCTTGGCAGAAACACTATCACCGGCACCTGGATCAACTGGGTCCAGGCCTCGCTCTCCAAGGAGTTTCCGGTTGGCGAAAGGATGAAGTTCATCCTTCGCTGGGATATCAACAATCCCTTCAAGACCCAGGCGTTCAGCGATCCCGATGCCTCGTTCAATATTCAGAACCCGGTGGGAGCAAGAACCTTCGGCCGCCACAGCGGCACCCGAGGCAGCTTCAGCGACATCGGCGGGCGGCTCAACTCGTTACTGGTTTTTCGTATGGAGTGGTAACGGTAGTTGTGGCCGTTTGAAGCCGAACCGGACACTTTTGTGGGGCGGACGCCCTCGTCCGCGCCGGACCCCCTGGTCCGGCTCTGCGGGGACCCTATTCGAGTGCCCAAACAAGGCCGACGAGGGCGTCGGCCGCGGTCCTGGGGGACCGCCCCACGATGTGAACTTATCTAATGAACTTCCAATTCAGGACACTAGCCACCTTCCACCCAACCCTCGCCAGGGACCCACCGAACCGGTTGGCCGGCGCTGCTGTCGACGAGTGCCTCGGTATCTTCCTCAGGCAAGCTGCGCGTCCATTCTTCGAGTCCCCGCTCGGCAAGCCCGGCACTTTCTGGGTGGGGATTCTGCAGCGATCGACGAAGCTCTGCGCGAAGGCGACGATCGAGTTCGTTGCGGACGGCCTCCGCAACGCTGGCGCTCGGCGCCGACGCAGCCGCCAAAGTCCGGACTTCTAGAGCGGTTCCCGCATACCGCTTGCAAACGAGCGCGGCTCAGAAGCGCTGATTCCGATCGTCGCGCACGGCAGCCGCAGCCGCTCGCCGCTCAACACGCTGACGCGCGGGCCGGGAAGAATGATGCCGGCGAGGTTCAGCGGATCGGCGGCGGAGACGACGATCTCCTCGCCCGCGCCGGTCTCGCGTCTCACCGCGCGAAGCAGGTCCACCGCCTCGGGCAAGGCGAACTGCTCGCCGATGAGCGAGGCCACGAACCGGCCGCCGCGCACTTCCCCGCGCGCTTCCTTGCGGCGCAGCGCGACGGCCAGGTCGCGCCAGGCGGGAGCGAGCGACTCGCGCGCCAGCAGGTCGCGACAAACGACGCCCCAGCGGCGCAGCAACTGGCCGGCGAAGCGATCGGCCAGCGCCGCCGGGTCGGCTTCCGGTTTCGTCCGCGCCTCGCCGAGCAGCGCCCAGCGTCCGGCGGCGTGGCGCGGCCGGGCGGCTCGTCCCCGCCCCTGCCCGCGGCGACGCTTCTCATCCACCAGGGAACGCAGGTTTTCGAAACCGTCGGCGGTCACCAGGCCGGCGGCGACCAACTCCCACAGCGCGTCCTCGACCTCGCTCGCAAGCCGCCCGGTAGCGCGCTGGAGCTCGTTGAAGAACGATGCGCCGCGCTGTTCCAACCCGGCATGCACTTCGCGCGCGGGATGGGAAAGCGACGCCAGACCGTTCCCCCGGCGAGCGGCGGACACCCCGGCGTCCTCACGTGGGAACAGAGCGATCGGCGCCACCCGCGTCGGGCGGATACGACGCCGCGTGCCCGCGGGCTCCTCCAGCGCCGGGTGCTCGGAGAAGCGGCCCCACAGCACCTCGCCCGAGAGGCACAACTGGTCGAGCAGCTCCGGGGTGTAGCGCGCCACACGCCGCGGCAGGACCTCGGCTTCCCATGACGCCGCGGGAAGCTCGTAGGCGGCGAGTTGGCGGATCACCTGCCAGAGTCCATCGACACCGTGGAGCTGGGTTCCCCGCGCCACATGCTGCCAGCGCCCCAGGAAGCGCACGAAATCGGCCGTCGTCACCGGCTCGATCTCGCGGCGGAGCCGTCCCAGGGTCAGGCGATGGATGCGCGCCAGGATGCGGCGGTTGCACCACTGCTGCGCTCCCGGCTCCAGACCCGGGGTGAAGCGGCCGCGCAGGAGCTGCCCTTCGGATTCCAGGCGCGCCAGCGCCGCGTCCACAGCATCGCTCGGCAGCGCGAGCCTGCCCGCCAGGTCCGCCGCGGTCACCGGGCCGATCGACTCCATCCAGCCGCGCAGGATGGCGAGGACGCCATCTTCGGTCCCCGGCATCGCCGCCCGCTCGGCGGCCACCCAGAACTCACGATCCGCCACGCGATGAACCTTCGCCCGGCGCGCCTCGGACAGTTGCTCGAACCACGTCTGCCACTCGGGCGCGGGCGGCAGCAGGATCAGAGTCAGCAGGGCATCGTGGAGCTCGTCGGCATCGCGCACCAGGGGCCAGGATTCCCCGGCCACCTGTCCAATCGCCTCCGCATCCAACGCGCCCAGCTCGGTGAGGTCGGCGGGCAGCGTGCGCCGCAACTGGACCGCGCGCGCCCGCCGCTCCTCCAGCGGCGCGTCGTCGAGGTAAGCGTAGGGGTTGGCGTTGAGGATCTCGTGAGAGAGCGGTGAGGGCTCGGCGGTATCGATTGCGAGCGTGCGGAGAGACCCGTCGCGAATGCCGCCGAGGATGCGGGTGAGCCCGTCCAGGTCCATCGCCTCGTGCAGGCAGTTGGAGACCGTCTCGCGCACCAGCGGATGGTCGGGGATGCGGATCTCGCCGGTGAGGTTCTCGGCGCAAGCCGCCTGGTCGGGGAACACCGCGGCGAGCAGGTCCTCGGCGCGCATGCGCTGGATGGGCGGCGGCAGCTTGCGCCCTCCGGCGAAGCGCGGTACGGCGAACGACCGGCAGCAGTTCCAGCGCCATCGCGCCGTAAACATGGGCGCGTCGAGCAGGGCCTGCGTGAGCACGTGGGCGACGGTTTCCGGTTTGAGGAACTCGAAGATGATCTCGAGCGGAAAAGAGTGCTGCTCGGTGAGCGATATGACGATGCCGTTGTCGGTCGCCGCCGCCTGGAGCTCGAGGTTGAAGGTGCGGCAGAAGCGCTTGCGCAGCGCGAGCCCCCAGGCGCGATTGATGCGTGCGCCGAACGGTGCGTGCACCACCAGTTGCATACCGCCGGCCTCGTCGAAGAAACGCTCGGCGACCACTCTCTCCTGCGTAGGCAACCCTCCCGGCAGCGCGGCCAGGGCGGCGCGCATGTAGTCGATGGCCTGCTCGGCGCCGAGGCGATCCAGGCCGCAGTCGCGCTCAAGCCACAGGCGGGCCTGTTCGCGGTCGCCGGCGAGCCGCGCGATTTCCTCGCGCACATCGGAGACCGCGCGCGAGAGCTCGAAGGTCCGCCCGGGGGCCTCGCCGCGCCAGAAGGGGATCGAGGGCGGCGCGCCGTGGGCGTCCTCGACGCGCACGCGGCCCGGCTCGATGCGCCGGATGCGCCAGGATGTGGTTCCGAGGAGAAAAATGTCGCCGGCGAGGCTCTCGACGGCGTAATCTTCATCGAGCGTTCCCACCACGGCGCCTTCCGGTTCGGCCACCACCAGGTAGTTGGCGTTGTCCGGGATGGCGCCGCCGCAGGTGAGCGCCGCCAGCCGCGCGCCGCGCCGACCGCGGATGCGGCCGTTGATGCCGTCGTGGTGCAGCCAGGCGCCGCTGCGCCCGCGCGAGGTGGCGATGCCTTCGGAGAGCATGGCGAGCACCTGGTCGAAATCGGCGCGCGGAAGCTCGCGATAGGGCCACGCCGATCGCGCCAGCGCGAATAATTCCTCCTCGCTCCATTCGCGGGTCGCGGCGGCCGCAACCATCTGTTGTGCGAGAATGTCGAGCGGCGCCCGCGGCGTCCCGATCCGGTCCAGCTCACCTGCGCGGATCGAGCGCACCAGGGCGGCGCACTCGATCAACTCGTCGCGCGTGGCGGCGAACAGCCGGCCGCGAGGAAGCGCGCCGACCCAGTGCCCGGACCGGCCGATGCGCTGGAGGGTGACCGCGATCGAGCGCGGGGAACCGATCTGGCACACCAGGTCGACAAAGCCGATATCGATGCCCAGCTCGAGCGAGGCGGTGGCGACCACCGCCCGCAGGCCGCCGGTCTTCAGCCGCTCCTCGGCGGCGAGGCGCAGCCGCTGGGAGAGGCTCCCGTGGTGCGGCAGCACGACGTCCTCGCCGAGCCGCTCGCCGAGATGGTGCGCGACGCGCTCCGCCAGCCGGCGCGTGTTGACGAAGACCAGCGTGGTGCGGTGCGCGCGGATCAGCTCCGCGAGGCGGTCGTAGAGCTCGGCCCACATCTCGTTGCTGGCGACAGCGGCGAGCTCGTCGCGCGGCACCTCGACAGCGAGGTCCATCTCCCGGCGGTGGCCGACCTGAACTACCTCGACCCGCTCGCCCAGCAGGCGCGCCACCTCCCCTACCGGATTCACCGTCGCCGAAAGCCCGACGCGCTGCGGCCGCGCGCCGCCATGATCCCGCACCAGAGCGTCCAGGCGCGCCAGGGTGAGCGCGAGGTGTGCGCCGCGCTTGTCGCCGGCGATGGCGTGGATCTCGTCGACGATCACCGAGCGCGTCGCGGCCAGCCCCGCGCGGCTGCGCTCGGCGGTCACGAGCAGGTAGAGCGACTCCGGCGTGGTCACCAGAACGTGCGGCGGCTCCTCGACCAGCTTGCGACGCTCCCGCGCCGAAGTGTCGCCCGTGCGCACGGCGGTGCGAATCGGCGCGAGCCCAACGCCCAGGCCGCGGGCCAGCTCGCCGATCTCGGCGAGCGGCGTCTCCAGGTTCTTCCGCACATCGTTGCTGAGCGCCTTCAGTGGCGAGACGTAGACCGCCTCGATGCGGTTCGGGAGCGGTCCTTCGCGCGCGCGGCGGACCAGCCCGTCCAGGCAGAGCAGGAACGCGGCCAGCGTCTTGCCGGAGCCGGTAGGCGCCGAGATCAGCACGTCGACTCCGCGGCGGATGAGCGGCCAGCCTTCCCGCTGCGGCTCGGTGGGCGCGGAGAATTTCCGCTCGAACCATTCGCGGATCAGCGGATCGAAGCCGGAAACGGGCATGGCGCGCATAGACAGTGTAGCGCGCCGCCGGAGGCGACAACGGTTACAACCCCGCCTCCGCCAGCCGCTCCCAGCCGGCCTCCCAGGTGAACTCGCGCTCGTACAACTCGCGACCGGCCTGGCGCAGCTCGGCGCCGAGCTCGGTGGAGGTGAGCAGCAAAGAGACGGAGTCGGCGAACGGCTGGGCACGGTCGGCGACGAGCAGGTGCTCGCCCTGGCGGCACGGAAGACCCTCCGCCCCGAGGCTCGTGCTCACCACGGGCACGCCCGCCGCCCAGGCTTCCAGAATCTTCACGCGCGTGCCACTGGCGGCCAGCAGCGGCACGATCGCCACCTTGGCGCCTGCCAGCGTCGCGACGGCGTCCTCCACCGGGCCCGTCAGCCGGATGCGGGGATCGTCGCCCACCAGCTTGCGGACCGCCTCCGGATTGCGGCCGACCAGCTCCCAGGTCAACTGCGGCCACTGGTCGCGCAGCAGCGGCCAGATTTCGCGACGGAAGAAGCGAACCGCGGTCACGTTGGGATGATATTCGAGGTTGCCGGAGAAGACGATGCTCTCCCGCGGCTCCCTGGCCGGCAGCGCGACGCGGGGAATGGTGTTGGGGTAGACATCGACGCGGGCGCCCGGAAGGATTTCCCGCACCAGCTCGCGATCGCGCGCGGAGACAACCAGCAGCCGGGAGAACCGAGGCAGCCAGCGACGCTCGAGACCGCGGCAGGCCGCCCGGAACCGCCGGTGCGCCCACGAGGCGGGCCACGGCTCGGATTCGGCGCACCAACCGTGCAGGATGGACTCGATGTTGTGCAGATCCAGCACCACACGGGCGGCGACCGGCGCGAGCTGCTCGACGTAAGCGGCGCACCAGAAGTGCTCGACCACCGCCAGCTCGTAGCGCCGGCCGGCGAGGAATCGTTCGAGGTCTTGTGCGAAGCCGCCGAACCGATCGGTCAGCGGCGGAGCGCCTTGAGCCAGCCGTCGCAGGTTGCGCGCCGAGCGAGCCAGCCAGCCGCGCGCGTGAAACGGCAGGGGAATGACGTGAAGGTCCCGCACCAGGCCTGGCGGAAGCAGGGACTTCGGATCCGGCGCCCCCTGCTGGCGGAAGACCGCGATGTCCAGATCGTAATGCTTCGCCAGGTACTGGGCCAGCGCTGCGGTGCGCAGGGCGCCTCCGCCGGCGAGCGGGTAGGGGCACTCGGCGGCCAGCAGGAGGGCCGCCGGCCTAACTCCGGAATCGCCGTTGCGCTTCTTCATACACGTCCCGAGTAAGTTGTGCGGTGCGCTGCCAGGTGAACTCGCGCGCGCGCCGCAACGCCGACTCGCGGTATGCGGCCACACGGCCAGGCTGCTCGAGCGCGAGCGTCATCGCCTCCACCCACGCGGTGGCACTCGCCGCGCTGCGATGAATCGCGGCGCCGGCGGTGACTTCGACCAGCGACTCATCGTCGGAGGCGATCACCAACGCGCCCGACTGCATCGCCTCGAGCACCGGCAGGCCGAAGCCTTCATAGAAGGATGGATAAACACAAGCCACCGCCCGCGAGTACAGCAGCGGCAGCTCCGCCTCCGCAACTTCACCCGTGATGCGGAGGCCCGGTTCGGCGTCGGGCAACCGGAAATCGTCCCGCGCCCGGCCGGCGAGGACCAGGTCGACCTGGTGCCGGCGACGGACCGCACGCCAGGCTTCCACCAGCAACGAAAGATTCTTGCGCGGCTCCAGCGCGCCGACGTACAGAAAATACGGCCTCGCCGGCTGGGGACCTTCGACCGGGCGGAAATGGTCTCCGGCGGCGAGCGGAACCACAGCCACGCGCTGCGAGTGGACGCCGAACGCGTCGATCAGCTCGCGGCGGACCCTCGCCGTGGGCGTGACGATCATCGTCGCCAGCCCCAGGCGGAGCAGATACGGCGCACGGCGGCGGACGCGGGGGGAGCTGGTGTTCCAGTCTTCGCGTTTCCACGGCGCCAGGTCATGCACCGTCACCACGCTCGGTCGCAGCGGAAGATAGGGCACGGCGAAATCGACGCCGTGGAAGACGTCCACACGCTCGCGAAGCATTTCGATCGTAAGCCCGCACAGCCACCAGCGGCGAGCTGGAAAAGAACCCGGGGATCGCCCCGGGCGGAGGTTGGCCGGCGCCTGTTCGGGCATCGGGAAACGCTGGTCGGAGAGCAGCAGATACTGGTCCTGGGGGAACTGCCGCGCCAGCGCTAGGCTCAGCTCGGAAGTGTAGCGCGCGATGCCGCCCGGAGCAGCCGCCAGCGGCGTCGCATCGAGCGCGATCCTCATGTCGCGCCGGCCGCCGGAGCGAGTTCCTCGAGCAGCGAAGGACCCTTCGGCCGCCAGCCCAACTGGCGCGCGGCCTTGGTGGAGCCGATCTTCTGATCCAGCGCCCGGCAGTCCGCCAGCGGCCCGAGCACCGCCCGCGCTTCCTCCAGGGTCCACGACTCGACACGAGCGCCGCCGGCCACGCGGCAGACCGCGCCGGCTACCTCGCGGGCGCGCAGTGCGGGGCCCTCGGCAGCGACGTAAATTTCGCCCGGCGCGGAGCGTTCCATCGCCCGGACATAGAGGTCCGCCAGGTCGTCGATGTGGACGAAGCTCCAGTGGTTGTCGCCGGCGCCGATGATACGCAACACTCCCTGCTCTCTGGCGGACGCGATCATAGTTGCCACCGCGCCGCCGCCCCTGCCGTAGACCGTCACCGGACGGATCACCACGCCGCACACCTTGCGTCCGGCGGCATCCAGCACCATTCGCTCGATCGCCGGACGCCAGGCGACAAGCGGCGGCGGTCGCAGCGGGAACATTTCTCCGGCCAGGCGGCCGCCGGTGTTCCCAATGACCCACGCGCCGCTGGTGTACAGGAATGGCTTCGCGGTTCCCTCGAGCGCGTCGAGCATGGCGCCGACGGCAGCTTCCTCGATCCTGCCCGTGTCCGCGTTGCGTACGAGCGCGGAGTGAATCACCGCGTCCGAGGACCGCGCCACCGCGGCGAGGCCGGCCGGGTCGGTGAGGTCGCCGCGATGGACGGCGACACCCGCCGCACGAAGCTTCGCGGCGGCTTGTTCGGATCGCGCCACGCCCGTCACATGGTAGCCGGCGTTCGCCAGCGCTCGCGCCACGTTCGAGCCGATGTAGCCGGTCGCTCCGGTCACCAGGACCGTGGCCGTTTCCATGAGGCCTCAGTTTGAAGGCCGCAATCCCTCTTCGCTCCCCAGGCCGCGCGTCAGCCAGCCCGGGTACCAGCGGAACACGTTGCCGGTCAGGCTCCCGATGAAGACCTCGTTCGCCGGCGTGACGTGGAGCCAGTGGCCCGGGCTCTCCATCGCCCCGAGAATCCGGCCGGTCTCCAGATCCACGCGCATGATGCGCCCGGCGAGCGTGTCGTAGGTGATGTTTTCGATGTTGTCGCGGTGGGTGATGATCCACATCTCGTCCTTGGCGGTGATGAACAGGTTCTGGGTGGCGCCCAGGTGGGTCCACTGCTTGAGGAACTTGCCGCCGGCGTCGAAGATCTGGATGCGGTTGTTCTCGCGGTCGCTCACGTAGACGCGGCCGCGGGAATCGGTCCCGATCGAGTGCGGCGTGTTGAACTCGCCCGGCCCGGCGCCGCGCTTACCCCAGGATGTGAGGTACTTGCCGTCGGCGGAGAACTTGACCACGCGGGAGTTCCCATAGCCGTCCGAGACGTAGAACTCGCCGGTCGCGGGCGCGAAGGCAATGTCGGTCGGACGGTTGAAGGTTTGGTCGTCCGTCGCCGGCTGCTTCTTCTTGCCGAGCGTGAGCAGGAGCTTACCCTCGCGTGTGAACTTCATCACCTGGTGGTCGCCGTTGTCGGTGACCCAGACGTTGCCCTGGCGGTCCACACGCATGCCATGAGCATTGCCGAACATTCCGCGTCCCCAGGAGCGGAGGTACTTCCCCTTGGCGTCGAACACGACGATGGGATCGGCCTTCGGACCGCGCTGGAAGACATAGACCTGGCCGGCGGAATCGACGGTGACGGCCGAGACCCGGCCGAACTTCCATCCATCGGGCATGGTATCCGGCTCTTCGCCGAAGCGGATCTGCACGCGATACTTCATCAGGCCGCCCTCATGGGGATACCAGCCTTTTTCCTCCGCCCAGGCCGCTACCGGAAGCAGCGCGAGCAGCGCTATGGACAATCGCAACATGTTTGGCCTCCTGTGGGACAGGCCTCCTGGCCTGTCCGGCTGTCAGGAGAATGATAATCGTGACCGTGGATCGGTCGCAACCCCTGTCAGGGAACGGTCGTCAAATCTAGTATCGGAACCGGAAGCCTCCATAGACGCTCACTCCCGGCATGTCGACCCCGGAGCCGTGGACGCGGTAGTTCCGGTCAAGGATATTGAACACACCGCCGGTCACGCTCATACGCTCTGTCAGTGAGTACCCGCCGTGCAGGTTCCAGGTCAACCAGCCCGAAGTGCTTCGGTAAAGGGCGACGCGTGTGGAATCGTCCAGGCCCGGGAGCACCCTGTCCTGTACCTGGCGCAGCGTTTCCCCGGTGGGCGTGAACAGGCCCTGTCTGACGAAAGGCGACAGGCGCGCGGACTGAAAGACCGCCGCAATGTCGTTGCGCGAACGCGAGGCGCCGATGCGCTCATCATCGATGTCGCCGCCGCTCAGGCGATGCTGCGGCCCGGCGAACAGAAGGTACGTGCGCCACCAAAAGCGCGTCCGCGTATGTTGCAACGCGACCGTGCCTTGGGGAGGCGGCAGGCGACGGATGTTGCGGTCGGGGTTCAGATCGCGGCCCACGATGTAGGAAACGCCGGCTTCCGCGATCCAGTGGGACCTGAACCGGAACCGCCCGCTCGCCTCAGTTCCGTAGTAGCGCGCGCGGCCGTCGTTCACAAAGGCTTTGACGGCGCGCGGATCAAAGGACGTCGCTACGGCGACTACGCCCTGCGCATGTTGAGCGGCCGTCGGCGGCAACGTGGTGACGGGCAGGCCGGACAGAGCGGCGGGCACACGATCGCTCGGGAACAGCAGAGAACGGCGCACGATTGGGTCGTACAGCTCGGCGTCGAAGAACTGGATGCGCGCCTCGAGCTTGCGCACTCGCAACCGGAGGCCCACTTCGTAACTGAGAAGCCGCTCGGCTCTCAGTTTTTCGACCGCGCGCCCCAGCGAAGTAGCGCCTTCCGAGGAGCTCGACGCGAGCCAGGCTCCGGCGGGAACCGCTTCGGCCGCGGGGATCTCGTAGCCGAGGTCGTTCACGCCGATGGCGCCGAGGTCGTTCGCGTTGGGCGCGCGGAAGCCGCGGCCCACCAATCCGACAACACTCAGCGCCGGGGATAGCTGCCACGCCAGGGCCGTGTTGAAAGTCCAGTCGCCAAAATCCTGTGCGGAGGCCCGGCTGCCGAAGGTGTCGCTCCGATTGGAATACCCGACTCGCGTCCAACGGCCGCCCAGCGTTGCCCGCAGCCGCCGAACGATCTCGATCCGATCCTGGACGAAGACGCCGCCGGTGCCATAGCGCGAACCGTCAGGGTATGGCGGGCGGGCGTTCTGCCGCGCCCCGGTCACCGGATGGAAAACAGTGCGCGTCGATGAGATGCGCTCGTCATACCACTCGCCGCCGAAAACGACGGCGTGGCGACGGCCCGCGCGCGAAGTAGCCTGGGCGCTGTATCCGAAGGCGTTCACCTGGCTGTCGTCGGTCGTGATGGAGTCCGTGAACCGCAGATTCTGGCGGCGGGAACCGTCTCTCTGCGAATTCACCGAGAACGTGCCGGCCAACGTGTCGAGCCGTCCCCACCCCACCTTTTCATACCGTACGTAGCCGAATTTCAACCCCTGCGGATCGAGCGCGGATTGCAGCCGGCCAAGCCCGCCCCAGAGGTCCTTATAGTTCCTCGATCCGGACTGGCTCGACTGCTGATACCAGAAAGTAAGCGTCTGGTCAGCGCCGGGCCGCACGGCCAATTTGGTATCAGCCGCCCACTGAGTAAACGCTGTGTCCTGCTGGCGGTCTCCGGTCAGGTCCGCTGCCTGCGCCCCACTCATTCCGAAAAAGCGGCGAAGAACGTGCCGGGAGTTCTCGCCTCGACCGGCGCGCAGATCGTTGTGGCGAGTGCCGCTCGCTCCGACGATCATGGCAAGTCGCTCCGTACCAACAGAGATGCGGGAATCCACGCCACCAGAGCCGTCGGCAGTGGCGCCGAATACGTTCCAGGCGCCGTGAAACGCGCGCCGCGAATGTTCAAATCGGGCCTCCGGAGTGATCACCTGGATGGCGCCGCCGAGTGAATCGCTACCATACTGCGAACTCGAAGGCCCGAGCACCGTCTCCATGCGCTCGACCTGACTGGGATCGATGAAGGCGAGGTACTGATTCGGGCCGGATCGGAAGGTGGCGTTATTCAACCGGATTCCGTCGATGAGGTTCAGCACCTGGTAGCCGGTCAGACCACGCAGGAACGGCGCTACTTGGGCCGCCGAGGTCTGCTGGAGCAGAATCCCCAGGGCGCCTTCGACGGCGTGCCCGATGTTGGGCAGCGGCCGCGCCCGGAATTGGCCGTTCTCCCGGACATCGACGATGGCCGCAGCCTCCCCCTGCTGTTCCACAAACCCACGTGAGGCCGTAACGGTGATTTCGCTTTGCAGCGGCACCAGCCGCAATCGCAAAAGCAGGGCAACCGCGGAGGAACTCTCCAGCGGCTGTTGCACGCTGGTCAGGCTGCCGCTCTCGGCGCTGATACGGAAGGTCCCGCGCGCGGGCAGGGGCATCGAGAACTTACCCTCGGAATCGGTGTGAGTCTGGGCCACTGTCAGCCCGGTAGCGGAAAGGATGCGGACATGTGCACCGGCCACAGGGCGGTTGGCGGGATCGACGACAATCCCGCGGACGGGCTCGTCGGCCCACAGCGGAACGGCGAGGAGGATGAGAACGCCGAGGCACGCCCGCTGCATTGGCACGAAATAACTATACTATGGTGTCCGGACATTTCTGAGGAGATGAAGACATGAAACGACGCGATCTGCTGGCCGGCTTGGCCATGGCCGGAGTCCAACTCGAGGCGCAGGACAACCCCGGGTCACTCTACATTCCGAAGGCACAACTGGTCGAAGACCGCAAACTCCTTCACGACTTCATGGACGAGTTCTCCTTTGTGGATCTGGTCACGGCCACGCCCGCCATCAGGATCACTCACATCCCTGTGATACTCGCTCGAAGCGCCGGGAATTATGGCACGATTTACGGCCACATCTCCCGCCAGAACCCCCAAAGTAAAGCCTTCGACGGCCGGCAGACCGCGGTCATCGTCTTCCGCGGACCGCACGGTTACATCTCACCCTCCTGGTCCGCCAGGACCGAGGTGGTTCCCACTTGGAATTTCGCCGTGGTGCATGCTTCCGGAAGGCTCAAGCCAATCGACGACAGGAATGCGAAGCATGACATGCTTGCCCGGCTCATCCACAAGTTCGAGACCTCGGAGAACTCCACTTACGACTTCGCTAAGGTGTCCGAAAACTATAAGTACGGCCTGATGGCCGGTATCATTGGCTTCGAGATGGAGATCGAGTCGCTGGAAGGCAAGTTCAAGCTCGGCCAGGAAGGCGCCGACGCCAACAAGCAACGCACCTTGAAGGGCCTCCAATCCGCAAAGCGGGAGCGCTCCCTCCACGACTTCACCGCGAGTTTCTACCAGCGCACCGCTCCCTGACGGTCGCGGCTCAGGTCGGGCCGGCGGCGAAGTGCGGCACCTTCAGCCGCTCGCCGTTGTTCATGGCCGACTGGTGGCCTACGATGCCCGGCACCGTCATCGCCAGGGCCGCGTAGAGGTCGACGGCGGGCTCGCGCTCCTCCACCAGGGCGTTGATGAATTCGGCGCTGAGGAAAGTGTGGCTGCCGCCGTGGCCGCTCTCATGCCGCATCGCGGGCGGAAGCATCGGGTCTTCGAGGTAGTTCGGGTACTTCAGCGGCCGCGCCTGCCCGATCCGCTCGCGGGAGATGTCGGTGTGCAGGCCGTGATTGGCCATGGTGAGCGTGCCCTTGTCGCCGTACCACTGGGCGCGCTCGCCCTCCTCGCCCACCAGCCAGAAGACGTTGCACCGGGTCATGTGGCCGCGGTCGGTCTCCATCAACGCGCACTCGTTCCAGAAGGGATTGCGGTAGCGGTTGTCGCTCAAGTACGGGTGGCGGCTTCCCCAACCCAGGGCGGACACCGAGCGGATCCGTTCGCCGGTGACCCCCACCAGGAAGCCGAGGCATGCGTCGGGTACTGGAGCGGCGGCAAGCCCCAGCGCCAGCTCTTGCTGCCGTCGGGCTCGTAGAACCGCGAGCCGCTGTCCTCGACCAGCTTCCGAAGATCCCCGCGGTCGTGGTAGTAGGCCAGTTCGCTGTAGAACATCTCGCCGAATCCGCCGCTCTGATGAAGGCTCCGCGCGTAGATGCATCCGGGACGGTAGTAGCTGGTTTCTCCCATCATGTAGTGGAGGCCGGTCTTCTCCTTGAGCGACTTGAGCCGCGCGGCTTCCTCGAGGGTGAAGCAGGCGGGCACGGCGGAGAACACGTGCAGGCCGCGCAGGAAGCACTGCTCGACGTGGCGGGCGTGGTCGAGGGCGCCGCTGAAGACGGCGACCGCGTCGAGCCGCTTCTCGCGAGCGAGCATCTGGTCGAGCGAGTCGAACATGTTGTCGCATCGGTAGGTGTCGCGGAGCCGGCGCCGGCGGTCGGCGCGCAGGTCGGTGACCGCCGTCACGATGCAGTTGGGGTGCTCGTGAAACTGGAAACCGGTCCCGAATCCGCCGCCAACGATGCCGAGGCGAATCTTCCGGAAAGAGGCGACGGGCGCCGGCCGGCCCACGGCCGCGGCCATCGCGGCGGGCCCCATGGCGGCCAGCCCTCCGGCGGCGAAAAGGAAATCTCGTCTGGTGTTCATCGGGCTTCTGTCATGGTAATCCCGCGGCGCCTGGCGCGGGCGATGTTCAGTGTCCGCGGCCCAGCTCGAGCGCGTGCATGGAGCAGGTTGCCGGGCCCCCAGACGGGCGTGCTGGCGGCGAGCCGGTACTCGGTCTGGTGGGATGGCTTCCACAGGAGCTCTCCGTTGTTCGGGTCGATGCCCGCGATCTCACCCGCCATGGCCGTCGCTGCCTGGTGCTGCCCGTCCACCTGGATGAGCAACGGTAGAGGAATGGGCGTTCTTGAAGCTGTGGCGGCGCCACACCACGCCGCCGTCGCCAGTTCGCCATGAAGTCGAGGCCCCGATTTACTTTGGGGTCCCCACAATATAAGACGGCATGATGAACTGGCCAGCGTTCACAGCGTTCACGGTAACTTTCTTGCCGATTCTCACCAGAGTCGCTACATGGGGGGGGTAGTCTAAGGGGTCTGGAAAGATGTACCAAGTACTCGGTACCGGTACGTGCTGCACTCTTATTCTCGCAGTGGGAAACGGGAGGTTGTCATAGGGTTGAGGCCCTACTGACGGCGCATCAACGAACGGATTCATGTACCGCAGGCTGTAGGTATTCTTGTCCGGGCCAGTGAAGTTGAATTCCGCGCGTGTCGTAAAGTCGGAAGGGACGCTCGGATCGTAGCGGAACCACGCATTCCAGACGACGACAGACCCCGTAACAAACAGATGCGGCGTCGTAAACACCCAGCCCGGCGTATCGCTGTTGGAGGCCACGACCACAGAAAAGTCGAAGCCAATCGTGCGATTGGACCTGAGCGTATCCATCGTGAAGTTGCCGGACGGGTTAGGGCCGCAGAGATCTATCTCCGCCTTGACCTTGTCGACACCGTCCACGTAGGAGACGGGGAAGTCGGGGAGGATCGCTGCTGGAGATCCGTCCACATAAGTCGGGCTAATCGTGACCACCAACGGGATGTTCTTGCAATTGCCTGGTGCGGCTGCCAGAGTCGCCGCCGGCAGCGCCAAGACCAACAACACTCCGCATCGCGTGTAACGTTGCATAGCTCCCTCCTGCTTGCTTTCGAAATTCACCTAGGATTTCCATTGGGGTTTCCTGGGCACTGCCCGATTGTACACCCGATCGCCACCGTGCCGTGCCCTGGAGTTTGCCGAATCCGGGATCCGGAATAAACTGGCTTCCAGGGCGAAAACCGGGTACCATGTGCGTACTCACAGGTTACGGCTTTCGCCGGAGTTCCGAGGAACCCCGCATCCGAAGGAGGTGAAGTCATGACTGCTGCCAGGCTGGGCGTTTCCAATCGGACCTGGCGATCCCGAACCGACCCGGTCGCCGTCTTTGTTCTCCTGACGTTTCTGTTCATCGCGCCTGGGCGCGCGGTCGAACCCAAACGCGAGGTTTATCTGATCAACAGCAAGCCCGCTTCGGTAGCTGTGGTCGACTCCGAGCATTGGAAACTGGCCGGCAACATTCCGCTGGATCCCAACCCCACCCACGCTTTGATCCATCCGCAAACTCGCATCCTCTATGTGTTGCACAACGGTCTGTTCAGCTCCTCCGACAGCCTGCCCCAGGAGCCAAGCAAGCTGAGCATCCTGGACCCCGGCGCAAGAAAACTGATCCGCTCCATACCACTCGGTTGGAACGCCGCGAAGATGCATTTGTTGGGAGACGGCCGCTACCTGGTATGTTTCGGCGTGGGCACTCCGGGATTCAAGCGCATCAGCCAGCAGCCCGGTTCCGCTACCGTCATCGATACCCGGAAGAACGAGGCCGTCGCCACGCTCTCAGCGGGCCGCCTCGGCAGCCATCTGCTGTTCGCCAGAGACGGCTCCAGGGTCTTTGTGCTCAGCCGCGGCGATGCGCCGGACAAGAAGAAGGGGAGCCCACCCCACCAGCCCGCACTCACCATATTCAGTCTGGATCAGGAGAAGCCGCTGGCGGAGATCGAGTTGGAGCACGAAGCCCAGGACATGCTGCTTTCCCAGGATGACAAGTGGCTCTACCTGCTGGACCAGGGATCGGCTTCCAAGGACGCCAAGCGAAATCGCAATGGAGTAGTCCATGTGGTTGACGTCGATGCTTTCAAACTGATCAAGACTCATACTGATCAAGACTCATGAGGTCGGAACTCTTCCCCGTGCGCTCGAACTGGATGCCAAGGCTGGCACGGTAGCCGTACTTTCACAAGCGTCGGCCAAGGACCTGACTGGCAAGGTTTTCCAACTGAAGGGCGCCGAGCTCACACCCGCCATCGACATCGGCTCTGAGCCACTGTTCATGCGGCGCTTCGGCGATCAGCCGGGGAGGTTCCTTTTCACCTATGACCAGATGCGTTTCCTGGGGGACGATGGAACACTGAGCCCCGCCGCCCTCACGCTGAACTACAAGAAGGGCGCCCCGGCGGCCGGTCCCGAGCTCGACATGTTTGGCGCGCGCGGCTACCCGGACGAGGTTCTTTACCTGCCTGGGCAGAACAAAATCGTAGTGACCGTACTGGCAAAGGTCAAGAAGGATCTGTGGAGCGCCCCGGTGATTCAGCCCACCAGCAAGCTGGCCATCGTGGATCTCAAGGGGAACCAGGTGGAGCGCACTCTGAACACGGGGCGGGCGGGCGTCAAGTTCGGCAAGATCCTCGGAATGGCGGTGCTTTCGGCCGCCCTTTCGGAGGCCATGACCAGCCTCAGCTACCATACCAACCGCAGTATCGCGCAAGCCACGAACCAACCCTATTTCTTCTATAACGTGTACCGATTCAACTTCATGCCGGACGCGCCGAACGTGGAACTGGCCGCCAGCACGGACGGCAGGTTCATTTACGCGCTGAACACCTTGAGCGACGATGTGACCATGATCGACTCGCAGGACGGAAAAGTCCTGGGACACGTCCCGGTCGGCGCCGGGAGCCGTCGCATCAGTTTGCTCCCGGGCGGCAGGTTCATCGTTGCGGAAGCCGGCAAGCAGATCACCTGGATCGAGACCGGGTCCAACAAAAGGCACCTCGAGCACCAGCTCGCTTCCGGCAGGGTGAATGCCCTGCACCTGGATGCGGGAAACCGGCGGCTGCTGACATTGACCAGCAACTCGCTGCTGGTTTGGGATTCCGAACAGGGCAAGCTGATCGCTACCGTAGAGGGCTTGACGGAGCCGATCATGGTGGCGCAAGAGGGCGGCCAGCGCGACCGCTGATATAATAAAAGTAGGATGAAGCTGCCCCGCTGCTCGCGACCGGCACTGTTCGGCGGAGACTGAGCGCCGCCTACCCTCTCGTTTCCCCGAACCGACCGATTCCGCCTGTAGGAGTGTGCCGACATGAACGATCTGCTGGTCGAAACGCGCCAGGATCTTCCCCATCTGGTGACTGGGCCGCCGGGCCCGCGCGCCCGCGGCGTCATCGAGCGCGATGCCAGGGTTCTTTCTCCGTCCTACACGCGCCCCTATCCTCTGGTGGTCGAGCGCGGAGAGGGCGCCATCGTGGTGGACGTCGATGGGAACCGCTTCCTGGACTGCAACGCCGGCATCGCCGTGGTCGCCACCGGCCACTGCCACCCGCGCGTGGTCGAAGCCATCCGCGACCAGGCGGCGCGGCTGATCCACATGTCGGGCACGGATTTCTACTACGAGAACATGGTGGCGCTCGCCGAGAAGCTGGCCGCGCTGGCGCCGGGCGGCGTCGAGCGGCGCGTCTACTTCGGCAACTCCGGCACGGAGGCCATCGAGGCGGCCATCAAGATGGCGCGCTACCACACCGGCCGCGATCGGTTCATCGCCTTCCTCGGCGGGTTCCACGGGCGCACGCTGGGCGCGCTGTCGCTGACGGCGAGCAAGAGCGTGCAGCGGCACCGGTTCGGCCCGCTGGTGCCCGGCGTCACTCATGTCCCATACGCCTATTGCTACCGCTGCGCCTACGGCAAGCAGCCCCAGACCTGCGCGGTGGAGTGCGTGAAGGTGATCGAAGAGCAGCTTTTCCGCACCATCCTGCCCGCCTCCGAGGTGGCGGCCATCGTGCTCGAACCGGTGCAGGGGGAAGGCGGCTACGTGGCGCCGCCGCAGAAGTTCTTCGACGAGCTCCGGGCGCTGGCCCAGCGTCACGGGATCCTGCTGATCTTCGACGAAGTGCAATCCGGCATGGGACGCACGGGGCGGATGTGGGCGGCCGACCACTTCGGCGCCGTGCCGGACATCCTGGCCGTCGCCAAAGGAATCGCCAGCGGCCTGCCGCTTTCGGCCACCATCGCTCGGGCCGAGCTGATGCAGTGGAAGCCGGGAGCGCATGCCTCCACCTTCGGCGGCAACCCGGTCTCGGTGGCGGCGGCGCTGGCCACCATCGAGTTGCTCGAAGAGGAGCTGGTCGAGAACGCCGCGCGTGTGGGCGCGCACCTGCTCGCGCGCATGACAGACTGGCCGCGGCGGTTCCGCCACGTCGGCCAGGTGCGCGGCCTGGGGCTGATGATCGGCATCGAGATGGTGCGCGATCAGCAAACTCGGGAGAAGGCGCCCGAAGTGCGCGACCGGCTGGTGGCCATGGCGTTTGAGCGCGGACTGCTCGCGCTCGGCGCCGGGGAGAACACCGTGCGCCTGTCGCCGCCGCTGGTGCTGACGCGCGACCAGGCCGATTTCCTGGCCGACACCCTGGAGGAGTGCCTGCGGTCGATTACCATGGAAGCGTGAAGCTGCTCGACGTCGGCTGTGGCGTCAACAAGCACCCCGGTGCGGTGGGCATCGACCGCAACCCCGCCAGCCACGCCGACCTTCTGTGCGACCTGGATCGCTTCCCCTATCCGTTCCGCGATGATTCCTTCGACCAGCTTCGTGCCATCCACGTCATCGAGCACCTGAGCGACGTAATCCGCGCCATGGAGGAGTTTCACCGGCTCGTGCGCCCGGGCGGCCGCGTGGTGATCGTCACCCCGCACTACACCGATTTCAGCTCCTTCTGCGATCCCACACACCGCTGGCATCTCAACAGCTATTCATTCCGCTACTTCGGCCCCGATCACGGGGGCTTCGGCTACTACTCCCGCGCCCGCTTTCGGGAGATTTCCGTGCGGCTGCGATTACTAGCCTTGTGGAGGTGGCTGGGCTTCGAGCTGCTGGTTAACCGCGTGCCGCGTTTCCGGCGCTTCTGGGAGCACTACCTGTGCTTCGTCGTACGCGGCAAGGTGATGGAGTTCGAGTTCGAGGTGCGCAAGTAGCGGGTGAGGGATCACCCGGGTGTAGGGATCACCTATGATGACGTGGGTTTACCGTCTGGCTGACGGGTTGCGACACCGCGCCCGCAGCCGTGTCTGGACTCCGGACCTGGCGACCGGCCGCCGCGGCGAGGACCTCGCCCACCGCTTCCTCCAGCGCCGGGGATTCACCATCGTGGCCCGCAACTACCGAACGCGGGCGGGATCGGGCGAAGTGGACCTGATCGGCTGGGACCGGGATACGTTGGTGTTTGTCGAGGTGAAGTCGCGGCACAGCGTGGAGTTCGGCGCACCGGAACGGGCCATCGGCCAGGAGAAGGAGCGGCGGATGATGCGAGCCGCCGGCGATTTCGTGCGTCACTCGGGTATCCCCTGGGACCGTGTGCGCTTCGATACGGTCGGCGTTCTGCTCGGCGATCCCCCGCGGATCGATCACCATCGCGACATTCTCGCCGTCCGCCGGGAGTTATAATACCCGTTTCCCCCGGCGGGAGACTCTCCGTTGCCCGAACTACGTAAAGATCCGATCACCGGACGTTGGGTCATCATCGCTTCGGACCGCTCCAAGCGGCCGAGCGATTTCATTCGCGAGCCGGTGAAGCCGCAGCCCGCCCGCTTTTGCCCGTTCTGCCCGGGCAACGAGCAGAAAACGCCTCCCGAGGTGCTCGCCTTCCGTGGCGACGGCTCCGCCAACGGCGGCGGCTGGACCTTGCGCGTGATGCCGAACAAGTTCCCCGCCTTGCGCGTGGAAGGCGACCTCAGCCGTCAGGGGGACGGCCTCTACGACAAGATGAACGGGGTGGGCGCCCACGAGGTGATCGTCGAAACTCCCGAGCACACCCTGACTTTGGCGGAGCTGCCGGAAAAGCGCATCGAGGAGCTGTTCTGGGCCTTCCGCGAGCGCATCCTCGACCTCCGCAAGGACCAGCGCCTGCGCTACATCCTGCTGTTCAAGAATCACGGGGAAGCGGCCGGCGCCACGCTCGAGCATTCCCATTCCCAGCTCATCGCCCTGCCGGTGGTGCCCAAGCGCGTCCAGGAGGAAATCGACGGCGCGCGCCGCTACTACGACTTCAAGGAGCGCTGCATCTACTGTGACATCGTGGGCCAGGACGTCGACGATCCCGTCCGCGTCGTGCTGGAGACCGATCACTTCCTGGTGATCTCCCCCTACGCGCCGCGCTTCCCCTTCGAGACGTGGGTCGTCCCGCGCCGCCACGAATCCCACTTCGAGTCGACCGATCCGGCCGCGCTGCAAAACCTCGGCTGGGTGACGCGCGCGACGCTGCGCAAGATCGACAAGGTGCTCGAGCGGCCGGCCTATAACTTCGTCATCCACACGGCCCCGATCCAGCCGGGGGCACTGCCGCACTACCACTGGCACATCGAGATCATTCCGAAGCTGACGCGGGTGGCCGGCTTCGAGTGGGGCACGGGCTTCTACATCAACCCCACGCCGCCGGAGGAGTCGGCGCGCTACTTGCGCGAGGCCGGGCTGTTGTAGATCTCGGCCGGCCGCTATGTCTCCCTAATCTTCTCCCGCGATGGCGGTTGACAGGGCGTAAGAGCTCGTGATGCCCGTGCCCCATACCGCCGAGGTGCCCCAGATGGCGCTGAAGCCCGAGCTGGCGCCGGTGCCCCAAACAGCCGAGGTGCCCCAGATCGCCGAGGTCCCCCAGATGGCCGAGGTGCCCCACACCGCCGAGGTACCCCAGATCGCCGAAGTACCCCACACCGCCGAGCTGTCCCCCACCAGGTACACCGTCGCCGTCGCGCTGTCGAAGCTCGCCACCGGCGAAAGCGCCGTCTGCGTCGCCGCGATCGTCTCGGTGCTCGCCAGCGCCGCTGCCACGTCCAGGTAACCGGCGCCGATCGTGAAAACATCGTACTGGTTGGTGAAGCTCTGCCCGGTCACCGGGTCCACTGCCGTCGAGTAAGCGGGGAAATTCTTGGTCGCCGTCTTCATCAGCCGCGCCTTCACTTGGTCCGGCGTCAGCGACGGCGATTTCTGCAACAAAAGCGCCACCGCCCCGCTCACCACCGGCGCCGCCATCGACGTCCCGCTCAGCTTGTAGTAGGCGTTGGATTCCGCGGCGGAGTTGCTGTTGCCGTTGCCGATGTAGGTCGACGAGGACACCGCGTTGTTGGGGAAGAGCCCGTACAGCTCCAGGCTGTTGTCCAGCGTCGAGGATACCAGGTTGCCCGGCGCCACCAGGTCCGGCTTCACTACGTGGTCCAGAAGCGACGGTCCCTTGGAGCTGTAGCTGGCCACCAGGTCGTCGGCCCGGCTGGTGTTGCCCATCGTCTTCATCGCGCCCACCGTGATCACGTAGGGAGAGTTGGCCGGCGAGGCGATGGTCGCATAGCCGTTGGTCCCCTGCGAGTTGTCGCGGCCGGAGTTGCCCGCCGCCGCCACCACCACGATGCCCGCCTGCCAGGCGCTCTTGACCGCCGCGCACAGCGGGTCCAGCGTGTGGCTCTCGTAGACCGGCCGCCCCATCGACAGGTTGATCACCCGGATGTTGTAGGTGCTCTTCAGCTCGATCACCCGCTCGATGGCGGCGATGACGCCGCTGTCGTTGCCTGCGCCGCTGTCGTCCAAAACGCGCATGTTGACGATCTTGGCCCCCGGCGCGATCCCTTTGTAGACGCCGTTGGAGATCTTGGCGCCGCCCGCCGCAATCCCCGCCACGTGCGTGCCGTGCCCGTGGTGGTCGTCGGTGTCACCGCCGACGAACGACTGGCTGTAGACGAGGCGCGTTTTCGATGATCCGGCTTCCTCGAAGTCCTTGCCGTCGAACACGCCGCTGTCGATCACCGCCACCGCGATGCCGGTCCCGTCCAGGTTGCTCGACCAAGCCGTGGGCGCCCCCACGGTCGGCGCGGCGTAGTTGATGGTCCAGGTGGCCTTGCGGTCGGGCGAGATGTAGCGAACGCGCGCGCCGCTCGCCAGCGCCCCCAGCGAACGCGCCGGCACCGTGTAGCTGGCAGCGCGAGTGCGGCGGAAGTTCCGACGCGTGAAACCGCCGTTGGCCGCCACGTTGCGATGGTCGGCGTCGGTGGGCGCGTCGATGTACTGGATGATCACGTTGACCAGGGAGCTGGGGTTGCGGCCGGCCAGGTCCGGCGCCAGCCGTGAGGTGTCGGCCAGGGCGACCATCGACAGCAGCAGCAGACCCAGGACTCCCCAGGTGGTGGTACCAAAGACTTTGATCCAGGTGAGGATGCGTTTCATCGGCTTGCTTTCTCGGAGGAATCTAGTCACGGCATCCTTATAGGCAAGCCGCGGGCCAAACGCTAAGCGCAAGATGACAAAGGACCTGCGGTCAACAGGTACCGCGGAAAGGAACATTGTGTCCGGCGGGGGTTGGGACAATTTGTCTTTGTTCGGTCAGATTGATCGCTGCACTGTGAGCAAAGGCACGGTGGGCGCCAGCAGGTAGCCGGAGGGCACGGCGTTCAGCAGTCGCGCCGCCGCCTGCCCCTGGCCGGAGCTTTCGAGAAGGCAGCTCCGCGAACCGGCTCTGCCCTCGACGCGCACGCCGCGCGGGGTCGGACAAACGCGAAATCCCATCGAGGCGCCGTGGTGGAGCAGGAGAGAGGTCAGGGGCCAATCGCTTGCGGCCACCATGCGAATACCCTCCGGACCGCCCAGGAGGATGTTCATTTCCGTGGGTTGCAGGCCGGCGCGCAGGGAGGATTCGGCCGTCTGGAGAATGTTTTCCGCATTTTTCAGGAAGTCTCCGCAGCCGCCCACGCTGGACTTATCGACCCGCGGTCGCCGGGTTTGAGCGATTCGGTGACGTGGGACAGGCGTCCTCGCCTGTCGTTTTCGGCATTCGGTGCCTTCTGTCACGGGCTGATAGACTGGCTGGATGCTTCGTTTTGCTTTCTGCATCGCCGTACTGCTTTCCGTTGCGTCGCTTCCCGCGGCGGAGCTCCCATCGCCGGACTGGAAGAAAGTGGCGGCGGAAACGCTCGATCATTTTTCCGCCCTGTTGCGGATCGACACCAGCAACCCACCGGGCAACGAAACGCGGGCCGCCACCTACATCCAGAAGGCGCTCGCGGCCGAAGGCATCCCCTCACGACTGTTCGCTCTGGAGGCCGATCGCGCCAACCTGGTGGCGCGCCTGGGCGGCAACGGAACCCGGAAGCCGCTGTTGATCATGGGGCACACCGACGTGGTCGGAGTGCAGCGCGAGAAATGGACGCTCGATCCGTTCGGCGCGCTGCGGCGCGACGGCTACATTTACGGCCGCGGCGCATTGGACGACAAGGACAATCTCACCGCCGCGCTCATCGTCATGCTGCTGCTGAAGCGAACCGGCGTGAAGCTGGATCGCGACGTGATCTTCCTCGCCGAGGCGGGCGAGGAGGGTACCACCGCGGTCGGCATCGACTTCATGGTTTCACGCCACTGGAACGAGATCGAGGCCGAATACGCGCTGGCGGAGGGAGGCGGCGGCGTCTCCCGCGCCGACCAGGTCCGCTACATGACCGTGTCCACGACGGAGAAGGTGCCTCGCGGGGTGACGCTGGTCGCCCGCGGCACGGCCGGCCACGGCTCGGCGCCGCGGCAGGATAACGCCGTGGTGCGCATCGCATCGGCTGTGTCACGCGTCGGGGCCTGGCAGGCGCCCATGCGGCTGAACGACACCACGCGCGCCTACTTCGAGCGCCTGGCGACCATCTCGACGCCGGAGGAGGCGGCGCGCTACAACAACCTCGGCAACCCGGCCCGGGCGCCGGAGATCGAGCGCTACTTCGCGCGCAACGAGATCATGCACAACTCCATGCTCCGCACCTCGGTCTCGCCCAACATCATCCGCGCCGGATTCCGCATCAACGTCATCCCGTCGGAGGCCGAGGCGGTGCTGGATATCCGCGCGTTGCCCGACGAGGACATGACGAGCTTTTACGCCACACTGCGGAAGGTGATCGACGATCCGTCCATCGAGCTGGTACCGCCCAAGTCTGGTCGTCCCGCCGGCGCGCCCACGCGTCTGGATACCGAAATGTTCCGCGCGCTCGAGCGCGTCCAGCAGCGCGTCTACCCGGGCGCCATCACGCTGCCGATGTTGCTGGCCGGCGCCACCGACATGGCCCAGCTTCGCGCCCGCGGCGTGCAGGCCTACGGCATCGGCCCGATCGTGCGCGAGCAGGACCGCCTCCGCGGCGCCGCCCACGGCGACGACGAGAAGATCCTCGAGACGTCACTCCACAAATTCGTCGAGTTTCTCTGGCACGCCGTCCTGGAAGCGGCGGCGTCGAAGCAGTGAGGATCCCGATGCGATCCACCCTGGTTCTGCTGGGACTGCTCATCTGTGACTCCCGCCCCAACAACAACCGGGGCTCGCGAGTGGAGTCACACTCCGGTTCAACCCGGCATAAGCCGGCGGGCCGGCTGACCGCGGGCGCCGCTGGGTCCGAGACCGCGGTACAGGAAATCCGAGCCGTGCTCGCGCGCCAGCAGGCGGCCTGGAATCGCGGCGACGTGCGCGCGTTCCTGGACGACTACCTGCGCGACGAGTCCACTGTGTTCGTCAGCGGCGGCAAGGTCACCCGCGGGCACGCGCAGGTGCTCGAGAACTATCTCCGCCGCTACCCGACCCGCGACCGCATGGGGTCGCTGACCTTTTCCACGATCGAGGTGACGCCGCTGTGCGCGGATGCCGCCTCCGTGCTCGGCCGCTGGAAGCTGGCGCGGCCGGCCGGCTCCGGCGGCGACGTCGGCGGCGTGTTCACACTGGTTTTTCGCAAAACAGCTTCGGGCTGGAAGATCGTGGCCGATCACACAAGTTAGCGCCCCGTCGCGCGCCCGCGGCGCTACGATTGCGGCTTGTAATAGAGCACCAGGCCGGCGCCGAGCGAAGCAAACACGAAGCCGACGTACAGCATCGGGTTCGGCGCCGACTTGGGCGGGTGCATCCACATCGAAACGAGCACGTTCACCACCGGAGCGCCGCCGAACACCAGCGGCATCACATAGGTCGGAAGCCCGCCGGTGCGGAATGCCCAGATGATGCACACCGCCCCCAGCGCTCCGAGCGCGCCGGCCAGCGTGGCCATCGCCGTGGGACCCGCATGGAAGCCTTTCAACTGTCCCTGCATGCCGAGCGTGACCACCGGCACCAGCACGCCGATCAGAAAATAGGCCACCCCCACGCACAGCAGAGCGCGCAACGGGTTGCCCAGCCCCACTTGTCCTTTGTGCAGCGTCGGGCCGTACATCCCCCAGGAGAGTACGGCGCCCAACACGAACCACAGCCAGGTCATGTAAATTCCTCCATGCCAATACAACCACTAACCGGATAGCCGATGAACCATGCTAACGCAATTTAGTCCACCCTAGCAGGCGCCACAATCTGGTATACTAAACGGTGGAGGTTCTTGTGTCGAGCGTAACCGTCCGCGTCAACACCGGGTCCCGGGAGGCTCTCCGAAGGCTGGCCCGGCAGGCGGGCATTTCGATTCAAGCTGTCCTCGAAAGAGCCATCGAAGAATATGAAACCAGGCAGTTTCTGGAAGCAGCAAATCGTTCGTATGCCGCCCTCCGAAAGAACCCAAAAGCGTGGGAGCAGGAACTTCGGGAACGAAGGGCGTGGGACGCCACTTTGTCGGACGGCCTGGAGGAGGACTAGGCCGTGCCGCAAATCGCGCGCGGTGAGATCTGGCTGGCCGATCTGAATCCGACCCGCGGGCGCGAACAGGCGGGCCAGCGGCCCTGCCTGGTGATCTCCGTGGATCTCTTCAACCAGGGGCCGGCGGGTTTGTGCGTCGTACTCCCCCTCACGACGAAGAAGAAGGGCGTCCTCTGGCACGTTCCGGTGTCTCCCGACCAGTCCGGGCTGAAGCTCCTGAGCTACACCAAATGTGAAGACATCCGGTCCATATCGATGGAACGCGTCTCCCGCCGCCTGGGGTCTGTCTCGACCTCGGTCCTATACGCAATCGAGTATAGGATCTCACGGCTGCTGGGAATCAGACCCGAGAACTTGCGCTGACGGCCGATGAACCACTCGTTACTGCGTTTGTCAACGCGTTGACCCGGGGGGAGTGGCCAGAGTAAGATGCCTGCTCCAGCAATGTCTCTTCTCAGCTTCTGCCAATGGCTGGAGAAAACGCCCGGCAGTATTGCGCTGCACGAATCCCTCTGGGTGTATCCCCTGGTCGAATCGGTCCATGTTCTGACCTTGTGCCTGTTTCTCGGGACGGCCGTGATGCTGGACTTGCGTCTGCTGGGCGTGACGTTGCGGCGCGTGCGCGTATCGGAGATCTTCCGGCAGCTCATGCCGTGGACCGCGGCAGGCTTCGCGCTGATGGTCGTGAGCGGCTCGCTGCTGTTCTACGCCATTCCCGTGCGGACTTACCTGAACATCTTCTTTCGGATCAAAGTGGCGATGCTGCTGCTGGCCGGCGTGACCGCCTGGGTTTTCCATTCGACGGTCTATCGCAGAGTGGCGGATTGGGACCTGGATCCGGTTACGCCGAAATGGGCCCGGGTGGCGGCCGGCCTTTCCCTGGCGTTGTGGGCCGGCATAGTCGTCGCCGGGCGGATGATCGCGTATAACTGGTTCGACCCGCCCGGTGTACACTGAGCGGTCCCTGCTATGTCGCTGCTGCCCTTCTTTGAGTGGTGCGAAAGCACGGCGGTCGGCAACGTGATCCGCGAGTCGCTGTGGCTTTTTCCGGTCATCGAGTCCTTCCACCTGCTCGCGCTCGCTTTGATCGGCGGGGCCGTGCTGGTAGTCGACCTGCGCCTGCTCGGCCTCGGATTGCGGCGTCAGCCGGTGGCGCAACTTGCGCGGGATGCGCAGCCGTGGCTGGTCTGGGGCCTCGTTGTGATGGTGACCTCGGGAATCCTGCTGTTCAGCTCGGAGGCTGTCAAGTGCTATTACAACACCGCATTCCGGACGAAGATGATGTTCCTGCTGCCGGCTATCGTCTTTGCGTTCACGGTGCGTCGCAAGCTGGCCTCGGCCGATGAGGGCCGCGTGAGGCCGATCTGGAGCAAGCTGGTGGCCCTGGTCTCGCTTGCGCTCTGGTGCGTGGTCGGGGCGTCGGGACGATGGATCGGGTTTTCAGGTTAAACATGTGGGACAGGCGTCCTCGCCAGGCGTCCTCGCCAGGCGTCCTCGCCTGTCCAGTTAGCGCTTGGATTCGGTGACGTCTCTGCCATCTTTCGGGGCGCCGGTCCCGGAGGAGCCCAGGAACAACTTCCGGCCGTCGGGGAACGTGAGGTCCCTGCCGTTCGCCTTCGTCGATCCGTCCTTGGCCTGATACCCATCGACGACAATCACCGTCCCCGGCAACACGGACCTCTTCGTAAAGCCCCGCCGGAGCAGCGTGTTCGGGGTGCCGCCTTCGATCATCCACTGTTCCGTTTTTCCGTCCGGGCGCTTCACGTCGATGTGGATCCAGGCGTGGGGATTGATCCATTCCATCTTCGTGACCGTTCCCTCCAACCGGACCGGCTTCCTGGCGTCGAATTCCGCCGCAAATGCGTGGTGCGCCGCCAGCGGCGCGGCGGCCACAACCAGAAGCAGGCCGATCGCGGCAACCCGGTCACATCGTATGGTTCGCATCGGATTCACCTCGGATCCTTTTTCGCGGCTTCCTCGGCGGCCTTCTCCTCGGCGCGAGCGCCGGCGAGGAGGTTCACCATTCCGTAGTTTCCCTCGTGGCAGGCGTACTCGTAGATCGGACCTTCGGTCTTCTTCATGGGAATCGCCGCCGACCAGGGCCTGGTCCAGGTTTTCGGATCGTCGATCGTGAATTCATAGAGAAGCGTGCCGGCGTCGACGCGGGTGAAGCGTTCCACGACATGCAGGCTCGAGCTGGCCCCGCGGAAGTTGGTCGGGTCCCTGAAATTGGTCGTGTCGACGACCAGCGTGTTGCCTTCCCAACGGCCGCGGGAATCCCCTCTCCACTGGCGAACATTCGATGCCAGATGCGGGCGCCCGTCCAACGGGACGATGCGGGCGTCGTTGATCATCTCGTTGAGAAGCACCACGGATTCCGGAGTCTGGAAAAGCTGGACATTATTGTTGTAAGCGCCGGGCGTCATGGGCGGTCCGGCGTTTCCGCCCAGGATACAACGCTCCCACAGGTTCCGGTCCTCCGGGCCGGCGGCCGGGCCTCGCAACAGGGCCGCGCGAGCCTCCCCTCTTTTCCGCCCTTCCGGTGTCAACGGAGGAATCTTCCCGTCCGGCGGGTCCACAATCAGCGACGATCGCCTGGTTCCTATGACCCTGGTGCCGTAGTCCCACCAGACGTAATTGTAGGCGCGACCGACGTCGGCCGCGGCGCCTCCGTCGCGGCGATCCGGATTCCGACGCTCCAGCGTGGTCTTCTCAAACTCGGCCGCTTCCTGGTCCGTCAGGACTGCCTTCCCCGCAAGGTCGGTGGGGCGTTCCATGGGCGTGATGGTGGCGAAGTCCCAGATGCCTTGCAAGTCCGGCGCGCCCCACGGCGTGCGCGGCGCAGTCCATTTCTTCGCCGCGGGCCGCGAATTGGCCGCGGCCTTCGTGGTCTGACCGTGCGCGGACCCCGGCGTCAGGCACACGATGGCGATTACAGCCAGCGGAAAGTGACACATCCCGGACCTTTTCATTTGCCCGCCTTCTTGCGAAGATGTCCGTACACCAGCTCTTCGACGAACTCCACGCATTTGAATTCTAACAACTGCGCATTCCTGTCCAGACGACGATAGAGGGGCATGCTCAACTTCCAGGGTCGCGTGAACACTGTCGGGTCCTCGAGGGTGACTTCGTAGCGAAGCGCGTTCGCGCCGATGGCGGTGTAGCGTTCCACCACGCGCAGGGAGTCGCTGTGGAAATTCCCCGCCCTGTCGAGCCACGTCTGGCCGTTGAAACTGGTCACGTCGACCACCAGCGTTTCCCCCTCCCAGCGGCCGCGCGAATGCCCCATCCACGTATCGATGGGGCTCTCGGTGACCGCGTTGTCCGTGTTGATGATGCGGCTGGCGCTGGCGAACTCGTATGTCATCAGGATGCTCTTCGGAGTCTGGACGATTTGAAAGGGAAACGGCAGATACGTGGCGCGCGGCACCCCCGGCAAGTAGCACTTGATCTCCGGGTCGGCCGTCAGCCAGTTTTCGGCGTTCTCCTTCTTCTTCGCCGCCGCCCACGGCTGGTAGGGAATCGGGCCGTCCTCGACGACGCCGAGCCCCGCGGGCACCGCGCCGACCGCGCCGAGCGCCACCACTGGCCCCGGCCGCGCCGCATGGCCCTCGATGTCCCAATGCGCCGAGCCGAGGACCTGCCAGATCCCGTTCAAGTTCGGCTTGCCGTCGGCCGTACGTGGGGCCTTGTAGGCCGGAGCCTGGCAGGCGGCCGGCTTCACCGCCACCAGTAACGCGGCCGCCACGGCGACCCTGGCAATTGCGATCATCGCACCTCGGAGCAGGGTTTGAGCCCCCCTTCTCGTATACACCCCGGTCAAATTTGCTGTCAAGGCGGCGTGTGGCCACGCGGTCTCGGGCCAGGCGCCCGTGGCAGGGCCGCATGGATTTGCAGCGTGCCCGCGACGCTCTGCTCGCTCAGGCTGTAGACAAGAACGATGCAATCGGCCAACTGCACGGTGCAGTAACTACTTGGCCGGACGAGCGGCCGTTCGCGGCGCGACCAATACGTTCGACTCGTGATGCAGGCGCATGAGCTGGTCGGGCTTCAAAGAGGCCATCGCGTACGTGCGACCGTCATCATCGCAGAACTCGACCTCGTAGACCCCCGGTGCCAAGTCCTCGACCACGGTGCCGACCTGGCCGCGGACCAAGCCATGCTCCGGCAAGTCCTGGAGCAGTGCAACCACCGAATGCATTTCAATTTCGGCCATGGCGAACCTTCCTTTTATAGTACATAACAACTCGTCAGTCGCGGTGAGTTCTGTCCAGTCAGAACGATCCATGTGCTTCGGATTCTCACGGTTCGGTTTTGGCGGACCAGATCGAGATCAACGATATAGCGCTGGCCATACCAGTTCAGACTGCCGAGCCGGGCTTCGGCGTCCCTGGCGGCTCGAAGCAGGGCTGTCCTGAGTTCTTCCGCATCGGCTTCCCGGATTCCAACGGATGCGAATACCCGCGCTTTGTTACGGCCTCGGGGATGATGCGGGTTCAGGCAGTAACCTCGCAACTTTTCAATCTCGACAACGGCGCGCGCGCCATTTGGCAGCTTCATTGAATCGTCCATCGTACGTCACCCAGCAACTCGCCAAGGCACAACGGGCACAGCACGGAGGAGGCGATGAGGTGCTCCGACGCCAGAGGATTCAAATCTGACGGCTAGCTGAAGGCTGTTGAAAAACGCCCGGACAGGCCGGGAGGCCTGTCCCACTGGTGGAAGGGTAGAATGTCGAAATGCGAACCGGCCTTCTGCTTCTTCCCGCAACCTGGATGCTTTTATTCGCGACCGCCTGCGCGCCGCGCCCTGCATTCAAGCCGGTCGCCAGCGTCAAGCAGCTCATGGAGGCGACCATTCACCCCGCGGCGGAGGCGCTGTTTGACGCGGTAGGGACGATCATCACGGCGAGCGGGGAGGAACAGATCGCCCCGAAGAACGATACGGAATGGAGCATCGTTCGCAATCACGCGCTGACGCTGGCCGAATCCGGGAACCTGCTCCTGATCGGCGATCGCGCCAAGGACAGCGGCGAGTGGATCAGGTTGTCGCGGGCGCTGGTGGATGTCGGAGTGGTGGCGATGAAGGCGGCCGAGGCCAGGAACGCGGAGGCGCTCTTCGAGGCCGGCGGCCAGGTGTATGTCGTGTGCGAGCGGTGCCATGACCGGTATTGGAAACCAGGCGAGAACGAGCTGCGATGATCAGAACGACAACCGCAGGCCCAACTGGATCTGCCGCGAGCTGGTCACCGTCGAGCGGACGCGCCCGAGCGATGGGGTGAACGCCTGCAAGGCCGGCGGGCCGAAATTGGCGCGGTTGAGCAGGTTGAAGGATTCCGCGCGGAACTGGAGCCTGCCGCCCTCGCCGATCCGCTTCCAGGGGAAGTTCTTCAATGCCGCCAGGTCGAACGTCCGCAGGTTGGGGCCGATCAGCGCGCCGCGGCCAAGATTACCAAGCGTGCCCGGCGCCTGCAACAGAAACGCGTTGCCGTCGAAGTAGGCGTCCGGCCCGCCGCGCACGGCGTCCTGGTGCGTACGGCCCGGCGCCATGCTGGGCCGGTCGAAACCGAGTCCGGGGCCGAGCGAAGGCAACCACAGCGAGCGCGAGCGGTTGGCCCCCAAGAACACCGTCAGCGGATTGCCGCTGCGCACGTTGGAGATTCCGGCAAGCTGCCAGCCGCCGGCGACCGCCGCGGCGACTCCCCCGAGCTGCCTGCCGAACGGCACGGCCCAGGTGAAGTTCAGCACCCAGTTGTGCTTGACGTGGTAGTCGGCGAGTCCCTTGTTGTACTGGAAGCCGGGGAACTCGGGAAACGCCGACGTGGTGCCGCTGGTGGCGTCGGAGAAAAACGTCGAAGCCTGGGTGGTATCGATGTTGCGGGCGAAGGTGTAGGAGGACTGCATGTTGAAGTCGCGGCCCCAACGCCGGCGGACCTCGAACAGCAGCGCGTTGTACCAGGAGTTGCCGTCGCTCCTCTTCATCTCGATGGTGGAGAAGGCCGGATTCGGACGCGCCGCGCCGACGGGGAAAACCAGCGTGCCGTCCGGCAGGCGATCCGGCGTGGGGATGTTGACGTCGCCGCTGCGCAGCAGGTGGATGCCGCGCGAGCCCGCGTAGCCGATGGTCGCCACCGTCTCGGCGCCCAGTTGCCGCTGCACGCTGAGGTTCCAGACGTGGACGTTGGGGTTCTTCAGGTTCCATTCCACCGGCCGTATGGTGTTGCCGACGCCGCGCTCGAACGGAGCGATGGGGAACGTGGGGGTGGTGATCGAGATGCGCGGGGTGGCCGGCGGGTTGGTCACGGTGACGATGAGGTTCTGGTGGTTGTTGGTGTTGAAGAACCAGCCGTAGCCGCCGCGCACGGAGGTCTTGCCGCCGCCCAGCGGATCCCAGGCGAAGCCGAAGCGCGGCGAGATGTTCTTCTTCGTCGGATTGCGGTGGAGCTGGCCGGTGGTCGGCGCCGCGTCCGAGAGCTTCAGAAGCGCCGAGTCGCGGCCATAGAGGTCGCGCGGCTGAGTGGCAAACTCGTAGCGCAGCCCGAGGTTCAGCGTGAGGCGCGGGTGCACGGTGACGCTGTCCTGAAGGTAAAAACCGAACAGCGTGAACCGCCAGTAGCGGTCCAGCGCGCCCGTGGGCCCCAGCCCAAGGAACCGCGCCGGCCGGTTGGCCAGAAAGCTGGCCAGATCGGTGAACGTGTAGATGCCCAGGGAGAACGTGGGGTTGACCATGTTGTCCTGGTAGCGCTCGGCCATCGCACCGGCCTTCAGCGAATGACGCCCGCGCACGTGCGCCAGGCCGTCCTCGAAGCCGTAGACGTTCTGCACGAGCTGGACGTTCACCGAAGTCTGCGGCCCGAAGCGCGGGATGCCGCCGATATCGATGTTGCCGATCTTGTCGCGGCCGGTGACGAACGGGCGCAGCGTCGAGGGCACGTTGGCCTCGACGTCCTGTCCGATCCGCGTGCGGCTGAAGCCGGCGCGCGCGGTGTTCAGCGTGCGACTGGAAATGGCCTGGCTGTACTCGGCGGTGACGAACTGGTTGCGCGAAACGAAGGTGCGCGGAAACTGGGGGAAATCGGTGGGCAGCCGCTGGTCGGCGTCGTCGGCGGTGTAGCGGACGAACAACTGGCTGCCGGCGGCGAGGTTCTGATCGAAGCGCGCCTGGCCGAAATTCTGGGTGACCCTCTGGTCGAACGGAAACGTGTAAACAGCCAGCCCGCCGCCGAGGTCGCGCCCATTGGGCAGCGGGAACTCGTTCAGGTACGGCCGCACGTCCGGATGAACGGTGCCGGCGCGGCTGGCCTGGTCTGGAACCACGGTGGAGATGGTGCGACCCAGACGCTCGCGCAGCGCCTCGTAGGTGAAGAACAGGAAGCTGCGGTCGCGCCGCAGCGGGCCGCCGACGGAGCCGCCGAACTGGTTGCGGCGGAACTCGGGCTTGCGCGCGGGATCGAAAAAGTTGCGCGCGTCCAGACCGTCGTTGCGATGGAAGTAATACCCGCTGCCATGCACCTGGTTGGTGCCGGACCTGGTCAGCGCGTTGATCTGGCCGCCGGAGTTGCGGCCGAACTCGGCGCTGTAGGCGTTGGTCTCGACGCGGAACTCGCGGATGCCCTCCAGGCCGAGCACGGTGCTGGCGGCGCTGCCCGCCGGGCCGTTGGTGAAGTCGTTCTGCGTCGTGCCGTCCAGCAGGTAGACGTTCGAGCGCGGGTCCTGGCCGTTGATGCTCATCGCCAGGCCGTGGGCCACCACCGAGCCGCCGTCGCGATGGGCGTAGGCGACCACTCCGGGCTGCAACAGCGCCAGGTCGGTATAGTTTCTCCCGTTCAGCGGCAGCTCGCGGATGGCGCCCTCGCTCACCAGGTAGCTCAGCTCGCTGGTCAGCGTGTTCACCAGCGGCGCCTGGCCCACTACGGTGATCTGCTGCTCGATCGCTCCCACCTCGAGAGCGAAGTCCACCACCGCCGCCTGGCCGACGGTGAGCCGCAGGCCCTGACGCAGAAACGGGCGGAAACCGGCCCGCTCGGCGCGGAGCTCCCAGGCTCCGACAGGCAGCGAGGGCAGCACGTAGCGGCCTTCGTGATCGCTCGAACCGGTGCGGCTCAGGCCGGTCTCGGTGTGGAGCGCGGTTACCCGCACTTCGGCCACTCCGGCTCCCTGGGCGTCGCGGATCCGCCCGCTGATGGTGGCGGAAGTCTGTGCGGAAAGCAAGGACACTACCGACAGCAGAAGAATGAGCTTCATCGACCCCTCTTCCTGACAAGGTACCAGCCGCGGTTGGGCTGAGGCAAATCCGGCTCCGGAATGAGATACTACGTTGAGACTCCGCCGCTGGTTACCGATTGATGCCGCGCCGACACTGGCTGCTCGCCCTGGTCGTCCTGCTCCTGTACGCCCTGCACCAGGATTTCTGGTTCTGGCGCGCGGCCCGGCCGCTGGTGTTCGGCTTCCTTCCCGTCGGGCTGTTCTATCACGCCTGCTATTCGCTGGCGGCCGCGGCGATGATGTGGCTGCTGGTGCGGTGCGCATGGCCGGCCCACCTGGAGCAGGACTCGCGCGGGCCCGCGCCGGAGGACCGGCGGACTTGATCCCGGCCCTGATCGTTCTCCTCTACCTGGCGCTGGTGGTGTGGCTGGGAGTGTTCGCCCCTCGCAAGGCTCGCCACGGCAACGACGCCGAGGACTACTTTCTCGCCGGCCGCTCGCTCGGCCCCGTGGTGTTCCTGTTCTCGCTGTTCGGGACGCACATGACGGCGTTCACCATCCTGGGCGCTTCCGGCCACGCGTTCTCCAACGGCATCGTGACCTACGGCCTAATGGCCTCCTCCTCCGGCCTGGTGGTGCCGCTGGGGCTGTTTCTGGTCGGCACGCGGATCTGGGCGGTGGGCAAAAAGTTCGGCTTCCTCACTCCGGTGCAGATGTTCCGCGACCGCTGGGAATGCGGCCACATCGGCACGGTGATCTTCGCCGTCCAGGCGGCGCTGCTGGTGCCCTACATCATCATCGGCGTGATGGGCGGGGGAACCGCCATCCGCGCGCTGAGCGGCGGGCTGGTGCCGTACTGGCTGGGCGGCGCGGTGGTGGCGCTGACGGTGATGAGTTACGTCTTCTTCGGCGGCATGCGGGGCACGGCCTGGGTGAACACATTCCAGACGATGCTGTTCCTCAGCTTCGGCGCCATCGCGGTGGGCCTCATCGGCGCGCGGATCGGCGGATTCCCGGCGGCGGCGGAAGCGCTGCTGAGCTCCGAGTCGACCAGCGCCCTGCTCTCCCGCGAGCGGGTCTCGGGCGCCTACTTTTTCAGCTACACCTTCCTGCCGCTTTCGGCCATCGCCTTCCCGCACATCTCCATCTTCTGCCTGACGGCGCGGCGGCTGGCGCAGTTCCGCATGACGGTGATCCTGTACCCGCTGTGCATCCTCGCCATCTGGCTGCCGTGCGTGTTCCTCGGCGTGATGGCCAACCACGCCACCGATATCCCCGGGATCGCCGCCAAGCACGAAGCCCGGCAGCAGCTCGCAAGCGACGCCGCCACGCTCGCGCCACAGCAGCGCAACCAACTGCGGGCCAAGGCCGCGGGCGAGGACGTGATCCTGCTGCTGCTGGAGCGCTACGCGCCGCTGTGGCTCGCCGGGATCCTGGGCGCGGGCATCATGGCGGCGGTGATGGCCTCCGACTCGCAGATTCTGGCGCTCTCCACCATGTTCACCGAGGACGTGTTCGCCTACTACGGCCACAAGGAACGCTTCGGCGACGCCGCGCAGGTGCATACCGGGCGCGTGTTCGTGATTCTGCTGACCCTGATCGCCTATACGGTCGCGCTGAAGGCGCCGGCGAGCATTTTCGACATCGCCGTGCAGTACGCCTTCTCCGGCTTCGCCGCGCTCGCGCCGCTCGTGATTGCCGCGCTCTTCTGGAAGAGAAGCACCAAGTGGGGCGCGCTGGCCGTAACGCTGTGGGTGGCGCTGGCGGTGGCGGCCGTGGCGCTCTTCCAGGCACTGGTTCCGGCGTCGCCGCCCGGGCCGGCGAGTGTGGTGTGGTCAGCGGGCGGGATTCCGGTTCTGGCGCGCACCGCCGCCGGTACCAGCGTGTTCGGCCTGCTTCCGGTGGTGCCGATGACCCTCATTTCGGCGCTGCTGATGTGGGTGGTGAGCCGGCTGACGCGGCCCCCGGGCCGGGAGACGGTGCGGCGGTATTTCGGCGGCGCCTGACGTGGGACAGGCCTCTCGGCCTGTCCGGGCGTTTGTCCGCGGCCAGGTCGGCACCGTGGTCGAGGACCTGGCACCGGGGGTCTACGAGGTCGAGTTCTGCGATGATGACGGTCGCACATACGCGATGGCCTCTTTGAAGCCCGACCAGCTCATGCGCCTGCATCACGAGCCGAGGCGGCCCTGACACCCCGTGGCAGAAGTCTGGAAAGGCCTGGAGGCCTGTCCGACGTGTCTCCGTTCACTTAAGTAATATTTAAGTGTTAGACTGCTGCTGGCAATGGGTGAATCGATGATTAATCGTCGGCCCGCCTCATTACAACCCGATCCGGACAGCCTGGCACGCCGTGGGCGCACCTTCGAAGAAAACGTCACCGACCTTTTGCGCCTGATGGATTACGAGGTCGAATGGAACACATTGAGCGACGGCCGTCAGGTCGACTTCATCGCCCGGAAGCGGGACCCGTTGGGGGAGGTCTGCTACGTCGGCGAGTGCAAGGACCACCGCCGGCCATCCGGAGTCGACGATCTCGACCCGCTCCACTCGCGCCTGGCGTCGTTCCGAAAAAAGGAGCTCGACAGCGCCCAGGGGCTGCTGGTGACTCGCGCCGGGTTTACGGCGGAGGCCAAGGCTCAGGCGCCCGGAATCGGCATTACGCTCCGTACCTACGACGATCTGCTCAACGGGCTGGTGGACCTGCGCGCCTACCAGGCGGGGCTGATTCAGGACGTCGAAGGAACGGACATCGAGCGCCTGTACATCGAGCCTGACCTCTGGCCCGAGGAGGACCCGAAGCCCCGGCCGCTGGCGGGCTACATCGAGAAATGGCTCGCCGACTCGGAAGCGACCCACTTGACCCTGCTCGGCGACTACGGCACCGGCAAGACCTGGTTCACACGGAAGCTCGCCTTCGACCTGGCGCGGCGCTATCGCCAGGATCCCTCGCGCAACCGCCAGCCGATCCGCATCAATCTTCGCGACGTCGCCAAGGCCTTCACCCTGGAGAACCTCCTGTTCGACCATTTCCAGAGCCAGACGGGCCGGCCGATCAACCCGAAGTCGATCCTGCACCTGCTCGCGGCGGGACAGCTCGTCCTGATTCTCGACGGCTTCAACGAGATGGCGACACAGTCAAGCTGGGAGGACACGCTCGGCAACTTCCGCCAGCTTGCCCGGGCCGCCGAGGGCGATGCGAAGGTGATCCTGACCTGCCGCACGCATTATTTCAAGGATGAATCGCAGATGCGCGAGCTGCTGGAAGGCGGCAAGCCGCAGCTTTCGGCGGAAGGCACCCTCCTGTATCGCGAAGTGTTCGGCCGGAAGGGGTTCCGGGTCGGCTACCTTTCCGATTTCACTCCCGAGCAGGTCCAGGAGTACTTGCGGCGGGCGGGCGGCGAACGCGCCGGGGAGATCGGGCGGCTCGTCGAGAACACGCCGAGTCTCAAACAGATTGCGGGCCGGCCCGTGCTGCTGGACATGATCGTCCAGTCGGCGCCGAAGCTGGCGAGCCTGGACCGCCCGGTGAAGGTCGCGCACCTCTACGAGGTGTATACCGAAGAGTGGTTCCGCCGGCAGGACTGGCGATTGCGGCTGACGCTCGAGGGCCGGACGGCGCTGGTCCAGGAGCTGGCGGTGAAGCTCTGGGAGACCGAGGGAGCGCGCATTCACTATCGCGAGCTGGCCGACGTGCTGGCCGGGCTGATGCGCGACCGCATCACGACGGAGCGCGAGCTGGAAATGGCCGACTACGAGGTGCGCACCGCTTCGTTCCTGACCCGCGATGGAGCAGGCCACTACGGCTTCTCCCACCGCAGCTTTCTGGAGTTCTTTCTCGCGGCGCGGCTGGCGCGCGTCTTGCAGGAAGCCGGCGATGACTATGCGCGGCTGGCCGAAGCGCTGCGCCTGCGGCCGCTGAGCAAGGAGGTGCTCGAATTTCTGCGCGACCTGGCGGGAACGGAAACACTGGCGCGCGTCGCGGCGGAAGTGCTGAAACGGCCCCACGCCGCCCGGTCGTCGGAGAATGCGCTGCTGCTGGCGGCCTGGTCCGGGAAGTGCGCGCACGGCGCGCGGCTTGAAGGCGCGCAACTGGCCGGCTTTCCGCTGGCCGGCTGCGACCTGACGGGGGCGAACCTCACCAAGGCGAACCTGGCCGGCGTCCAACTTGCCGGCGCGGTTCTCGACGGCGCGCTGATGGACGAGGCGGACCTGACCCGGGCGGAGGCCGTTCAGGCCCACGCGGAAGGGGCCAGGCTCCGCCGCGCGAAACTTGCCTGCGCGGATTGGACGGACGCCATTCTCAGCGGTGCCGATTTTTCCGATGCGGATTTGAGCTTCGCGCAACTGGCGCGCGCCAGGCTGGACGGTGCGGTGTGGGAGGCGGCGAACTGTTTTGGAGCAGGCTTTCGGGGCGCGACTGCTCCTCCGCCGGCCGCCGATGGCGTTACAGCCGCGGTCCCTTTGCTTCAGACAGGCGCCGGCTGGGCCGTTTTATCGGTCTGCTACAGCACCGATGGCAAGCTGCTTGCCGCCGTGGATGGGAGCATGGTTCGAATCTACGACACAGTTCTTGGACTTTGCCGCCGTGTGCTCGCGGGCCATGGCGGGCAAGTCGCTTACGTGGCTTGGAGCAGCGACGGGGTCCAGTTGGCGAGCGGCTCAGACGACCAGACGGTGCGGATTTGGGAGGCGGCCTCGGGCAAGCTGCTCCGGACCCTGGAGGGCCACGAAGACTCGGTTACGTCGGTGGCCTGGCGCGGCGACGGGGTCCAGTTGGCAAGCGGCTCAGACGACAAGACGGTGCGGATTTGGGAGCCTCGGGCAAGCTGCTCCGGACTCTGGAGGGCCACGAAGGCCGGGTTACGTCGGTGGCCTGGCGCGGCGACGGGGTCCAGTTGGCGAGCGGCTCAAAGGACAAAACGGTGCGGATTTGGGAGGCGGCATCCGGCGAGCTGCTCCGGACCCTGAAGGGCCATCAGGGCGGTGTGAACTCGGTGGCCTGGCGCGGCGACGGGGTCCAGTTGGCGAGCGGCTCAGCCGACCGGACGGTGCGGATTTGGGAGGCGGCCTCTGGCAAGCTGCTCCGGACCCTGGAGGGCCACGGAGACCGGGTTACGTCGGTCGCCTGGCGCGGCGACGGGGTCCAGTTGGCGAGCGGCTCAGTCGACAACACGGTGCGGATTTGGGAGGCGGCCTCGGGCAAGCTGTTCCGGACCCTGGAGGGCCACGGAGCCTGGGTTAATTCGGTGGCTTGGCGCGGCGACGGGGTCCAGTTGGCGAGCGGCTCATCCGACCGGACGGTCCGGATTTGGGAGGCGGCCTCCGGCAAGCTGCTCCGGACCCTGGAGAGCCACGGAAACTTGGTTACCTCGGTGGCCTGGCGCCGCGACGGGGTCCAGTTGGCGAGCGGCTCACAGGACAACAGGCTGCGGATTTGGGAGGCGGCCTCGGGCAAGCTGCTCCGCACCTTGGAGGGCCACGAAGGCCGGCTTACGTCGGTGGCTTGGCGCGGCGACGGGGTCCAGTTGGCGAGCGGCTCACAGGACAACAGGCTGCGGATTTGGGAGGCGGCCTCCGGCAAGCTGCTCCGGACCCTGGAGGGCCACGGAGACTGGGTTAGGTCGGTGGCCTGGCGCGGCGACGGAGTCGAGTTGGCGAGCGGCTCCCGCGACAACACGGTGCGGATTTGGGAGGCGGCCTCCGGCAAGCTGCTCCGGACCCTGGAGGGCCACCCAGACTGGGTTTGGTCGGTGGCCTGGCGCGGCGACGGGGTCCAGTTGGCGAGCGGCTCATTTGACAACACGGTGCGGATTTGGGAGGCGGCCTCCGGCAAGCTGCTCCGGACCCTGGAGGGCCACCCAGACTGGGTTTGGTCGGTGGCCTGGCGCGGCGACGGGGTCCGGAGCAGCTT
>Ga0247727_10001522_pt1 | contig 54924 bp, 50 predicted proteins | sample WisWelCaveWW1625_FD_202498 | JGI IMG/M metagenome (GOLD analysis project Ga0247727, IMG submission 202498) | Biofilm microbial communities from Wishing Well Cave, Virginia, United States - WW16-25 | ecosystem: Environmental > Aquatic > Deep subsurface > Groundwater > Cave microbial mat | place... | reverse complement strand
AAGAAAGAGATGAAAATCCGATTCAAAAAAATCGCATTCGTCTCACCGCGCCGACGTACACCCTGTCCGTATCGTAAACGCCGGAACGAGCCTGTCAAAGAACGATTTTGGTGCAAAATTCAGGTAGAATAAGTGGGGTCAAGCGCGGATGAGATCTCCGAGAGTCATCGCCACCACCTGACGCATCAGTTATGTGCCGCAGCCGTGAAGCCAATCTGACAACCGGCGGCTTGCGCAGCCCGTTACGATGCGACGGCGCAACATAGGAAGGTCTCGAAACAAAAACAAGCGCGAAAATAAAGCCAGGCCGTAGAAGTAAAAGTCCGGTCCACGTTGAAAGCCGGCCGTCATCATTCAATTCCATTCCCGTTTCCGTTCGCCATGTTTGCGCCTAATGGCCGTCGCCCTTTTGCGCGGAGATGAGAAAATCAACCAAGCGTTGGGCTGCTTGCGCTGCAGCGTTGGCGGGAGCGATGCCGTTCCAAATGCCTTCGCAAGTGAGAACGATCAAAGCCCGAGCTTATCGTACAAATGTGAGAGCGCGAGTTGTTCTTCCTTCCACGAAACGAGCAGCCCGGTGCTCTTGTGCCGGCTGAGAATATAGCTCACCGCCTTTGTTGTTGCCGCATGGTTGGATTACACGGATTCGAAATTTTATTGCCGCGGCCGATTCGCCGAACGATCGGTTTGCAGATGATCGATCGCAAGCCGGCCGCTGCCTCCGCCGGGGCCAAGGTCAGCGGGAGGGCATGACAATCAACTTCCTGCTCTGTTCAAACCTCCCGATTTGTACACGATACAAATAAATCCCGGTTGGCAAATTCCTCGCAGCGAAAGTTACTTCATGGCGGCCGGCATTGAAGTGCCCGTCTGCGAGCGTCGCAACCTGCCGGCCTTGCAGATTGAAAACTTCGAGCTTCACCCGGCACGCTTTTGCCAACGCAAAAGCAACTTGCGTCATCGCATGAAACGGATTGGGCGTACTTTGAAAAAGCTCGAAAGCCGCGGGCAATTCGGAAGAAGTATCATCAACTTGATTGCCGCCTTCGGAAGTGAGCAGATAATGATCGATCACGAATCCGGCAACGGAACGCCTCCACTCGAAAGAAATCGTCGTTGCGGCCACGGTCTTTGCAACTTCGAGCACGGAGTCTTGTCCGACGGCATAAACGTGAATGGCGGAAGGCTCGGCCCAGAGTGAAGGTCGCGTGATCGCCAGAGAGGTATTGAATCCCCCCGGCTGCCAAACTTGAATGCCATCGCTCTGCATCGATTCTTTCACGACGAGATAGTGCTCGCCGAACGACAAGTCCGCGTTGTTGAAGCGAGTGAAAATGCCGGCGGTCAGCTTGCCATCATTGCTCGTGACCACCATGCCTTGCGGCGGCAACATGTGTGACGCAATCGCATACGAAGCTGATGCGCTCCAATTCGTGACCACCGTCACCGAGGCAAAATTGCTCTGCGTGACTTCTTGCTCGAGATTGAAATAGTCCGTCATGCTCTCGCCCGCATAGCGGCTCGCCACGTGCTTTTGAAATATTGCCGCCAGCTCGCGCCAAGCCGGCGCTTCCATTTGGCCGGTGAAAAGATCGTAGCTCAACATGTAACCAAACGCGAGATTCCAAATCAGCGTGGCCTTGTCGTGCGTCATGGTTTCTTCCGCCAAATCGTGCTGATAGAGCAAAACTTTGTCGTGCGCCATGAGCGAGATGAGCGGATAATAACGCCAATTGCCTGCGCCCCACCATTGGTCAAGCTCGCCGCGGCGATCATTCAAGAGCGCGCTGCCGTGAAATGCGATTCCCGTTTCGAGCAAACGATCGTAGCCCTGTTCGGTCGCAAGACGTTTGGCCGCATGCGCGCGTGTGTGTTCGAGCCAGCCTTGCATATAAGTGAGCGGGGCCGCGAAGTCTGAGCCAACCGGGCGCGCGCCGATTTGATCTTCAAACACAAAATCGCTGGGCAAGTCTTCCGCCATCTCGCGCAACAAGCGATCGACACGCTCTTGCACGAACGGAGCGCACGGCGAGACGACGTAGCCGCCATTGGGCCCATAGCGCTCATAAACCAGGTTGCCGTTCTTATCCAAAACCGCAATGTCGTTGATCATGAGCGGCGGCGGAAGATTTTTGAGCGTCGGCGATTCGTCATCCCACCACGTGGGATTGATGTAGGGCATGGCCAGCATTCCCAAAGCCTGCGCCTTTTGAAACAACGCGCGCAATTCTTCTTTCGTGCCGAAGTCAGGATTGGGCGGGAGAAAATCAGGATAATTGTTATCAAAGCCGCCGGGCTGAAATGCAACAGGATGCAAGAGCGCGGGCGAAGGCAATTGGGCGAGCAAGCTGTCATATGCCGTGAACTTGGGAAGATTGAAGGGCGGCCCGGCAAGCTGGACAAAGTCTGCTTTCAATAACGGCGATTGTGCGGCACGCTGAAAATCAGCGCCGTGTTTTTGCGCTACGGAGGGAAAACGAGCAAGGCCATTGTCATCTCGAAATGCTGCGATGGTCTTAGGCAGGGATTCCGACACACGCATGCGCACCACCGGGCCCGTCCATTCTTCGCCGTGCGCAAGCGCAATGCGAAAGTTGTGCGTGAGAAACGTGCTCTGCGCGATGAACTGATCATCATGTACGTAGCCAAAGTCGACAATGGGAACCGGGCCATCATTATAAAGTGAATAGAGCGCGAGCGCGCCGTTGCGGTGTTGGATGAAAACATAATCGGCAAAAACACCACCGCCGGGGTAACGCGCGCCATAACTTCGGCCTTGTGAGAAGAACGAAGATTCCAACACGATGCCGGGCAAGATGGGAAGCAGGGCCGTTTCCACCTCTGCTTCTTTGAAAACGAGATCGGAAGGAAAGAGCGCATAGTCCAAAGTATAGCCCCATTCGTTTTTGAGATGCAGGCGCAGATCGAAGTAGGCCTCGGGCGAAGCGGTGATCATTACTTCGGCGGTCACACGTTGCGGCGTAGAGGAGTCGGGCGTGTAGAATAGCGTCAAAGTTTCGGCGGTCTCGTTCCATTGATAGCTGAATTTATTCTTTGCGGTGGAATGATAACTTGCGCCGCCGATATAGTTCACCGGCGCGCTGGGAAATACCGCGCCCCAAAGCTGCTCGTAGCGCGAGCCGTGCGTGAGGCTTTGCCCGGAGCTTTTGTCGATGAGATAAGCAATGCTGCCGTTGCTCATGCGCAAGCCGATTTCATAAAAGGAGGTGTTGCCGAGCTTCATGACATTCGGCGAGGAGTCGTCGAAGTAAATCGTTTGCGCCATGAGTGGGAGGGCCGATGTGAGCGTGCTTGCACTAAGCAGCAAGCAACACAGCCAAGAGGCCTCAGCGATTCCCCCCTTGAGGGGGGTTAGACGAGTGTTCTTGGAGCGCCGAGTTTTCTCAGATCCATCCTTACACACGATGTTTCTTTGCAAACCGAATTTGCCGATGCGACGACGAGCGACACCCCCCTCAAGGGGGGAATGATTGCGTGTATGCTTCCCAACATGGAAACGCATCGTGAGAAGAAACGGTAAGCTTGCTAGATTTTTCAGCGCCAACCTCATGAAGATGCCTCTGAAAAATAAATCGTTTATTCTCTCAACACCGCGATGATGTGCGGCACGTCGTCGCTCTCCCGCAGCTTGATGAGAAACGCCACGCTGCCGATCAACCAGCCGGGAGATAAAATTCTTTGCGCGAGCTTGGCGACTTTGCCGTCGAGCACGACGATTTCTTGCGGCTGCTCTTGCGGCGATAACAGGGCAAAACGTTCCGCCACTTTCCAGGCTTCGCGGCGCGCGATCTTCAAACTAAAATTGAACACGGCTTCGTCGATGCCCTTGCCCGCATAATCCAACCAACGCAGCCACGGCGAGAGCTTGCCGATTTTGGCTTGCACTTCATCCAACAAGCCGGAAAGAATTTTATTGATCTCGTTGAAATCATTTTCTAGCGCAGGCAAAGCCGCGCCGGGGGAGGTTTGCGCTGCGGCAATGCCCAGATCGAGATTGATGTGCGCATTGATGCCGAGCAAAAGATGCTGCAAAATGAGCGGCCGCCATGCAGGCGTTGCTTCGAACGCCGCTTCCCAACACGCGCTCGCAGGCAAGCCCTTCTGAAAATTTTCATACGCTGCAAGATAGCGGTTCGCAAAGATCACGTCCAGCCGTTCCATTCGCGCGCCGTCTTCAAAACGACGGTTTGCGATGCCAGCTTGCACTTGCACCGTGACTTCGCGATAGAGCACGGCGAAAAATCCCAAACGGCTGCGTTGCGCGATTTCAGCCGCGATGATCTCGTCCAAAGCTGTGATGACTTCGTCGAGGGTTTGGGCGGGCATATGTTTTAACCTTGCGTGGCTTGCGAAACTATGTCTGTCCGAAAGCGCGGTTTAGAGAGAATGTTCCTGCAACGGCTTGGCCGTTGCATTGAACGCCGCTGAATTCTCGCAAAACGAGAGGTTTTAAAAACTGAGGTGCGAGCCTTCTCTGTGCTGTCATCCTGAAAGGAACCTCCCTAGTCATGAGCACAGTGCCGAGCGCGAGGGAAGATTCTTCCAGAATGACAATGAGAGGGGCTGTCGACTTAACGTTGTAGCAGCAGAATTACCTCATCAACACAATGCGCCGCGTCGCAACGATGCGCTCGCTCACTTGCATACGATAAAAATAAATGCCGTTCGGCTGTAGCTCGCCGCGAGCGTTTTCGCCGTTCCAAACTACGGCATAATTGCCGGGCGTGTGATTTTGATCGATCAAATCAACCACCGTTTGGCCGAGCAGGTTGTAAATGGCAAGGTGAATGCGAGCCGGACGCTCGACAATATATTTGATCGTCGTGCTTTGTTGAAAAGGATTGGGATGGTTTTGTGTGATTTGAAAGCTTTGTGGCGGAAGAGACCCCTCCTCAACGCGCAAGGCCGGGCCGGGGAAGAAATATTCCAACGCATTGTCGAGATGCGCGCGCCAGTTGCCCCAGCTATGGCCTTCGTGCCATTCCAGATATTGGAAGGAATACCCCTTCGCATTGAGAATGGGCACGAAGGCGTTGATGCGCGCGATCAAAACCGCGAGGTCATACGTGCCCATGTCGAGATACAACTTCAAATTCAAACGCGCGCTGTTTTGATAACCGGAAGACACGTTGTTCTCGGCATTGCTCGAAAGCGCGGCGACGTTGCCGAAAATTTCGGGATGCTGGTAGCCGAGCCACAACGAAATATTGCCGCCATCGGAAGAGCCGAGCACGGCGCGGCTCGCGGGATCGGTGCGCGTGCGATAGCGCCGATCCACCCAGGGCACCACCTCTTGCGCAATGAACGCCGTGAATTGATTTTGCAAAGTGGCGGCATATTCGTTATGCCTTTGCGAAGGATTGGGCGGCACGAACACCGCAATGACCGGCTCAATGCGTTGCTGCGCGATGAGATAATCGAGCACGTTGTTCGCTTTCGCCAATGTGATATACTCGAGGCCGTCATGAAAGAGCGCGACGGGATAACGCGCAGTGCTCGTGTTGTAAGCCGCCGGCGTATACACGCGAATCATGCGGCTGTTGTTGAGATTCGCGCCGAAGAAAGAAGTGTCGCGCAACGTTCCGTGCGGAATGTTGGGATAGCTCTCGATCTCCGGCGCGGGCACATAACCCGGCATGCGCAACTCCGAGTTCGGCCCGAATCCGCCCGAGACTTGATAAGGATTGCGCGGATCGAGAATCCAATTGCTGCCATTCAACAAGAATTTGTAGTCGAGACGCGCGTCGGCTTCCAACGCGCGCGTGTGATACCAAAGATCGGTGGTGGAGAGTTGCGTCATGGGGAAGGAATTGCCATTCCAGCCGTTCGCATCACCGGGGACATTCGCGCGATTGATATTGCCGCGATAAATGAAATGACACAGCGTGTCCTGCTCGCGATACGGAAAAGTTCCGGCTGCATTCATAAAGCTATCGACAATGGCGCTGCGTTGTTGCACCGGCGCATTGTTCACGCGCGTGACGAAAGCTTGAAAGGTTTGCGCGTGGAGTGAGGCGGCATAAAGCAAAAGGCAAATGGTAAGTTTTATTTTCATTTTTCCTGCTCCGACACGTGAAGTAGGCTTGTAGAGAAATCAACAAGGACCTACATGATAAAAATTCAATCAGTAGCTCTCTCCATTTCAGGGAAGTCAGGCTTGCGTCAAAGGCTTGCGGTGTTTATGAGAATCCTCTTGCGCAAGTCTGACTTCGCGGCTTCATAATAAAGCAGAATTGCACAAAAGCGCAAAGCAAAATTCGCTTAAAAATAGTTTTGCCCCAAATCGTTTTGCCTTCTCTGTTTGTTTAAGCCATGGATTGCAGCTTGACTTTGACGTGCGCTTCGTCTATCTTTGCCTCACTTTGAGAAAGAAACGATCATGACTCCTCAACTTCATACACACCCTCGAAAGCTTTCCTGCACGCGATGCTTGTGTCGCAAGCGGGGAGGCTCATGCGAGATACACCTTCAACGCTGACCCCGCGCATCGAATCTGTGCCCGAGTTTTAGGCACGAGCCTCCTCGCTAACCATCATTTCCAATTTTTAAAATCAAGAGCATTTCAAATTTTGAATTGAAATTTTTCATTTCAAGATTTGAACGGGCACGCTACCGGGTCATCTAAAAAACTTCCAATCCAAAGTAGCCCCCGCCCCTTGTGGGCGGCTGGTGATGAAATAAACTCGAGCGCTCCATCAATGCCCCGCAAGGGGGCAGGGCTACTGAACTGCAATTCAACGCTGAGAGTGCATTTGGCTTATTCTATCGCTCCACCTATTCGCCGCCACATAACACAAGCCGGGGTTCGCTCCGTCTTTGGGCTCGTTGGAAATACACCTTTGTTGGATTTGTCTTTTGCGTCGCCGAATCGCCGCGTTAAAATTTTTGCAAAGGCCGAATGGCAAAACCCCGGACGGTCGATCAAAGATCGCGCGGCGAGCCGCATATTGCGCGCGGCTTTGCGACGCGGCCAACTCGACCGCGACAAAATTTTATTGGACTCGACTTCGGGCAACACTGGCGTCGCGTACGCATTGTTCGGCGCGGCTTTGGGCATTCGCGTTCGCCTCGTCGTGCCGGAGAACGTGAGCGCGTATCAGAAAAATCTACTCGCCGCCTACGGCGCGGAAGTGATTTGGACGCCCGCCAGTGAAGGCTCGGACGGCGCGATTCGCACCGCGCGCGCGATGTTTGAAGAATTGCCCGCGCGCTGCTTTTATGCGAATCAATATGGCAATCCGGAAAATTGGCGCGCGCATTACTTCGGCACCACGCGCGAGATTTGGAAACAAACACGCGGCCGGCTCACGCACTTTGTCGCAGGCTTGGGCACGAGCGGCACGTTCACGGGCACCGGCCGTAAGCTTCGCGAGTTGAATCCAAGCATTCGTTTGATTTCCGTGCAGCCGGATTCGCCGCTGCACGGCTTGGAAGGATTGAAGCACATGCCCACCGCAATCGTGCCCACGATTTATGATGCGAACCTCGCGGATGAAAATCTCGGCGTAGAGACCGAAGCAGCGCAAGAACACGTGCGCGAATTGGCGCGACGCAAAGGCTGGCTCATCGGTTTATCGAGCGGCGCAGCATTGGAGGCCGCGCGCCGCGTTGCCGCGAAGATCGAGTCGGGCCTCATCGTCACCGTGTTTCCGGATGGCGGCCACCGTTATTTGGAGGAAAGATTTTGGAATGAAAACTGATCGCGCAACGTTATCATCGGAACAACGCGTTGCCCTCATTCGCGAAGCCGAGGCCGCGTTTCCACAAGAATGTTGCGGCTTGCTCTTCGGTCAACGCACGGAAGAAGGTTGGCAAATCGTACGGGCTTATACGATGCGCAACGCCGGCGCAAAGCCCGAGCTGGGTTTCGAATTTGATGCGCGCGAGCAATTGCGCGCATATCGCGAAGCCGAAACCGCCGGTTTGGAAATCGTGGGACATTATCATTCGCATCCCAATGCCAGAGCCGGCCCTTCGCCCACGGATTTGCAGATTGCGCGCGAACGTTATGATCGCGGGCTTTGGCTCATCATTGCGATTGCGCAGGGCAAGTTTATCGACGCGAGCCTCTGGCAGTTGCGCGGCGAGCCGGGCGAGTTCGTTCGCGTGCAGTTGGACACTTAAGATAGGCTAGCAACTTTACACCTTACACGTTACACGAATTCGTGTAACGTGTAACTTTAATGAACTAGGAGAATAACCATGGCACAAATCATAATTCCCTCCGCTTTGCGGACGTTTACCAATCAACAAGCAAAACTGGAAGCCGCGGGTAACACCGTGGCCGATCTGCTCAATGATCTCACCCGGCGCTTCCCCGAATTGCGCCGCCATTTGCTCGATGAGCAAGGCCGGCTCAGAAAATTCGTCAACGTGTTCGTGGGCAATGAAGAGATTCGACATTTGCAAAACGAGGCCACGACGGTAGCCGCCAATGATGAAGTCAGCATTGTGCCTTCGGTGGCGGGAGGCAGATGATTTGACTTGGTGCGGCCTTCCCCTTAAACGATGTCATTTGTAGAAGAAACCTTTTTAAGCACTAGGAATAAAATCTATTTTGACCTTGTGCCAAGCACTGAAAAGGATTCCTTTTGAATGACATTTTGAGAGTATCGCTGATTTAAAGTCTTCGTGCGCGTTGCCACAGTTTCGTAAAAGCTTTTCCACAGAGAACCATCTGCACTCAAATCAAAAATGAAGGCTAATATGCATAACCATTCTCCCGTCAATCTCAGCTCGGAAGAAATTCAGCGCTACAGCCGGCATTTGATTTTGCCGGAGGTGGCGATGTCCGGGCAAAAGAAGTTGAAAGCTGCCAGTATCCTATTGGTCGGCACCGGCGGACTGGGCTCACCGCTCGCGATGTATCTCGCGGCCGCGGGCGTCGGGCGCTTGGGCCTCGTTGATTTCGACGTGGTTGATTCCTCCAATTTGCAGCGCCAAGTGATTCACTCCACGCGCAGCGTGGGCAAATCGAAATTGGAAAGCGCGAAGAGTTTTATCGAAGGCCTCAATCCGAACGTACAAATCGAAACCTACGAGGCGCGTTTGAGCTCGGAAAACGCGCTGGCGATTGCGAAGGATTATGATCTCATCATCGATGGCACCGACAATTTTCCCACGCGCTATTTGGTGAATGACATGTGCGTGCTGCTCAAGAAGCCGAATGTGTATGGCAGCATCTTTCGTTTCGAGGGCCAGGCGAGCGTGTTTTGGGCGGAGAAGGGGCCGTGCTATCGCTGCTTATACCCCGAACCGCCGCCGCCCGGGCTCGTGCCGAGCTGCGCGGAAGGCGGTGTGCTCGGCGTGCTGCCGGGCATCATCGGAACCATTCAAGCGAACGAAGCGATCAAACTCATTCTCGGCGTGGGCGAGCCTTTGATTGGAAGGTTGTTGCTGTTTGATGCGCTGGGCATGCGGTTCCGCGAGATGAAGCTGCGCAAAGATCCGAATTGCCCGATTTGCGGCGCGCACCCCACGATTGACGCGCTGATTGATTACGAGCAGTTCTGCGGCATGCCGGTGATTGAGGAAGACGGTAAGACGGTCAACAGCTTTGACATTTCTGCGACCGCAGTGGCGAGAAAATTGAAAGCGGAGCCCATTTATCTACTCGATGTGCGCGAGCCGGAGGAGTTTGAAATTTGTGCGATCCCCGGCGCAACGTTGATTCCACTTGGAAAACTGCCGGAGCGTCTCGCGGAGGTTGACGGCTCGAAGCAGATCATCGTATATTGCCGCACGGGCAAGCGCAGCGCGAAGGCCGTGAACTTGTTGCGGCAGGCAGGTTATACTTCCGCGAAAAATCTCGCGGGCGGGATTCATGCGTGGGCGGATGAAGTCGATTCCACCGTGCCGAAATACTGAAGAGAAATAATACTCCGTATGTTTACACACGGATCAAAAACACACACTGAGAAGCTTTGTTCGTGGGCGTTTTTGATCCGTGCGCTGCCCTCATTTTTTGAGTACCGTAAAACACTCTCAGCAAAATGAAATTCGATGACCTCGACAACAAGATGCGCGTGTTCGAGACTGCGCACGATCATTGCGCCTTGCCGGGCATTCACCTCGTCGCACGCCTCGATGGCCGCAACTTCACGCGCCTCACCAAAGAAGTCCATCACTTCGCAGCGCCGTTCGACGAGCGCTTTCGCGATTTGATGGCCGCGGCCACCGAGTATTTGATGGACTGCGGCTTCCGCATGATCTATGGCTACACGCAAAGCGATGAAATCTCCCTGCTCTGTCATCCCACCGAAGACACGTTCAATCGCAAGCTGCGTAAGTTGAACTCCGTGTTGGCCGGTGAAGCGAGTGCGAAGTTTTCTCTGCTGCTCGGAGCCATGGCTTGCTTTGATTGCCGCATTTCGCAGCTTCCCACGCTCGAATTGGTGTGTGATTATTTCCGCTGGCGCAGCGAAGATGCGCACCGCAACGCGCTGAATGGACATTGTTATTGGATGCTGCGCAAGCAGGGCCAATCCGAACGCGCCGCGGCGAACCAACTCTTGGGAATGTCCGTGGCCGCGAAGAACGAGCTGCTTTTTCAAAACGGGATCAACTTCAACGATCTTCCAAGCTGGCAAAAGCGCGGCCTCGGGGTATTGTGGGAAACGTACATGAAGCCCGGCAAGAATCCCAAAACCGGTGAAGAAGTTTTGGCTGAACGGCGGCGTTTGAAGCGCGAGCTGGAGTTGCCGATGAAGGAGGAGTATAGTCGGTTCATTGGAGGGTTATTGAGCGCGGCGCAGTGACTTTTCCAGCGCTTGCTTCCGTGCGGCGAATTGGCTAATTTGCGCTATCAAAACAAAGCACAGACTAAACCAAAGGAAATTTAGCGATGCCACCTTTATCGGAAAACTACACGGTGGTCAACGACAACGGAGAAATCGTCATCCGTCTCAATCGCGCTGCCTTTGACAGCAAAAGGGTTGCAGCGATCTTGAATCTTCTCGAATTTGAGGGTATTCGACAAAAGAGCAAGCTCACAGCAGAGCAGGCCGAGAGCTTGGCAAACGAGATCAATCAAAATATTTGGGAAGTAGCAAAGAATAGCATCATTAACCATATCGAGGTGAGAAATGAGCACGATGGATTCAGCGTCAATAACCCTTGAGGAAGTCATTCCTCTTGTGGATAGTCTGAGTGCAGTAGAACGTGAAGCGCTCAGACAAATTCTGGAAAGCAAAACCCGAATTGATTGGAAAACGGAGTGGGAGAAAGTGGAAATGCCCTAGCCAACGATAACGGAGAGATCGTCATCCATGACAAAAAGATTTTTTCTCCTGCTCGCCGCCGGCCTCATCGTCTATTCGCTGGGATTCAACCCCGATTCCGAAAAAACTTCCCTCCTTGAAAATTATCCCAATGACTGGTTCTTCCGGCAACGCGCCTTTCCGCAAGAAGACATAAACTATGAAGTGTATCAAACCGCGCTCTTGCAAGCGCAGAGCTTGAAGCGGCATGCCTTCGCAATCGAGAGGGCCTGGACTTTCGCCGGCCCGACGAATATCGGCGGCCGCATCACCGACGTCGAAATGAGTTCCGCCGGCTTTGATACCATATATGCCGGCGCCGCCTCGGGAGGCTTATTCAAATCGGTTGATCGCGGACAATCCTGGATTGCGATTTTCGATCAGGAAGCGAGCCTTTCGATCGGAGACATTGCGCTCGATCCTTCCAACGCCAACGTCGTTTATGTCGGAACCGGAGAAGTCAATGCCGGAGGAGGCTCGTTGACCTATGGCGGCTTCGGGCTATATAAATCCCTCGATGCTGGGCAAAGTTGGATACACTTGGGATTGGAGGAAACCCGCTTCATCGCCAGAGTCGCAATCGATCCGCGCAATCCCCAACGCTCGTTCGTGGCCGCCATGGGCAAGCTGTTCGGCAAGAATGACGAGCGCGGACTCTATCGCTCTTTGGATGGCGGAGCCACGTGGGAAAATGTGTTGTTCATTTCAGACTCGACCGGCTGCATCGACGTGGCCGTTCATCCGGCTTCACCGGACACGATCTATGCGGCGATGTGGGAACGCATCCGCCGGCCCGACCGCAGATCCTATGGCGGCCTGACGAGCGGCATCTATCGCTCTAGCGACGGCGGCGAAACGTGGACCCGGCTTACGAATGGGCTTCCGAATGCTCCCGACATGCTCGGGCGGATCGGGCTTGCGCTCTCGCCTTCTCGCCCGAATATTCTGTATGCGATTTATGCCGACAGGATTGGCTACTTCGCCGGAGTTTATAAGTCCGCCAACGCCGGCGAGGATTGGCAAAGAACGAACGACGATGCGCTCAACTCGTTTTATGCTTCGTACGGTTGGTGGTTCGGCAACATTCGCGTCGCTCCCGATGATCCGCAAACGGTGTATGCCCTGGGCTTGCTGCTCTATAAATCGACTGACGGCGGGCAAAGCTGGTTTTATAGCTCCGGCGATATGCACGTGGACCAGCACGGTCTGTATGTTCATCCACAAAATCCCGGCTTCCTGGTCGCCGGCAACGATGGCGGAGTTTATCTTTCCGAAGACGGCGGCGCAAACTGGAGCAAGTCGCCGGAGTTGCCGATTACGCAATTCTATACCTGTGAAATCGATTATCAATTTCCAGAGCGCTTTTATGGCGGCACGCAAGATAATGGCACCAATCGCACGCTTACAGGCGCGCGCGATGATTGGGAGGAAATTTTTGGAGGTGATGGCTTCTACGTTTTGGTGGATCCTACGGACAACCGTTTTGTTTATGCCGAAAGCCAGTGGGGAAATTTTTTCCGCTCTACTGACGGCGGTTTATCTTTTGATTTCGCGATGAACGGCGTGAATCCCGGCGATCGCAAAAATTGGAACACGCCGGTGGTATTCAATCCCTCCAATCCGCGGACGCTGATGTTGGGAACACAACGCGTTTACAAATCCGCCGATAGAGCCTCCTCTTGGACTGCCATCAGCCCGGAGTTATCGCCCGAGCCAACCGGAAATTTGATCTATGGCACTGTGACCACGATTGCGGTTGCGCCCTCGGATAGCAACGTCATCTACGCCGGCACTGATGACGGCAACGTTTGGCGGACTTTGGAGGGCGGCGAATCATGGCTCGCGATATCGGAAACTCTGCCGAAGCGATGGATCACACGAGTGGCGGCGGACTCGCGTCAAGCAGAGATTGCTTACGTCACGCTTTCAGGCTTTCGTTGGGAGGAATATTTACCGCACCTCTTTCGCACTACGGATGCCGGCGCCACGTGGAGCGATATCTCCGGCAACCTGCCGGAAGCGCCGCTCAATGACGTTATCATCGATCCTGAAAGAGATTCCACTTTGTACGTTGCCGGCGACGTCGGCGTGTTCGTAACGCACGATCTTGGTGAAGAGTGGAGCTCGCTCGGCGCCGGCTTGCCCAACGTTCCTATCATGGATTTGACATTCCACTCTCCCACGAGAACGCTAGTTGCCGCTACCTACGGCCGTTCCATGTATAGAATAGAAGTCGGGCCGAGCACCGGCATTCAGCTCGCACCAAGCTCGCACACGCCAAAAGATTTTGAGCTGTCGCAAAATTATCCCAATCCGTTTAATGCTGGAACCGTGATTCCATTTTCGCTGCGCGAGCGCGCGTCCGTGGTTTTAGAGGTGTTCGATATTTCAGGAAGGAGAGTGCGCACCCTCGCCAATGCGATCTATCCCAGCGGCAAGCACGAGCTATTTTGGGATGGAAAAAATGACGAAGGCGGCGAGGCCGCCTCCGGAGCTTATATTTGCCGCTTGCGAACGACCGGAGAATGTTGTCTAAAAGCATGCGCCTGGTGAAGTAACTAAGGAGAGGTTGACGGCAAAGGGGTTCGAGGAGTTTTTCATACCTGCGACGCATCGTTTCTGAAAAGACGAAGCCCGAGGGATAATATCCCTCGGGCTTCGTCTTTTTATGAAAATTTTTGCGCGCATTGCTCAAGCGAAAATATCATGACTATCGCTGCACGTCAAGCAGATCTTGATCGTTATGAAGCCGAACACCATTAGGGTCCGCCAGCGTCGGCGCAGCGGGTTTGCGCGTCGCGGGCGCAGCTACCTTCAACCGGCTCATGGCCGTGATCCAACCCGCGAAGAGCCACATGATCATGATGAGTTGATGATTCATGATATTCGGGCCGCTGTTGATCGATACGATGAACCCGAGTATGCCGGTCATCATGCCGAGGCTCAAATTCGAGAACAGGCTGTTGTTCAGCTTGAGCACGCGGCGGCCCATTTTGAAGGTGCAAAAAATAAAAAACAGAAACGTGAGCGTTCCGCCCAATCCGGTTTCGCAGGTCATGAGCAAATATGAATTGTGCGCGATCTGCGCGAGCTGATAAAGTGGAACGCCTTTATTCGGATCGTATTCCAAGCGCGCGTAGGGCAGCGACACGAGACGATAACAACCGAGTCCGGCGCCGAGCGCGGCATGATCTTCCGCCATGTTCATGGCAACGTTCGTCAACGGCTTGCGAATCTCCGAAGAGCTTTTGCGGTCTTCCGAAGTGAATTGCAGTAGGATCGTGTCCGCGTATTGCGCGGCGAACGCAATGCCTGCGGCCACGAGCAGCATCATCGGCACCAATGCGCGCGGCCGCAAGCGGCGCTGAAAGAGCGAATAAATGAACATGATGACCATCGCGCCCGCGAAACTCAACCAGGGGCCGCGACCATATGAACCGAGCAATCCGCCAGCGCCGAAGGCCAACAGCCCAAAGTACAACCACGCCATTTTTTTGTCCGTGTTGCGATGGAAGACGAACAAGCGCACGATGATGGGCAAGATCAAGATGAGAAAGTCCCCGAACACCCCCGGGTGCTCGAACGTTCCGGCCGAGCGCCATTCGTAACCGATCTCTTCGAGAATACGCAGGCCAAGCGGGCCGTAGCGCCATTGATACGTGCCGAGCATGGCTTGAAACGCGAAAGTGCCGAGCAAAGCATAGAGCACGGCCTTCAAGCGCGCCGGCGTGTTGACGTAGTTGGCCACGCACACAAAGAGCAGGAAGCCGCGCAAGAGCCGCGTCCATTCGCTGATGGCCCAGCCCGTATTGACCGCGGTGAAGCACGTGATCAACGTCCAACCGAGAAAGAGCGTGATCGCGAGGCTGATGCCGGGGAAGCTCCAGCGAAAATTTTTCTCGGGCGCGAAGATCGACAAGACCAGCAATGCGATCATGGGAAAGTCCATGAGCATGAGGCCGTTGAAATGATAAAAAATAACTGCGCTCTGCAGCGGCGCAAACACGATGGTCAGCACTAAGAGAAACTTGCGCAGATCTTTAACTAATGCCGAGCCGATTGCGACCAGAATGAAGACAAAGCCGAACAGCGCTAATTTTGAGGGATCCATGTCTTACTACTCTCAAAACTCATTCAATCAGAAGTGGAAAAGGAGGCCGGAGCTTCTATGAGGCCAAGTTTGCGCGCCAAAGTATATATCGCGTGCGCCGCGATGATGATCATATACGGCTCCACCGGCATGCGATAGCGCACTTTGGTTTGGAAGAAAGAATAGATCAACGCTGTGGAGAGAATCATAAACACGGGCAGGCCGGCCTCGCGCCAACGGCCTTTGAGCATGAACAGCCCGAGGAAAAAAAAGAGCAACACCGGCGTGAACACGGCCGCGCTCAACAGCACCGACCACGACGCGGTGAATTCATTTTGAGAATAAAAGCGGTCGGGCATCGGGCTCCAAAAGTGAATCAGCTCTCCGAAGTAGCGTGCGAAAAATGCTTTCGAATCTTTCGTGAGCAGCGCGAGCAGGTTATCAAAGAAAGATTGCTCTTGCACGGCAGCGGCGTTGATCGAAGCCTGCAATTTCGCGCGTACGCTTTCGCCGGTTTTGCCCATTGCCATTGCCACGCCCTGCGCTGCTTTGCCGTTTTCAATCGTGTAGAGCAGAATCTTGCCCGCCGGTTGCCGCCACGCGAGATAGCCGTTCGCCTCTGCTGAGGCCCGATCCAATCGCAAAGCGAGTCCGCCTTCTTTCACGCCACGCGCTTCCGCAGTCTTGCCCCAACGCAATGCGATGCTATCCGCATGCGCCGCTTCTTGATAGATCGCAAGATGATTCCACGAGTTGTCTGCTGCAGAATTGTGCAACGCGCCTTCTTTAAGTAAAAACTCCGGAGGGGCTTGCCAGCGCGGACCGAGCTGCTCGCGTTCGAAGTTGTCGCGCCGAACAAGCGATGTGGCGCCATTGCTCGACGACTCTTGGGCCGTCTTCGTGAGCGGATGCGAATGCGTTCCCTCCGAAGTCTTCTTTTCAAAAACTGCAAACTCTGCAATGCCATTGGGCAAGCCGCTGCGCAACATCACACCGGCATATTGCGGCTCGCCGTTGCCAAAAGCTTTGGTGGAATCACTCAAACGGCCGTCGTATGCGCCGTTGTAATAATAATCGAAATGATGGCCTGCCGTGTCGCTTGAAGTCACGACCGTCAACTCATCGCCCGCCACCGGCAAACTCTCGACGATTTTCTCATCCAAAAATTCTTCGGACTCGCCGAGATATTTTTCTGCTGCGGCAGAGACGGGCGTGATCTTGCCGAAGATGAGATAGTTGCGCACGGTCCACGGCGTGAGCGTGAGAATCGTGACCACGACTATCGTTGCAGTTGCAAAAACCTTTTGCTTCTTCTCTCCTTTGCAGACAAACGTCGTCCACAGAGCGAGAAAGGGATAGAATGCAAAGACCACCGGACGGCCGAGACACGCAAGGCCGAACATGAGGCTCGCGCTAATGATCAAACTCGGCTTTCTTTCTTCCTGCCAACGCAAGCAATACCAAATTCCCAACGCGAGCAAGAGGGTAAAAATATTTTCAACGTAAAGCAGGCCAGTCAAGAAAACCAAGTGCGGGAAGACGGCGGAGAAATAACCCGCTAAGGTTGCGGTGGTTTGATTGAAAAGCCGCAGCGCGATTTTATAGATCAACACGCACAGCCATGCGCCGAGGATCGACTCGACGAGGCGCACCGCCAAAAAACTCGGGCCGAAGATGAAATAAACCGCGGCCAAGAACACGGGATAGAGCGGCGGCAGAGCATATTCTTTTTGAAAGAACTGGCTGAACTCGTAGCCTTCGCCAAAGCCTTCGCCGGCAATGATCGCCTTCGCGGCTTTGTCATAGTGTGCGGTGTCGAAGTAGTAGTAGCGATCTTCTAAAGTGAACACAAACGCGATTCGCACAATCAACGCAAACGCGAAGAGCAGTGGGGTTCCTTTTTTCGAGAGCCAAGACAGCATCGTTGGACTTTCCGTATCATTCCTACGCCCTGTCATTCAGAAGGAATCCTTTTGAGCACTGGGCACAATGTCAAAATGAGAGGCTTTCCCAGTGCTTAAAAAGGTTCCTTCTGAATGACAGGAAGTGATATTGTTTATTTCTGTTCTTGCTTCTGTAACTGCTGCACCATATCGCGCAACAAGCCTACTTCCTGCACCAGCGTTTTGTTTTGCTCGGTCAATTGCGAGATCACCACCGTGAGGTGCAGAAACATCGCCATCGCGCAGAACGCGGCGATGATGAACAACGCCGAGGGCGCGTAATAAACGCCGAGCACGGCCGCGACCTTTTCGAGCAGATCGCGCCACACCGAGAGCACGACCAACACGATCGCGGAAGCAAACCACAAGAGCGAATACTTCTCCAGCACTTTGCGTTTGCGAATCAACTCGAAGATGATCGCCGCAATGGCTAGGCTGCCGAGCACGGCAAAAATTTGAATGCGAAATCCCGTCATGCCTGCGCTCCCACTTGCCGGTAAACTTTGAACACGTCCACTGTGATTGCAAGCAGCACTTTGATCATATAATAAATCGCGCGCCACGAGCTGATGGAAGATTCGCCCGAATGGCGCGGGCGCATCTTCACCGCGCGCTCTTGAATGCGAAAACCGGTGCGCCCGAGGATGACGACCACTTCCGGCTCGGGATAGTCGGTCGGATAATAGCGGCTTAGAAATTCAATCGCACGACGATTGTAAGCGCGAAAGCCGGAAGTATTATCTGTCACGCGCTGGCCGATCAACAACGAGTTCACCGCAGTGAAAACGATCATGCCCAAACGCCGCGCGAAAGGCGTGCGATATTGCCGTTCGCCGATATAGCGCGAGCCGATGCAAAGATCAGCTTCATTGCGTTCGAGCACGTCGAGCAGAATCGGCAACTCGCTTGGAATGTGTTGCCCATCGCCGTCGATTTGAATCGCGACGACATAGCCGTTGTCGCGCGCGAACTTGAAGCCGGTCTGCACCGCGCCGCCGATGCCGAGATTGATCGGCAAACGCACCACGCGCGCACCGTGCGCCTGCGCGACCTCCGTGGTGCGATCAAGCGAGCCGTCATCGATCACGAGTATGTCCAGCGGCAAGCCGATGCTTTTGATCTCATCGACCACGCTGCCGATATTCTCCGCCTCGTTGTAGGCGGGGATGATGACGAGGTTTTTGGGTTGCGCTTGCAAGAGTGTTTTGGGAACCTATTCTCTTGTCATTCAGAAGGAATCCTTTTAAGCACAAGCATATTCTCCAGCGCTTAAAAAGGTTCCTCCTGAATGACAAAGTCATTGGGGTTTTGGTGTGCTCTAAGGTTTATCAAGCCGTGACACTATAATCCGATTTCATCGCAGCGGGCATGGCGAGGTTCGCCACATTGCGCTCGCCATTCACCAAACGATAAAACAGTTTTTCATATTGCTCGGTGATGCGATCCCACGTGTAATTCGCTTTGATGCGCTCCACCGCGAGCGTGCGGCAGCGTTCGACGGTCGTGAGCTGATCGAGCAAAAGCTGCATCTTTGCGCGCAAATCATCCGGCTCGCGTGTGGTGAAATACAAACCCGCGTCGCTGAGTACTTCGCGATGCTCGGGCACGTCGTTCGCCAACACGCAGTTGCCGTGACCCATGGATTCGATCAACGCGGGATGCGTGCCGCCCACTTCCGTGGCTTGAATATAGAAATATGCATGCGATTGCAGCTCGCGATAGCCCTGGCCGAAAACATAACCGGTAAAAATGATGCGAGCGTCTTTCGTGCTCTTGAGCTGCTGAATGTATTCGGCATTGTACGGCGCATCGCCGACAATGACCAAAGGCAGATCGGTTTTTACTTTTTCATAAGCCTGGACCACGAGGTGCGCGTTGTTCTCCGGCTCCAAGCGGCTGACGTAAAGCACGTACTTCCGCCGTTGGAGCTTGAAACGCTCGAGCGTCTCATGCGTGTGGACGCGCTCGATGGGCGCGCCGTAAGGAATGAACGTCGAGCGTTTGTTGTACCTTTGCAAATAATATTTCTCGATATCGCGCGCATCGGTCACCACTTCATTCGGAGTGTAAATCGCAATACGCTCCGACATTTTGTAGAAGGCTTTACCAAGCGCATTCCACTTGGCGCGCTTCCATTCGAGGCCATCGACATTCAAAGCCACTTTTTGGCCGGCCAAGCGTGGAATGAAAGCGAAAGAGCTATTCGCGCTATTGCAAATCAACACCGCATCATAGCCCTCTTTGAGGGCATGCAACGCGCAAAGAAAAGTATGCGCGACGGTATCGAAATACTTGTGCGAAATCGTGGGCAGCACCACGAGCCGCACACCTTTATAAAACTTGTCGCTGTGCTTGATGTTATTCGAGCGGCCATAAACCGTCACCTCATGACCGCGCTCGACCAAACGCGGGGCCAACTCTTCCGCAAAAGTTTCAAAGCCGCCGTAGTTCGCGGGAATGCCGCGTATGCCCATGATTGCAAGTTTCATTCGCAGTCGTTATGGATAAATTTTTTATCAAGTTTTTTCAACTGTCATCCTGTAAGGACCCTCCCTCGTACTCGGCACTCATCCCAGCGCGAGGGAAGGTTCTTACAGAATGACATTTATAGAGTATCGCTTAAACTATTTCGACACGCCCAGCGACTCGCGCAAACGGCGCAAGTCCACTGCGTTAATCTCTTTACTCAACCACAACAAGAGAAAGTAAACACCTGTGAGCACAATCGCTTTCAAGATGAAGTCTATTGAGACGAACTCCACGCTCTTCGCTATCACATAAAGGCCCGCCGCGATTCCTAGCGTCCGAGGGATCGACCATGAAAACAAGAGCGGCTTCACTTCATGGCGAATAGACCAAAGCGCGAGGGCGGCGCCGCTCACACCGACGAGACTCGTGGCCATTGCGCCGCCCAACAATTGGAAGCGCGGCGCCAGCGCGATATTCAGCAACACGTCGAGCATCACCAAAACGAGAACCATCACAAAGCAAGCGGCCATGCGATTGCGCGCAATCATGATCGTATTGATCACGGCCATCAACGTCACACCTGACAAACCCGCCATCAACAAGCGCAACACCGGCGCAGCAGAAACGAATGCTTCTCCAAAGAATAACATGATCAAATCTTTGGCCGTGAGCGCGACGAGAATATTCACGAGCGTCAAGAAGATCAGCAAGTAGCGCAGCGTGTCTTGCGTCAGCTCCGTTGCGCGCTTCTCTTCCTGCAATGCAATGGCGCGAGAAAGCGAGGGCAAGAGCACGGCAGAGATCGCGATGGATATGAAGTACGAAAGCTTCGCGAGCGCGGCGGCAGAGACGTACAAGCCAACTTCTTCAGCGGAGAGAAAATATTTTACAAACCACAGATCGATGGCAAAGAACGCATTTAATCCTACGAAGTAAAGCACATTTTGTGTGGCCCACGCGCCATATTGCATTGGTTGTAACTCAACTTGCGCTCGCGGCGGGCGATAAAAAATCAGCGCGAGCAACAAGCCTGCTGCCGAAGCGATCATATTGCCAATGAGCGCGCCCTGCACGGAGAAGCCGAGCCACACGAGCACGAGTATCGCCGCGACACGCGACAAAGAATATGTGATGCCGAGCCACGTGTACTGCGTGAAGCGATGCAAACCGTTTTGCACGCTGAGAAAATATTTGTACAGGCCACACACGATGATGTCGAGGCCCGCAATGCGCAGCAGTGTCGTCAAACTCGGGTCGCGAAAGAGCTGCGCGATCAGCGGCGCTGCCAGCTCGAACGCCGCGAAAACGAGCACAGTGTAAAGCGCTTGCCAGCGCAACGTTCGCGTCACAAGCTGCGTCATGACTTCGGGCCGCTCGCCGCCGAATTTTTGAATCACTTCCGGAATGCCGGTGATCACGAATAATTCGACGACCACGAGCACGGACATCACGAGTCCGAAGTTGCCGTAATCCACCACACCCAACAACCGCGCGAGCCCAAAGTTCACGGCCAAACCTGCGGCGAGGAAGATCACCTGGCTGAACATCAACAAAATTGTGGCGCGACCGACTTTCATGATTTGTATGCGAGCCCTTCAACAATTCCCCCCTTGAGGGGGGTTCGGGGGGTGTTCTTGAGAGTCGTCACAGCATTCAGTTTCATCAGTTCACTCTTTGCCTATATAGTATTACTCTGGAAAAACTAGCACAATCGCGAAGTTTTTTGTAGCGCAGACATCCTGCCTGCTTTGGTTTGCAGACTGGAAGTCTGCGCTACGCTATACATTTCATGAGGTCACCACTGACACCCCCTAGCCCCCCTCAAGGGGGGAATTTTTCCTCACGCCGACATTCTCTCCACAACCAGCAACTCCTCCGGCGCCTTCATCTTCGCCCACATGTCATCCATGAGCTTCATTGCCTCAAGTCCTTCGGCAGCGGAGACCGGCTCGGCTTCATTCATCAAAATGCCGCGATAGAACAAACCGATCAAACGTTCCGTGCCTTCGAACAAATATCTTTGGCTCTTGAACATCGCGAACAGATTCCGCCACGCGGCGCGGCGCAATGCTTTGCCGCTTTTGAAGCCGTTCAAGCTGCGATTGAGCATGCGCGGCAACGGGCCGATCTCTTGATCCAGCAACACGGCTTTATTCAAGAAGTCGATCTTCATCGAAGCCTTTGTGCCGAACACGTTCACGTATTGATAGCGCGGCGAGGTCGCAAGCGAGAGCGAGATCATGCCGACACATTGCTCATTCTGCAAAAAGACTTTCAACTCATCATGCTCCAAGCCCGCGATGTTGCCCGAGTTGCTCATCGCGATGTCTTTCACGCGGCTCTTCGGCATGAAATCCGTGAGCACATATAAAGCATGCGGCATGAAATCTTGATACACCGAGCCGGGCAAATGCATGCCCCAATAATTTTTCGGATCGAACGGCAGCACGGAGCCGAACTGTGTGCCGTACCAACTTTCCACAAAAGAAATGTTGCCGAGCAAGCCGCGCGCGATGATGTCGCGGGCTTCGAGCATCACGCCGTCGTAAAGATGATTGTGCATCACGCCGAGCTTCACGCCGTGCTCTTTCGCGAGGCTCATCATCTCGCGGGCTTGTGCGGCGTCCACGGCCATGGGTTTTTCCACGAGCACGTGACAGCCTTTTTGCATTGCAAAGCGCGCGACCGGCGCATGGAACTGCGGCGGCGTGAGAATGTGCACAACCTCCGGCTTCTCTTTCTCGATCATCTCGCGATAATCGAGAAACTTCTTCGCGATGCCGAAGCGCGTTGCCGTATCATTCAAAGCTGCTTCCTTCGGGTCGGCCAGTATGATCTCGCCGGCGTTCTTCATGCCTTTGATGATGTCGATATGCACCGAAGAAATATTGCCGCAGCCGACGATGCCCACGCGCAATTTCTTTTCGGAAGGAATAACGACGTTGCCTGCAACCAAGCCGTGCGAGCGTTTCGACAAACGCTTCTCGCGTTGCCATTTCGCCGTGCGCTCCAAACTTTCTTGAAAACTTACATACGGCTGCGCGCCAAACACGCGCTTGAATTTCTCATTGGAATAATCAATCGAGCTGCAATAGAGCTTGAGGTGCAGATCACTCAACGGCGGTTTCTTGCCGCCGGGTTTGAACATTTGTTTGAGCGTGAATTTCGCGAAGCTCATCAACCAGCGCGGCGCTGCGATCACACTGACGTTGGGATTGATCTTCTCACGCAGAAATTTAATCCACTCTTTGCGCGTGAGCGTTTCGTCTTCGGTGAGATTGAAGCACTCGCCGATCACGTTGTCCATTTGCAGCGAACGCACGATTGCATCCGCGACGTTCTCAACGTAACTGAGCGGCAGCTTCGTGCGCGAATTGCCGATGAGAATGGTTTTCTCTTCGCCCAAGCCGAGGCCGGTCGTGGCAGGAAAGAGACTGCCGCCAGGTCCGTAAATCGCGCCGGGACGGAAGATGACGCAAGGCAGCGCATGCTCTTTCACATATTGCCATACCAACTTTTCCGCGGCGATCTTCGACTTTGCATAGAACGCGGCGTGCGTGTCTTCTTCATACGGCATGTCTTCGGTGAAGATCGGCTTTGCGCTCATGTTGGCATGCGGATAAACGCTCGCCGAGCTGATGAACACGAAGCGTTTGATTTTATGCTTGTGTGATGCTTCGAGCAACACTTGCGTGGAATGCACGTTCGTCGCGTAGAAGTCTTCCCAACTGCCGCCGAACGTAGCCGCAGCGTGAATCACATAATCTGCCTCTGCAACCGCAGCGGCAAGACTGGCTTCATCGCGCACGTCGCCGGAGATAATGGACACGCCGGGCTGCTGCAAATGCGCCGGCAACTTCGTGCGCCGCGCCAATGCCGTGACGTGATAGCCTTCGGCCAGCAGCCGCTGCACCAACGCGCGCCCAACAAAGCCCGCGCCGCCGGTGAGGAAGACTGTGGGAGTGTTGCGAGATATGAGTTTCATTTTCTCTCAGGAAGTCCGACTTCGCTCGATACGTTTTCTCACTTGACATCGCACGGCAAGATTCGTATTCTTGCCGCAGAAAGCTCAGTTGTTGCAATAATGCTTTCAAACAAGGAGTTTATAAATGACCACGCAAACTGTGACTATCGAAGATGCGCAAGCACGTCTTGAAGAACTGTTGAATCTTGCGCAGGCCGGCACTGAAATCATCATCGCGCACGGCGGTCAGCCGGTGGCGCGTTTAGTAGCCATTGCCGAACCAAAACCCAAACGCCGCATCGCCGGATTGGATCGCGGGAAAATCTGGATGAGCGATGATTTCGATGCGCCGTTGCCCGACGAGTTTTGGACGGGCGAAAAATGAAGCTACTATTGGATTCCCATGCCTTTATCTGGTGGAGCAGCGAGCCGGAAAAACTCTCGCCGCTTGCGCGCGCTTGTTGCGAAGACGCCAACAATATTTTAATCCTCAGCGTAGCCAGCGTTTGGGAAATGCAAATCAAGCTCAGGCTTGGTAAATTACAACTCGTTGCGCCTTTGCAAACTCTGATTCAAAACCAACAGCGTAACAACGACCTTCAAATCCTGCGGGTTGAACTTGAGCATGCTCTCGCTTTGGATACTCTGCCGCTTCATCACAAGGACCCGTTTGACAGGATGCTGATTGCGCAAGCGAACGCCGAGGAACTCTTTGTGATGAGCAAAGACGAAATCTTTAAAGCTTACTCCGTTAAACTTCTGTGGTGATCCAATCACTGCAAGCCCGCCATCACCCAAACCAGCCTTTCATTTTTCTCCAACTTGACAGCACCCACAACCTCGAACACACCGGGCTGCTACAAGTGCGCCGCGCCAATGCCGTGACGTGATAACCTTCGGCAAGCATCCGTTCCACCAACGCGCGCCCAACAAAGCCTGCGCCGCCGGTGATGAAAACTGTGGGGGTGTTGCGAGAGATGAGTTTCATCGCTATTTGTTTGTGTGCCTCTTCTTGAATAGAGTCCAAAACGTAATTGCGGAATCTGGATGACCAATAGGGCGCCGAAGAAAAAATCGTATCCACTTGATGATTCCACTAATGATGGCTAGAATTGAAACACCTGCGATTGCTCCCAGCCAACTGAAGATTGAGAGCAGTCGCAAAGAACTAATATTCCAACCGAAGATAGTAATCATTGACAGTAATAGTACAACCAAGATCGAGATCACTATGACATTGCTTCGCTTACGGGCTCGTAGTATTCGCTTATGGTATTCCAACCAGCTCTCACGGAACGAGTGATAGAACACTAGGTTTCGAATGAGGGGCAAAGCATTTCTTGAAGTAAGCCGCATAGTTGAGGCGGCCCAAGCACCGGCCCCATCTGTTTTCACAAGAAGAACGGGCCACTTCGCAGTTTCAGACTCCAGTAAAACTGGAATCCAGTCAGGGCTCCAATGCACGAACCATCCTGAATATATTACTTCGGGGCAACGGTAATAGAGAGAAAACTGTGTCCTTCTATCTTCTCGATAATGTTTTAGGATAACTTGCTCGCCCGAATAGTTGTACCCATTTGTAACCGACGGATGAAGGCCATAACACAAGGGATGAGCGTGAAACTCATTTGAAACTACCGCAACACTCCCTCTCGAGCTCCTTTCTTCTTCTTTCGCGATGACATTCTCATAGCCCATGCCCTGAGTTCCCTCCCGACGCTTTATAGCAGAATGAGGAAGGACATCTAGAGTTCCTGAGCCAAAGATAGCGTCGTAGCTAGGTTGCCAAGGACGCCCGCCTTGAGACTGGACTTCAGAGAAAAGAATCCCTCCATTTTGAACCCACTTGGCTAGTTCCTGTCTCGCCACCTCATTGTGGAAATAGCGTAGCACTTTGTCCCCCTCGCATTCTTCGGACCCGTTTGCGGCGTCTGTCGTCAAGATAATCAAATTGTATTCTTGCCATGTCTTATAATTCACTTTACCACTATTGCCCCAGAAGTTTGAAATCGATTCAACCTTTGCCTCCACTTCCCATAATCTAAGCTCCCCCAAAAGCTCATTCCAATAAACATGCCTCTGCGTATCTTTGTCTTCAGATGGGACGACAAATGCAACTTTAATCATTTTTTACTCCGAAACTGTTTTAGCTTTTCGTTTTCTCACTTGACATCGCACGGCAAGATTCGTATTCTTGCCGCGAAAGCAAGATCGTTGCAAAAATTCCTTCAGAAAAGGAGTACATAAACTCGAATCCGATAAAAGCAGGAGCAGAACTATGGCAACGGTGATCAGTATTCCCGATCAACTTTTCCCTCGCATCTTCGCCGCCGCGAAGAAAAAAGGGTTCGCCAAGCCCGATGATTTTGCGATGCACCTCATTGAAGAGAAGCTGCTCGAAATGGAGGACCAAGAGAAAATTTTTGGCATCACAGACAAGGTTCGCACAGCGCTGGAAGCCAAAGGCACTAGCGCAGAAGAAACCCTGGCCGATTTCGAAAAATTTCGGGAGCATCTTGAGATAGTTCGAGGAAGTCGGACTTGCGCTCCAATTCATTTGTAGATTTCTAAATACTCGGCGCGCAAGTCCGACTTCGCTCTATTTTCTCTCCCACCTAAAAACCTGCATCGTCTTCTTCTCATCTTCCCACACGCGCGCCATATTGCTCTTCACAAACCGCGCGATCTCGGTAGGAACGTATTGGCTGCGTTCGAAGCGATAGGTATCGACCACGAACAGCGCCTCGCGATGTTGCGCGAGCATACGTTCAGCTCATCATAGATTTTCTCTTGCCTTCTTCGTTTTTCCGTGTAATTTAAAACCGTCAGCACACATACTGGGCATAAGCTCGAATCCGTTAAAAGCAGGAGTTGAACTATGGCAACCGCCATCAGTATTCCCGATCAACTTTTTCCTCGAATCTTCGCCGCCGCGAAGAAGAAAGGATTCGCCAAAACCGACGACTTTGCGGCGCATCTCATTGAAGAGAAGCTGCTCGAACTAGAAGCACAAGAGAAAATTTTTGCCATCACGGACCAGGTTCGCGCCGCGCTTGAAGCCAAAGGCATTAGCGAGGAAGAAACCCTAGCCGATTTCGAAAAATTCCGGGAGAATCTCTATCATGAGCGAAGCCAGGGAAACCATCGCGGTTGACGCCAATCCGTTGTTATCCGCTCTTCGCGGAGGCCGAGCGCGAACCGTGCTCTTTTCGAAAAAGTTTGTTTTCATCACCACCGAGTTTACGACTTGGGAAGTCAAGAAATACATTCCCGAGCTTTCAAAAGAGTCCGGCGTTTCTGAAAGCGAGTTATTTTACGCTTTCGACCGCTTTCCCATCACAGCCATTCAGCCCAACGTTTATGATGAGAAGCGCAAACAAGCTGCGGAACTCATCGCGCGCCGTGATCCAAAGGACGTTGATATTCTGGCCTTGGCCTTAAAATACGAGGTATTGCTTTGGACGAATGATAAAGACTTTACCAACATACCCGAGCTTCAAATTTTTACGACTGCTGATATGTTGGAGAAATTAGCAGCACTCACTTCAAGCGCGATTTGATTCTATCGCCCCTCCCACCTAAAAATCTTCATCGTCTTCTTCTCATCTTCCCACACGCGCGTCATGTTGCTCTTCACAAAATGCGCGACCTCGGTTGGCACGTATTGGCTGCGTTCGAAGCGATAGGTATCAACCACGAACAGCGCTTCGCGATGTTGCGCAAGCATGTGTTGCAGCTCATCGAAATTCGTGATGGCCTCCGCGCCGGAGTAATAGTCGCGCGGCTTGCCGTTCAGCACGCCGGGCTGCCAATCGAGCGTCGAGTCCGTGTTTGCGTTGTTGAGATTATAATCCACTTTGCCGAGGTAATGATGCAACGTGAGCGGCAATGTGGCGACGAGCGCTTGTTCGTTCGTCGCGTGTGCTTGCACATAGGCTGAGGCCTCGCGCCAATCATCGTAATCCACCGCACCGTTGTTGCCCGCTGTTCCCATGAACGGCAGCTTGAGCGAATAACGGAACCAAATCGTGAGCGGCAGCCAACCGAAGACCATTCCCACGAGCAAGCATTGCTTCACGCGCGGCGTGAACAATTTCTTCAAACTTTGCCAAGCGCTTTGCACACGGTGCTTTTCATCTTGATAAAGATTGTGCAGCGCATAAGCTGCGAGCATGACGAAGAAAGGATAAACTTGGAAAATGTAATTCGGCACTTTGTAGGCGAATGCAAACGAGTGCAGCAACACCGGTACGGCGAAATTACAGCACACAAAAAATGCGGCCTTGCTGCCGCGCGTCAGCATATGCACGCAACCAAGTAGAAAGAACGCCGCGAGCGGAAATTGGCTGCTCTCGGTTAAAAAATAATAGTAGTAATGCGAGTCCTGCACATACGCATAATTCGCCCACGTGGGTTGAAAACTTACAGCGCGCTGCACGAAACCAAGCGGGTCAACAAAGATAAAACTGATAACAAAGCTGAAGATGCCAATGCCGAGCGCGAGTGCATACTTTGAAGTGAAAGCGGCCTTCATGCTTTTCGTGAAGAGCACAACGCCTGCCATTCCCGCAATGAACGCGAGCACGCTCGCGGCAATGATGCCCGTGAGTTCATGAACCTGAAACGAGACTGCGAGTACGACTGCGCTGCCGATGAGCCATGGCCAGCGAATACCTTCAAGTGCGAAGTACGAGCGAACATTGTTGAACCAGCTTCGTTTGCTCGCATCGAGAAATTGTGTTGTGCCTTCGAAGCCTTTGTAGAAAGCATATGCGCCGATGAGATAGAGCAATTGAAACATCGTGTACATGCGCGCGAGGCGCGACCAGCCAATGCAGAGATGCGAGAACGTGAGCAAAAAAGCTGAGAGCAAACCAACGTTGCGCCCGAATAAATCGCGAGCAATGAAGAAAACCGCAATCACCGCGAGCACGCCGAATACCGCACTCGGAAAGCGCGCGCCAAATTCATTCACACCGAACAACCGAAACGAGAGCCCGACTGATTCCGTATAGAGCATCGCACGCTTATTCAAATTGCCCGAAGGAAAACGCGGCTCTTCGCCAGCGACAATGGATTTGCCTGCGTAGACGAAGTTCAATTCATCTACCCAAAAGCTGGGCACGCCCAGTTGCGCGAAACGCAAGTAAGCCGCGACAGCTACAATTGCAACGAGTGCGATTGCAGTAGTGAAGGTGATGCGTTTGTTGTCGGCCAATTCGTTCAAGGCAGTTCTTTTCAGAAGTACCCTCCTCATATCTGTCATTCAGGAGGAATCTTTTTAAGAACTGGAGTTGATTTCCAGTGCTGAAAAGGATTCCTTCTGAATGACAAGCTCATGAGGAGGATTGGTACAACACCTCAATCTTCTCAATCAAACCCTCCCACGAAAAACGCGGCAAATCTTTTTTCACATTCTCGCGGAACAGTGCTTCCAAATTTTCGCGATAGTATTGCACAACTCTTTCGGCGACGGCCTTCGCATCTTTCGCGGGAACGATGAAGCCGGTTTCCCCGTCGCGCACGACTTCGGACAGCGCGCCGACGTTACTCACGATCACCGGCATATTCAAACCGAACGCGAGTTGCACGAGGCCGCTGCCGGTCGCGGAAGTATAGGGCATCACGAGCAAATCCGCAGCAGCGAAATAAAACGGGATTTCTTCATTCGCAACGTAACGGTCGAGCACGGTGACGTGCGACTCGATCCCGAGCTGCTTGATCAACGCGAGATATTCTTCTTTGCCTTCCCAAAACTCGCCGACAACCAACAGATGTGTTTGCACTTTTTGCAAAATCGCGGGCATGGCTTCGAGCACATAACGCAGGCCTTTGTATGGGCGCACGAAGCCGAAGAAGAGCAGCGTGTTGCCAGTTAGACCGAGCTTCTGTCGCGCGGCCTCTTTCGAAATGCCCTCTTGCTGAAACACGTCGTAGCTGGGATGAAAGGCGCGAGCGGTGGGCGCGTGCGGCAAAATCCTTTTGAGATTCGCTTCGTCCTCCTGCGAATGAACGAGGAAGAGATCGCCGCGTTTGAGCACGAGCGAGGTGCAAAGCTGCGCGAGACGGCTGGACTCGTGCGCGACGACGTTGTGGCAAATGAATAAGAGCTTGCTGTTCAAATGCCGTTTGATGCGTTTGCCGAGATATAAAAAGTGCGGCGTCCAAAAATAAACCCACCAAGGCAGAATCACGAGATCGGGTTGAAAGCGTTTCAGACCTTGCCAAGCTTGCACCCACGTGCCAGGTTTCATCGAATCGAGAATCTGCTCCGCGCCATCTTCACGCAATGCAGAGGCGCTCACGTCTTTGTCGCCTTTGCCAGGATAGAGAAATTCCGGATACTGGCGTTTGAAGCTGTAGAATTTTACTTCGTGGCGCGTTTTGAGATGGCGATACAACAACGTGGTGTAATGCGCGATGCCGCCTTTGAACGGATACGAAGGCCCGAGCAAACCGATCTTCATTTGACTTCGAACGGCTCCTTCTCACAGTAGCCGTTGCTTTCTTGATGCAGCGCTTGCAGCTCGAGCTTCTTGATGCGATACAGCGAGTCTTCAATCAAACGCCGATTGCCGCCGATGAGATCGGCCACGAGTCCGATCATCGCAATTTGAAAACCGACGATCATCAACACCGCAGAAAGAATCAACGATTGCACGTGGCCGGTGCCGTTGCCCGTAAAAAAGAAATACAAGAAGCGCAGCGCGAGAATGGCGCCGGGCGTGAAGATGATCGTGCCCGTGAGCGCGAACATTTTGAGCGGCTCGTACATCGCGTAGATGCGGAAGATCGTGGCGATGCTGCGTTTGATATACGCCGGAATGCTCTTGAACAAACGCGACTCGCGCAACTTGCCGTTCGTGCTGATCATCACGTGGCCGAGCGCGATGTTCTTCTTGCCCGCTTGAATGATGGTTTCGAGCGTGTAGGTGAAGCGCGAAATCACGTTCATGCGCAGCGCAGCTTCGCGGCTGTACGCGCGGAATCCGCTCGTGGCATCGGGCACGTTCGTATCGGAAACGTGGCGCACGACCCAGCTTCCGATTTTCTGCAAACGTTTTTTGAGCGGAGAGAAGTGCGCGATGTTTTCCACTTGGCGGTCGCCAACGACCATGTCGGCTTTGTGATCGAGAATGGGCCGCACCAGCTTCTCGATATCCGATCCGCGATATTGATTGTCGCCGTCGGTGTTGACGACGATATCCGCGCCGAGCTTGAGGCTCGCATCGAGACCGGCCATGAACGCTTCGGCGAGGCCTTTGCGATTGGTGAGGCGCACGAGGTGATGCACGCCGTTCTCTCGCGCGACTTCGACCGTGCGATCCGTGCTGCCGTCGTCGATCACGAGATATTCAATCTCGCTGATGCCATCGATATAGCGCGGCAGATCGGCCAGCGTTTGCGGCAGCGTCTGCTCTTCGTTCAAGCAGGGAATTTGAATGATGAGTTTCACTCGCCGACCACCGTTGCGATGTTATACTCCTTCACTTCACGGGCGTGCGTGTAAATGATCATCTCGCCGATGAGGCCGATGGAGATCATTTGCAAGCCGATGACGAGCAGCATGGCGCCGAGCAACAAGAGCGGACGACCAGCGATGCCGCCGTAGCCGAGAATGCGATACGTGAAGAGATAGCCGTTCATCGCCAAGCCCGCAACCGTGAAGATCATGCCGAAGAAGCCGAGGAAGTGCAAAGGCTTCTTCGAGTATTTGGTGAGATAGATGACCGTGATGATGTCGAGCAGGCGCTGGATGTATTCGCTCACATATTTCGATTGGCGAAACGCGCCGGCTTTCTGCTCGATCTGTTCTTCGGTGACGAGATAACCTTTGCGTGAGGCGAGAATTGGAATGAAGATATTCAGATTGCCGTAGAAGATGATGTTCTCCAACACTTCGCGATGCGCCACGAACACGCTCGAATTGATGTCGTGCAACGGCAGCTTGCCGAAACGCTCGACGAGCCAATTGAAGCCGTGCGAGACGAGACGATTCAAGCCGGAGTCTTGTCGCGGCGTACGCCAGCCGACCACGAGATCGTGGCCTTCATCCATTTTGCGCAACAACGCAGGCAAAGCTTTCATGTTCACGCGCACGCGCGCCGTCGCGTAGACGATGCGCTCGCCTTTCGCGTGACGCAAGCCCGCATCGAGCGCGGAAGTTTCGCCGAAGGAAGTGCGCATGCGAATCAATTTCACGCGCGGATCTTCTTTCGCGATTTTATTCAGGTGCAGCCAGGTCGCATCCGTGCTCGCGTCGTCGATGAAGATCACTTCAAAGCTCTCGCCGTGTGCTTCGAAGCCCGCGCGCAATTCTTGATAAAGCGTCGTTGCTTCGTCGGCAAGATTGAAGACCGGCACGATGACGGTCAGTTGCGGTGAGGCTGCTGCGTGGCCGTTGTTTTCGTTCTCGCTTGCTTGCGTGCGCGTGAAGCCAAACGCTTCGCGCTCGTCCCATTGGTTGCGCTTAGTTGCTGTTGCGATCATAGGATTTGAATTCGTAAAGTCGTTCGTCCCGCTTCTGGCCCGTGCTCACCACGCTGTTTGCGATCAAGCCATACAACAAAAAGTTGATGCCCGAGGCAAGCAGCAAAAACGCGAGCGCGACCAACACGTTTAATTCGTCTTCGCCGAGGTGTTGTTGATTCCAACCATAGAACAGCGCCGCCAACGTCGCGAAGCCCATGGCGTTGAAGAGCACGGTCAAGCCGCCGAAAAAGTGCAGTGGCCGGGTGAGATATTTCAAAAGCAAATTCAACGTCATCAAATCCATAATGACGCGGAACGTGCGTGAGAGATTATATTTTGATTTGCCGAACTTACGCTCGTGATGCTTCACCACAAACTCACCAATGCGTGCGCCTTCGATGCGCGCCAGCCCTGGAATGAAGCGGTGCATCTCACCATAGAGCCGAATCTTGTGTACGACTTCCGCGCGATAGGCTTTGAGCGAGCAGCCCGTGTCGTGCAAGCTCACGCGCGTGGTTTTGCGAATGAGGCGATTCGCGATTTTGCTCGGCACTTTGCGAATGAGAAATTTATCCTTGCGATCTTTGCGCCAGCCGCTCACCACGTCATAGCCTTCTTGCAACTTCGCCACCACGCGCGGAATGTCTTCGGGGTCGTTTTGCAAATCGCCGTCGAGCGTGACGATGTACTCGCCGCGCGCATGTTCGAATCCCGCAGCCATCGCCGCAGATTGCCCGAAGTTTCTGCGAAATTTCACCACGCGCAAACACGGATCATTTTGCGCGAGCGCACTCAGAATCTCGAATGTGCGATCGGTGCTGCCGTCGTCCACGATGATCAACTCGTAACGCTCGCCCCACGCGCGCATCACGTTCGTGATCGCCTCGTGCATGGGCGTCACGCTCTCTTCTTCGTTCATCATCGGCACGACGATGCTGCAAAAAATTTTGCCGTCACTTTTTGCCATTGCGATAACTCGGCTGATTCAGGTCGATACGCTGATAATCAATATGAGGCATTTCCGTGATTTGTGCAGTCGTGAGCGCCGCGCCCTGCTCTTGTTCAGTTTTGACCGACTGTCGCACGGTGAGACGCTTCGCGGTCTTCGCATGCTTGCGTTGTAGTTGAACTTGCGCGGCGGCTCTCTTGCGTTGCGTGAATGTCACCGCGAGCGCGAGCGGCAGCATAATCATCAACTCAATCAATACCACGCGCAAGTTGTGTAGCGTAAACAACGAGATAAAAAAGTCCGCAGAGTGGTTCGATTTGTTCACGGACTTGAAAATTTTCCACGAAACGTCGTAAAACTCAGAATTGAGCGGCCACCACAGCATCATACCGCGTGGGTCGGAAAAATCTTCGGTCAACAGATCGAGCAGCAAATGTGAACTGACCGCAAAGAATATCGGCAAAAAACAGGCCCAGAACTTTCCAACCACACGTAAGTACACCAGCCCTGCAACGAGTCCCATGAGCACCGCGAAGCCGAGGCTGTGCATCTCATGATGATGATAGCGATTCGGAAAGCCTTCGAGATAGCCAGGCAAGTAATCGAGGTCCGGCAAATTCGCGAGCAACGCGAAGATGAAAATGTTCATCCACACATTGGGCGAGAGTTTGAACCGCGAACTCGTCGCGATGGTGTAGCCCATGAGGGAATGGCCAATGGGAAGAGGCATAAATATCCTTGCTTCGGATTTATGGATTGATTTTCGAGATTGGTCAAGCTATCTTTGCCGCGAATTACGACTCTGAGCACAAAATAGGTTACACTTCACACCTCTCGTGCTGTCATTCAGGAGGAATCTTTTTAAGCACTCGACAGCATCTCAAGCGAGTAAAAAGATTCTTTCAGAATGACATGCGCGGGTTTGATTAGGAGATCGCCATGTCGGAATTGGTTCTTCATATCGACGATCAACTCGCCGTGCAATTGACCAAAGTGGCCTCGGAGCATTACGATGGCGACCGCAACGCCGCCATTGCAGATGCCTTGCTCTTGTTGTTCTTGCAGCCCATTGCCAAAAAGCGCCGGTCTTTGGCGAAGCTGATTTATGAAATACGCGGCGACGTTCAAGCAGCCGGTGGCGTCAAAGAAAAAGATATCGCACGCCTGATTCGAGAATATCGCCATAGCAAAAGAACGCAGTCATGATCGCGGCCGTCGTGGACACGAATGTGTTCGTGTCCGGCTTGCTCAACGATTCCGGCGCACCGGCGAAATTGATCCTGCGTTGGTTGAAAGGGCAGTTTGAAATCTTCGTTTCCGAGCAAACTATGCAAGAGCATGAATACGTTCTGCATCATATCGCGGGGATCAAGCCTGAGAAAGCCGCGAAGTTGCTTGATGAATTGCAGTCCTCGGCTAATCGCGTTGCCATTCCCGAGCAACTGAAAGTGTGCAAAGACCCAGATGACGACAAATTTCTTGAGACCGCTGTTATTGCCAAAGCAAATTTTCTCGTCACCAAAAACACCAAACACTTCCCCGCCAAAACCTATGCTGGAGTGCGCATTGTCACTGTTTCAAAATTTCTAACCGAATTGGAAAAGCAATTTCCGTGAGACATCAACGGCAAAACCTTTTTTATTGGGAGTTCATACTATGAAAACTTTTGAGCAACTATTAGAACGCATCTCAATCAATCCCAAAGTGATGGTCGGCAAACCCGTCATTCGCGGAACTCGCGTTCCGGTTGAGCTGATCGTCAAGATGCTTGCGCAAGGAATCCCCGAGCAAGAGATTCTTTCTGAATATCCGCATCTCGTATCGGAGGACATCAGAGCTGCGTTAGCGTACGCATCAGCCACACTCAGCAATGAGGAAGTGATTCCAACGTTTGAAGCCGAGCCTATCGCGTGACCTAATAACCCACCAATCCAAAAATCCAACACTCCACACTCCATCAATCCAACGATCTAAACTTCCACTTCCGATAACTCGCCAACATCTTATTCAACACCTCGCTCTGCGCGGCTTTCTCATACATTGCTTCCGCGAACGCGGCTTTGGCTTCGGCCATGCGATTGCGAAAAATTTTGATGTGATAGTTGCGCTTGGGCTGGCCGTTCCACCGAAACTTGTATGCCTCTTCGCCGCGTGAGAGATCGAGTTCCTTCCAGCCGTGGCTGATACAATCTTCAATCGCGAAGCCGAGCAGCACGTTGCCGACGCTGTATTTGTGCAGCTCCGGCGTGTGCGCGTAGATGTCGCCGTAGAGCTTGTCGTTCTTCACATAGCCGGAGAGACCAGCAACGGGCTTGCTGTTCGCGTAGAGCATGTAGAGGCGAAAGTCGCCGTTCTGTGAGAAGCGCTCGCAAATCTCTGCTTCAAACTTTGCGACCTCCGCTTCCGCCAAGCGGCTCGCGCCTTTTTCTTCCACCCAGCGCGCTTCGTAAATGCTCGTGAGATCGCGGAAGCCTTCGAACACCGCGTTGGAGTTGGTTAGAATTTTAAACTCCGTCGCAAAATTCTTTTCGAGGTAGCGGCGATCATAGCCCACGTCTTTGCGCGTGCGTTTGCCGAGCGTTTGCAGAAAGCTTTCCCATTCATTCGTGAGCGGCACGGTAACGCACACGCGCTGCAAATTCAAACCGAAGTTGGGGAAGACCGAGCCGAACTCGCGATAGAGGTGCGGCAAGTTCGTCGAAGTCTCGGGCACGTCTTTCAACTCGATGAACTGCCAATCTTCTTGCAGCTCTTTAAAGTGCTTCGCTAGCTCGCGAAAGAAAAGCGGCTCGCTGCCGGATTGAATGATGAAGTCGAGATAGTCCGTGCGCTTCTGGCCGAGGAAGCCGTAATGTTTGAGCGGCAAGCCGAAGAACGAAGTGCGAAGAAAGAAGGGCGCGATGCCGATGATGCGCTCGCTCTCTTCAATGACGATCAAACGCAAGCGGCCTGCGCTGCCGAAGTGCTTCCACCACGCGAGATTCCATTCCCACGATTGATAGGGCGTGTGATTGGCGCTGCTGCGATACAGCTCTTCCCACACAGGGCGCAGGCTTTCAAATTCCTGCAAGGTTGTGATGACGCGAGAGAACATGATGACCTTGTTTGATGCCTAGCTTAAACTTACAAATGAATGTTTGAAGTCGAACAGTGACTTTACAGCGTCCGCTAAACCTCTCCTCGATATCGTATCACTGTTACCATCTTTCAGTTGAATAATCCAATAAAGAGAGCCATTTGTTAAATCAATCCTAGCATACCCAGGCGCCTGTGCTCTCCTCATTCTATCGTTAGGTACTTCATGCTTCGCAAGAGTAATCCTGATTGATTCCAGAATTTTAAAAAGAGGATTTACCACGTCTTTCGCCTTTTTTAATTCTTGAAGGAATTCGTCTTCATTCTCTACCCTTTGAAAACTTCTTACATAAAAAATATCTACGTCGCCTCCAGGAGTAGCGGCATGGTCTGAAATTTTTTCCTGAAGAGACCTTATAGCTGCTTCTCTAGTCGCTGTCGGCGATATATTTTTTGTTTCTCGGATTTTTTCACCATGCTCAATAAGACTTGACACCCAATGTCTCCAAGTTCGGAGAAGTTCGTACAAACCAAAAATCCATAACTGGCTTAAAGCGGAAACAAATATAGTGCTTTCAACTGGTGTTCTTTCGAATTTTTCATATTCTGCAAGTAATTCTGCTTCCAACTGTTCAATGAAGTTATCTACCAGTTCGATGTTTTGCGCCTGCATGCGCAAAGATATATTATCGAAAAGAGGAAGTCGCTCGAGTACATCGGCGATTCCATTGCTTATTGATGATGTCAAGTGAGAGTTCATATTGTAATTTCTCCAAACTGTGCGTTGGTTAGTGTTTCATCACGTGAATGATCAGATCCTCGGCTCGTTTATAAGCCTCTATCGATATTTGTGCTTCGCTAATATGTATATTCTTTACTTTAACTTCTTCTTGAATTTGCTTCTTGGCAAACGGTAACATATTGTGAACTGCTTTGTCAAAATAGAAATTGAACGTTTTAGACCCAAACAGATAGCCAACGCCATAAGCACCAACGGCAGTACCCAAACCATATAAATACCAGATTGCGATTAGAGAACCATAATGTAGAGCTAATCTTGTAATCCAAAGCAACACCATGAAAAAAGGGTCTCTAAGAAAATTTGGTTTTTCCAAGAACGTCATTACTATTGTTTTATTCTCATACCAGTGTAATAGGAAATGACTCGCATAAACAAGCCAAACGAGAATTTTTGTATTCAACTCCATAGCACAATCTCGCTCAAAGTCGGTCACTTTGGATTATTCGCTCGAATAGCACTTCTATCTCCCAAGTGTGAAATTTCTTGCGAACTCTTCTCGACCCGCCCAAGCGGAGTTGCGTTTGAAATTGCATTGGCACTTTGCTCCCTCGCCAACAGATACCAAACCCCTCCGAGCAGGGCGAGCGCGAGGGTCTGCGCAAATAACAAAAGCGAGAGCGACAAGGCTTGGGCTTGTGCGACTCCCGCTTGGGCGAAGAAGAACACGAATGCGCCTTCGCGAATACCTATGCCCGCGAGCGAGATCGGCAACACGGTAATGGTCGTGATCAACGGAATGTAGATGAAGTAATGCCAGATCGCGAGTTCGATGCCGAGCGCGCGGCCTAAAACATAAATGATCACGATGCCGAGAGTTTGATAAAAAAAAGATAGCGCGACGAGATTGAACATCGCGCGACGGTCGCGGGCCATGCTCATGATGCCCTTGCGAAAGCCGTTGATTTTATCCGCAATGCGAGCGAGTTTGAAACGCGCCAGCACGGCTTTCATCAAACCGAGCATCTTTTCATTCAATACAATCCACACGCCGGTAATGAACATCGCAGTCAACAGCAGCACGAAACCGAAAAGACTGGGATTATCCAACGTGCGGCTCACGGGAATTGCGACGAGCAGGGCGAGCAGAAAATTCACGAGAAAGCCGACCACGCGTGTGACGAACATGGCGCTCGCGGAATCCACGCCACGTTCGAGATAACGGCCCAAACGATACGCGCGAATCACATCCATGCCCACACTTGAAGGCAGGAAAGTTCCGAAGAAGCTGCCGATGAAATGTACTTCAACGGTTTTGCGAAACGGCAGATTGCGATTCTGTCCGGCGAGGAGAATGTGCCAAGCGTAGGCAACGACCACTTGCTGAAACAAGAACAGTGCGAACGCGAGCAACGAAAGCTCGAGCTTCGTGGCCGCGAACGCCGCGAGCAATGGCGCAAGCTCGATTTGCCACAGCAACAACGCCATCACGGCGAGACTGAGCAGCGCTTTCAACCACAGCTTCACGCGGGGCTCGCTTCCGGCTTGCCGTCAAGATTGGCGCGACACCACAACTCGAACACGAGCAGCGCCCACAAACGATGCGAGTGATTATGCGCCTTGCGTTGGTGCTCGTTCATCATTTGCTCAATGAGATTCGCATTGAAAAAACCGCGACGGCGCACGGTCTGCGGATTCAAATATTCCTGCAAAAGTTTTTGAATCGTCGCGGATTCGCGCATCCAATTTTTCATGGGCACGCTGTGGCCGAGCTTGTCCTTGCGAAATACAATTTCATCGGGCAACTCGCCGGTCATGACTTGATGGAGAATGACTTTCGTTTGGCCTTTCTTATCGAGCTTCAACTCACTCGGAATGCGCGCGGTGTAATCCACAAGACGATAATCGAGCAGCGGCATGCGGCCTTCCACGCCGAAGTTGCGAATCAATTCCATGCGGCGCAGATAAAATCCCACCACGGAATAATAATCGCCATACAACGTGCGGCTCAGAAAATCTTTGCCATCCGCTTCTTGATAAATTTCCAGCAACTCACGATAAGGGTTGTGACCGTTCACGTTCGCCATCACTTCTGGCGCAAACAGGCGGCGCAGCTCATCATCGGTGTAATAGATGCGCCAGCGATTGCTGTGCAGTGCGGACGGAAATGCCGCGCTGTAGGAGAAGCGTTTAAGCTTCACCTGCAAACTTTTTTTGTCATCGGTGTCCGGCAAGTATTGCAAAGTTTTTGTGAGCGGTGCGCGCACGAAGCCTGGAATTTTTTCGAACATGTCAGCAGCGCGGTCGGCGAGATAAACCGGATGGCCGCCGAAGAGTTCATCGCCGCCGTCGCCGGTCAATACGTAATCCGCATACTCGGCTACGTTCGCGCCGAGCAAGAGCGACGCGACTTCGATGCCGATATCGGAGAACGGTTCTTGCGCGGATTGCGCGACAGTGATAATGCGCGTGGCCGCGTCTTCGGGCGTGTACTCGACTTGATGGTGCTGCGTTTCATAACGCTCGGACATGATGCGCGCGTAATGCGATTCGTCGAAGCTCTTGCCGCGACAGCGAAACGAGAACGTGGCAATCGGGCGTTGCAAATAGCCGTGCATGAAATGAACGACGGAGCTCGAATCCATGCCGCCGCTGAGGAATGCGCCGGGGCGAAATTGATCGGAAGCCAAACGCAAGCGCACGGCATCGCCGAGCAATTCGAGCAGCTCCGCCTTGTACGTCGCCGCATCTTTGTTGAACGCCTCGGCGAACGAGGGCCGCCAATATTGCGTCATGCTCATGCGGCTGCGCTCGATCTTGATGAAGAAGCCGGGTCGCAAGGCATGCACGTCGTCAAATAGAGTATCGAAGCCGGGATTGTAATTGAAGAGCAAATAACGCTGCAAGATGCTCATGTTCAACTTGCGTCCGACGCTCGGAGTGCGCGTCAAGCTTTGCAGATCACTCGCGAAGAAGAGCACACCATGCTTGCGCGAAAAGTAAACCGGCTCGACGCCGAGATGATCGCGCACGAGATAAAAGCGTTGCGTCGAGGCTTCCCAAAGCGCGAGCACGAAATTGCCGTTCAACTGCGCGAACGCCTTCTCGCCCAACTCCTGCACGAGACGCAGCACGACCTCCGCGCTGTTCGCGACGTTGGTGCTGCCGAGATACTGCGCGGCAAGCTCTGCGCGATTAAAGAGGTTGCCATGCACAAGCGCGAAGCTGCCGGATTTAGAATCGTTGAAGACGGAGAGATTCGCATCCAAAGTGGGCACGCCGGTGGGCAGCATCGCGACGAGCGCATCCGCGCCGATTGCGCTCCAACGCGCGTTCTGCTCTTTGCCGGTGAAAAGACTTGTTATAGCGTTGGCAGTCAATTTATTCTCCGCGCTTTGCGCTTGCAGTTCCGGCAATGTGCGCTCTGAAGTTGTGTGGCCGACGATACCGAAGATCATTGGGAGTTTGTTTGTTGGTTATTAGTTGCTGGGTTCGCAATAGCGTCTTATGAGTTTTGATTTTCAAATTCGGTAATCGCGCCTCACGAGCATGTCATTCAGAAGGAATCCTTTTTAGCTCTGGGCACTGACTCCAGTACTTAAAAAGATTCCTACTGAATGACATAGTGAGGAGGCTCGTCTTGTTACCGATTTTGATCTTCAAATTTCATTAAGGGTTTTCATCATCGAACGTTCGGCCCCTGAAGGGGCTACTACGAACTGCGCCGCGAAGCCGGGCAGATAGTTTTTGACTTTCGCTCTCAAAAGGTCGCGCAAACGTTGGCGGCCTTCGCCGGGCAAACGGAAGATGTAAAAATCTTCCACGCGCGGAACGTAATACAAGCTTTGGCGACTGCGATTCGTGGGGCGGCTCGGCACGATGCCCCAGTAATTCACTTTGTAGCCTGCTTCTTTCGAGAGACGCAACACGAGCGGGCTGCCCATGAACCAGGGATAGCAAAACTGCTCGACCACTTTGTTCGGCAGCATCTCTTCGATGATACGCTTGGATTCAATCAAGTCTTCTCGTATAGCGCGATGCTGCTCAACGGTTTTTTCCATGCACGCATGGTTTGTTTTTTTGCTTTCGGTTTGATGAAAAACCGCCAGCTTTTTACGCCAATCAGCCTGTTGAAAAAAGCGTTCGCCGCCTTCTTGCTGAACGTATTGCGCGCAAGCTTGGCGCAATTTTTCATCGTCCCAATACGCCGGACGACCGGCCATACGCGGCTCGGAGCGATAGATGGGCGCGCCGAGCGGTAACTCGCGCGCGTAATTCAACTCGCCATTTTCGCGATACACCGGCACGTTGATATTGCCGAAGAAATACTTCGAAAAACTCGGATGCATGAAATCGACCACTTGCGGCGACACGCAAATTTGATGATGATACATGGTGTGCGATTGAAAGTCGATCACGCCGCTTTCGTGCATCGCGTCGATCTCTTCCCACGAGCACAGCGGCTCTGCGCTATGTTCACGCGCCAATAAATCTTCTGCGGTGGCTTCACCAGCGATATAATCCTCGTATGTCTTCGCGAGCGTCGCGTATTCCGGAATCAAACCGGGGATTATGAAGCTGATCGCGCAGAAGCCGTATTTTTGCAGCAAGGGAAACGCAACGCTCCATAACGAAGCGCGGCCATCGTCGAAAGTCAACACCACACTCTTGGGTGGAATCGCAGTCTCGCCGGAAATCGCCAATTGAAACTCTGCGCCGCTCAACGTGCGATAGCCGTTGTGCGCGAGGTATTTCAGTTTCTCTTCGAATGAAACCGGCTCGACGGTATGAAACGTAAAAACCGGAATCTCCTCGCGCAACGGCTCGGGATTGCGCGCGGTGACGAAGCTCGGATAATTATTCGTGAGTATCGCCAGCGCATCCGGCGCGTTTTTGCGATAGCTCCAGCGGAGTTTGTTGGTGAGGGTTGCGAGCATGAAGAGCAGTGATCAGTTATCAGTTAGCAGTGAACATTAATCAAGTGTTGGCAAACCAGAAACACAGTGATAAGTCAACGACTCCCCTCAACTTGTCATTCTGGAAGAACCTTCCCTCGCACTCGGCATTGTCTTCATTGTTAGAGAAATTCCTTACAGGATGACAACGCGAGGGGAAATCCCTGAACCTTCACTCTCCAAGGGATTCAATAAACCTCGGCCAAGCCGAGGTTGGAGCGTTCGCGGACTTCTTGCTTTACCACGAGCCTAGAATAAAGCATTTCGAGCGCAGCCACGTTCTTTTTGATGCTAAAATTTTCACTGTGCTCGCTCGCGGCGTTTGCTAAACGCGCCGCGAGGCTTTGATCGCACAAAAGGCGAAGCGCAGCTTGCGCGAGGGCAGAGCTATTCGCAGGTGGCACCATCAAAACATGTTGTTCGTGTCGCGCCATCTCCACCATGCCGCCGACGCTCGTGGCGACGATGGGCCGGCCGGCAGCCATCGCTTCAGCTAGTATCAAACCAAAGCCTTCACGCAAGGAAGGAATAACGACGACATCGCACGCATGCAGCGCGGCTTGCACGTCATTCACAAAACCCGCGAAGCGCAAACGTTCTTGCAGGCCCAATTCATTAGTAAGGCGTTCCAATTGGGCGCGCTCTTCGCCTTCACCGACGAGCACGAAACGCGCGTTCGGCATTTGCCGCAGAATTTCCTGGGCGGCTTGAATGAAATAGCGATTGCCTTTCTCCGCGCGCAAGCGGCCGATCATGCCGATGAGTTTTTGCTCACGCGTTGCGAAGCGCGCACGGAACTGTGCCGCGTTCTGCAAATTCGGGTGACGATACGCCACGAGATTGATGCCGTTCCAAATGACTTGAATCTTTTCTTGCGGAACGGAGCGGCCTTTAATCAAAAAATCTTTGACGGCATTTGAGACCGCGACGGCAACATCAGTTTTATTGCGCAATAACCAGTCGGCGAGAAACTGATGCGGCTGCACTTTGAGAATCGCGTGCTCGTGCATGACCGAAGGGGTGCCTTTGCATCGCGCGGCGAGGCGGCCGAAGTTTGCAGAACTATAGCCATGCAGGTGCAGAAGATCTATTCCATGCGTATCAATCAAGCCCGCAATCGCCGAAACATTCGCGAAAGAGACTTTGCCTTTGTTGATATAAAAAACTTCGAGGCCGCGCTCCTCCAAATACTCGCCTGCCGCGTCTTTGGGCCGCAAGCTCGCAATCATGATTTTGAAACGCGCACGATCATGCTGCGCGAACCACTCCACGAACAGCTTGCTGCAACTGCTCGGATTGACGCCGTCCATGGAGAGCTTGTCGATGACGTGGAGGATTTTGATCATGGGTTGAAACCCGTTTATCTCATCTTGTCATCCTGTAAGGACCTTCCCTAGCGCTGGGCACAAACTTCAAAATTAGATTCGTCTCAAGCACGAGGGAAGGTTCTTACAGAATGACATTGAGGTTTAAAGCATCTCAAATGCTAACGACTTCTTTTTCGCCTGTCAATTGCCGACGATCTTTCACGACGCGGCACGGAACGCCTGCCGCGATTTTCCAATCCGGAATATCATGATTGACCATAGCGCCCGCGCCGATGATACACTCGTTGCCAACATTCACGCCATCAAACACAACAGCGTGCGCGCCGAGCCAGCCATTCTCACCAACTGTGATGCCATTGCTCACGCGGGTTTGAAAAAGAATCGGCACGTCGAGGCGATCAAATTCATGCGTGCCACCCACGAGATAAACATACGCGGCGAGCAGCGTGTTCTTGCCCACGGTCACATTGCTCGCGGAAAAGATGTGGCAATTGAAACCGAGGTTGGCGTTGTCGTGCAAATGGATATCGCCGTTTTTGCAGCTCAAAATCGTGTTGCGTCCGATGAACACGCCGTTACCAATGAACAAGCCGCGATTGTTTTGCCCTTTCGCATCAAGCACAACATTGTCGTCGATCACGACATCGCTGCCGATGTGAATTTTCTTGGGATGACGCAACACCACGTTCGCGCCGAAGGTGACGTTGCGACCGACGCTGCCGAGTAATGCCGGATAAAGCTTGCTGCGCAGCAACAAGCCGAGCGCGCCGGGCAGCCAGCTCGCAAACAACGTGATCAATTCATACTTGAGCAAAAAGCCGAAGCCGGCTTCGCCGAGAATGATCTCTTTATATTTTTGTAGCTGAGATTTTTTGGCGTCGAAGAGTTCTTTTTGGATTTCGACCGTTTCGCGCTGCGGTGAGTAGGGGAGGTTGTCTGCCACTTTGCTTCCTCAAGCGGTCATTGAATGGCTAATGGTCAATTGACAATTGACAATTGACCATTGACCATTAACCATTGACCATTAACCATTAACAATTAACAATTAACAATTTTCAATTCAACATGCCCTGCGCTTTGTACCACTCTGCAGTCCGCCGCAAGCCCGTATCCAAATCCACCTTCGGCTCGAAGCCGAGTTTGGTGCGCGCTTTGGTGATGTCGAACGCGCGATCTTTGATGAAGAAATCCACGCGGCGGCGATACAATGGCGGCTCGATACCGAGCGGCCGGCAGAGAATCTCGCATACAAGCCCCGCGCACCAGACCGGCCACACGGGAAAACTTTTCTTGGGCACGGGCACGTTCATCACGCGCGCAATTTTCTCCACCAACGCCGAAAGCGGCAAGTATTCTTTGCCGCCGATGGTAAAAACTTCGCCGTCAATATTCGGCCTTTCACCGGCAAGCGCGATGCCCGCAACCAAGTCTTCGACAAAAGTGAGATGATAGAGCACCTTGCCGCTGCCCAGCATGCGAAACTTGCCGTTGTGAATGAAGCGAAAGAGTTTCAAGAAGCGCGTATCGCCGGGGCCGTAAATGCCAACCGGCCGCACAATCGCGCCGCTGATTTTTTTCTCTTGAAAAAAACTCTGCGCGAGCTTCTCGCCCGCGAGTTTTGATTCTTGATACACATCGCCGGGCGCGAATGGCGCGTCTTCGGTGGCCGGCGGATTTTTAATTTCGCCTTGCACGCCGACGGTGCTGCAATGCACGAAACGCGCAACGTTTGAACGCATCGCAGCTTCGAGCAAATGCCGCGTGCCCTCGACATTCACTTGCCAAAAATATTTGCGCGGCACGCCTTCGGTGCGATACGTGGCGGCCACGTGATAAACCGCTTCGACGCCTTTCATGGCAACGTCGAGCGCGCTCGCGTTATTCGCGTCGGCAAGATCTGCATAGACCGCCTCAGTGTCAATGCCTTTCAGCAAATCCAAATTGCTCGAACGCCGCACGAGCGCGCGCACGTGACAGCCTTTTTCGAGAAGATGCTTGCAGAGGTAGCTGCCGGTAAAGCCGTTGGCTCCGGTGACGAGAACTTTTTTTGGCATGAGAAAATTCCTGGATTGAGGGATTGAAAAAGCGAACCTCTTCTCGGCTGTCATCCCGTAAGGACCTTCCCCAGTTCTGGACATAGCCCCCAGTGCGAGGGAAGGTTCTTCCAGAATGACAATTTTAGGGGGAGGTCAAATTAACTTTGTAGTATTACCCGACAATCCAGCGATCCATAAATCCATCGATCCAATTCTCCGAGGTTTTATTTATTACAAAACGCCATGAGATGCCAGCCCAGCGGGCGCACGAGGAATTGCGGCATGACATTGAAAGACGGCACGAAGATGCTGTTGAACAGCGCGGCTTTCCAGCCTTTGTGCAGCTTGCTCGCAACGGGAAACCGTTCCGGCACGAGACGCACTTTGGCAAACGGCGCGAGCATTTGTTTGAACTCGCTGATCGAATACTTGTTGAGCACGGGCGCGTCTTCGTGCTCCAAATCCACTTTCATGATTTTGGAAAGCGCATTGAGCCACGAGATGCGGTTGTAAACCATCATGATCGCTTCGCCGCCGGGTTTGAGCACGCGATGCAGCTCTTTCGCCATTTGTTCGGCGCTCGCGGTGTATTGCAACACGCCGTGCGCATAGACGACGTCGAAGCTGTCGTCTTCAAATTCCAAAGCTTCGCCGTTCATGAGGCGAAACTCGCCCCATGCGCCGTTCAGTTCGAAATTCTTTTTAGCAAGCTCGATGGACTGCCGCGCGAGGTCAACGCCGAAAACTTTTGCGCCGCCTTTCGCAAAGCGCAAAAGATCGAGGCCGATGCCGCAGCCGACTTCGAGAACGGTTTTGCCGCGATAGCCGTTGAAGTTCACGGCCTTGGGCAAGTAACGCAGTTTGTCAAAACGATACGCATCCAAATCTTGAAAGAAGCCTTGGGTTCCGACGGGGTGTTTGGCAATCGCCAAATCATGAATGTGAGCATTCCAATAGTTTGCAATCGCTTTCAGCAAATCGCCGTGCCTGGCATCAATGGAAGAAACGTCTTGTTCCTCTACGGCGCGATATTCTGCTTGACTGGCAGCCATGCGTTCCTGTGTTTTTTGTTTAAGTGGTCTGTCCTCCGAATGTCATTCTGTAAGAATCTTTTCTAGTGTTCGGCACAAGCTTCAAAATAAGATTCGGCGCAAGTGCGAGGGAAGGTTCTTCCAGAATGACAATGAAGGATCGTGTTCTAAAAGTGTTCGGCCATTCTAAAAATCGGGCCGAGCGTGCGGTGCAGTTTGAAGGGAGTCATCTTGTGCACGGCAACGTTCATGGGAATGAAACTTTCGAACAAGCCGATGGGCAATTCCCAGCGCGCGATGCGATGCCGAACTTCGCGCGCGCGCCGGCCGAACCAAAGCTCTTCGAAAGTTTGTTGCCGCAAATTGCCCATGGATTCCGTTTCGAGCGGATCGGGATACACATTGCCCCAGGGATCGATATTCACAAACGCGTAGCCCGCAACGTTGCCGTGCTTGCGCAGCGTTTGGGGATTGTCGATGTAGGAGGCGAAGTTGCGATAGTACTCGCGATTCATCGGCAGAATGTCGCCGTACAGCTTGAGCACGCGGTTGACGATGTTTTGCAACGTCGCGCCATCACCGGGCGCGAATGCGAGATCGTCATCGACTTTGTACATGATCTCAGGCAGATGCAACGCGGGCTGGAATGAGAGGCCGTCCAACGCGCGCGACTTCACCAAACGCGCTACGTTTTCCAAATCATACATGTTCGCTTTGGTGACGGTGAAGGCGATAAAAATTTTCGGACGGCTGTTGCTGCGCAACGCTTTCAAATTTTCAATGGCATTGCTCGCCAAGTTGAAATAGCCGTTGATGCCGCGCAAGGAATCGTTCAGCTCCGGCGTGCTGCCGTCGAGCGAGATGTAGATGAGATCGAGTCCGGCTTGAATCAATTCTTTTGCGCGGCGTTCGTTGATCAACAACCCGTTCGACATGAGGGAGGTCGAAAGGCCGTGCTCTTTGGCGCACGCGATCAGTTCATAGATGTCTTTGCGGAGCAACGGCTCGCCGCCGGTGAAAGAGAGATTCAAAACGCCCGCGTCCGCGAGTTGTTTGATGAGCGTTTTTCCTTCCGCGGCCGAAAGCATGTCCGGATCGGGTTTTTCCTGCCAGCGCGTACACGTGCGGCAGCGCGCATTGCAAATGTAGAGCACTTCCCACACGGCTTTGACGGGACCGATGATCGGCTCCTGCCCGCCTTTGGCGAAACGCAGAAGATTTTTGAGATGCTTGAACTCTTTGAACATCGACACCGCCTCAGTCTCTTAAAAGTGAAATCTTTGCTTTAAAAGCAAAAACTTTTCTGTAAGCGGATTGAACGGATACTGAACGGGTTTATCCGCTTGATCCGTTCAATCCGCTTACATTTTTTTGGCGTTGTGGCTAGCGCGACGGTTTCAAGTATTGATCGCGCCAAATTCCGAAAACCATCAACGCCCACAAACGATGGCTGTGATTTTCCACGCCGCTCACGTGTTCGTTGATTAAACCCTGCACGTAAGCGGGATTGAAGAACCCGTCCGCCGCGAGTTTAGCAGGCGAGAGCACGTCCATCATCATCGGACGCAGCTCGTGCTTCAGCCAATTTTTGATCGGCATGCTGAAGCCTTCTTTGCCGCGACCGGTGATCGCCGGCGGCAGAAGATCGGCCATGGCCTTTTTGAGAATTTGTTTCGTCTTCGTGCCTTGAATCTTGTACGCGCTTGGAATCGTGGCCGCATATTCAACGACGCGATAATCGAGAAACGGCGCGCGCGTTTCGAGCGAGGTGGCCATGCTCATGCGATCGACCTTCACCATGATGTCGTCGCAGAGATAGGTTTTGATATCCACGTACAGTTGACGATTGACGTAATCTTGCGAGTCGGCGCTATTGAAATAGCCGCGAATGAAATCGTGCGCGCCGCTCGAGCTTGCCATGCTCTGCATCGCTTCGCCGTAAAGGCTCTGCTTCTCGCGTTCGGTAAGAAAAATCATCCAGCGCACGTGCTGCAAATCTTCCGGCAAGAGCGCGCCATCCACAAAACGTTTGGCGCGATTGATTACGCCCTTTTTCTTTTCAGTGGGCGGAATGCGTTGCGTGATCGGCGAGATCACGCCGTTGCGCAAAAACTTGGGCACGCGACGATATTTGCGATAAGCCCAGTCCGCGATGTACGTTTCGTAGCCGCCGAACAACTCGTCGCCGCCGTCGCCGGAGAGCGCGACGGTGACGTGTTGTCTGGCCATTTGCGAAACGAGAAACGTGGGAATGATGGAGAAATCGCCGAGCGGTTCATCGAGATGGCGCACGAGCTTCTCGGTCAAGCCGAGCGCGTCGGGTTTCAAAATAAATTCTTGATGATCGGTTTTGAAGTGACGCGCGATCTCGCGCGCGTAGTTCAACTCGTTATAGCTGCCTTCTTCAAAGCCGATGGAAAAAGTTTTGACGGGTTGGTTCATCACGCGCGCCATCAACGCGACGACGCAGCTCGAATCAATGCCTCCGGAAAGAAAAGCGCCGAGCGGCACGTCGCTCATCAAGCGAATCTTCACCGCGTCTTGCAGCAGATCGACCAAGCCGTGTTGCAAATCTTTTTCTAATGTGCCGTTCTCGTGAAAGTGCAATTCCCAATAGCGCCGCACTTCGGTCTTGCCGCTCGCGTGAATCGTGAGCGAATGGCCCGCGGGCAATTTTTTAATGTCTTCGAAGATCGTGTGCGGCGCGGGGATGTATTCGTAGGTGAGATACAAATCCAACGCTTCGCGCGAAACGCGGCGCGGCACGTCTTTGATCTGCAAAATGCTCTTTAATTCCGAGCCGAAGACGACACGGTTGTCGTCGTGATAATAGTACAGCGGCTTCTTGCCGAGACGGTCGCGCGCGATGAATAAGCGCTGCCGGTACGCATCCCAAATCGCGAAGGCGAACATGCCGTTGAGTTTGCTCGGGCATTCGACGCCGAACTCTTCGTAAGCGTGTACGATGGCTTCGGTATCGGTCTTCGTGTAGAAACGATGGCCGCGGCTCTCCAGCTCTTTGCGCAGCTCGGGATAGTTGTAAATCTCGCCGTTGAAGACGATCCACACGCTGCCGTCTTCGTTGCGGATCGGCTGCTTACCCGTGGTCAAATCAATGATGCTCAAGCGCCGCATGGCGAGGCCGACGTTGTCTTTGATATAATAGCCTTCATCGTCGGGTCCGCGATGGAAGATGGCGTCGTTCATGCGCTGCACGTCGTGCGCGTCAACGCGTGCTTCGCGCGAGAAATTCATTGTTCCGCAAATGCCGCACATGGGATTTTCTTCTTTTCTAAATTTGTCATTCAGGAGGAATCCTTTTGAACACTTGGCGTTGTGGTTGTGCTGAAAAAGATTCCTTCTGAATGACAGAAACAGAGTTTGGGGTTTTGCTCCTAAAGGGGCTACTACGAACGAGCGCGCAACGATTCGAGATACGAATACACTTCCTTCGTCTTGCGCAGATATGCTTCGTAGCTATACTCGCGCTCGGCGAGAGCGCGCGCTTGTTCGGCGAGTTGCTTGCCGTAGTTTTTGTTCTCCAACACACGCAGCAAGCCTTGCGCGAACGAAGCGGGTGTGCAATCGGTCAAAGCCGCGACTTCCGGCTCGAGAATTTGCGTATGCGTCAGATGATTGGTCGCGACAATCGGAATGCCGGAGCGCAGGTACGAATAGATTTTCAGCGGCGTGTTGTTGCCCTCGATGCGCGGCGAGACGAGCACGTTGGCCATTTGCATGAATTGTGGAATTTCTTCGGGCGGGCGTTGGCCGGTAAAGACAAATTGCTCGCCCACTCCCAGCCGTTGCGTCAGTTCTTGATAGCCAGCCACTTGCTGCGGGTTGCCGCCGACCACGAGAAAGCGCACGTGCGCATGTTTACGCAGCACGGAGGGACTCGACTCGATCAACAGGTTTATGCCTTGATACGGCTCGAGTGTGCCCGCATATAACACCAACGTTTCGCCGTTGAGACTGTACCGTTGTTTAAGCTCTTTCACGTCGGGGCGATGCTGAAACACGTCGCTGTTGTCGCCGACGTTTTCAATGAGCTTGTTGAATTTGGTGGGATACTTCTCGTGAACGTAAGCATGCAGCTCCGGGCAGATCGTGATCACAGCCTGCGCGCTGGCGATGGTTTTGGCTTCCAAATTTTCAAAGACATTCACGAGCAGCTTCGATTTGCTGTATTTGAAATTCGAAAGCTGCTGCGGCAGGCTGGAGTGCATATCGTAAAGATGCAGCGTTCCAAACTTTTTGCTCAAGCGAACGCCGAAGAAACCCGCTTCTTCGTGTGTGTGAATCAAATCATAACGCCCACGTTTGAGCAACTCGAGGCTGCGACGATAGACCTGCACGTCCAAAAAGATTTTCGCCTTCGAAGGCCCGATGGCAATACGCTTGACGAACGGGACGGCAGCAGCGCGATGGATGGTGACGCCGGGGATCGTCACATCTTGGCCGAGATGATAAGCGACCAAATCGATCTTGTAACCGAGCAGCGACAAAGCGCGCAAGCGGTGCAAAACGCTGAAGGGCGTGCCGCGCGGTTGAAAGAACGGTTGTGGCGCAATCATCAAAACTTTCATCGAGCCTTCTGCCAGTTGGTTCGCACAATGTTTCGAATAAACCTGAAGTTGCAGGGGAATCCGTCTCTTCTTTTCTAGCAACAGCGATGCCAGTTTGAAGAGAACGCTCTTTGTAATATTGCCTTCCGATTTACAGCCGGTTACAGCCTCGCAAACTTTTTGTCAGGCAAAATGAGCAGCGGCCTTTGTGCCACGATGAAACATTGTATCTCGCCTGTGACAGCACGCGAGGAGGAAAGCTCTATGATCGAAATGCGAAGCCCTCGCGACCATTCAAGAAAATAAAAACTTGCTATTCTAAACACGCAGTTCTATTTTGACGGAGAATGAAACCTTCTCTGCAAAAAAAATATCCTTCTGGCTTGGCCGGTGCGTTGATCATCACGCATCTAGCCGCCTTCTTTTTCGCGCCGTGGTTTCATCAGCATCCCGGCGAAGATCACGCCGAAGTAAAAGGCGGTTTTTATCATTCGCATGTTTCGGCGTTTGCTTCGCAGGCACAGGAATTTGAGCAAGATCATCACGATTTGCCAGACGTCTTGCATCTTCTCGAAGGCGCCCAGCTATTCGAGAAGATGCAAGCTGCTATCGCAGCGCATTTCGGGCAAATCATTGCTCCCGGCAAACTTGTGCCGCAGATCGATTTCTTCGGTTTGCCCTCGGCTGTAATTTCTCCACCCAAATTTGCCGTCGAAACCGCCCTCAAACTTCCCCCCGTTCAGCCCACCCAAGATTATTTTGTCCTAATCGCGACAGGCCTTTCACCACCGCTTGCCTAATTTTTACCATCTTCGTTGTTTCTATCTTTTTCTGATTTCACTTGAATGAGTCTCTCAAGAGAAAATCGGAGCACTATTTCTTTTCTAAAATGTAAACAAGCGGAGGATTTCGTCTTGAAGCACATTCAACTCGCTGCTTGCCTTCTTCTCATGCTTGGAATTTCTATTGTTGCAATTCCACAAGAGACGAGCAAGCCGGCGCAAGTTATAACTTTGCAGCAGGCCATCGCGCGCGCGCTGGCGAATTATCCGGCGCTGCAAATTCAGCGTTATGAGATTGAGCAGGCGTTGGGACAGAAAACCACCGCCGGTCTGTTGCCCAATCCCGTGCTTTCTTATTATAAAGAAGATCTCAATTTCGGCGGACAGAAAGTCGGCGAGGAAATTTTCTCCGCCGGTTTGCCGCTGAATTTTCTCTGGAACCGTTGGCCACAAGTTGACGCGGCAGACGCGCAAGTTGAAGCCTCGAATCTCGCTCTCGCCAACGTGCAACGCTTGGTTAAATTCGAGACGCAAAAAGCGTTTGTCGAATGCTACTACGCCGCCCAAAGTTACGAAGCTTGGCAGAAAGCAGCCGCCGTCTTCAGGCAAGCCGCGACTACAGGCGAGATTCGTTTGACCGATGGCGACATCTCCGGTTACGAGCAGCAGCGCATCGCCTTGGAACAGCAACGCTACCAAAAGGCTGCCGGTGAAGCGCAGGTGGAATTCATCAACAGCCGGCGGCGACTGGCTTTTTTGCTCGACCCGACGCAGAGCGAGGTGCAGTTTGAGCCAATCAGCGTGAAGTCGGACTTTCGCAGCGACGATTTTCAAGACAAGGTGTTCGGGGGCGAAAGTCCGACTTCGCCGATGCCCGAAATAAATTTGGAAAAGCTGCTCGCACACGCGATGCAAAATCGTCCCGATCTGCAAGCGGCGCGCGCCATATCGCGCAGCAAGCAAGCGGCATTGAGCGCGGCCAAATGGCAACGTTTGCCGGCAGCCAGCGTTTCCGCCGGTTACAAAAAGCAGGTGGATGATTTCAAAGGCGCGGTGATACAGGTCAATCTCGGCTTCCCGCTCTTCGACCGCAATCAAGGCGAAGTGCGCAGCGCCCGCGCCGCTCATGAGCAACAAGTCACGGCAACCGAGTTGTTGGAAAAACAAGCGGCGCTGGAAGTGCGCCAAGCATGCGACCGCTATCGCCTTTACCGTGAATTGTTGGAAGCGCGCACCGGCGAACAACCCCGCCCCGGCGGGGTGTTGCAGATCGCGCAATTCTCGTATGCCGAAGGCGAAATGCCGCTCATCGAGCTGCTCGACGGCGTTCGTGCATATAGCGAAGCCTTTCAAACCCGATTTGATTTATTGTTGCAATATCAACTCAGCATTTTCGAGCTGGAGAAAGCCGCCGCTACTGTGATATGGACACAAAATTGAAAGGCCACAAAACAAAGAAAAAAATTTTGTGCCCGTTCATTTTTGTGTCCCACTTTTTAGAGAGAAACTTATGTCACGCCTTTTCCCTTTTGTAGTTTGCCTTGTGCTTTTTGTTTTATTCGAAGGTTGTCAGAGACATGACGAGGCCACAACCGAACACGAGCATGAAGGCGCTTCCGTCACGTTGTGGACGAAGAAGACCGAGTTGTTTATGGAGTACCCCGCACTTATTGCGGGACAAGAGGCGGCATTTGCCGTGCATCTTTCCGACTTGAAAGATTTCAAGCCGGTGACGCAAGGCCGTCTCACTTGCGTTTTTACAAATGCTACCGGCGGTGAAGTTACCGTCATTGCTGAATCGCCGAGTTATCCCGGCATCTTCCGGCCGCTCGTGAAATTCTCCGAGGCCGGTGTTTTTGATATGGAACTGCGGCTCGAAGGGCAGCAGGTTGCGGATATCATTCGCGTGCTGAACGTGCGCGTCTTTGCCGACGAAGCCGCCATCCCGCACGAAGAAGAATCCGCGACGAGCGAAGAGTTGATTACGTTTCTCAAAGAGCAACAGTGGAAAATTGATTTCCGCACCGAACCGGCGCAGACGCGCAAGCTCTCCGGCTCGGTCAAAGCAGTCGGTGAAATTTTGCCAAAGGCGCAGTGGCATGCCGAAATCCCCGCGTTGGTTAATGGCGTTATTCTCGCCGATCAAAACGTCAATCTTCCTTCGGTTGGCGCGTGGGTGCAAAAGGGCGCCGTGCTCGCCGTGATCTCGCCGCCGGCCAACACTGAAGCCGGCCTCAACAGCGTTCGCAATGAATATCTGCTGGCCAAAGCCGAATTCGAGCGCTCCCAGCGGCTTTTCGAGAAACAGGCGATTTCCCAAAAACGGCTGGAGGAAGCGAAGCTGCGATTCGAAGCCAAGCAAGCCGGTTATGAAGTCATTGCACAGCAAGTTGATTTTGGCGCTGCGAAAGATGGTGACAACAATACAACACATTTTCATCTCAAAGCGCCGATTGCCGGCGTCATCGCAGAGATTCATTTTCATCTCGGCGAAACCGTTGAGGCCGGCAAAAAGCTTTTCACCATCTCCAATCCCAAGCGTGTTTGGCTGAAAGCCAATATCCCACTGGCGCTCCTCGCGCGCGTGAAAGCGGCCACCGGCGCTTCTTTCAAAGTGGAGGGCTACGAGCAAGAATTTCGCGTCGATCAGCTCAACGGCAAATTGATTTCTGTTGGTAGCATCGTTGATGAAAAATCACGCACCGTTCCAACCATCTTCGAGATCGACAATCCGGAAAACCAATTGAAGATCGGCATGTTCGCCGAAGTCGCGGTACAAACCGGCGGCGCGACGGAAGCTCTGGCTATTCCCACCAGCGCGATATTTGACGACAACGGCACGCCGGTCGCGTATGTCCACGTCGAAGGCGAAGCGTTCGCCAGGCGCGTGTTGCAAACCGGAATCTCTGATCATGGCTTTACACAAATTCTCAGCGGCATTGCCGAAGGCGAGCATATCGTTACGGTTGGCGGCTATCAAGTGCGCCTCGCCTCGCTTTCGACTTCGGTGCCGGTGGGGCATGGGCACGAGCACTAAACAACATGGGACACAAAAGTGAAAGCACACAAAACTTTTTTGAACCCTTTAATTTTTGTGTACTATTTTAAAAACTGGCTACAAAAGTGAAAGCACACAAAACTTTTTTGAACCCTTTAATTTTTGTGTACTATTTTAAAAACTGGCTACAAAAGTGAAAGCACACAAAACTTTTTTGAACCCTTTAATTTTTGTGTACTATTTTAA